>VOFB01001649.1_pt1 | contig 35066 bp, 49 predicted proteins | sample 5384141 | NCBI WGS metagenome assembly VOFB01 (sample SAMN12384721, study PRJNA508395) | human gut metagenome | isolation source: healthy gut A | host: Homo sapiens | reverse complement strand
GTATGGTATACCGATGCGATTATGTGGGCAAGTGCAAATGGAATCGTAACAGGGTATGCAGACGGAAGCCGCAGATTCGGAACAGGTGACAAGATTGTCCGTGAACAGATGGCCGTGATGCTGTATCGTTATGCAAAGGACTACAAGAAGTATGACGTAAGCAAGGCAGCAGACTTTGCGCACTTCACAGATGCGGCATCTGTAAGCGCTTATGCAGAAGAAGCGGTTGCATGGGCAGTAGGAAATGGAATCCTTACCGGAAAGGACAATGGAACAAAACTGGATCCCCAGGGAGATGCGTCCCGGGCGGAATGCGCAGTTATTATCCAGAGATTCCTGGAGAAATATGGGGAATAGGAATATAGAGAGGTTTGAAGTTCTGGGAATATTTCAGATAACAACCAAAAAATTTCTGGTTTTATTTCAAACTTTCGCTATACAATATACAGCATTGCATTAACCTTGAAAATAATAAGCGCTTATTTCTCAAGGCTTAATACAATGCTGTATTAAGGTGTATATAGGTAATTACGAGCATGAAACGCATAACCTTTTGACCCTGGTATCATATTTATAGAAGAATACGAAAAATTAGAGAAATAAGATATTTTTTTCTATGTTTTTTCTACAAAAAATGATAGTGTAACATTATAAACGTCATAATGGGTAATTGTGAAACAAGTTTGCAATTCTGATTGCAACAGGGTAAAAATCCGGCAGTAGATACTTATATATTCGGATGAGATTGAGAAAATGAGAAACAAAGGGTATTGGAACAATTTCATCAAGGTTAATGGGTTTATCAAGCAGAGTAAGAAACGCATCGTTATCGTTTTCTGGCAACTCTATTGTACCATAAACCAGTGAGGCGATATTTTATAAGAAAACGAATGCCGTATTTATGCGGCTTGTGGCGTTTCGCAAACGCCTGTTAAGGTGTATAATGTGAAAGGAGGAAATGTATGCAAAAGAAAAAGAAAGCGTACACATAACGGCTTTTACAGAGGACTTTGTGTTCTGTCTTTAATGGCTGTTCTATCTTCTTCTGTGGTACCGGCAGTGCCGGTCCTGGGGGCAGAAAAGCCAGTGGGACCCCGCATGGTATATTCGGGAGAGGAATATGAAAGAGATCTGGAATTCACCGGTAGCAGGGAGGATTATGTGCCTGCCGTAGCAGCATTGAGGAAGTCAGCAGCAGCCAGGGACGTACACGAATTTGAGGATGTATACGAAGACGACTGGTTTTATAAGGATGTGGCTTACGTAAGTGAAAAAGGCATCATGACCGGTTTAAAGGAAACTGTTTTGGACCGGGAGCAGAACTTTCGCAGTGCAGAGTTTGCCACCATTCTTTACCGAATGGCAGGAAGTCCGGAAGTAGCTTATGAAGATAAGTTCTCAGATGTAAAAGAAGGTGAATTCTATACCAGTGCAGTAATGTGGGCAAGCGAGCATAAGATTGTTAACGGATATGGGAATACAGGGCTGTATGAGCCGGGCAGAAGCATAAGCCGTGAGGAGCTTTCTGTGATGCTGTGCCGTTACGCTGCATACAGCGATCAGGAGGTTACCGCCGCTGTTGATCTTTCCTCCTATCCGGACGGTGATCGGTCAGCGAATTTGCCGAAGAGGGAATGTCCTGGGCAGTTGCGAATCAAATCATCCGGGGAGCAGAGGGACAGCTTTGAAACCACAGGATAAAGTAAAAACGTGCAGAATGTGCGGCAATCATTCACAGATATACCATTACGGAAAAGCAGCCGGTCGTGACAGGTGCATCTGCAATTTACGACGGAAAGCAGGCAGCTCCATCATAATAGATGCAGCTTATACGAACAATTCCGCTGATGCACATGCGGGGCGTACTTTATAATCAAATTGTCCGCGCAGTTGGCGATTTGCGGCAGGATATTGCGATGGTAACCGGAGCGATTGACTTTGAGGAAATTCAGCAGATTTTTAAGGATAGTGCTGAGAAACAGGCTGACCGTCTCACGAAAGCGGAACAGAGCAAGGTTCCGCAGCTTTTTAACGGATACATCTGTTGTAAAATCTGATTACGCAATCATTGTCGGTTCGGTAAGCGACAGTGCGATCATTCAGAAGCTGACAGCTGACGGCAAACTGTCCGAAGCAGACGCAATCAAGGGGCAGCGGGAAGCCTTTGTGATTAAAGAAGTCGAAAACCCGACTGAAAATATTAAAAAGGCGCTTGTAATCGCGGGTGCGGATGCACGCGGAACGATCTACGGCATCTACACGATTTCGGAAGAAATCGGTGTTTCCCCGTGGTATTGGATGAGCGACGCGCCTGTTGCGGTGAAGGATCAGATTCAGGTAAATTACAGCACGGCACACGTTGAAGGAACGCCCTCGGTCAAGTATCGCGGCATTTTCATTAACGATGAGGAGCCGATGCGTGAATGGGCTTATTACAAATACGGTTATTCGAACCAGATATCTGATCCGGGCTTTTACAACCGTGTCTTTGAGCTGATGCTCCGCCTGAAAATGAATACCCTGTGGCCGGCTATGCACGAGTACACCGAAGCATTTAACAATGTGGTCGGCGAAGACGGCGAGCAATTCATCAACGCGAAAAATGCGAATACATATGGCCTTATTATGAGCTCTGCGCATAACGAAATCCTGCTCCGGAACCCTGTGGGCGAGTGGGAGGAATGGTACAATGCGCATAAGGACGAATATGATATCAAAGGCTCTGGCTACCGGAATGCCTGGGATTGGACCCGCAATAAAAAGCGCTTCTTGCTTTCTGGGACGAGCGTTTGGAGACCCACGGCGAGTATGAGAATATTTTATGAGCTGGGGATTCGCGGGGTTCATGACAGCAGTTCCGTAAAGGAAAATCTGGATGGATTCGTAAGCGGCACCGGAGACAACTGCATAAATCCGGCAATTAAAGTCGATGGGACTTCGAAAGAAGCCAAAGTTAGTGCGATGATGAAGGATATCATCTATGAACAGCGGCAGCTTATCAAAAAGCATTTTGGCAGCGAAGATGCGGTGCCGCAATGCTTCCTTCCCTATAATGAGATGGCTATCATTATGGCCAGAACAACGGGGATGTAAAGAAGTGGATGGCGCAAAATGCTCCGGATGTGATGCTGATGTGGTCCAATGACAACTACGGGCATCTGCGCCAGCTCCCCGATGCAAGTGAGTGCGCTGAGGGCCGCTCGAATGGTATCTATTACCATATCTCCTATTGGGGTCCGCCGAAACCGTATCTGTGGCTGAATTCTCAGCAAATCCAGCTGATGGATACCGAGCTTCGCAGGGCATACAACCGGAATGCGGGTGATTACTGGATTCTGAATGTAGGCGATATCAAGCCTGGTGATATCCTGATGGAGTATTTCGGGAAAATGAGCTGGGATATTGAAAAATACAATGATTCCACCATTCCGCAGTACCTGAAGGCGCAGGCAAAACGTGATTATCTTGTCTCTGACGCAGTCGCGGAAGAAATTGCGGACTGTTGGAACACCTACTATCAGTATCAGGGAACCAAGCGTGCGGAGCAGTACAATTACAGCCAGTATCAGGGCACATTCTCGAATGACATCATTTATAAGTTCAGCCCCTTTGCCAACGGTGATGAAGCGGCCCGCTGGGTGAATCAATGGGATGAACTATATGATAAGATGGAAGCTATCTATAACGATCTTCCGTGGCTGCAAAGGATGCCTTTATGAGCAAATGCTTCACGCGGTACGTTCTGCGCGGGATGTTGCCCGGATGAACGTCTATTGGTGGAAACATTTGCAGGCTGTGGAGCAGGGACGCTATGGAAGCTCATTGGTTTATAAGGACTTGAGCCTTGCAGCGGTTCAGGATATCAAGGCTGCGCAGAATGTATATTGGACGCTGAATAGTGGGAAATGGGATCATGCGATTGATTACGAGCAGTTTGGCAGAGGACGCACCGGCGAAAACGGCGAGACATGGACGTCGTATAACTGGAACCCCGGCATGACCATGATTGGCGAAAGCAATTTCAAGTCTGTAAATCCCGGCACTGGTATAGGCGCTCAAGCGGACAATGCGGATAAACCCGGCGATGCTACGCTGAAATTCCATAACCTTACACAGGATGTGCATTACTTTGATGTGTTTGGCAAAGGGGAAGAAGCATCAGAGTGGAGCGTGGAAGCAGTACCTGAGTGGGTAAAGCTGACAGACGCAGAAGGTACTCTGGTATCTGGCGGCAGCGTGTACACGGAAACCCGTGTACTGGTCAGCATTGATTGGAAGCAAGTGACCGAATCAAAAACCGGTACAATCACGGTTAAAAACGCAGGCAATGAAACGGTCGCAACGTTCACCGTAGAAGCAACAGTAGAAGCAAGCCACCTGAATGAAAAGTCACGTGGATATCAGGAAACGAACGGCTATGTAATGCTGGAAGCAGAACATTATTCCAGGACAACGGCTGGCAGCGACGGTGCAGAATGGACCGTTGTCAACCACATGGGTCAGCGCGGTGATTCCCCTGCGGGTAGTCGGCGGAACAAACGCGCAGGTTGCGGTGGACACGAATGCAAATGCAAAGAGTAGCACCGCGACAGTGGAATACGACATCTATTTCAGCAAAACAGGCACTTATAAAGGATACGCTTTCCGTATGCCTTCGTTTGATGAGGTAACCCTCACCTGCCGTACTGGAGTAGCACTGGATGATGGTAACGTAACGCTGCTGAGAGGACTTGCTTCGGTGAAGTCAGGCGGCGGATGGGACTGGCCAACGCCTGAGTGGGAATTCTCAAATGTGATTAAGAATCAGGCGGAAATGCTGCCATTTGAAATCAATGTGCAGCAAGCTGGCTGGCACACCCTGAAGCTGTACCGCTACAGCCCGGATCAGATGTTTGACCGCATTCTCCTTGCGCAGGGCACTGTTCCTGCAATGAATGCCGGTAAAGCATCCGGAAAGAGAAGCGACGTTGGCATCGGTCCGGCAATGAGCCCGAACAATATTGCTGACGCAAGCACCCTCCGGGACTTCCAGCTCAATGAAATCGGGGTTCTGCCCAGGGAAATTACATGGGCGAACCGCAGCGTAGCGTTCAAGCCGATGGAACTTTGCGTTGGGAAACCAGGCAGATTGAGTTTGCCGAGGGGTTGAAGGCTATACGATTCAGTCCTGCGAGAGCCGCAACACAACTGCCGTTGAAGGCAATGATGACAATATGCTTACGGCGAAGCGTGCGGGTATCGCGACGGTGAAAGTAACCTGTAAGGACTCCGAAGGCAACATGGCATCCGGGACGCTCAGCGTGAAAGTCCTGCCTGCTGAATGGAATCCCGCTGCTCCGTATACGCTTGTTGATGGGCTGGCGATTGACACGGCAGATGTCCTGCGCAGTGACGAGTACGCAAAATGATCACTGGCGAAAACAACCATACATGGGAACTGGGAGAAAACGGTATGGTGTGTACACCGGATAATGGGGGCAGTGGCCAGATACAAATCAAGTGCCAGGCAAAGCACCGGGGCTGGCGTTTACTGTGAATGTTTCGGATGATGCAGAAGGTCAGTATTATATCTACGTCAACCAATACGGCAAGGACACGGGCGCCGACTCCTTCCATATTTTTGTGGATAATCAGCACTTTTATACACCCGCTTATGGTGAATACAAGGGAACTCGCTGGTTTGAATCAAAAAATACGATAAATCTGACGGCAGGAGAACACACAATCACGATTTTTGCCCGTGAGGATGGTGTCTGCATCAATCAGCTGTATTTCTCAAAAACAAGAAAACTCTGGACGGGTTTGTAATGTCCGCTGGGGAGACCAGGTCCCGATAATCGCATAAGCAAATAATGAATACGCCTCTTTTCTTACAAAAGAAAGGAAAAGGGGCGTAACTAATTTACAAGGACAGTCGCTGCAATTCTTACATTAGAGTTGGTTTTGAAAAAACGATTCTTGACAAAATGATTAAGTCGTGTATAATAATATGTAACAGAACCCCACCACGCCTCTGATTTTCATGCGCAACCCGGTGGGATTTTTTTATTTATGAGGTGTTTTATGTACCAATATTCAAAACAAATATTGAAAATTCAACAACAAATTCAATCATATATTGATGCAGAGATGGAAATCGGTTCTCGTGACGAGGTGGAAAATGCACTAAAGATGATTGGTTATTATCGCTTGAGAGGATATTCATTTAAACGATACGATAATTTTACGAAAAAGTATATTCCAGGGACAAAATTTGAGGACATTTTAAAATTATACCATTTTGATCAAAAACTTTCGGATATAATTTTTTCGATGCTTTCGAAAATTGAGGTGGCGTTGAGAGCTCAGTGGTTGATGCACTACTAATTCACGAGGATGCATTAATTTTACAAGATTCTTCGATTTTTAAAGATAAAAAATATATTGGCAAAATGCATCAATAATTGCTTCTGAAATTGCTCGTTCAAATGATGTGTTTATAAAGCATAATTTCGATAAACATGAAGGGAAGTGCCAGTGTGGGCAGTGGTAGAAGTGATTTCTTTCGGAACTTTGTCAAAAATGATCAAAAATTTGAAAGCAGGTACAGGAAGTGCGTATGCAGCATTGGCAAGCAACTATAAGTATACAACGAAGAAGGGAAATCTTGTAAATCCATCACAAAAAATGTTTACATCATGGGTACAGAGTGTTACAGTATTGCGTAACATGTGTGCACATAATTCCAGAATATATAATAGAACAATACATACAACACCAGAAATTCTTGATGTTGATAAGATTACGCCGCTACCTGCACATAGTGGTCTGTATCAAATACTACTGGCAATGAAATATTTGAGACCATCTGATGAATTATGGAATGTTTTTGTCAAGGAATTTGATGATTTGTTAAAGGATCATGGAAGTGTTATTAGTCTTGCGGCGATGAATTTTCCTGGTGATTGGAAAATACATTTGAGTGTTTAAAATATGTTGATATGCATAAAATATATGAGCAGACCTAATCAAGCACATTGTGCTCAAACCGATTAGGCTTTCGGCGGAGTGTTACGATAAGCACTTCGCCATTTTTTTATTTATAGAGCAATTATTCGGCACACCACTTATTTAAAAATGAAATAGAAGTATGACATAAGCGGAGCAGCAGCGTTATTTCGCATTAGATTATGAAAAATATTACACATCATATCCAAGAATAATGCTATTTTATAAAACTGAATGGACTAAAATTGAGGGGAATAATAATCTGGAGGGATCAGATATGACGAGAAAAAGAAATCGAGCTTATGGAGGGGTGGGAATTTGCGCTGGAGACTCACGGAGAGAAACGTTTTGCACCGGTTGACCTTCCCCATGACTGGGCAATTACTGCTCCGATTCGGAAAAATATGGAGCAGGGGGAGGCACAGGGATTTCGTGACCGTTGGGGTATTGGTTGGTACCGCAAAAAATCATGCTGGATGCCAAAAAAAGGACGATACGTGCTATTATCTGGAGTTCGGAGGAATTTATGAGGACAGTACCGTATGGATAAATGGGCATAGAGCGGGGGACGCAAGTATGGATACAGTCCATTCAGGCTTGAGGTTACAGATTTTGTACATACAGGTGAGAATGAGATACTGGTCAAAGTGGATAATACAAAAAAGCCCGCAGACCGTTGGTATAGCGGCGCTGGAATTTACCGTACCGTAAAATGGCTGGAACTTGGAAACGGCATCTGGATGAGCAAAAGATCGTGATCCGGTCAAAGATAGAAGGGAAAGACGGAATACTCAGCGTATATGGGGAACGGAAGGCTGTATACGTCTGACACTTAAAAATGGGAGCTATTCCTGTCAGGTTCAGAGCAGTACAGGAGAATTTCATATAAGAGTCTCTGACGCCAGCTTCTGGTCCGCCGAGGAGCCAAATCTCTATGATCTGACGATCGAGCTTATGGATGAGGAAAGATGCGTGGATTGTATTACAATGAAAACAGGAATCCGGGAATTTTCCTTTGTTCCCGGAGAAGGCCTGTACGTAAATGGAATCCATACGCTCTTAAAGGAGTCTGCCTTCATCAGGATGTCGGATGCCGGGGAATTGCTGCCGTAAAGGAACTTTGGAGGGAAAGACTTAAGGATCTAAAAGAGCTTGGGTGTAACTGCATCAGGGCGTCACATCACATCTTTGCGGAAGAATTCCTGGATTTATGCGAGGAGATGGGCTTCTACGTCTATGAAGAATGCTTTGATAAGTGGACCGGAGGACTTTATGGACGGTATTGTGAGACCGAGTGGAAAAAAAGATTTGGAATGTATGGTGAAAAGGGACCGTAACAGAGCCTGTATTTTTATCTGGGGCGTGGGAAACGAGGTGGAAAATCAGGCGCAGGATTCCATGATTCGTATTCTGAAAAATGTTAAAGGATTGTATATTGTCCATGGACGATACCCGTCCGGTTACCTGTGCCATGAATCCTCATTTTAAGCGGGAAAGTAATGTGGATGCCTCCCGGGTGGAGGATATCCAGAAATTTGTGGATGAAGCGGACGATACGGAAATTTATGACATGGAGGAACTGTGGAACGTATATCCAAAATTGCGGAAATTGTGGATGTGATTGCCTGCAATTATCAGGAGCAGTGGTATGAGAGGATTCATAAACAGTTTCCGGAAAAATTGATTCTGGGTACGGAAATATACCAGTTTTTCAAGGGAAATGAGAATCAGATGCAGAACTTTACCTGTGAGAATCCGTCACTTGTTCCCTTTGAGAAAAAATATGTGATCGGCGGCATCATCTGGGCAGGATTTGATTATCTGGGAGAATCTATGGGCTACCCGGCTAAGGGGTGGGGAGGTGCGCTCATACGGACGAACGGGGAACGACGGGCATCCTACTATATCATACAGAGTTATTGGAGCAAAAAGCCAATGGTATATTTTTCAGCGCTGGATTACAGTCTGGAGGATGAAGGGGTAAAAGAGCACTGGGATATTCCGCCTTTTGCGGAGCATTGGCATTTTCCGCAGTTTCAGAAAACGGTTATCCCTTATATGATTGCCAGTAATTGTGAAGAAGTACGGCTGTTTCTGAATGAAAAACAATTTTATCTGCCATCACCCCAAGAGTGTCCCAACAGGATGATTCTGGGATACCTTCCCTACATACCGGGAAAGGTAAGGGTGGAAGGGTATAATCAGGGACATAAGGTCTGCAGCAGAGAGGTTGTGACTCCGGAAATGCCGGTTCAGCTGATATTTTCAGACGGAGAGTATCTGGAGATACCTGAAAAGGAGCAGCATATGTTCCGGTAAGAGCGTGCGACCGGTCTGGAAATCCTTATTTTCGGGAAAGTTCCCGGGTGACCTTTCAGATAGAAGGAGAAGGCAGGATCCTGGCGGTTGATAATGGAGACCTTATGGGCAGTGAGTCTTATGAGGATACACGGATCCATCTGTATCATGGACAGGCGGCAGTGTTGATCAAGAGTGGGAAGGCAGGAGAAACTTTCCGGTTGACGGCGTATGCGTCCGGAATGCAAAGCGGTGTGCTTACATGTAAAATAATCTGACGATTTATGAGTAATCCGTGTATCATAGGGGGTCAAAATACCTTTTGCCCCAACATCATTGTATATAGATGAAAGGAAAAAAATTATGAAATATGAAAATCCGATTATAAAAGGCTTTTATCCGGATCCAAGTATCTGCCGGGTAGAAAAAGACTATTATCTTGTAACCAGTTCTATGGAATATTTTCCGGGAATCCCGCTATTTCACAGCAGGGATCTGGTCAACTGGGAGCAGATTGGAAACTGTATCAGCAGGCAGGATTGTCTGCCGATGGAGAAGGTCGGCGATTCCGGCGGAGTCTGGGCACCGACGATCCGCTATGATCAGGGCAGATTTTATGTAACAGCTACCCTGGAGGGATATGGGAATTTTATTATATCCACGGAAGACCCCTATGCGGAATGGTCAGAGCCGGTATGGGTTCCGGTAGGGGGAATTGATCCTTCTTTATATTTTGAAGATGGAAGGGCATATTACTGTACCAATCAAAGCCTGCATCCGGGAATGGAAGAAATTACGTTAGAAGAGATTGATATAGAAACGGGCAAGCTGAAAAGTGCAGTCACATCGATATGGTCCGGCACCGGCGGAGGTCATCTGGAAGCGCCGCATCTCTATAAAATCAATGGGTGGTACTATTTGATGGCGGCAGAGGGCGGTACAATTTCAATCATATGGTGACGATTGCCAGAAGCAGATCTCTGTGGGGTGAATATGAGAGCTGCAAGAATAATCCGATTTTGACCAATCGCCATGATACCGTGAAAGAAATTCGGTGTTCCGGTCATGGAGATCTGTTTCAGGATCACAGAGGCAACTGGTGGATGGTTCATCTTGGCATACGGACGGCAAGGAGAACTATGAGCCATCTGGGAAGAGAAACATTTCTGACACACATACTCTGGGAAGATGGATGGCCATCTATGGGAGATGGAAAGATGGAGATGCTGGAAAAGGAAGGACCGCTCTGGGAGGAACAAAAAAGAAACGGGTATGGAAGGCGGATTTTGGAAAGGCTGCATGGGAGCCGCAGTGGATTTTTGTACGCGGGCGCAGAGACAGCCTTTTCAGCGTGGAGATGGAAAATTGAGCATGCATGCTTCCAGGCAGAAGTCAGACCGGGAGATAGGTTCTGCGTTTGCAGCAGTCAGACCGTTGGACTTTGCGTGTATCATAGGGACAGAATATCAGTTTTGTCCTCAGCATACAGGGATGAAGCGGGAATGGCAATCTATCTGGAATCCGGCTTTCATTATCGCTTCAGGGAAGAGGAAAACAGAGCAGGGAGGAATTTATTGTTCTGGAAAAAACCGCAGAGGATTTTCAACAGACCGCCTGCTGCATTCCGGTGGAGCCGGGAAAACTCAGGTTAAAAATTGAGTGCAGTAAAGAGCAGTATCAGTTCTATTATGCCTTCGGAAAGGAAGCATTTCAATTGGCGTGTACGGCATCCACCCGATTTCTGTCATGTGAGGTGGCGGGAAGATGCTTTACAGGAACCGTTGCAGGACTTTATGCGTTGTCAAAGGAACGGACGGATGCATTTGCAGAATATGACAGTTTTTATATGGAAATGAAATGAGTTTGCTCAGGGAAGGAGAGAAGACATGGCAGGCATAGCTATGGAAACGGGGACATTCGTAACAATCGGAGTCAGTCAGATGGAATCCCCGGCAGTCCGGATAGCGGCGCAGAATCTGAAACAAGATCTGATGTCTGTGCTGGCGGCGGAAGTATCACTGGAAGAAAATAAGGGTAATGAGACCATCATTGTAGGAACCATAGGGGTTTCACAGGGAATAGAACAGTATTTTTGATCCGGGCAAACTGCAGGATGAGCTGGGAAATTTCGAAAGGAGGCATATATTCATGCAGTATCGGATGGAAAGCTGGTGATTGCCGGGACGGACCGCAGAGGAACCATATACGGGATTTATGATTTCTGTGAATGGATTGGCGTGTCCCCTGGTACTACTGGGCGGATGTTCCGATCAGGAAGAAAGAGAGAATCAGATACCGGAGGACTATGAAAAGATAGATTTTCCGTCTGTGGAATACCGGGAATTTTTATTAATGATGAAGAAGAACTGGATCACTGGGCACGGTTGCATATGAATGAGGATACAATCGGCGTTCATACATATGAAAAAATATTTGAACTGCTTCTTCGGCTGAAAGGAAATTATATCTGGCCGGCCATGCATGTAAATTCTTTTAACCGGAAACAGGAAAATGGAGCCCTGGCAGAACGGATGGGAATTGTGGTAGGCACCTCACATTGTGACATGCTTATGCGGAGCAATAATCGGGAGTGGCGCCCCTGGCTTGAACAAAAGGGCTATCAGGATGTACGGTATGATTATTCTGTTACAGGAAAAAACCGGGAGATACTTCATGAGTACTGGCGGAGAGTGTAAGACAGAATAAGGAGTTTGAAGTAAGCTATACATTAGAATGCGCGGAATCCATGATTCCGGTTCGAGACCAGCATGTTAACGGGGAATACGGAAGAGGAACTCAGGCAGCAGAAAATTCGTTTGCTGGAAACCGTAATTGAAAATCAGAATAAAATTCTGGAGGAAGAACTGGACGAAGTCCCTTTGAAATTATTTATACCGTACAAGGAAGTATTGGGCTATATGACGAAGGTCTCTGCGTGCCGGAGGAGTTTACCATAATCTGGTCAAATGATAATTATGGCTATATACGGCGGTATCCTTCGGAGAAAGAACGGAAAAGGCAGGGAGGACATGGGATTTACTATCATAATTCGTACTGGTCACCTCCGGGAAGGTCTTATTTGTTTTTTTGCTCTACGCCTCTGGCTCATACGAAATATGAACTGATGAAGGCGTATCATGAAGGGATACAGAAACTGTGGATTCTGAATGTGGGGGCGTTGAAGCCTCTGGAAATGGAAACTGAATTTTTCTTACGTCTTGCATGGGAGGCGGGAAAAGAGGAAGGCAGAACCAGAAATGTGGATGATTACGTGAGCCAGTGGCTGGGCAGGAACTTTACCGGAGCAGAAGAGAAAATGCTTGGACCACTGCTGAATCAGTTCTCTCAGATTGCCAATGTCCGTAAACTTGAGATGATGGAAGATGATGTGTTTTCCCAAACTGCCTACGGAGATGAAGGAGCCGTCAGGCTTCATAAGCTGCGGGAGATTGTACGGAAAAAGCCGATGGAATATACAGAGGGCTTCCCGAGGAAGAAAAGGATGCCTTCTTTCAGATGGTTCTTTTGCGGATTCATGCGGTCTGGCTTACCATGTGCCAGTATTACTTTTCTGACCGGAGTACATTGTGCCACTCGCAGGGGAAGATGCAGGCGGCAGCCCTGTATGTAAAAAGAAACGCGGGAATATGAGGATGCCAGAAGAAAACTGATTTTCTACTATAATCAGGTGGTATCCGGCGGCAAATGGAACGGAATCGTCACACCGGAAGATTTTCCGCCGCCAAGAACCGCCATGTATCCGGCCTGTACGCCGCCGTTGCAGATCGGGGAGAGAAAAATGCTGGTGCATCTGTGGAATGAAGAGGAACGACTGTCTTTCCGGAAGCCGGGGATAAAGTGGCTGGAAATTTCCAATGGAGGAGAAGGATGGTTTGATTTCCATGCGGAGGCGCCGGAATGGGTGGAACTGTCGGAAAGCCGGGGAAGAATCTACAGTGAAAAACGAATTATGGTGACCGTAAAGGAAATAAGGGAAGGTGCCGAAGGAGAAATTCGTCTATGGAATGAGACCGATAAAGTTCTTCAGTGCGTCCCCATTGAAATCCTGCCGTTTGGGAGATCAGGCGGGACAGAAGAAGATGGAGCTGTAGTAATCCCGATGCAGGGAGTAGAGGCGGAAGGTTTCCGCACAATCCATAGATTGGGAAGAGAAGAAGGAGATCTTCTGGAGGGATATACAAAAAGGGGCGGAGGTTTCATTTCCTGTGTTTTTGAAAGCGACGGAAAATTTTTGCTGGAGATCCACCGTTTTCCGTCTTTAAATTCCACAGGGAGGATTCGGGTCGGCATTCAGATGGATCATGGTGAGGTACAAATAGTGGAAAGCCAGGCAAAGGATGAGTGGAAGAGCACATGGAGCCGTAATACGATGGACAATGGGACAGGCTTTACCTTACCCTGCCATGGATGGAGCAGGGGACATCACTGCCTGTCCGTAAAGGTAATTGACAGATATTTTGCATTTTCCAGGATGGTTATTTATACGAAACAGAGAAAGGAGAACAATCTGGGAATCATTCAGGGAAATCAGGAACTTCCGCAGACAGGTATGGTACGGGAGTGGGCGGAACGTTTTTACGGAATATCAGACCTGGGACCGAGAAAAGAAATTTTTGCAGATGCAAAGACCAGAAAGGATAGCCTTACCCCACGGATCAGTTTGTGGAATCAGAGCGGTATGCAGAAACAAAGAAACCGGAGGAAATTCTGAAGGCTGCGGATTCTGTATTTTGTGAAAATGAGAATACGGTAAAAATTGACGCGGTCACGGCATATATGCAGACGCAATACGCATATACGACAAACGGAAACTGGCAATATTGCAGCAGTGAATCTTATGGAAGAAGCGGACTGGCGATGTATCTGCGTCAGAGAGGGAGAACATGGGAACGCGCCGGAGAGGCGCCTGCACTGAATTATGAGATTGAATGCGGAGATGGAAGTTATACGCTCTGGATTCTGATGCGTATCGATCACGCTGATCCGTCCTGCATGTCCGTAGCGGTAGACGGAATGTTTGTGGAAAAAGATCTGTTGTATCATGAGGGGAAGACATGGAGGTATGAGGCGGAGCAGGTGTGGCGGTGGATTCCGTTCGCACGCCTTTCCCTTTCCGGCGGGCGGCATCTGCTGACTGTCGCAGTCATGGCATCCGGCATTCGGATAGACAGGCTTTTACCTGTCGGATCGGAATAACCGTCCGCCGGTGGATTTGTATTGGAATGCTGCGGGCAGTCAGGGGTGTGCAGATTAAAAAAAATTACCTGTTTTATCGAAAAATTTTTATATTCTGAAAAATAAAAGCCATATAAAATAAGAATAATAAAACATATAAGAAAGAGAGGAAAAAGAATATGATGAAGAAGAAAGTAATGGCATTTGCACTGGTAGCCGTAATGGCTGCAGGGGGCGTTTGCCGGATGCGGAAACAGTGGTAATACGGATCAGAAAAATAATGAAGATCAGAAAAATGAAAGCAGCGCCAGCGTGGATGCAAAATCAGAGAAAACAGATGGAGAAAAGACAGACGGGGAAAAGACAACGATTCGATTTGCATGGTGGGGCGGCCAGGAGAGAGCAGATATGACAAATGAGGCCGTGGAGTTATTTATGGAGAAAGAACCCGGATATCGAAGTGGAAACAAGCTTTTTACCCGTGGGACTCCTACTGGGAAAATCTGTCGGTGGCATCCACAGCGAACAATGTACCGGATGTATACCAGGGCTACATAGGTGCCGGAGAATTTCAGCAGTTTATGGACGGCGGAATTGTGGAACCTCTGGACAGCTATGCGGAGCAAGGGCTGATTGACCTGTCTGCTATTTCTGATAATCTGATCTCTGAAGGAAAGGTAGATGGAAAATTGTAGGGACTTCCATTTGGAATTAACACAAAGGGCTATGCTTGTGGCGCCTGATATGTATGAAAAAGCCGGACTGGAAATACCGGAAAACGGATATGAGTCCTGGGAGGCGCTGGAAAAAGATCTGGTAAAACTCAAAGAGGCCACAGGAAAATATGCGGCGGCAGACTTTGTCGAGTATGAAGGCGATGTATTGAAATATTGGTGCAGGCAGCAGGGAGAAAGCGTTTATGCACCGGAAGGCGACAGTCTGATTGGATTTTCAAAAAAACCTTTGTGGATTTTTATAACATGAAATTAAGATGGGCGGATGCAGGGCTTATTCCTCCATATGATGTCTCACAGGCAGAAAACGGACCGGAAGACAATACGATTGTAAAAGGTGAATCTGCGGTAAATATTATCCCGGCATCTCAGTCTGCCAATTTTGCGAATGCGGCGAAGAAAGATCTGAAGATGATTCTTCTCCAGGAGCAACAAACAGCGAGGCTACGATGGTTCCGGCTTCACTCCACCTTTGCATGTCCAGCAAGTCCGAGAATAAAGAAGCTGCCGCAAAACTGATCGATTTTCTGATCAATGATGTGGAAGCGAACAAGCTGCTGAAGGCAGAGAGGTATCCCGGCTTCCAGTGAAGTGCGTAAAAATATGGAGGATACCTTTACAGATCAGCAGAAAAAAAGGTAGCGGATATCACGGATCAGGCAGTGGATTACAGTTCTGCCAATGATGCGCCGTCCATGGAGGGCAGCAGTGAAATCCAGAAACTGATTCAGGAATACGAAGAAAGAATGATGTATAAAGATGTAACTCCGGAGGAGGCATACGACGCAATAGCAGAAGCTGCCATGATAAAATAAGCTGTAGAGAGCGGCAGAGGGCGGGGGCAGAGTAAAAGAAGCCTCCGCCCTTGCAGCTTATTACAGACAAAGGCAGTCTGCGGCTGTGGTTCCAGAGGAAACATTGTATAATTGACCGGAGGTAACTATGAAGAAAAAAAAATGTTTAGAAAGCAGTATGAGGGCTATCTCTATGTAGCGCCCCTGGATATTTGGATTTACTGTGCTGACCTTGATTCCATTTATCTGTCTGATCTATTTTTCCTTTACCAAATATAATATGCTCAGCGCACCGGAGTGGATCGGTATTCATAACTATACTGAAATTTTTAACGGAGATGAAAAGTTTCTTTACATCTTTGAAAGTAACATTTATCTATGTTCTGGTATCCGTTCCATTGAAGCTGATAGCAGCTCTTCTGGTGGCGATGCTTCTGAACCAGAAAAGGAGAGGAATAGGAATTTACAGGACGCTGTTCTATATTTCGTCAATTATCGGCGGAAGCGTGGCGGTAGCCGTGATGTGGAGAAATTTATTTTCCAGAGACGGCGCTTTTAACGCGCTGATTGAAGCGATTACCGGAATCCATATGGATATTTCCTGGGTGGCAGATCCGTCAACCGCGTTAGGTTCTCTGATCCTGATGGCAATCTGGCAGTTCGGTTCGCCTATGCTGATCTTCCTTGCAGGTCTTAAGAATATCTCTTCTACTTATTACGAGGCGGCGAGGATGGACGGAGCGAATAAAGTGCAGTGTTTCTTTTCAATCACACTTCCGCTTCTGTCACCGATTATCTTCTTCAACCTTATTATGCAGATGATCAATGGTTTATGACCTTCACACAGGGACTGATCGTCACCAACGGTGGACCGATGAATCGAACGCTGTTTTATCAGCTGTATGTATATCAAAAAGGATTTAAGGATTTCAATATGGGATATGCATCGGCATTGTCCTGTATTTTGCTGGTAATCGTTCTGTTTTTACCGCTCTGGCATTCAAAAGTTCAAATGCATGGGTTTATTATGAAAGCGGAGGAAAGAAGTGATGAAAAGGAAAAGACAAATCGGAAGTATCGTATTTCATGTGGCATGTATCTTGTTTGCACTGACCTCACTTTATCCAATCGTATGGATGCTGTCCAGTTCTTTGAAAGACAGTACGCAGGTGTTTGTGGATGCGGCAAATCTGATCCCCTGGGAATTTAAAATAGAGAACTATATCAATGGATGGAGGGGATTCGGAGGAATATCATTTGCTACGTTCTTCTTCAACACCTTCGTTGTTGTTCTGCTGTGTGTGCTGGGAACGGTAGTGTCATGTCCGCTGGTGGCATATGGATTTGCGAGAACGGAGTTCCGGTTCAAACAGGCGTGGTTCTTTACGATTATGATTTCCCTGATGCTGCCGGCACAGGTGGTTATGGTTCCGCAGTATATTATGTTCAATAAACTGGGCTGGATCAATACATATCTGCCGCTGATTATACCTCTCTGGTTCGGAAGTGCGTTTTTCATATTTCAGCATATGCAGTTTATCCGGTCTATTCCGATCGAACTGGATGAAGCGGCATATCTGGACGGAGCAAGTAAATTTACGGTATATACCAGGGTCATTCTGCCGCTGATCAAGCCGTCTATCGCGACTTCTGTTATTTTTCAGTTTTACTGGAAATGGGAAGATTTCTTCGGACCGCTCATATATTTAACTTCACCGAAAAATATACGGTGTCTGTGGCACTGAAATTATTCTCTGACCCGACGTCCATGACGGACTGGGGGAGCGATCTTCGCTATGAGCGTATTGTCTCTGGCACCGCCGGTGATACTCTTTTTCTGTTTCCAGAAATACATTGTAGAGGGTATCAGTGCAAGCGGATTAAAAGGATAAAGACTCCTTGAAGTTTCTCTGATAAAGATTTACAATGTAGGCAGGAAGAAAATCGTGTTCGTGTAAAAAAATGGAGCGGAAGATGAGAAAGAGACTATGTTATCTGATACTGACCGTCCAGGCGGCGATAGCCCTGACCGGGTGCGGAGGGAAGGAAGAGGATCTGAAAACAAGGATGCCCCTCCGGTTGTGCTGCAGGTATATGCGGGACAGAGTGAGAAAGAAAATCTGGAGCTTCTTGTAGATGCTTATCAGAAGAAAAATAAGGAGTTGTCTGTTGAAATCCATCTGATACCAAATTCAGAGTATACGCAGCAGATGATGCGGATCAAAAACAGAGAAGTGCAGGCGGACTGCATTTTCTTTCAAAGCGCCGGGGGAGGCGGCTATATGGAGGAATAAGAAAGTTTTAAAAGACCTCAGACCGTGGTACGAGGGACAGAGGAGGCAGCATATTACTGCCGCTGGTATGAAGAAATGGCGGATGATGGTGCATATTATATGATCCCGTACAGGCTGGGGAAGATATGTGTGTATTATAATAAGACGCTTTTCGAGAAGAACGGTGTGGATGTGCCCGCGGACGGCTGGACATGGGAAGATTATAAAGAAGCAGCAAAACGGCTTACCGGTTGGGAAGATAACAGGAAGATCTATGGTTCTTTGGGTTTTGAGGGTCCCGGTCTGTGGTGGATGTTTCCGGCACGCACAAGAGGAGCGGAAGATCCCTTTGATCCGGAGGATCTGGAAGCATTTCGTGAGTCTGCGGGTGGTGCCATGAATTTACAAAGGAATTTACCACAACATTTCCCTATGTTGACTGGAAAGATGACGGGAGCGGGTATAACGAACTGTTTTCTGGAGGGCAGACTGGGAATGTATTTTGGCGAAGACAATGAAGTGAATATCCTGAATCGGGAAATTCATAATCAGAGACTGGAAATCGAGTATGATGTGGCAAGCCTTCCGGTCTGGGATGAAGCCGGAACATCAGAGGTCTATAATACGTCAGTTGTTACGATGTCGGCTTCGTCTCAATATCCGGAAGAAACCTATCAGTTTATGGAGTTCTGCATAGGAGAGGAAGGAGCGCAGATTCTGACAGAGAACGGCGCAGTGCCTTCCTGGCAGTCTCCGGCGATACAGGAGAGCTATCTGGCGGCTGCAGGAACGCCGGAGCATTCGGAATGCTTCTTTACCAATGATATGCCGGTGGAGAGAAAGGCAGGGGGCTTATATAATGGAGGGATAGCAATCATGCAGAATGAAGTGGCGCTTTATATGAAGGATGAGCAGGAATTGGATTATACGTTTGAGAACATTCAGAAGCAGCTCAGAGAACTGCGGGCAAGGTGAGGATGAAATTGGTTTCAGGAATATTTTCTGCGGGGGTGTTTATGAAGCAGACAATCACAAGAAGGTTTTTGAAATATCTTATTCTTATCATTATTGGGTCGAATCTCATTGTAGCCATGTTTTTATACGGAATCATGCGCGATAATGCAATGAAACAGGCGGAGGATCTGCGGCAGGGGCTGATGGAATCGAATATGGTCACGATGCGGCAGTATTTTGAGAATGTGGATAATATTGCAAACGCCATTATCTATAACCGGGATGTGATTCATCTCATGAGAAAAAGTCAGGATACGGTATCAGATATGGTGCTGCTCCGGGGAATAGAAAGTCAGTATTATTATTCCAATCCGGAACTGGAGATGAGTTTTTACAAATCCGGAAACTGGACAAGCAAGTATTCCATTCAGGAAAGTGAAAGGGCGATCCCTGTTTCAGATTATCGCTATACCGACTGGTATCAGGAAATTATATGGACAAGAGATAAAAAAGTGCTGCTGTCAGACGGTAAAGAAACAGATGAGGATGGAGGAATTCAGTCCTGTGTCTATAAAATAGAGGATCTTTACAGCTCCAATGCGGTGGGGTATCTGAAGATTGATATGCACATGAGTTATCTGAAAGAGAAGTTCCTCCACAGCTTCAGTAAAATTGCCGGGGCAACGATTCTGGACAGAGATGGCAACGTACTGTTTTATACGTTATCGGACCAAGCCCCCCAGCCCTCATCCCCGATCAAGGTTCCGACTAAGGTACTGGAAGAAAACATAGAGGGAACCTATGAGAATGGAGACTACATGATTACTTATGGACTCTGGAAAGTACCGGATGGTATCTTTGTCTGGCCAGCTCCAAGGCAGAAATTCTTCAGAATCAGAATCGGGTGATCCCGGTGTTATTGTCTTTGCTTTTGATCATTGTAGGATTTACTCTTTTGATTTCCAAGAAATGTTTTTCTATCATCACGGTGAATTTTACCCGGCTTGTGGAGGGGATGGAGCAGGTCAAACGAGGAGACCTTAAGACCAAGGTGCAGGCAGAGACACAGGACGAGATCAGTATTCTGATCCGGGAGTTTAACGAGATGATGATGCGCATTGATGAGCTGATAAAAGCGTGTGGAGGCGGAACAGCTTCTTGTAAAAGAAACAGAAATTAAGGCGCTTCAACAGCAGATTAACCCTCATTTTATCTATAATGTTCTGGAAACTATCATGGGACTTGCGAGCAAGGGCTCGATGATGAAGTCATTGAGGTGAGCACATGTCTGAGTGTGATGCTGCGCTATAATACACGATTTGAGAATGTCACGGTTATCGCCGGAGAACTGGAGCAGATCAAAAACTATGTAACTGTGATAAAGATACGTTTGAGGATAGATTTGAAGTATATTACGATGTGGACGAGGAGTGTCTGGATTGTCGTATTTTAAAGTTTACCCTGCAGCCCTTTTTTGAAAAATGCGGTGTCCCATGGCCTGGCTGATGTGGAATCAGGAGGAATGCTGAGAATCGGATTAAAAAAGGAAGAGGATACAGTTTCTATTATGGTCTATGACAATGGAACCGGAATACCAAAAGAAAAGCTGAAGGAGTTGAATGATCGTCTGAAAAAGACGGAAGAACATCCGTTGGAATATATTGAACAGTATAAAAGCCTGGGAATATTAAACATACATCTCCGTTCAGACTTTTTCTATGGAGAAGGTTATTCCTTTGAAATATTCAGTAAGGAAGGAAAAAGAACCTGTATATCCATGAAGATACCCTTTTCCTACATGGATACCGTTACGGTGACGAACACAGAGTGTGAGCAGGAATAGAAAACAGTGCAATCGCACATGGGCAATATCAAGGATTACAAAATGAGGGATTGGTCATGTACAGAGTGATGATTGTGGATGATGAAAGATTTATACGCAGGAGTATACGGAATCGGATAAACTGGGGAGCAGTTTGGAATCACGGAACTGGAGGAGGCAGGAAACGGTATGGAAGCGTTGGAGCTTCTGGATACCTTCTGCCCGGAAATTGTACTGGTAGATATCCGTATGCCTAAGATGGATGGACTGAACTTTATCTCGAGGCAAAGAAAAAGCATCCGGAGATTGATTACGTCATTATGAGTGCATACAGTGATTTTACTTATGCCAGAACAGCCATCGACCTTGGGGTGGAGGCATATCTTCTGAAGCCTATTCAGAAGGAGGAACTGGAGAAACAGTTGGGCAAACTGCTGCACAGGAAAAATGAGAAAAGTTACAGCGTATGTCTCAGAGCATTAAAAGTGGAAGAACTGCAGCAGGAGGTTATTTTAAGATATCGTAATGTTGTGGCAGCAGCTTTTTATTCGGAGACCGAGGAATGCGGAGAAAGAATTGAAGTGATTGTGCGGAACCAGATGGAACAATACGAAAACTGTTTTGTGTATTTCCTGCGGAACTGTTCCCGGAGTACCTGTCATGTGTTTTTAATCAATATGGAAGAAGGAAAGCAGGAAACAGGGCGCAGGTGCGTGAAAATAGTTATGGATGCAATGCAGGATTCGGGGATGTGGGCGTCTGTGTCAGAGGTTTTTGAACGGAAAAATTTTAAGGAATGCATTGCGCAGAGCCTTTATTTTCTGAACGGAAAATGTTTTATTCGCAGAATAAAATTATTACACATTCCTCATGGGAAAACAGATGCGTTGAGGAGCGAAAAGCCAGATACAGACAGAACTGGAACAAATCTATAGTCGGATACGGAAGAGGGAGTTTGACCGTGTAAAAGAGGAACTGCTGGAAATTGTGGATATCCTGATTCAGGAGAGCAATCCTGTAAAAGTGATGGAGGAGGGAATCGACGAGATCATGGTTTTGCTGTGCCATCTTCCTAAGGAAGCAAGCAATGACATGGATTTTAATATTTTGTTGCATGATTTTAGAAGTAAGGATTACCTGCTGGTATATCATACAGCAGAAGATTTGAAAATGAATCTCAGAAGTCTCATCAGCAGGCTTTTGAACATTGTTCAGCAAAAGGATTCCGCCGATGCCATAGTTCAGATAAAGGAATATATAGAAAATAATTATGGAGATTCGCTGAATGCAGCAGAGCTTGCACAGCGGTATGGTCTGAGTGTAAGTTATCTGTCGACCTTGTTTAAAGAGAGGACAGGGGTCAATCTTACAGCTTATATAGAAGGAATCCGTATGGAGAAGGCGAAAAAGTCTGTTGAGAAGCAGGGAGTGGACGGTGACGGAGGTGGCGCTTCATACCGGTTATTCCAACTCAACTATTTCTCGAAAGTATTTAAGAAGTATACAGGAATCACGCCGCGGGAATTCAGGGAAACTGAGCGAAAAAAATAGTATAAAAAAGAAAGGATACAGACATGTCAGGGGGAATTTTTTCACCAGATGGAAGACTGGCGCTTACTTTAAATAAAGTATCTGATCTGGCGATTTTGAATGTGTTATGGCTGCTATGCAGTATTCCGGTGATAACGGCAGGTGCAGCTACAACGGCGCTGCATTATGCCGCAATGAAAATGAAAGCCGGAGATCAGGGATATGTGATCAGGAATTTTTTCATTCCTTTAAGGAAAATTTTCGGCAGGCCACGATTATCTGGTTGCTCTGTATACTGGCAGCGGGAATTCTTGTCATAGATTTCTGCATTATTTTTCAGAGACTGCCGAATCAGATGCAGTGGGTGAGCGTTCCTGCCTGTATGGCGGCAGCAGCATTTTTATTTATGTTCAGCTATGTATTTGCAGGGTTGGCTTTTTTTGAAGCATCTATCTGGAAAACCATAAAAAACGCATTTTTATGTCAGTCCTGCATCTGCCGTATACATTACTTATTCTGGTTGTGGGAGCAGCTCCGGTCTGGGCGATTTTGATTTTTTCGGAGGAACTTGTGTTTGTTTCGTTTTTGGATGTGGTGATCATGCCTGCATTCTGTGTATGGGTAAATGCAAAGTTCTTTTGAAGATCTTCAGCCAGCATCTGCCGGAAGAGGTTCAGAGCAGGCAGTACAACGAATAAGAAGTAAATGAGAAGTTATTTGGATTGATGAAACGATGGAGGCAATTTTATGAAGTTATCATTGCAGGGAATAGAAGATAAGCAGGTCTGGGAAGAGAAGGGATACCATCTTCCGCAGTATGATATTAAAAGAATGGTGAACAATACAAAAGAAAACCCTTTCTGGATTCATTTTGGCGCAGGGAACTTGTTCCGTGCGTTTCATGCAAATGTTGTCCAGAATATGCTGAATGAGGGAACCCTTGACAGAGGTCTGATTGTAGCGGAGGGATTTGATTATGAGATTATTGAGAAAAATGTACACAGTGCATGATAATCTTGGAATTCTGGCCACACTTAAGGCGGATGGAACCATTGAAAAGTCCGTGACAGGGAGTGTGGCAGAAGCGCTGCCTTTAGATTCTGCGGATGAAGCGGCTTATGGGAGGTTGAAAGAAATCTTTGCAGAAGATTCTCTTCAGATGGCGACTTTACGATTACGGAGAAAGGGTATAGCATTGCGAATGGAAAGGGAGAACTGCTCCCGGACGTGGCTGATGACTTTGTAAACGGTCCTGGGAAACCGGTAAGCTATATGGGCAAGGTGGCCTCTCTCTTATATGCAAGGTACCGGTCCGAAAAAACCCATTGCTATGGTAAGCACCGACAACTGTTCTCATAATGGAGATAAATTATATGCCGCCATTATGGCATTTGCAAAAGCGTGGGCAGATAACGGTAAGGTGGAGAAAGGATTTGAAGACTATATAGATTCTGACAGCGTTTCGTTTACCTGGAGCATGATTGATAAGATTACGCCAAGACCGGATGCATCCGTAGCGGAAATCCTGCAGGAAGATGGTGTGGAAGAACTGAAGCCGGTAGTTACCGCTAAGAAAACATACGTGGCGCCTTTTGTCAATGCAGAAGAGACGGAATACCTTGTTATTGAAGATGATTTTCCAAATGGACGGCCGGATCTTACGAAGGGCGGACTGATGTTTACGGACCGTGAGACGGTAGACAAGGTCGAGAAGATGAAGGTATGCACCTGTTTGAATCCGCTGCATACCTGTCTGGCTGTTTTTGGCTGTCTTCTGGGATATGAAAAAATTTCTGAGGAGATGAAGGACACAGAGCTGAAAAAGCTGGTGGAGATCGTAGGATACGAGGAAGGACTTCCGGTAGTAGTAGACCCGGGGATTTTAGATCCGAAGGAATTTATTGATACGGTTCTGACAGTGCGTGTAACCAATCCGTTTATGCCGGATACGCCGCAGAGAATTGCGACGGACACCTCACAAAAGCTGGCAATCCGATTTGGTGAGACAATGAAGGCATACGTTGAAAGTGAGACGCTGGATGTGAAGGAGCTGAAGATGATTCCTCTGGTTTTGGCAGGCTGGTTACGGTATCTGCTGGGAATCAACGATGACGGTGAGCAGTTTGAACTCAGTCCGGATCCCTTGCTTGGGGAGATCAGACCATGTGTTGAAGAACTCAGGCTTGGCGACAAGAATGTGGAAACTGCTGTGCGTCCGATCATGGAACGGGAAGATATTTTTGGAATCAATCTATATGAGATTGGATTGGCAGACAAGGTTCTTGGGTACTTAGAAGAACTGATCGCAGGAAAAGGTGCTGGCAGGAAAACGTTAAAAAAGTCTTTGCAGTAATACGGATAGGACCAGTCTCGGGACGGCTGGTCTTATTTTATACTACTGAGTGCAGGTGGAGCATCGGCGGAAGAGGCTTTTTATGTAAGAGATGGAGAAAAGGGGATAGAAGATGTATAGGGTATTGATTATTGATGATGAGAAATTTATTCGAAAAGTATCAGGAATCGCATCAATTGGGAAAAATACGGCTTTTTCTGTGGCGGCAGAGGCTGGTAATGGAGCAGAAGCGATCCGATTATGAGCGAAATCACTCCCCATTTGATTATAGTAGATATCCGTATGCCCGTAATGGATGGATTGGCATTTATCAAGGAAGCCAGGAAAAAATTTCCAAAGAGCATATATGTAATCATGAGCGCCTATAGTGATTTTGAGTATGCGAGAAGGGCAATGCAGCTTGGAGTAGCGGAGTATGTGTTAAAGCCGATAGAAGAAGAAGAGATGGAAAGAATCCTGGAAGAAGCAGCGTATCGGCTTAATAAAGAAAATGTAATAAAACAGATGAATCAGAGGGAATTCTGCGAAAGTGTATTCCCGGTAAACGGGACGAGAATCGGAGCAATGGCATTCTGGAATAAGGACGAAGAGTATGGAGAACGAATGGAAGAGGCGATCAGACGGAATCCTTATATAATAGAAAACCATATAAAATTATATTTTCTTGAAGAACACTGCCGGGAACATTGCTTTCTTTATCTGGCAGCAGGGAGGGGTTAACAGAAGACGGTATAAGGAAGGCGCTGGAGAACCTGTTACAGGACGAAGAAAAGCATGAAAGCAGCATACTCGGGAATTTACGATGGCTCGAAAGTAAAGGAGGCAACATCCGAAAGTATTCAGACATTAAAAAGAAAAAAATCTTCTATCCGGACAGAACCATACTATATGCAGAGCCTTGTGATGGAAAAAAAAGAAGAAAGATACAGAGCGCTTAAGGAAAAGATCCTATCGGCACAGAAGGGATTTCTGAAGCAGGAATACAGGAAGTCCATTCAGGAATTTATGAATATTGTGGATCAGACCATTTTAAAAGAAAATTCTATCCACAATATAGAGGAAGTAATACGGAGATTATGTTACTGCTTTGGTATTTTGCAGAGGACCAGAGCAGCCGGACAGATTTTAATATTATGTTTCATCGCTTCCAAAGCCGTGATTACCTGTTGGTCTATGATACCGCCGATGAACTCAAGGTAAACCTAAAGAAGATGCTTTCCAGTTTTATGGAGCTATACAGTGACAGAAGGAGTAAGGAAACTGTTGATATAATTAAAGATTACATTAAGGAGAATTTTTCGAGGATCTGAATGCCTCGAATATTGCCGGCAGATTTTATCTGAACCCAAGTTATCTTTCTACGATGTTTCGGGAAAAAACAGGAATGAAACTTATGAGTTACATTGAGGGGATACGAATGGAAAAAAGCAAAAGAATATTTAAAGAATAATGTATGGACGGTTACAGAAATTGCAATCGAAACAGGTTATTCTGATTCGAACTATTTTTCTAAGGTATTCAAAAGTATACCGGGGTATCACCAAAGCAGTATCGGGAGAGAGCGCTTCGGGATCGAAGCTTTGTATGAAGTTCTAGGAATATTTCAGATGACAACCAAAAAATTTCTAGTTTTTACGGGAAACTTTCGATATACTGCATGCATCAGTTACTTAGTATTTGTTGTACTAGGGTGGATAATGAAAGGAGGAAATGTATGCAACAGAAAAGAAAGCGTACACATAACGGCTTTTGCAGAGGACTTAGTGTTCTGTCTTCAATAGCCGTTCTATCTTCTTCTGTGGTACCGGCAATGCCGGTCCTGGGGCAGAAAAACCAGTGGGATCCCGCGTGGTATATTCGGGAGAGGATATGAAAGAGATCTGGCGTTAGAGGTAGGCGGAGAGCCGTTCTTTTATAATGGTGTTCAGATCCGAATAGACAAAGAGGCGGACGTCTATGGTTTCAATGACGACCAGATCAAACAGCTTATGCAGATGGCAAAGATGATGGATTTACAGTGGCGAATATGCAGATCCGGTGGTCCGATATTCAGCCGGACAAAAAGCTAAATGCCAAGGAATCAGCCACAGTTTCGGAAAAAGGCGGATCAGCCACAGACAGGGACATTGAAAGTGGAAGGCGCGGATGCGCAGGACGACCATTATACCTATCTGAAATATGATCTGAGCCAGTTTGCCGATCGGAATGCAATTGAAGCAGCAAAACTCCGGGTGAATCTTCCGGATGCCGAGAACGATCTTACAAAAGATCATGTCCTGTATGCGTATAATGTTACAGAGGATATGGAAGGGGCTGATTTTTCAGGCTTAACCTGGGAGAATACCCCTGTGAAGGATACTGAGACTTTCGCAGGCACTATCTACGAAGGTATGGGATCCCGTGAAAAAGGCGACCTACTACGACATTGATGTGACGGAGATGGTGAATGAACAATTATCCCAAAATCCCGGGGCGGACGAAATTACGTTGATGGTATCGGCTGCTTTAAAAGAAGATGGGAAATCAAATGGAGAATTGATTCAGATAGAAAACGCAGCCTACGCCCCCCAGCTGGTTGTCTCAGAGGACAAGGATGAGTATGACTGGAGCTATCTGGATAAATATCTGGGCTGGGCCGAAGAAATAGGATTGAAGGTAGAGATACTGTGGTTTGCTACGGATACCTGCAGTATTACCTCGGACAACCGGGTGCCATTCTATGTATATAACCATTATCAACTGAGTATGGCAGATGTGGATAAGCCGTTTTTAAGAAACAGTCGGGCGACTGGGCAGTGGCTTATGGAATCTACTGGTATCTCATGTGTAAAAATGATCCAAATATGAAGGCGCAGGAAGCTGCTACGCTGAAGGCTTTATTTAATCATGTAGCGGAATTTGATGCGGAAAATGGAAATAAAAATACCGTAGTAGGCTGTCAGGTCAGCAATGAACCCAATGTATCCAGACTGCACAATGGAAGCGTATATGATGCAAATGGAACAAAAAGTTCAGCATTGTATGTGCGAAACCTGTCAGAAGCTGAAGAAAGAGCTGAACTTAAGTGATCAGGGATTTCGGGATTATACAATGTTCGAATACAATAATAATCTGGCGAAGGCAGTGAAAACATCGAATTACCCGGTATGGACCCGTGTGAACAATGTACAGGGAAATGATGCATGGGGCGTTACCTATAACGAACAGAAACGGAGAGAAGGAGGAACAGATAAAGACGGCGGTACCTATCTTGATTTTATCGGCCTGGATCCCTATGGATGGGGCAGAAAAAACTTATATGATTATGGTACAGGCAGCTATTCCACAGGACAGAATCTTCCGGTTGTTATGGAGAGCGGAGGGGAGAATTCCATGTCTGCCCTGATGATGCTTGCGACGGTTGCCGGCGGCGGATTCTATAATGTATATGATCTGTGCAGCTCGGATGGACATCATCTCTACGATCAAAATATGCAGCCGCGTGTTATTGCAGCCGGTGATAAATATTTGCCGGAAGGCGGAACTTACATTGAGGATGTACGCAACCATAATAAGCTTCTGAATAAGATTGCTTATGAACTTGCAGTGAAAAAAACCGGATAGTCTGGGCGGTAAAGATCTGTTGTTCTTCAATTGTGAGGGAACGGAGCTTCAGAATATTAATGTGACAAAGCAAATAGAAGGTATGGATGTGACATACAAGTCCAATACCAGGTATGCTTCCGGAATTGCCGTAAAGAGAAGCGGTAATGAAGTTGTACTTCTCAACACACAGGGAAGGATGCCACATTTACCCTGTCACAGATCGCGGATGATGTGAAGTCAGTTGAATATGGTCAGTATGAAGGTACTGAATGGGCATCAGATGCCGGGGAAGTCAGCTATCAGAAGTCGGGCAGCGATCTTGTAGTAAAGATGCCTGTATTCTCCTGTGTCCGTGTGGAGACAAACAGCGAACTTCCGAAACCGACTTATTATGAGACCGAGGATCTGGTGGAAGCCGGAAACGTGACAGTATCCAATGGATTACAGATTAACAATCATAGTGAAAACGGAGCCCACGGCGGCCGGTGGACGGAAATTAAAAATGCACCGGTTGGCGCTAAGGTGACTTTTGAGATTATGGTTCCGGAGAATCTGTCTGCGGCCCAGATCGCAACCGGCTATAAATCCAATACACCGGGACGTGCAACGGTGCAGCTCTCTGTGAATGGCAAGAATCATGGGACACCTTTGGATATGACAGGAGAGTATGGATATCGGATTTCCGAAGCAGGTCCGATTGTAGAGCTAAAACCGGGACAGAAAAACACACTGACCTATACGGTCACAAAGGCAGGACATGTCTGCTTAGACTATATTAATTTTATCAAAAGAGATTCCATGCCGGATGCATTAGAAGGGAAAATATTGATAGATGAAGATTTTCGGATGCGAAAGATACCTTTTGGTTTTTCCAAGAGGAGCATCTGTCTCAGACGGCGCATTACATATTACAGAAGGCATGGGAAATTACACAACATCTGTAAAAAACTTTGATGCGGAGATATTAGGACAGTCAGCAGTAGAATTGTCCTTTGACTGGAAATCAATGTGACATCAAACGGGAAAAAGTGGAATCGAATTCCGTGATCTGTATGGAAAACTGATCTTTGCTCTGGCAAGTAAGTCGGGAACAGAACTGCGTTATTCGGTTACGTCCCGGGATTCCGATTCCACAAGGTGTGAATACGACTGGGAGCCCAAATGGACATCGGCTGCCATGGACAGGACAAAGACCTATACGGTACGCCTGGTGGCTGATTTTGAAAACCATATAGTAAGCTATTCCATAGCAGAAAAAGATACGGGAAATGTCATAGCCCAGCAGATCAATGTTCCGATAGAGGCTGAGAGTATGGCGAAAATGGTTGCCGCAAACTATTATACGGTTGAGAATCAATCCTATGTGGGAACACAGGATATTGATAATTTTAAACTGATCGGAAAAGATGATGCGGTGGATCTGCCTTACAAAGGAAAAACAATCTATGCCTTTGGCGATGATATTATGGCAGGATATGCGTATGAAAAAAAGCAGGCTACGTACAGTTTGCGGCAGCGGCAGAGGGCATGGAGGTATCTTATGACGGGGCAGTAAACGGAGCCACTGTCATGGAAAGCGATAAGCAGATACTTTCTCAGATTGAAGCAGCTCCTGCAAACTCTCCGGATGTGGTAATTTTCAATGGCGGGATCAATGATTTTGGAACAGCATTTGATAAAGCTTCCTTCTCAACAGCATTTGAAAATATGGTTACCCGGATGAGCCAGAAGTGGCCGGAGGCAAAAGCTTATTTATACAACGGCCCATAAAATGAGCAGGGGCAGCTTCAGGTATAGCAGAAGCGGATCAGGAGCAGATGTATCAGATTGTGACGGATATCTGTAAAAGCACGGTGTTTGTGTGGCTGATTTGTACCAGACTATGGATGCCAGTGAAGATACCTGCAGACAAAATAAAACATTTGACGAGTTAGGGGCAGGATAGCTTGCCTGGCACTATGGCGACGATATCCTGCGAAAATTTTCAAGCCAATACCCTTCCGGCAAATATCCGAATTTCACCGGTATCAGGGGAGCATTATGTGCCTGCCATAGCAGCAGCGCTTAGAAAGTCTGCAGGATCCGGGGATGTACATGAATTTGAGGATGTACACGAAGACGACTGGTTCTGTGATGATGTAGCTTATGTAAATGAAAAAGGCATCATGACCGGTTTGAAAGAAACTGTTTTTGGACCGGAAGCAGAGCTTTCCCGTGCAGAGTTTGCCACCATTCTTTACCGGCTGGCAGGAAGTCCGGAAGTAGCTTATGAGAACAAGTTCTCAGATGTAAAAGAAGGTGAATTCTATACCAGCGCGGTAATGTGGGCAAGTGAGCATAAGATTGTTACAGGGTATGCGGCTACAGGACTGTATGAGCCGGGCAGAAGCATAAGCCGTGAGGAGCTTTCTGTGATGCTGCGCCGTTACGCTGCATACAGCGGTCAGGATGTTACCGCCGCTGTTGATCTTTCCTCTTATCCGGACAGTGATTCTGTCAGTGAATTTGCAAAAGAGAGTATGTCATGGGCAGTTGCAAATCATATGATCCAGGGAGCAGACGGACAGCTTTTGAAACCGCAGGATAGAGCAAACCGTGCAGAATGTGCGGCAATCATTCACAGATATCTGGAAAAATAGAGAATTCTAACAAAAGTGCCCTGGAGATACAAATCTCAGGGCATTTTTGAAAATAAATAAACTCAGGCAGACCCGTTTCATAACGTGTTGTGCCTGTGCGAAACGAAAGGAAACGATATAAAATGGAAATGACATTCAGATGGTATGGAGCAAAATTTGATACGGTAACCTTAAAGCAGATCCGGCAGAGCCCAGGGGTCACAGGTGTGATAACAACCCTGTATGATACCCAGCCGGGAGAGGTATGGAGCAGAGAAAGGATTCGTGCAATGATTGATGAGGTAGAAGCGGAAGGGCTTCACATTGCAGGAATTGAGAGTGTAAATGTTCATGATGCAATTAAAACGGGTGCACCGGAACGTGACAAATATATCGATCATTATATTACAACGCTGGAGAACCTGGGAAGAGAGGGGATCCATCTTGTGTGTTACAACTTTATGCCGGTGTTTGACTGGACGAGGACAGAGCTTGCAAGAAAGCGTCCGGATGGCTCTACCGTACTTGCTTATACCCAGGAGGCCATTGATGCATTGAATCCGGAAGAAATGTTCGGATCCATTTCTGCGGACTCAAATGGCAGTCTTCTCCCGGGATGGGAGCCGGAACGTATGGCGCATATTAAAGAATTATTTGAGATGTATAAAGATATTGATGATGAAAAATTATTTGAAAATCTGAAATATTTTCTTGAGAGGATTATGCCTGTCTGCAATCAATATGATATTAAGATGGCAATCCACCCGGATGATCCGGCATGGAGTGTATTCGGACTTCCGCGTATTATTATCAATAAAGAAAATATTCATCGTATGATGAAGATGGTAGATGATCCGCATAATGGTGTAACGTTCTGTTCGGGTTCTTATGGGACAAATCTGGAAAATGATCTCCCGGATATGATTCGTTCTTTGAAAGGAAGAATTCATTTTGCACATGTCCGCAACTTGAAATTTAATTCTCCCACAGATTTTGAAGAATCGGCACATCTTTCTTCAGACGGGACATTCGATATGTATGAGATTATGAAGGCATTATATGATATTGGATTTGAGGGTCCTATCCGTCCGGATCATGGACGCATGATCTGGGATGAAGTGGCAATGCCGGGTTACGGACTTTACGATCGTGCATTAGGGGCAGCATATCTGAATGGTCTGTGGGAGGCGATTGAAAAATCATCTTAAGGAAATTGTTAGAAAGGTTTTCGTTCAGACCGTTACATTGACGCTTACAAAAAAGAATATAGCATTACAGATGGAAAGGAAAAGATATGTGTTTCGTTGAGAAAATTCAAAGTATGGGTGTTGTACCTGTTGTCGTATTGGCGGATGCAAAGGATGCCGCTCCTTTGGCAAAGGCACTGTGTGAAGGGGGACTTCCCTGTGCGGAGGTGACATTTCGTACAGAGGCTGCAGAAGAGTCTATTCGGATTATGACTGCGCAGTATCCAAAGATGCTGGTAGGTGCAGGGACAGTGGTGAGTACAGAGCAGGTTGAACGTGCAGTAAAAGCGGGTGCAAAATTTATTGTAAGTCCGGGGTTTGATGGAGAAGTTGTAGATTATTGCATAGAAAAGAATATTCCGGTATTTCCGGGATGTGTTACACCGTCAGAGATTATGCAGGCGGTAAAGAGGAATCTTAAAATCGTAAAATTCTTTCCGGCAGAACAATATGGGGGAGTTGACGCGATAAAAGCTCTTGCAGCGCCTTATGCAGGTATAAAGTTTATGCCCACAGGAGGTATCAACATCAAGAATCTGGAAAATTATCTTTCATGTGATAAGATCGTAGCCTGCGGCGGAAGCTGGATGGTAAAAGGTGAGCTGATCAAAGCAGGTGAATTTGAAAAGATCAAGAGTCTGGTAAAAGAAGCAGTCAGGCTTGTAGAGGATATACGAAACAAATAAAACAGGATAGAAATCGGAGGCTGTAATTATGGGTAAAAAGTGGTGACCTTTGGAGAACTTATGCTGAGACTGGCACCGGAGGGGCTACTCCCGCTTTGTTCAGGCGGATACGCTTGGTGCAACTTATGGAGGCGGAGAAGCAAATGTCGCAGTATCTCTCGCTAATTATGGGTTTGATGCGGCATTTGTGACGAAACTCCCGGAGCATGAGATTGGACAGGCAGCAGTGAACGCATTGAGAAAATATGGTGTAAATACAGAATATATTGTTCGCGGCGGTGACAGGGTGGGTATTTATTTCCTTGAAAAGGCGCTTCCCAGAGACCTTCAAAGGTTATTTATGATCGTGCAGGTTCATCGATCTATACTGCGGATAAAGGGATTTTAACTGGGAAAAGATATTTAGCGGCGCAGAGTGGTTTCATTTCACAGGTATTACTCCTGCGCTCAATGAGAATGTCGCCGGAATCTGTCTGGATGCCTGCAAGGCAGCGAAAGCTTTGGGGTTAAGATTTCGTGTGATTTAAATTATCGTAATAAATTATGGAGTAAAGAAAAAGCGGGCAAGGTGATGGGCGAGCTCTGTAAATATGTGGACCTGTGTATTGCAAATGAAGAGGATGCATCGGATGTATTTGGAATCAAGGCGGACGATACAGATGTCTATGCAGGAGAAGTAAACCATGAGGGATATAGAGAAGTAGCCAGAAAGCTGACAGATCGTTTGGGTTTGAGAAGGTAGCGATAACGTTGCGGGAGTCTCTGTCTGCAAATGATAATAACTGGTCGGCGATGCTTTTTGATGGAAAAGAGTACTATTTCAGTAAAAAGTATAAAATGCATATTGTCGATCGCGTGGGAGGAGGAGACAGCTTTGGAGGAGGCTTGATTGCGGCTATTCTGAATGGTTATGATCCTCAGATGTCCATTGAATTTGCAGTGGCAGCGTCTTGTCTGAAGCATTCGGTTGAAGGTGACTTTAATCTGGTATCAGCAGATGAGGTGCTGAAACTTGCCGGTGGAGACGGGTCAGGACGTGTGCAGAGATAAGAGGGGGCAGGATATGAAAAAGTTTATGGATAAGGATTTTCTGCTGTCGACCGAGACTGCCCGAAAATTATATCATAAATATGCAGCGAACATGCCGATTCTGGACTATCATTGTCATATTGATCCACAGGAAATAGCAGAGGATAAGAAATTTGACAATATTACGCAGATATGGCTTGGAGGTGACCATTATAAATGGCGTCAGATGCGTTCTAATGGTATAGAGGAAAAGTATATTACCGGTGAAGCACCTGACAGAGAAAAGTTCCAGAAATGGGCAGAAACATTAGAAAAGGCCATTGGAAATCCGCTGTATCATTGGAGTCATCTTGAACTGCAAAGATATTTTGGATATGATGGCATCTTAAACGGAGAAACAGCAGAAGAGGTATGGGAGATCTGCAACAAAAAGCTTCAGGAGAAGGCATTTAGTGCCAGGGGTTGATTCAGGCATCAATGTTACCTTGCTTTGCACGACGGATGACCCGGCAGACAGTTTAAAATGGCATAAGATTATTTGGGAGGATTCGGAGTTTACAACTCAGGTTCTTCCTGCATGGAGACCGGAAAAGGCAATGAATATTGCAGCGCCGGGATTCAAAACATATATGAAAAAATTAGGGCAGGCTGCTGGAATAGAAATACTTGATTTTTTCAGGATTAAAGCGCGCATTGATTAAAAGGATGGACTTCTTTCAGCAAATGGGATGCCGGGAATCAGATCACAGTCTGGATTATGCGATGTATATACCGGCTTCTGAGAAAGAAGTTGAAAGTATTTTTGCCAAAGCAATGGCGGATACACCGATTTCCTATGAAGAGGAATTGAAATATAAGACTGCATTTCTTATATTTGCAGGAAAGGAATACAAACGACGCAATTGGGTGATGCAGCTTCATTATGGTGTGAAGCGGGATAATAATCGTAAGATTTACCGT
>VOFB01003710.1_pt1 | contig 35091 bp, 41 predicted proteins | sample 5384141 | NCBI WGS metagenome assembly VOFB01 (sample SAMN12384721, study PRJNA508395) | human gut metagenome | isolation source: healthy gut A | host: Homo sapiens | reverse complement strand
CGAGCACTTTCGAAGCGTTGAAGGCGTTGGCGTTAATTTCGAACGGTCGGCCGATGAGCTTGATCGAAAGATCGAGATAGCGGTTAATGCGCGAAAGAGATTCGCACGGAAATGAAACGGTTATGTCATCGGGACCGTAGAAGAAACCCCCGGCGTTCGTAATACCCCAACGAGGCCATGTAGTTAAGTTTATTGCTTCCGCCGCGTACCGACAGCGAACGACGTTGCATATGGCTCCAGTCATTGAGACTCTTGCGGATCCAGTCGGTGTTGTCCAGATAGCTCAGAGCCGTCGAAGACGAAAGCATCGAGTTGAAATTGGGATTTTGAGCCACTCGATCATTTCGGCATTGACAGCCTTGTTGTTGGCCCGCTGGGTAATCTCATACTCCTCCCACGAATTGATACGGCTGGGTTTGCGGCCCTGTCGCGTGAAAGCTGTACGAACCGTTGTAGCTCACCTTCACGCGTTCGGCGGCGCCTTTGGTCGTGACGAGAATAACGCCCGCAGCAGCTTTCGAACCATAAATCGATGCGGACGCAGCATCCTTCAGCACCGAAATCGACTCGATATCGTTCGGGTTGAGCATATCGAGATCGCCCCTCGATACCGTCGATCAGCACCAGCGTCGAAATCGTATTGACCGAGGAATGGCCGCGGATCTGAAGGGCGAAACCCCTCGCCGGGCTGGCCGCTCGACTGCGTGACGACCACGCCGGGCAGTTCGCCCTGCAGGGAGGCCAGCACGTTGGGCGCAGCCTTGTCCGCAATCGCGTCACCCGAAATCTGCGACACGGCACCCGTAAGATTCACCTTTTTCTGGACGCCGTAGCCGACGACGACCACCTCGCCCATCTGCGTCGCCTCTTCCTGCAACGTGATGTGCATCGGAGCACCAGCCTTGACGGGGACGCTCTGCTTCTCATAGCCCACAAAAGAGATGTCGAGGACGGTCCTTCGGGAACATTGAGTGTAAACTGGCCCTTGTTATCGGTGGTCACTCCCTGACTGCCGCCCTGCACAAGCACCGTCGCACCGACAAGCGCCGAACCCGAAGCGTCGGTCACGACGCCGGAAACGATCACCTGCCGAGCCGCTGCGGCAAGACACACCAACGCCAGCCCCAGCGACAAGATTAATAGTCTGGAAATGTTTCATAGGTTTAAAGGTTAGTAACGTTTCGGTTTATTCCATCGTTGCCAGGTTCGGTATAGATGCGGCCGCCGCGTAATCAGCTCGACCATACCGCTCGCGCGCTCTGGCGCACTCCGCCTCACCGGCTATCAGGTAACGATGCCTGCCTGCAGGATCGGGTTCGAACCATGTCATCGACTCGTCATCCACACGAATCCGGCCCGAGCGCTGTAACGGAAATACCTCGGCATCGGGTTCCACGGCGCAAAGCACGGCCGACGGGTCCCACATTGGACGGTCGTAAGGCATCGGTTTATAGACTTTATAAGCCTCGGCCAGCGGGTGCTTCTCCACATAACCGAAATCTCCGAGAATCGACTCCACGGGATAGAGGATACGCGAACCGACCTCGAAAGGACTGACCGTAACGGGCGTGGGCCACTTTTCGAAAAGCTCCTGCGCGGCATTGCGGTCGATACGGATATTGTATTCGGCGCTTTTCCCCTCGGCTTGCTCGAATTCGCCGGCCATCATGTAGAGGTGTTTTACTTTACGGCGGATGAGTTCCATACCGTCGAGCGAAGAGACCGCATCCGGACCGGAAGCCATCAGCCGCTGCAGGTTCGTGGAAAATCCCACGGCGATCAGCGTCACTTCACCGTCGCCCTGCGACGCAAGCAGCCGGCGCAGCAGCTCCGCACTTTCGGGCAGCGCATCGTAATCGGAGATCGTACGTTTGTAGTCTCCGTCGCGCGAGGTCTGAGCCACGAAACTGTTTTCTCGGTCGCAGTTCGCGCCCTCCCGTATCCGGCCTACAGGGATATCCGGATAGCCGTAGAAAGTATTCAGGATGTCGATATACTCGACGCTGGCCGGATGCTCCTCCTTATTGGAAGTAATCCCCAACAAGGTGATGCGCCCCTCGTCGGCATACTTGTAGAGCATGTCGAGCGCCAGCGCATCGTCGATATCGTTACCCATGTCGGTATCGAAAATCACCTTCACGGGCGTCTCTTCCGACACCGCCCCGGAGCAGCCCGTACCAAAGCCGCGCACAAGGCTACGACTCCGGCAAAATATTTCAGATTTCAGCATATGAAAAAGTTTTAAGGTTCGACAATCGTCAGGAATCAATTCGCTCCCGAAATGATAATCAGCGCCAGACCGCCGATGAACAGCAGGAACATGCAGGCCAGCAATCCCTTCACGGAACGTCCCGCGCCCCGGAATTCACGCCAGATGAAGACGCCCCATATCGCGGCGATCATCGGAGCGCCCTGCCCCAGCGCATAAGAGACCGCGGCGCCGGCTTTACCGGCGGCAATGTAGCTGAAAGCCGTACCTAACGCCCATACTGCACCGCCGAGCACTCCGACCAGATGGGTGGAAAGCGATCCGCTGAAATAGGCTTTATAACAGACGGGCGCACCGTCGAAGGGATGGCGCATCACCCATGTATTGAAAACGAAATTGCTGAGCAGCACGCCCACCGAGAATACAAACAGTGCCGAATAGGGGAGTCATCATGCCGGGTGTAGGATCGGAGAAATTATCGAGATCCATGGCGGCCGCGACAAAACGGTAAAAGAAAGCCATGATGACGCCGGCGACGGCGGCCAGCGCAACGCCCCTTGCGGCTGTTGCTCTTCACGCCGCCCGACTGGCGGGCCGAGGCCATTCCGTTGAGCACAATGGCAACGACGATGAGCGCAACGCCGAGAAAAAATCACGGGATCACCTTTCGGAGCCCCCACATAATTGACAATCACCCCCAGCACCAAAGCCAGCCCCACGCCCAGCGGAAAAGCTACGGCCAAACCGGCCAGCGATACCGAAGCGGACAGCAGAATATTCGAAGCATTGAAAACCACGCCGCCCAGCAGCACACTGCCGATGCCGCCCCAGTCTGCCTGAGCGAGATCGGCGACGAAACTACGGCCTTCGCTGCCGAAGCTTCCGAGCGTGAATCCGGACAGGATGCTGAACAACAGCATGCCGATGACGTAGTCCCAATAGAAAAGTTCGTAGCGCCAGCTCTTCGAAGCCAGCTTCTGGGTGTTGCCCCACGATCCCCAGCAGAGCATCGTCACGAAACAAAACACGACGGCCAGTGTATAATTATTTACAACAAACATTAGGATAAAAGTTTTAGGTTAATATTGAAGTTTTGTCTATTCGGCGGAATCTACTTCGCGCCGCTGCGGAATGGAACGCTGGGCGCCGATGCGGGTACAGGCGATTGAAGACGCGGCGGCGGCGAAACGTGCTGCAGCTCCCAACTCGCGCCCTTCGGAGAGGGCGACGGCCAGCGCCGTTGAAGACATCTCCGGCAGCCGTCGTATCGACAGCCTCGACACGATAGGCCGGAACGAACTCCTCGCCGCGCTCATCGGCCACCAATGCCCCCGCACTGCCCATCGTAACGGCGACACGCCGTACACCGCGCCCGCGAAACCATGCGGCGGCCGCAACGGCATCGCCGACATTCTCGACTTTCAGCCCCGTCAGCAGCTCTGTCTCGCTGCGGTTCGGCGTAATCAGGTCCAGACGGGGCCAACACTTCGTCCGCAATCGGCGCCGCAGGGCCGGATTCAAAATGACCCGCACTCCGTGACGCACGGCAAGTTCGGTAGCGCGGGCTACCGTCTCCATCGGAATTTCGAGTTGCACGAGCAGGTAATCGGCAGCGGCGATTTCGCTTTCGACAGCATCGATATCCGCAGGCGAAAGCAGGGCGTTGGCCCCTCGGAGCCACGACGATACTATTCTCCGCGGCATCATCTACGGCGATAAGCGCCACGCCCGAAGCAACGCCATTGCGGCGTACGATATAGACGTATCGATACCTTCGCCGGCATAATGCCGCACGGCTTCCGCTCCGAACCCGTCGTCGCCCACGCAGGCGACAAAGCAGACGTCGCCTCCCATACGGGCCGCAGCGACCGCCTGATTGGCGCCCTTGCCGCCTGCATTGATCATAAAATCAGATCCGATAAGCGTCTCTCCGGGAGAGGGAATACGCGGCGTACGGATAACCAGATCGGTATTGGAACTTCCTATTACAACAATTTTTCCCATAATTACATATTATTAATATTCATATTCAGGGCTTCATTCCTGCCAAGACATAGCCGGCGTCAAATCCGGATCTGCGCCTGCAGTTTTCGAGCACGGCCCGCACCTTCGTCCGTTCGGCATCGAGGAATCGCTGGTAAGGATATGAAAGCGTAATCGCTGCATATCCCCATGATCGAAAGTGCGCACTTGATTCCCTTTGATGGCACTGGAACCATAGCGACCGATGGTATAGAGCGACGGGCGACGGCCATGACATGATGCTGCAGGGCTTTCACCCGTTCCAAGTCATTGGCCGCGGCTGCCTCGTAAAGCGCGACATAGAGTTCCGGAAAAACATTCGCACCGCCGTTGACCCCGCCGGCTGCTCCCAGCATCACACTCTCGGCAGTGAGCTGTTCGGGTCCCATGAAAAGGGCGAAATCGGGACGGTCGCTCAGCTCGTAAAGAAGCGTCTGAAAATAGACCATGTTCGACGAACTGTCCTTCAGTCCGATGATGTTCGGATGCCCGGCCAGCTCCTTCACGGTAGCGGGTTCGAGCGACACCTTCACATGCACCGGCATATTATAGAGGCACAAAGGCAGCGGCATGGGCATCGGCCAACGCCTTGTAATACATGGTCAGTTCCGTCTGCGAAGGAGCGAAATAGTAAAGGCGGCGCCGCAACGACAGCCGCAGCACCGCATTCGGCGGCCTTGTGCGCCAGTCTCAGACTCTCCTCCAGCGAGGTATCGGTCACGCCGACCAAAACGGGAACGCGGCCCGCAACTGCCGAACAAACCAGCTCGGTAAGTTCATAACGCAGGTGATAGGCCAGACTTTGCGCCTCGCCGGTCGTTCCGAGGATGAAGATTCCGTGAACACCGCCTGCAATCATATGCTCCACCAGCCTGACCGTGCCGTCGCGGTCCAGCGTATTGTTGTCGATCAGCGGTGTGACCATCGGCGGAATAAGGCCTTTCAATCGGGAAAAACGTGTTTTCATACATTCAACTATTACAACTGAGACTTTTTGAAATACATTTATATCTATTTAAAACACAAGCAATAACTAAATCGTTTTAGCCAAAAGAACAAAAAAAGGGTCACTTTTGTCCGGTAGACTCCCCCTTTCACCAACTCGGCGTTTAGCATGATCGCGGCGCTGGAGCGCAGTCCGGCTCTTCGATCCGGCGCACCAGCAGACGAACGGCTTCCGTCCCGAACAACTCAATCGGCTGCCGCACACTGGTAACGGACACCCGGTACAGATCGAACACTTCATTGCCGTCGTAAGCCACGACAGCGACATCGTCGGGCACGGAAACCTGATAACGGTTCAACGCCTTAAGCCCCTCCACGGCCAGACTGTTGGTTGCGAACAACAGGGCGTCCACCTTGCGGTTGGCCCGTTGAAAAAGCTGCCGCACAAGATCATCGACCCGGCGGGCCGTTTCATGAAAATCAATACGATATATCTGCATGCGGTCTTTGAGCCCCAGACGTTCCATCGTGGATTCGTACCCCTTCTCCCGATCGCAGATATTCGACAGCCGCATGGCATAGGGAGACCATCGCCACACGCTTATAGCCCGATTCCACCAAATGCTCCACGGCCATTGCCGACGCTTTCTGATTGTTCAGCACCACACGGCTTATTTCCGGATTGTCGATCGTACGGTCGATCAGCACCAGCGGAATATTGAGGCCGTAAATCTCTTCGATATAAGCTTCGGAGCCTTCGCACGGAACAAGGATCAATCCGTCCACGCCCTTGCCCAGAAGTACTTCGACCACATTGCGGAACTTGTCCGCATTCTCGTCCGAACTGCCGAAAATAACGGTATAATTAAAACGGGAGGCATCGTCCTCGATTTTCCGGCATATCTCTGCAAAAAAGCTGTTCGAGATATCGGAAACAACCACACCGATCGTCCGCGAACGTCCGCTCCGCAGACTTCGGGCCGCATTATTAGGCTGATAGTCGAGTTTGTCAGCCATTTCCCGAATGCGTTTGGTCATCTCATCGCTTATGCGATAACGTTTCCCCTTATTATTCATGACGAACGACACCAGCGATATCGAAACTCCGGCAGCTTCGGCAATGTCACGAATCGTTGTACGTTTAGTTTTCATATAGCACACATAATAGCTTTCTATCGCAAATATATACTAAAACGTTTTAGTTGCAAAATAAATCGGCACAAACTGAGCGACCGGACACGCTTGTCTTCGCCCCAACCCTCCAATTATATATAAAAAGTAACCGCGACCGATTCCGCCCCACCCTCCAATTATATATAATGAAACCGGGATCCGATACCGCCAGATAGGGCCGGCAACATCCGGTCCGATCTGGCGGACAATATCGTTCATCAGGGCTTTTTCGGTCTTCCGGACGGAACGCGACGCTACCTCCGGAATTCGAGACGCACGACGACCGGAAAATGGTCCGACGGCGTGCGCGCATCGTAACTGTGCAGTGAAACCTCCTTGGGGAAGGCGCCCGACTTGATCTCCTCGCCGCTGGCGGCGGTCTCCGTACGGTAGGTGTCGGTCAGCACCCCGTAATCGTGCACGTGAACCGACGGCGTCACGAAGATATGGTCGATACGGCTGTCGGTCTTCAGCGAAGGGTTGAAGCTGTTGAACGTACCGTTCGGGGCGTAGCGTCTTCCGGCGGTCTCGTACGAGTCGGCCAAAATGCCCGACGAGACAAAGGTCGTATAGATATGATTGTTCTGGTCGACGTTGAAGTCCCCGGTCAGGATCACGAACTCTTTGGGTTTGCACATTTCGCGAATCTTCGCCACCACCAGCTTGGCGCTCTCCTCGCGGGCCTGCACCCCGATATGGTCCATATGCAGGTTGAAGAACCAGAAGCGGCGCTTGGTCTGCAGGTCGAGGAAATGGCCCCACGTGCAGATGCGCGGCAGCGCGGCGTCCCAGCCCTTGTTCGGACGGTCGGTGATCTCCGAAAGCCAGAAATGGCCATCGTCCAGCAGGCGAAAACGCTCCTTTTTATAAAATATGGGCGCATACTCGCCTTGCGTCTTTCCGTCGTCGCGCCCGACGCCGATATAGTCGTAGTCGGGAAGCTGCGCCAGCATGTCGTGCAGCTGGCCGTCGAGCACCTCCTGACTTCCGAAAATGTCGAAGCCGTGGAATTCGATCAGGCGGCACACCCACGGACCGCGGCGCTCCCAACCGTTACCACGCTCGGCGTCGCCCCGATTGGCGTTGCGGATATTATAGGTGGCTACGGTCAGCTCCTGCGCCGCGGCGCAAAAGGTCACGGCGGCAAACAGGGCGAGAATCAGCAATTTCTTCATTTCAAAGGATCGTTTAACGGGTTTCAAGTCGAACAAAGATACAAAAACGGACGAAATACCCTCCGAACAGGCTTCCGCAAGTAAATTTTTCTGCCGGATTAGTACACTTTCGGACTTGAGGATACGGGGTTCGCCATATTTTTACTATCTTTGGGGTGCAAAAAACCAAACTAATGGAATCAGCCCGTAAAACCTCCGTAACCAAAGTAATGCCCATCCTTTTCAGCTTCTTCGTGATGGGATTCTGCGACGTGGTCGGCATCTCGACCACCTATGTCAAAAACGATTTCAACCTCAGCGAAGCCCTCGCCGGATTCATTCCTTCGATGGTATTCCTGTGGTTCCTGCTGCTCTCGGTCCCCGTAGCGCTGGCAATGAACCGCGTCGGACGCAAACGCACCGTCCAGATCAGCAACGTCATCACGATCGTCGGCATGCTGATTCCGTTCGTATCGTATAATTTCGCGACCTGCATGGTGGCCTTCGCGCTGCTGGGAATCGGCAACACGATCCTGCAGGTGTCGCTCAATCCGCTGCTGACGAATGTCGTGTCGGGCGAATCGCTTACCAGCTCGCTCACGGCTGGACAGGTCGTGAAGGCCGTCTCGTCGTTCATGGGTCCGATCATCGCCGTCTTCGCGGTGAACGTCTTCGGCAACTGGCAGTACCTCTTCCCGATCTTCGCCGCGATCACGCTTCTCTCGTCGCTTTGGCTGATGATGACCTCGATTCCCAAAGAGGAGGTTTCCCTACAGTCGGGCAGTTCGGTCGGCGCAACGTTCTCGCTGCTGAAGGACAGCCATATCCTGCTCTTCTTCATCGGCATCCTCTGCACCGTAGGTCTCGACGTGGGCATGAACACGCTGACGCCCAAACTGCTGATCGAACGCTGCGGACTCGAAATCACCGATGCAGGACTCGGATCGAGCGTCTATTTCTTCTGCCGTACGGCCGGCGCATTCATCGGCGCATTCCTGCTGGCGCGTCTCTCGGACGTCCGCTACCTGCGCGTAACCTCATCGTGATGCTCGCGGCGCTGGGCGTGCTCTATTTCGCCAACAGCTACATCGAGATACTGATTTGCGTGGGCGTCTTCGCCTTCGCCCTCTCGTGTGTCTTCTCGATCGTCTACTCGCTGGCGCTGCGCCGCCGCCCGGACAAGGCCAATGAAATTTCGGGCCTGATGATTACGGGCGTCTGCGGAGGCGCGATCATCCCCCCGCTGATGGGGCTGCTGACCGAAACCGTCGGATCGCAGGTCGGCTCGCTCATCATCCTGACCGTCTGCGCCGTATACCTGACCTTCTGCGCATACAGCATCAAAGCCAAAGCCAACAAATAACCAAAATACCATGTACAGATACGACAACCGTGTGGTCATCACACTCGACGCAGGCGGCACGAACTTGGTGTTCGGCGCCATGCAGGCCAACAAATTCATCGTCGATCCCATCACGTTGCCGTCGAACGCCGACAACTTGGACAAATGTCTGGCAACGATGGTCGAAGGCTTTCAGGCCGTCATCGACAAACTGGAGGAGAAACCCGTCGCCATCAGCTTCGCGTTCCCCGGCCCGGCCGACTACCCGAACGGAATCATCGGCGGCTATCTGCCCAACTTCCCCTCGTTCCGCGAAGGCGTGGCGCTGGGGCCGTTCCTCGAATACAAATTCGGCATTCCGGTCTTCATCAACAACGACGGCGACCTCTTTGCCTACGGCGAAGCGCTGGGCGGCGCACTGCCCGAAGTGAACGCCCGGCTCGAAGCGCTGGGCAGCCCCAAACGCTACAAGAATCTGGTGGGCTACACGTTCGGCACGGGTCTGGGCATCGGTATCGTGGTGAACAACGAACTCAACCGCGGCGACAACTCGTGCGTCGAGACTTTTTGTCTCAAGCACAAGAAGATGCCCGACATTATCGTCGAAGACGGCGCCGCGATCCGCGCCGTGAAGCGCGTTTACGGAGAGTTGTCGGGCAACCCGAACCACGGGCTGGAACCGAAGGACCTCTGCGATATCGCCGACGGAAAACGCGAAGGCGACACGGAAGCCGCCCGCAAGGCTTTCGCCGAGATGGGCGAGATCGCCGGCGACGCCATGGCGACGGCCGTGACGCTGATCGACGGTCTGATCGTCATCGGCGGCGGCATCACGGGCGCCCGCAAATGGATCATGCCCAGCCTGCTCAAAGAGCTGCGCAGCAAGATGCACACCATCGCGGGCGACGAGCTGAACCGCGTGCAGATGAAGGTTTACGATCTGGACAGCGAAGAGGAGTTCAAGGAGTTCGCCAAAGGCGATCAGCGCACGCTGAAAGTCTACGGCACCGACCGTTACGTGGCTTACGACCCCCAGAAGCGCATCGGCGTCGCTATTTCGAAACTCGGCGCGAGCAACGCCATTTCGGTGGGCGCATACGCGTTCGCCCTGAGCCAGCTCGACGCGCAAAAAGCATAATAAAACTATATGTATAAGTTCCAACCCATTCTCAAATCGACGATCTGGGGCGGCGAAAAAATCGTCCCTTACAAACAAATCGCATCCGGCCAGACGCAGGTCGGCGAAAGCTGGGAGCTTTCGGGCGTCAAAGGCAACGAATCGGTCGTAGCAGGAGGTCCCGAAGCCGGCACTACCCTGCCGGGCCTGATCGCCCGCCACGGCGCCGCACTGCTCGGCAAAGCCAACTTCGAACGTTTCGGCGAGGAGTTCCCGCTGCTGATCAAGTTCATCGACGCACGGCAGGATCTCTCGATTCAGGTACACCCCGACGACCGGCTGGCGTGGGAACGTCACAAGTCGAAAGGCAAGACCGAAATGTGGTACGTCGTGGACGCCGACAAGGGCGCACGGCTCCGGTCGGGATTCGCCAAGCAGGTGACGCCCGCCCAGTACGAAGCCAGCGTCGAGGACAACACCATCACCGACATCCTCGCCGAGTACGAGATACATCCGGGCGACCTCTTCTTCCTGCCGGCAGGCCGCGTCCACAGTATCGGCGCGGGGGCATTCATCGCCGAGATTCAGCAGACTTCGGACATCACCTACCGTATCTACGACTTCAACCGCAAGGACGCCGACGGCAATACCCGCGAACTGCACACCGAGCTGGCGAAGGGAGCCATCGACTACACCGTGCTGCCCGACTACCGCACCAAGTACGAGCAGGTGCAGGACCGCGAAACGGAACTGGTGTCGTGTCCCTACTTCACCACGTCGCTCTGCGACCTGACCGCTCCGCTGACGCTCGATTACGCGGCGCTCGACTCGTTCGTCGTTGTGATCTGCGTCGAAGGCAAAGGCATGATCGCTGACGACAGCGGCAACGAAATGCCGATCCATCAGGGCGAGACGGTACTGCTTCCGGCTACCGTGAAGTCGCTCCGCGTCGTCCCCGAAGGGAAGCTCAAAATGCTGACCAGCTGCATCAAGTAAATGAAATGCACTCTGACAGATAAAATCCGGCGGTTCCGACTGCCGGATTTTTTCATTTTCCGCGGCAACCCCGATAATAAATTTTATCTTCATCGGCTCATTGCATCGTAAAAATAATCACCCGCCTCGGCAAATCGAGGAAAAAATTTTCTTTTAACAAAATTCCGTTGCAGGACTCCGTTCTTTTTAGTACCTTTGGAGGTGCAACCGGAACACTAAAAAACAGAGAATCTTACGACATGGAGAAGAAACTGCAAGAGATCGCATCGCACTTCGCTTTGGAGGGAGGCATCGCGGCCATAGACTCGCTGGGCGAGGGTTTTATCAACGATACGTTCATCATCCGCACCGAAGGGGAGGCCCCCGATTACATTCTTCAGCGCAAGAACAAAAACATATTTCCCGACGTTCCGGCCATGATGGACAACATCCGCCGGGTTACCGACCACATCCGCCGCGGAGTCATCGCGGCAGGCGGCGATCCCCTGCGCGAGGTGATGACCGTGGTCCCGACCAGAGAGGACGCGCTGTACCACATCGACGGCAACGGCGAATATTGGGCCGTCTCGGTTTTCATCGACGACACCGTCGCCTACAACAAGGCCGATTCGCCCGAACTGGCCCGCAAGGGCGGCGAGGGAATCGGCAAATTCCAAGCCCAGCTGGCCGACTTCACCGAGCCGCTGGCCGAAACGATCAAGGGATTCCACAACATCCGCCACCGCTTCGTGCAGTGGGACGAGGCGCTGAAGCGCGACGCCGCAGGCCGCAAAAAGGAGCTTTCGGAGGAGATCGGCTGGATCGAATCGCGGCGCGGAGAGATGCTCGGCTTCTGGTCCAAGGTCGAGGAGGGCACGATTCCGACGCGCGTGACGCACAACGACACCAAGATCAACAATATTCTCTTCGACAGGCAGGGCGAGGTGCTCTGCGCCATCGACCTCGACACGGTGATGGCCTCCACGTCGCTCAACGACTTCGGCGACGCCATCCGCTCCTACGCCAACACGGGCGACGAGGACGACCGCGACCTTTCGCGCGTCGGGCTGTCACTCGAAATGTTCCGGGCCTACACCGAGGGCTACCTCTCGCAGCGGGCCAAACAGCTCACCGACTCCGAAATCGACCATCTGGCTTTCTCGGCCCGATACATCACCTTCGAACAGGTCCTGCGTTTCCTGATGGACTACATCGACGGCGACACCTATTATAAAGTCAAATACCCCGGTCACAACCTTGTGCGCACCCACGCCCAGTACCGCCTGCTGCAAAGCATGGAGGAGCATTACGGCGAAATGTGCCGCATCGTACGGGAAACCGTGGACAAATACCGCAAGGCATGACGGAAATACGCAAAATCACGGGCATCGTCCCCACGAACAAGGCTGCCGTCGAAGCGGCTTTCGCCGGCATCGAACCGCAGGCCCTAGCCTGCTGCAACTGGCCGGACCAATTTCCTTACGCGCCGGAGGTTTCGTTCCGCATGTTCCACACGGGCGACTACCTGATGCTGCGCTTCGACGTCGCGGAACGCTGCACGATGGCCCGCGTCACGGAGGACAACGGCGAAGTTTGGACCGATTCGTGCGTGGAGTTCTTCATCGCCCCCGACGACAGCGGCTATTACTACAACTTCGAGTGCAGTTGCATCGGACGCCTGCTGCTGGGCTTCCGCAAGGAGCGCGAGCACCCGGCGCACGCCGCGCCCAAGGTGATGGCCGCCATCCTGCGGAATCCGAGCCTCGGACTGCGGCCGTTCCCCGAACACGAAGGAGACAACCGCTGGTCGGTCGTGCTGGCCATTCCCCCGCAGGCGCTGTTCATGCACGAGCTGAGCGACTGGAGCGGTCTGAAGGCATCGGTGAACCTCTACAAATGCGGCGACAAACTTTCGCAGCCCCATTTCCTTTCGTGGAAGCCGATCGAGACGCCGAAACCCGACTTCCACCGGCCCGATTTTTTTCGAACAAATTAAATTTTCAGAGATATGAACAACAAATATTCACTTCCGAAAGACGGCGGCCTGATCGCAGAATCGACGCCGCGCGACATCATCCATCGTTACGAGAAAATTCACACGACGGTCTATGAAAACGAATATCTGGGCGTTCAGTACGTTGCCGACACCATCGTCAAGGCGATCCGCACCTACAACGAACTCCACTGTTCGAACGAAGTCTACGAAGAGCAGCAGCCCTTCGTGCTGGGCCTTACCACGGGCCGCACGCCGCTGGGACTCTACCGCGAGCTGGTGAAACGCCACAAAGAGGGTCTCGTCAGCTTCCGCAACGTGGCCGTATTCAGCCTCGACGAGTTCTACCCCATCCGCTCGACCGAGCAGCAGAGCCGCAACTTCCGCATCCACGAGGATTTCCTCAACCACATCGACATCCTGCCCGAAAACATCCACATCCCCGACGGCACCATCTCCGAGGACAAGGTTTCGGAGTACTGCGCCTCGTACGACCACTCGGTGCGCAAGATCGACCTGATGATTATCGGCGTGGGCGAAGACGGCCAGATCGGTTTCAACGAACCGGGTTCCTATGCCAAGTCGCGCACCCGGCTGGTGCAGCTGACCCACAACACCCGCAAAATCCAGTCGGGCGCATTCTTCGGACTGGACTACACCCCGAAGCTGGCCATCACGATGGGTATCGACACGATCATGCGGGCCGACAAGATCATCCTGATGGCTTGGGGCGAAGAGAAGGCCCAGATCATCCAGAAGGTCGTCGAAGGCGAGATCACGACCCAAGTGCCGGCATCGAACCTGCAGGCCCACCCCAACATCGAAGTCGTAATCGACGAGAACGCCGCCCAGCTGCTCACCCGCGAGCAGACGCCGTGGCTGGTAGGCCCCTGCAAATGGACGCCCAAATTCACCCGCAAGGCCGTGGTGTGGCTCTGCGGCGTGGTGCAGAAACCGATCCTGAAGCTCACCTACAAGGATTACATCGAAAATTCGCTGGGCGAACTGCTCGAACAGGGCCGCGCCTACGACCAGATCAACATCGACGTATTCAATGACCTCCAGCACACCATCACCGGCTGGCCGGGCGGCAAGCCCAACGCCGACGATTCGACGCGCCCCGTGCCGTCGAATCCGTATCCCAAACGCATCGTGATTTTCTCGCCCCACCCCGACGACGACGTGATTTCGATGGGCGGCACGTTCATCCGTCTGGTGCAGCAGGGACACGACGTGCACGTGGCGTATGAAACTTCGGGCAACGTCGCCGTACACGACGACGTAGTGCTCCAGAACATCGACACGGCCCGCGAACTGGGCTACGGCAACCACTACGCCGAAGTCGAGAAGATCATCGCCGGCAAGAAGAAGGGCGAACCCGAACCCCGTCCGCTGCTCGACCTCAAGGGCGCCATCCGCCGTGCGGAGGCCCGCGCCGCCGTGCGCTCGTTCGGGCTGAACCCCGACACCAACGCCCATTTCCTCAACCTGCCGTTCTACGAGACGGGCGGCATCAAGAAGGGACTGCTCACGGAGAAGGACATCGAAATCATCGTCAAACTGCTCCGCGAGGTGAAGCCCCACCAGATTTACGCCGCCGGCGACCTCGCCGACCCCCACGGCACGCACCGTACGGCCATGGAGGCCGTGCTCGGCGCGCTCGACGTGGTGAAGGACGACGAATGGCTCAAGGAGTGCCACCTCTGGCTCTACCGCGGCGCATGGATGGAATGGGATCTCGGCATGGTCGACATGGCGGTGCCCTTGTCGCCCGACGAGCTGATCATGAAGCGTCACGCCATCTACCGCCACCTCTCGCAGAAGGACATCATGCCCTTCCCCGGCAGCGACCCCCGCGAATTCTGGCAGCGCGCCGAAGAGCGCACGCAGAACACCGCCAAGCTTTACGACAAGCTCGGCATGGCGGAGCATCAGGCAATCGAGGTATTCGTGAAGATGTTCTGACGAGCCCCCGCAAATGAAAAAACAATCAATAACCCAATAATTCAACCATTCAATCTATGCGACTGATTATCGAAGACACGCAGGAAAACGCAGGCCGCTGGGCAGCGCGCTACATCGTAGAGCAAATCAACAAGAAACAGGCGGCCGGAGGCACCTTCGTACTGGGACTGCCTACGGGTTCGACCCCGCTGACGACATACAAAGAGCTGATCGCGCTGAACAAGGCCGGAAAGGTCTCCTTCAAGGATGTCGTTACGTTCAACATGGACGAGTACGTCGGGCTTCCCGAAGAGCACCCCGAAAGCTACCATTCGTTCATGTGGAACACCTTCTTCAACCACGTGGACATCAACCCGGCCAACGTCAATATCCTCAACGGCAACGCCCCCGACCTGCAGAAGGAGTGCGACGAATACGAGGAGAAAATCCGCAAGGCGGGCGGCATCGACCTCTTCATGGGCGGTGTCGGCGAAGACGGACACTTGGCGTTCAACGAGCCTTTCTCGTCGCTCAACTCGCGTACGCGCGTCAAGACGCTGACTTACGACACGCTCGTCGTGAATTCGCGCTTCTTCGACAACGACGTGAACAAGGTTCCCAAGCAGGCCATGTCGGTAGGCGTCGCCACGGTGCTCGATTCGAAGCAGGTGCTGATCCTCGCGCTCGGCCACAAGAAAGCCCGCGCCCTGCAGCAGTGCGTCGAAGGTCCCTACTCGCATGTCTGCACGATTTCGGCCATGCAGGTACACCCGCACGGAATCGTCGTATGCGACGAACCCGCGACCGTCGAACTGAAAGTCGGCACGTACCGCTATTTCAAGACATCGAGAAAGAGAACCTGATCTGATAATGCCGGAGCGGCCCTTCGGACGGTCGTACGACCGTCCGAAACCGTATCCGCACATTTCGGAAACCCGGATTTCCGGCTGGATTTCGCCCCGGCATCCGGACGCTCCCATACAAATAAAATTCCCCGTACGGCAAGGCAGTCCGTACGGGGAATTCGTTTGAGCTGTACTAATCTCCAAACAGCGCGGCTCAACTTATTTCGTCTGTTTCACCAAAGCGATCTCGTCGATGCAGAAATAGGTTGGGTCAGCCAAATAATTACAGATTACCTTGAAAACAAGTTTATCTATCGCACCAAACGAGGACAGATCAACTTTACGCCATCCGCTTAATTTTGATTTTCCCGCAACAAGCGTTTCCGTAATACATCCTTTTTCCACTCCATCAAGCGATCCCGTGATGCGGACCTGAAAACTGTCGGAGTCGTTCCCTGTGAAGTAGTTATAAATCCAAGTTGAGTTAGCTATATAAAGATGATCGACAATCCGCGGCTCCGTCATATCAATAGTCGGATAACCCGATTTACATCTCCGTCGGAGAGTTGGAATCATAACACACGGCAAAAGTATCGGTTCCGTTAGCCCCGCCGTCCGCCCAGACAGAGAACTGTTGTTTACTGGTTGCGGTCGCCGCGTTCATATAGTACATCTGCGAGAGTCCGATACCACCCCAGCCGTCATATGCCGAAGCGTAATAGGAATAAAAAGCCATATTCCGGTTGGCTGAGGTAAAGAGCTTGCCATCAAAATCGGCAGTCGTGGCGTAGCTTTTGCACAATACACCTTCGGATAGGTATAATCCCCCAAGCCCATCAGCGACATTTTGACTTCACCAAGTTTTACCTCTTGACCGGTCACAGCATCGAGCATCCCCTCCGCGGGTTCGAAAGAGATCACATCGTACTCGACGGGCGGCGTCTTGGGGCCGTCATCGTCCGAGCAGGCGGCAAAAAATGCAAGCAGCTATAAAAATTCAAACTAAATTTTTCATCACGATTCTATAAATAAAAATTATTCCGAATAAACAAGATCATCGATACAGAAATACGTCGGAGCCATCTTGTCACTACACTCGACAGAAAAAAATTATTTTTGTCACCACTCCCAATTTATCCAGTCCCACGGTATTCCAATCTGCAACGATTTTGTTATTCGCAGCAAGGGGGACATCAACTTTTCCGGTCTGGGTTTCACCGTCGAAGCCAATAATCGACACGCTGTAATCACTATAATCACCCTTAAGGTGGAGATAGGTCCACGTATTATTGGCAACACGAACCGAAACAGGAGAAACAGGCGTCGAAAACTCAACTGCAGGATTAAATGTATATCCGGGGCCCATTCCCTTCATATCGTATGCAACCGCAAATTTATTCTGACCGTCATCGACTGTCGTATAAACACTAAATTGATTATCTGTCCCCTCGGTCACCTTATCATGGCAGCCGGATATGGCAAACTTGCACCAAGTATCCCATACGCCGCCGAAATCTGAAAAATAAGACAGGAAGGAAGCCTTGCCTTCTTTTATAAATAACCCCTTCGAACACCAACGAGCCACGCTCAAGCCGTCGGCATGGGCAAAGACCTCTACGACAATGTCCCCGAAGCCAAGGCTCTCTTCGAGCAGGCCAACGAAATCCTCGGTTTCCGCATCACCGACATCATGTTCGCCGGTACGGACGAAGAGCTCAAACAGACCAAAGTCACCCAGCCGGCCGTATTCCTCCACTCGGTCATCATGGCCAAGGCGCTGGGCGTGAAGCCCGACGCGGTAGCCGGACACTCGCTCGGCGAATTTTCAGCCCTGGTGGTGGCCGGCGCTCTTTCGTTCGAAGACGGTCTGCGGCTCGTTTCCAAACGTGCGATGGCCATGCAGAAAGCCTGCGAAGCCGTACCCGGTACGATGGCGGCGATCCTGGGACTCGACGACGCCAAAGTAGAGGAAGCCTGCGCCTCGATCGACGGCGTGGTCGTGGCGGCCAACTACAACTGCCCCGGCCAACTGGTCATCTCGGGCAGCGTCGAAGCGGTCGATGCCGCCTGTGCCAAACTCAAGGAAGCGGGCGCCAAACGCGCACTGCGTCTGCCCGTAGGCGGTGCATTCCACTCGCCCCTGATGGAGCCGGCCAAGGTCGAACTCGAAAAAGCGATCAACGAAGCACCCTTCCAGGCTCCCGTCTGCCCCATCTACCAGAACGTCGATGCCAAACCCCAAACCGATCCGGCGACGATCAAGGCCAACCTGATCGCACAGCTCACCGCACCGGTACGCTGGACTTACATCGTCAAGAACATGCTTGCGGACGGCGTGACCGAATTTACGGAACTCGGTCCCGGCAATGTCCTGCAGGGTCTTATCAAAAAAGTAAACCCCGAAGCGGTCGTAGAGTCGAAATCGACATTGTAACCCGCCTCCGAAAACAAAATAGAATCGATTGCCTGTCAATCGATTCTATTTTGTTTATAATTTTTTTTCATATCACAAGATCAAATACGCCAAATTCGATTAAATTCTTTCTATATTTGCACAAAAATTACAGAAGACATCAAACGACATCAATAACTATGACATCGTTAACCGAATTTTTCAGCCGACAGGAAGATGACAATCTGAAAGGTATTTCGCACAAGAACAACCTCTTCAAGCGAAATATCATCGCACATATGGCGGTGAACGGGGAGTGTACGCTCTCGGAGCTTACCAAAGAGCTGCACATCAGCGTACCGACCATCACCAAGCTCGTTCAGGAACTCGTTCAGGAGAACATCGTCTCCGATCTGGGCAAGGTCGAAACTCCGGGTGGACGACGTCCCAACGTCTTCGGACTGGCCAGCTCGGCCATCTATTTCGCAGGCGTCAATATCGGCCGGGACAACATGTCGTTCCTCATCACGGACCTGCACAACAATATCGTCAAAGAGGAACTCTTGACCGACTTCGAACTGCAGGATCGCCCTCAATGCCTCGAAAAAATCTGCTCGAATATCGCACATTTCATCGATACGTGCGGTGTGGAACGCGCGAAAATCCTCGGAGTGGGTGTCAGCGTCAGCGGACGCGTCAATCCCACGACGGGACGCAGTTACCGCTATTTCACTTCGAGCGAACAGTCCCTGCGCGATATGATCGAACAACGCATCGGCATCCGCGTACTGCTCGAAAACGACTCCCGGGCCCGATGCTATGCCGAATACACCAACAGCAAATCCAAAGACGAGATGGACGTACTCTACCTCCACCTCGGACGCGGCCTGGCCATCGGTATCGTCATGAACGGCAAACTCTACTACGGCAAGAGCGGCTTTGCCGGAGAGTTCGGGCACATTCCCTTCTTCGACAACGAAATCATCTGCTCCTGCGGCAAGAAAGGTTGCCTCGAAACCGAAGTTTCGGGAATCGCGATCGAACAGAAGTTCGGTCGGCTTATCAGCCAGGGTGTCAATACGATCCTGCGCGAAAAATACAACAAGCACGAAGCCATCCACGTCGATGTGGCAAGGCTACTCCCGAACAATACTATGTTCCGGTCTACACCTCGTTCACCGTACCCGAAGGCATCGTAAAGATCAGCGTAACCCAGCATCTCGGTTCGGGCGAAGCGCGTCCGGGCAATCTGGACCTCGGCATCTTCGACGAGCGGGGAGCGGGATTCGAAGGTCCGGGATTCCGCGGCTGGTCGGGCGGCGCACGCCGCAGTTTCGAAATCGGCGAAACGGAAGCCACGCCCGGCTATCTCGCCGGGCGGATCAATCCGGGCCGGTGGACCGTCATCCAGATGCCCACGACAGCAGGACGCACCACCGACTGGACGCTGAAAATCACTCTTACGGAAGGTCCGCGGGCAAAAAAAAACTCCCCGCACCGTCGTACGCAGCTCCGCAATTGAACGACAAACCCGGCTGGTACCGCATCGCACCCCACGTACATACGGTCCACTCGACGGACGGCTGACGCCGGCCGAAGTCATCGCGCTCGGCAAGGCTTCGGGACTCGACGGCATCGTTTCGACCGACCACAACACCACCTCGGCCCTCCTGCACTGGGGCGAAGTTCAGGACCCGGAATTCCTCGTGATCAACGGCGTGGAAGTCACCTACGGACAGGGACACTGGAACATCTTCGGTCTCGACCCGCACGCATGGATCGACTTCCGGATTCACCACAACGACACGCTCCGCTACCGCAAGGCCGTGGCCAAAGCCAGAAAGGCCGGACGGCTGCTGGTCGCCAACCACCCCTACAACCTCGACTTCCTGTACGACGTAACCCCGATGGACGGCATCGAGGTCTGGAACAGCGCATGGAGTCCCGCCAACGAACGGGCCGTAGAATTATGGCATACCCTGCTCGTGGGCGGCAACCGCAAATTCGCCGTCGCTTCGACCGACTTCCACCGCGGCGGCAACATCGCATCGCCCCACACGGTCGTCCGCGCCGAAGCGCTTTCCGCCGAGGCGGTCATCGACGCGATCGCCGCAGGCCGCAGCTACATGGCGCGGGACACCTCGGTCGAGATCGGCATGCAGGTCCGCAATTCGGCGACGCCCGTACAGCATGCCGACATCGGCGACACCCTGCTCCGCAGCGGCGGGATGCAGGCCGAGTTCCGGAGCAACACCGCTGGCCGGCTGCGGCTGACGGACCAGCAGGGATGGTTCTCCGACACTTCGATCGCGCCGGGCACCGTCGTCGTCTCCATTCCAGAGCGTTCGCTCTGGGTCCGGGCCGAACTCCGCGCCGAGGACGGCAGCATGATCGCCCTGACCAACCCCATTTATATCCAGCATCCGCTGACCACGCAGTCCCTGCTGCCCGAATAAGACGATCGTACCGACATAAAAAGGCCCCCTCCGAAGATGGGGCCTTTGCTTGATAGGTTGCGGGGAGTTACTCCAACCGGCGCGAGCCGTCGGAAATCACACCTCATAGACTTTGGGTTCATGGCCGTACTTGGCGTTGAACTTCTCTTTGGCCGTAGCGATGAAGTTGTCGTAAAGCTCGTCTTTCACGAGATTGATCGTGCAGCCGCCGAAGCCGCCGCCCATGATACGCGAACCCGTGACGCCGCACGCCTCGGCGACCTCCGCCAAGAAGTCCAGCTCCTCGCACGATACCTCGTAGTCCTTCGACATGCCCCAGTGGGTCTCGTACATGCGTTTGCCGACGGTTTCGTAATCGCCCTTTTCGAGCGCTTCGCAAACGTCGAGCACGCGCTTCTCCTCGCCGATCACATAGCGGGCGCGCTTGTAATCCTCTTCGGAAATCTTATCCTTAATGGCGTCGAGCTGCTCCATCGTAGCTCCGCGCAGGAACTCCTGTCCGAGCATCTTGGCGACGCGCTCGCACGACGCGCGGCGGTCGTTGTAGGGTGACCCCACCAGCTCGTGCTTCACGCGCGAATCGAGCAGGACGAGTTTGTAGCCTTTCGGATCGAACGGGAAATAGGCATATTCCAGCGAGCGGCAGTCCAGACGGATCAGGTTGCCCTTCTTGCCGAACACCGAAGCGAACTGGTCCATGATGCCGCAGTTCACGCCGCAGTAGTTGTGTTCGGTGGACTGGCCGATCTTCGCCAGCTCGAATTTGTCGATTCCGCAGCTGTAGAGATCGTTCAGCGCAAAAGCGTAAGTCGATTCGAGCGCCGCCGACGAAGACATGCCGGCACCCAGCGGAACGTCTCCTGCGAATACCGTGTCGAAGCCGCCGATCTTGCCGCCGCGCTTCTGAATCTCGCGGCAGACGCCGAAGATATAGCAGGCCCAGCTCTGGGCGGGTTTGTCCGCCTCGTTCAGTCCGAACTCCGCACTTTCGCCGAGGTCCAGCGCATAGGCGCGTACCTTGTCCGTGCCGTTGAGCTTGATGGCCGCGACGATACCCTTATCGACGGCGCCGGGGAAAACGAAGCCCCCGTTGTAATCCGTGTGTTCGCCGATCAGGTTGATACGACCCGGCGAAGCGAAGAGAATAGCTCCGGAGCCGTAAAGCTCTCCGAACTTCTTACTGACTTTTTCGTTCATTGGTTATTGAAGTTTTTTAAGTTAATAAATCGTCTCTGCATCATACGAAGATAGAAAAAAATCCTGAATTCCCAGCATTTTCCGGCCGAAAAATCCATCTATTCGTCATTTTCACTTTCGTTTCAAAACGCACCGAAAGAGACCAAAGCGGCCGATCATTGCGAAAAATTACGCTTTGCAGGGCTTTCAGCTTGTTATTCCGGAAATGTTTTCTAACTTTGTAAAAGTTTCGTTTTATAAGCACTCAACCAACATTTCAAACGATATGACAAAAAAACTCATCCTTGCTGCCGCCATGCTCCTCACGGGAAGCATCGCGGTCGCCGCACAACCCAAAGTAATTTCGCACCGCGGCTACTGGACCGCCCCCATTCGGCCCAGAACTCACTGGCTTCGTTCACGAAGGCCGATTCGGTCGGCGTTTTCGGCTCGGAAATCGACATATGGCTCACGGCCGACGACAAGCTGATCGTCAACCACGACCGCGTCTACAAAGGCACCGACATCAATATGGAGAAATCGACGCTCAAGGAGATCACCTCGATCGTGCTCCCCAACGGCGAGAACATTCCGACGCTCGACGCCTACCTGCGTTTGGTAGCCACCAAGCCCAATACGCGCCTGATCCTCGAAATGAAGTCGCTTTCGGACCTCAAGCGCGAGGATCTCGCAGCCGAAAAGATCGTCAAGGCCCTGCGCAAATACAACCTGCTCGACCGCACGGACATCATCGCCTTCTCAATCAATGCCTGTCTTGCGTTCAAGAAGCTGATGCCCGACGGCCGCATCTTCTACCTCAACGGCGATCTGGCTCCCCGCAGCATCAAAAAACTCGGCCTGACCGGTATCGACTACTCGATGAGCGTGCTCCGCAAAAATCCCAAGTGGGTGGAGCAGGCCCACAAAGAGGGCCTCGAAGTCAATGTCTGGACTGTGGACACGGAGGAGGACATGCGCTACTTCATCGACCTCGGCGTCATCGACCACGATCACCTCGATTCCGCGCTCGCGGAGCCGTTCGAGGTAAAGGGGCTGAATGCCGCTGTCGGTGATGATGCGATCTACGGCCTCCAGATCGCAGATCTTGCTGAACCCGCGACGGCCGAACTTCGACGAATCGGCCAGCACGATCACCTTCTGGGCGGCGTTCATCATCGCCCCGTTGAGCGTCGCTTCGAGCATGTTGGTCGTCGTAAGGCCGAATTCCAGATCGATGCCGTCCACGCCCACGAACAGCTTGCTGCAATTGAAGTGGCGGAGCATCTGTTCGGCGAAAGGCCCTACGACCGACACCGAACTGCTGCGGGTGATGCCGCCGAGCTGAATCACGTCGATGTTGGCATCCTGCGAAAGGATCGAAGTGACGGGCACCGCCGCCGTAATGACGGTCAGGTGGCCTACGGGCTTTATTTCACGCGCCAGAAACGCCATGGTGGTTCCCGACGCGATGATGATCGAATCGTCCTGCGCGATCAGGCTGGCGGCCTTGGCGCCGATGGCCCGCTTCTCCGCGACGTTCTTTTTTTCCTTCTCATTGACATGGCGGTCGCTGATATAGGGACTGATCAGAATCGCACTGCCGTGAGTTCGGTACAATTTTTTCTGTTGTTCGAGATAGGAGAGGTCTTTGCGGATGGTGACCTCCGAGACCTTGAACAGTTCGGCCAGCTGGGCCACGGAGATGGAGCCGTTCTGCTGAAGCAGCGCAAGAATCCGGTTATGACGTTCCGGAAGGCTCAAAATAGTCTCTTCGCCGGATTTGTTCATGTGAGTAAAGTTTAATCGTTTCGTAATGCAAGATAAGAAAAATAATTCGAAATCCGCCGAAACGGGCAGAAGAAATAACCATTCTTGCGCAAAGGAAGCATATCGAAACGGAATATTATGAAATAAAACATATTTTATTTTGAAATACAAAAAAATCATATGTAATTTTGTTGCGAAACGAAATTCACTAACTATGGAAAGACTTGCACAAATCAAAAAACTATCCGAAAAAGACAAAGTTTGGGATATCGTCGTGGTCGGCGGAGGCGCAACGGGTCTCGGCGTCGCCGTCGATGCCGCGACGCGCGGCATGAGCGTGGCGCTGCTCGAAAAAACCGACTTTGCGAAATGCACTTCGAGCCGCAGTACCAAGCTCGTACACGGCGGCGTCCGCTACCTGCAGAAGGGCGACGTCATGCTGGTGCTCGAAGCGCTGCGCGAACGCGGCCGCATGAAGGCGAACGCCCCCCATCTGGTGAAAGACCAAGCCTTCGTGATCTCGAACTACAGGTATTGGGATAATTTTCTTTTATTTCTGCGGTCTGACCTTCTACGACATGCTTTCGTTCGGTTTCGGCTACGGACGTTCGAAATACATTTCGGCGAAAAAAGGTAATGAAATACATCCCGACTTCGGTCGAGAAGGGTCTGAAAGGCGGCGTGGTGTACCACGACGGACAGTTCGACGACTCGCGTATGGCCGTGAACCTCGCGCAGACCTGCGTCGAAAACGGCGGCACGGTCGTCAATCAGACTACCGTCACGGGCATCGTGCATGACGCGGCGGGCCGCGCCGCAGGCGTGAAGTTCGTGGACAACCTCACCGGCGAGGAGCACACGCTCAAAGCGCGCAGCGTCGTAAACGCCGCCGGCTGCTTCGTGGACGACATCATGCACATGGACAGCCCGACGCACCGCAGAATGGTGACGCCGAGTCAGGGCGTGCATATCGTGCTCGACATGAAGTTCCTGCAGAGCGACTACGCAATCATGGTTCCCAAGACCTCGGACGGCCGCGTGCTGTTCGCCGTGCCTTGGCACGACAAAGTCGTCGTCGGCACCACGGACATCGTGCGCCCCAAGGCAGAGGAAGACCCGCGCCCGCTCAAGGAGGAGATCGACTTCATCCTCGGCACGGCGGGACTCTACATGAACCCGGCTCCGACCTACAAGGATATTCTTTCGGTCTTCGCGGGCCAGCGTCCGCTGGCGGCGCCCAAGAAGGAGGGCAAGAACACGAAGGAGATTTCGCGCAGCCACAAGATCATCGTATCGGACAACGGTCTGGTTACGATCACGGGCGGCAAGTGGACCTCGTACCGTCTGATGGCCGAGGACACGGTGGACAAGGCGATCGAAGTCGCGAAACTTCCGGCCCGCAAGTGCGTCACCAAGAAACTGCACATCCACGGTTACCGCAAGAATCCCGATCTGACGGACCACATGTACGTATACGGCAGCGACGAGCCGAAGATTCTGGAGCTTATCAAGCAGCAGCCCGAATTGGGCGAAAAACTCTCGCCGAAGTACGGCTACACCTACGCCGAAGTACTCTGGGCCGTGCGCGAAGAGATGGCCATGACGGTCGAAGACGTGCTTTCGCGCCGCGTACGCCTGCTCTTCGTCGACGCCCGCGAAGCGATGGCCGCGGCTCCGAAGGTGGCGCAGCTCATGGCCAAGGAACTCGGACGCGATCAGGCATGGATCGACGGGCAGGTAAAAGATTTCACGGAATTGGCAAAAACTTATATCTTTGCAGGAGAAGCCGAGGCTTAGACCGAACGAACGAAACAACTTTTATAGGGAACAAATCCGAAGAATCCCGAATTTCTCCTCTCCGCGAGGAGGGATTCGGGAGGATTTGGAAAATGACCGGGCGTAGCCGAACGCCCCGACGCGGGTCCGACGCAGGGACGCACGTCGCCATGAATGAACCAATACCAACTTCAACTCAATCGGGTTCCTGCGTCGAGCCCCACGTCAATTATGTGGAAAATTCTTCAACCCCCTGCCTATAAACCGGAAATTGAGGCCGACAAGGTCGATGCGAAATACAAACGCATGCGTCTGCAGGTGTTTCTCGGCATCTTCATCGGGTACGCCGGATTCTACATCGTCCGGAAAAATTTCTCGATGGCGATCCCGAGCTCGCCCTGCTCGGCTTCGACCAGAGCGAACTGAGCATCGTGCTGGCGATGAACGCCGTGGCCTACGCCCTGTCCAAATTCCTGATGGGAAGTGTCTCCGACCGCAGCAACGCGCGCGTATTTCTGCCGCTGGGACTGGTGCTGGCCGCCCTGTCGATGATGTTCATGATCGTTCCGGTTACGCTGCTCGGCCCGGAGCACAAGCGGCTGGCCATCTTCATCATGGCGGTCCTGAACTTCCTCGTGGGCTGGTTCAACGGAATGGGCTGGCCTCCGTGCGGCCGCGTCATGACCCACTGGTTCTCGATCAAGGAGCGCGGCACGAAGATGTCGATCTGGAACTGCGCCCACAACGTGGGCGGGGCTTTGGTCGGCCCGATGGCCGTCTACGGCGCCATCTGGTTCGGCTCATGGTTCTGCGGCAGCCACACGGAACTCTATTTCCTGATAGGAACCTATCTTTTCCCGGCGGTCGTCGCGATCTTCATCGCCATCCTCGCCTACGTGCTCATCCGCGACACGCCGCAGTCGTGCAGCCTTCCCTCGGTGGAGAAATGGCGCAACGACTACCCGAAAAATTACAGCGCCAAGCAGGAGGAAGTGCTCACGACCCGCGAAATATTCTTCAAATACGTCCTGAACAACAAACTGCTGTGGTTCATCGCCATCGCCAACGCTTTCGTCTACATGGTACGCTACGGATGTCTCGACTGGGCCCCGACCTACCTCCGCGATGCGCAGGGTTACGACATCAAGCAGGCCGGCTGGGCCTACTTCGCCTACGAGTTCGCCGCCATTCCCGGCACGCTGATCTGCGGTTGGCTGAGCGACAAGGTATTCCACGGACGGCGCGCCGTTCCCACGATCCTCTTCATGGCGATCGTCGCGGTATTCATCTTCCTCTACTGGCAGTTCTCGTCGAACTATTTCATCGTTACCATGTCGCTGATCGCCATCGGATTTTTCATCTACGGTCCGGTAATGCTCATCGGCGTGCAGGCGCTCGACCTCGCTCCGAAAAACGCGGCGGGAACGGCCGCCGGACTGACCGGATTCTTCGGTTACTTCCTCGGCACGGCCATTCTGGCCAATATCGTGATCGGCTCCGTGGCCGAAGCCGCAGGCTGGGACTGGACGTTTATCCTGCTCATCGCGGCCTGCTTCCTCTCGATCGTATTCATGGCGTTCACCTACAAGGGTGAAAAGGAGATACTCGGCCAGAAATAGGACTGCCGAGACTCAACGGATTGCGAAAGCCCTTAACTCACGGTTAAGGGCTTTTTCATTGCCCCCGACCATGCGGTCCACGAGCGCATGGAAACGCGGCGAATGGTTGTGGTGGACGGTATGGCAGAGTTCGTGGACGATCACGTAATCGCGCAGGTGTTCGGGCAGGGTCATCAGAAAAAGGCTCAGCGAAATGGTATTACGCCCCGAACAACTCCCCCACTTGGTACGCGAAGCCCGAATCGTGAGTTTGGCGTATTTCAGCCCCGTCAGCTGCGACAGCCGCTCGATACGCGCCGGGAGATCGGCTTTGGCGGCCCGGCGCAGCTCTTCGATGCGGGCTTTGGCCTCGGCGGGCGGAAGCGGGGGTTCCACAGGCATCCGGGCCGCCATACGCACGCGGGCCTGCTCGACCCAGTCGGCCTTCAGGTCGAGGAACTCCATGGCCCTGCGGACCGAAACGCCGTACGGAAAAGAGACCCGCACGGCCCCCGTACCGCGCACGCTGATCGAGATGCGGCGTGCGCGCCGCGTCCGGGAAAGAGTCACCTCGCCCAGCCGGGGATGCGTCACGGTCGAAATCATCGCATCAGCACTGCGTTGATCGACAGGCCCTGTATTACAACGGCCGAATCCGTACGTTCCAACTTGATATTCTCGAACAGAATCCGGCAACGGTCGTCGCGGTAGTCCAGCAGCCGCAGCAGCTGATCGGACGTCGGCTCGCACCCTTCGGAGGGTTCGAATCCGCTCTCTTTCAGCTGGCGTTCGAGCAGTTCCCGGCAGGGAATCCGGTGCACGGCACGCTCCTCGCCCAGAAACAGCCGGAGCGTATCACCACCGAAATGATAGCTGCTGTCACTCCAGCCCCGGAGATTCATATAGTAATGCGGATATTCGGCATTTACCTCGAACCGGGCATTGACGGGCGCTTCCAGCTCGATGATATTATTGACGCAATATGAATTGCAGTAATCGCAACCCCACCTCACGTAGCTGCGCATCCGCTCCGGGAATATCGCGGCAAACTCGTCAAGTTCGGTCCCGAACCGGGCAAAGACCGCAGTATCGCGCCTCTCGACGAACTTCAGCGATTCATAAAGTCCGTGATACGCCTCCCGATATACGCTGTCGGCCGGCGGCACGGGGGTCAGGATCAAACGCCCGTCGTCGCCGAGCCGTCCGAGGGATTCGGCGATGCGGACGGCGCGGCCGACCTGCGAGCGCACGGCCAGCCGTTCGGGTTCGAGCGACGGCACGTAAGCGAACGCCGCGAAGACCGCGAAAGCCGTCAGGCAGACATACATATAGCGTCCGCGCGCCGGGAGAGGAACAGCACCACGCAAAGGGTCATCAGACCGCCGCAGACAAGCAGGTAGATACGCGGCGAGGTAAGCCCGTATTCGCTCGTACGGCGAATCGCACCGACCCAGAACAGAAGCTGCGTCGGCAGCGAGATCAGGCTGAACCGGTCGAAAAACCAGTCGTAAAGCCGCTTCCGCATCAGGAACTGCAGCGCCTTCACGGCCAGCGCGAAAAGCGTGAATCCGAACACAAGATAGGCGACGCCCCCTTCGGGCAGCGACCACGTAACGAGGATTTTGGCCATGTAGAGGTAGAGAATGGCCGTATAGATCAGCAGCGCCGGAGCGACGATGTAGTTGAGCAGGATTTCGAGAATGCGGTTGCTCTCATACCCGGCTTCCCGCCAGCGGTCCGCCATCATCAGGAAGAGTACCGGCACGGCGAAGGTCTCGAAAACGATCAGCGCATAGGTCCACACATGGTCGATCCACGCCCCCTCCAGCCCGAAGATATAGGTCGTGGAGAAGAGAATCGCCCCGAACAGTCCGAGGGCGACATTGGCGAAGAACACCGCCAGCACGCCCGACCGCAGCCACAAAAGCGCATCGCAGACGAAACGTTCGTTGTGCACGGCGCGGCGGCACATCAGCAGCGCCAGCGGGACCAGTATGCCGAAGGTCAGGAAAGCCGGCTCCGAGACTATCCACGCTTCGAGTCCTCCCAGAGCGACAGCGGGACGATCGGCGTCCAGCTTACCCAGTAGACGCGCCGCCACGGGCCGCGGCCCGCAAGGTTATTGACGACCAGCGCGACGGCGAAAAACAACGCCGCGAGGGCCAGTTTCGGAAGGGAGTGGTCCCAATCCAACTCATAGGTGAGCAGGCATCCGGCGCAGGCGTATACAGTAAGCGCACTCTCGACGGGATGCAGGCGCAGCATCTGCAGAAACCCCTCGCGGAGCCAGCACAGGTAACGTTCCAGTTTCGCTTTCATGGTCTTCGGTCAATTATACGGTTCGATGAATTATTCGGCGATTCGCTGGCGCACCGCTTCGAACAGCATCACGGCGGCGGCCGCCGAGACGTTGAGCGACTCGATCTTGCCGATCATCGGGATCGCCAGCTGTTCGTCGCAGAGCTTCAGCACCTCTTTCGAAATGCCCGTATCCTCGGCGCCCATAACGAGTGCCGTAGGCTTGCGGAAATCCGCGTCGTAGAGCAGCTTGCGGCTCTTCTCGGTCGCGGCGACGATCTGGAATCCCTCGGTTTGCAGCAGTTTGACCGTATTGCGGATCGAACCGACGCGACAGACGGGAATGGCGGTCAGTGCACCCGCCGACGAACGAATCGCCTCGGCGTTCACCGGCGCCGAATTCTTCAGCGGCGTAATCAGTCCGTGCGCTCCGGCACATTCGGCCGAGCGGGCGATGGCTCCGAAGTTACGCACGTCCGTCACGCCGTCGAAGAGGACGATCAGCGGCGTCTCGTCTTCGGGCACCCGTTCCAGAATATCTGGTGGTCGTATTCGGCTTTCAACTCGTTGTAAGCCTTGTAGTCGGCTTCGTTGTATTGGGTCGCTTCGGCGAATTTGCGGTCGTAATCCGCGATCTTCTTCTCCAGATCGGCCAGCGACGCTTCGATCGTTTCGACCGCCTTGCGGAGCTTGCGCAGGAGTTTTTCCTGCTCTTTCTTCTGTTCGTAGGTCAGTTTGCCCGAAGAGCTGGCTTTCGGCGCCGTCTCTTTCGCGGGAGCGTCCTTACGCTCCACCTCCTGCAAGGATTCCAGTTTGCGTTTTTCGAGAAAATAGTAGATGCCGCCGAGGTATTCGCGTACGCCGCCGTTCCGGAACTCATAGACTTTGGAAACCATGCCGTCGAGAAACTCGCGGTCGTGGGAGACGACGATCACCGTACCGTCGTATTTCATGATGGCGTTCTTGAGAATATCTTTCGAGCGCATATCCATGTGGTTGGTCGGCTCGTCGAGGATCAGCAGGTTGTAAGGCTCCAGCATCAGACGGGCCATCGCCAGTCGTGCGCGTTCGCCGCCGGAGAGTACCTTGACCTTCTTGTCGATGTCCTCGCCCCGGAACAGGAAGGCGCCGAGAATGTCCCGCAGACGTGTGCGCACGTCGCCGACGGCTACGCGGTCGAGCGTGTCGTAAACCGTGAAATCGCCGTTCATCAGGTCTTCCTGATTCTGGGCGTAATAGCCGATGTTTACGTTGGCTCCCACGCGGATCGAGCCTTCGGTAGGCGTGAGTTGTCCCACGATCATCCGGGCCAGCGTGGTCTTGCCTTCTCCGTTGCGGCCTACCAGGGCGATCTTGTCGCCCCGTTCGATGGTGAAGTTCGCGCCGCTGAAGACATGTTTGGAGCCGAACGACATCCCGGCCTCCTTGATCTCTGCGACGATCTGTCCCGAACGCGGGGCGGGCGGGAACTTGATGTTGAGCGTGGCGAGATCCTCCTCCTCGACCTCGATACGCTCCAGACGGTCGAGTTGCTTGATGCGCGACTGCACCTGGTTCGATTTGGTAGGCTTGTAGCGGAATTTCTCGATGAACTCTTCGGTCTTTTCGATCATCCGCTGCTGGTTTTCGTAAGCGGCCATCTGCTGCGCCCGCCGTTCGGCACGCAGCACGACGTATCGGGAGTAGGGGACTTTGTAGTCGTAGGCTTTGCCCAGCGAGATCTCCACCGTACGGGTGGTCACGTTATCCAGAAAGGCGCGGTCGTGCGAGATGAGCAGCACCGCGCCGTTGTAGTTTTTCAGGTAATCCTCGAGCCACTGTTCCACTTTCGATGACGCCAGCCGCCGAAAGCCGCTCGTGGCGCGGGTTTCGCCTCCAGCCGCAGCACCTCATCGAAGGCTTTGGCCGTCTCTTCGACGAGTGTCGTAGTGTCCGCTACGCGCATCTGCTGCGGGAGGTAGCCGATCGTGCATTCGCCGTTCAGGGTCACATGGCCCGACGTGGGCTGCTGTTCGCCCGTGATGATGCGCAGCAGCGTGGTTTTTTCCCGCACCGTTGCGGCCCACCAGACCGATGCGGTCCTTCGGGTTGATCAGAAATGAGATATTGTCGAAGAGGGTCCAGCCCCCGTAGCTTACAGTAAGGTTGTCTAACGAAATCATGGCATCTGTAAAATCACCGCAAAGTTAATGATTTAATCCGACATATCGCTATCTTTGCAAGTCCTAAGATAGGATACTCCCCGGAGAAGCCCGAAATAAATTCCGCCTTGTCTCCCGGTTTTCGCTATCTTTGAAATCCGAAACGAAGTCTGTCATGGAAAAATTGATCCGATACCTGCGCTTCATCCGCGAAGCCGAGCGGCTGAAAAACGTACTGCGCACCGCCTACACCTCGGAAGGACGGCACGAAAGCACCGCCGAACACTCGTGGCGGCTGGCGCTGCTGGCCGCCGTGCTGACCGGCGAGCGGCCCGAACTGGACATGCAACGGGTGGTGCTGATGTGTCTGATTCACGATCTGGGCGAAGCCTTCGACGGCGACGTTCCGGCCATTGCGCAGACCGCGCCCGGAGTCAAAGCCGCCTCGGAGCTGGCGGCCATGGAGCGGCTGACACGACTGCTCCCGCCGGAAGCGGGAGCCACGATACGGGAAATATGAGAAGAGTACGAAGCCTGCCAGACGCCGGAGGCACGCTGGGTGAAGGCCCTCGACAAGGCCGAAACGATCATCCAGCACAATCAGGGCGCCAATCCCGCCGGATTCGATTACGCATTCAACCTCACCTACGGAAGCGAATACTTCGACGACGGAGCGCTGCTAAGCGATCTGCGGCTGCTACTCGACGAAGAGACCGGACGGCACGTCAGGCGTTGAGCATCTTCACGATCTCGGCCTGCGGGTCCTCGGCCCCGAACACGGCGTTGCCGGCCACCAGCACGTCGGCGCCCGCTCCGAAAACCTCGTGCGCGTTGTGCGACGAAATGCCGCCGTCCACCTCGATGATCGTCTCCGTCCCCAGCTCGTCGGCCAATGCGCGCAGCTGCGCGATCTTTTCGAGCGACGCGGGAATGAACGTCTGCCCGCCGAAACCGGGTTCGACGCTCATGATCAGCACCAGATCGATCTGCGGCAGAATGTCGCGCAACACCTCGACCGAAGTGGCCGGCTTGATCGACACCCCCACCTTTGCACCCGCGTTGCGGATCATTTCGATACATCCCTTGGGGTTGTAGGTGGCTTCGTAATGGAACGTCACCACGTCGGCGCCCGCCTCGGCGAAGCGCGCTACGTAACGTTCCGGCTCGACGATCATCAGATGCACGTCGAGACACTTCGCCGTCGCCTTGCGAATAGCTTTCATCACCGGGAATCCGAAAGAGATATTCGGCACGAATACACCGTCCATGACGTCGATATGCACCCATTCGGCGGCACTTCGGTCGATCATCTGCGTATCGCGCTCCAAGTGGCCGAAATCGGCCGACAGCATCGAAGGTGCTACTATTCTGTTCATTGCTCGGTTAATATCGTGTTCTACAGACAAAGATAGTCATTTTTCGCAGATTCCCGCACTCCGGAGCGGGATTGCGCCGCGGAATATACAATTCGCCAGGCTCTGCGGCCATGCGTTTGCGGACAAACCGCCCGGACTGCCGCGCCTCAGCGCCTCACCCGATTCAGGCTATTGATTTTCCGGCGGATCGCCGCCCCGTTGAACAACGAAAGCAGAAGCGCAAGCGCAACGCCGCACAAAACCGTAAGCCCCAATCCCGCAGGCCGGTAATCCTCCTGCAGGGCGGCCAGCGAGGGCAAATAGCAGAGACGCACCAGCCACACCGCCAGCAGAGCCACGCACAGCACGCCCAGATTCAATCCGAGCGTCAGCAGCTGATAGGGCCGCGCCACACGGGAGGGGGCATATCCCAGCAGGAGCAGGTTCTCCATTTTGCCGCTGTTCTTCTGCAACAGCAGGAAGATACTCAGCATCAGGATATAGAACGACATCGCACTGAACACCAGTCCCACGCCGGCCACGCCGCCCGCGGCGATCCGCAGGAAGCGGGCCGCCCTGCCGTCGTCCCGGCGGTCCCCCTCGGCTTCATAGCCCTTGCGGGCGAGGTAATCCGTCACGGCCGCATCGACCGGACGGTCAGTCTCGACGATAATCCGCGCCGGCTGTTTCGCGGCTCCGCTCCCGAAGCGCCCGTTCGACCAGCGGATGAACGCATCGGGCACCAGAATCGTATTCAAACGGTTGGACAACCCGACGATCCGCCCGCGGAACTGCTCCCGATGTCCGTTACCCGCAATCTCGATGCCGAGTGAGACCCGGCGGAAGATGCCTTCCGATATCTGCGGCAGTCCCTGCGACCGGGCGAATCCGTAATTATAGAGGTTCAGATAATTGCGCGGAATGATGATGGGGATGTCCCTGTCCCCGGCCTTGTAATCCCAATTTTCTGCCCCGACGTCGAGGAAGCGGTCGGGCACCGACTCGAAAAACAGGTAGGTCGAAAGCTCCACGCCGCCCATGCCGACCGTTCCCTTTATCCGGTAATCGGCAGGCGTGAAGGCCCCGGCTTCGCGCACGAAGGGCTGCGCCCGCAGGTCGGCCAGCTCTTCAGCCGTAAAGTCGCTGCTGCCCAGTCCGATCGCCTGAAGCGCCCCGACCTGCTTCGACAGCACCAGATAATCGCCCCGCATGAACGAATCGGGCCGGTCGAAAACCGGCAGGACGTCGCGGTATGCCTGCAAAGCCGTCAGCACGATCGCCATGCCGACCAATCCGGCGAGAGTGAATCCGACGGTCTGGGCCATGCTCAGATGACAGCGCAGCAATTTCCAAAGCAACCTCATAACGTAAAGATTTTATGGTACGGCAGCCGGAGCCGACTGCCGACCGAGGTGACGATCACTCCCGCTCCCTGCGCCTGCGCGCCCTCCAGCAGCAACGCCGAGAGCACCTCCCCGTTGGCGGCGTCGAGATGGCTCACCGGCTCGTCGAGCAGGATGAAATCGAAGGGCTGGCACAAACAGCGGATGAATGCGACGCGCTGCTGCTGCCCGAACGAGAGCTTCCCGGCCGGAGTATCCCGCTTGTCGGCGATCCCCGCAGCTTCGAGCAGGCGCTCGATCCGGTCCGGTGTCAAAAAGTGGGTAAGTTCGTTCTTCAGCGCGAGATTCTCCGCCACGGTCAGCTCCCCGAACAGACGCAGGTCCTGAAAGAGCATGCTCAGCGACCGGCGGCGCAGTTCGCCCCACTGCGCTACGGAAAGCGTCCGGCAGTCCGCAGCGTCGAACAGGATGCGACCCGCATAGTCGGTTCTGGCCCCGTACAGAAAACTGCACAACGAAGACTTTCCGGTTCCCGAAGCGGCTTCGACCAGATAATACTCCCCCTTGCGGAATGTCACGTCATGCAGCCACAAGTCCGATTTCGGCGGCTCCGGATTGCCCGCAAAGGCGTCAGGCAGCACCTGCTGCAAAGTAATCGACTCCATACATCATCTGTTTCAGGAAAAGCGGCCGTTCTTCGAGGACGGCCGCTTTTCTCTGTTTCCACGGATATTACAAATTCGCTTCCGGCACGTACTGACGAATCAGCTCGCCGGTCTTGCCGCAAATGGTCTTGAACGAGTTCTGCTCCTTGTCCACCATGTTTACGATCATCGTGCCGCCCTTCATCGTACCATAGGCTTCCATGTCGTCGAACATGCCGAGCACGGAGAGCGCCGCTTCCGCCTGCGGAGTGACATTGCCGCCGAGCAGTTGGGCGATCATCGCGTTCAGCCCCTCGAAATCGAGGTAGAAGGTCGAGGACTGACCTTTGAAAATCTTATCCATCGACTCCATCGACGCGATTTCGCCGCCGTCGAGCGCCATCTTCACGACCGCGTCGGTCGTGC
>VOFB01004016.1_pt1 | contig 35108 bp, 54 predicted proteins | sample 5384141 | NCBI WGS metagenome assembly VOFB01 (sample SAMN12384721, study PRJNA508395) | human gut metagenome | isolation source: healthy gut A | host: Homo sapiens | reverse complement strand
AAAGCAGTCTTTCATAGTGCTTGTCCTTTTCTTATTCATGTTTTTCTGCCTTGCATTGTTCGAAACGCAGAACTATAATATACTGATGGAGGTGCGAAATGGATTATATGACATTGAAAGAGGCCGCTGAGAAATGGAGCGTGTCACCTCGTATTATCCCTGTATCTTCGACCAAATAACGAGCCACGCTATCGCGCGCATCGACCGTGAGAATTGTTCCCTCGTAGACTTTCATCGTTCACTTCCTCGCCAAAAACGTCGAAAACACCGATACGTTATGCATGCGATTCCCCATCGCATGCCCCTCACTCGCTTTCGACCTTTCACCTGGCCTCTTCTTGATAAAGGGCTTCCAGCGGCCTTGGTGTAGCGCTTTGCAGCCTGTACCAAATAAAAGCCACTCACCCACAGGATTGCCCATAGCCTCTTTGTACATCGCCCATATGTACCAATACCAACCGACAAGGCCAACCGCCGCCAGGCAATGACGTTTCTCCACATCGCTTGCTTCACGGCCGTAGTAAAGCGGAAGAATTGCAAGCGTCTGCTCGACCGTATAGCCAGAACCCTGGGCAACGAAATTTCCGATATCGCACGCCGGATCGCCCATCGCGGCGTATTCCCAATCGATAAGACGCATTTCATCGCCGCGTACAAGAAAATTCGGGCCGTAAAAGTCGTTATGGCACAGCACCGGCTCTCCCGCTTCTGCATGCATCTTGGCAGCAATGGCGCCAACACGCGAGGCGAGTTCCTCGAAATCGCAGGGCAACGGATAATCAATGCGCTTCAATATCTCGGCGATTTTGACTCCCTCGTCATAGAAGTCGAAGCTGTAGGCGAAACTTTGCCGCTCGTATGCAGGGCGCGCCCCATTTTCAAACGCGAGCAACATGGTCAGGATTGCCGTAATCAACTCGGGCACCCCTCGATATAAAGCGATATCTTCCAGCCCTCATCGGGATCCTCATAGAGAAACGTATCGTCGAGGCCAAGGTCTCGAGCCACGCCCCCAAAAGCGAACGCCTCCGCCTCTCGATTGATGATTTTTCGGTACCGTTTCAGGGTGACGATAAATATAGCGAACGCCTTTAACGGTAAACATCGTCGACAGATTCGTAAGCCCTGCATTGACGGGCTTCACATCGAAACTATCGTCGCGGAACAATCGAGAGTGCTGCAAATGTTATCGAGGATTCGCGAGTCCACATTGGCAAAGAAATCGCGGTCGAATTTCGTGAGATCGGTCACACGACGCCATAGGCCTATAAAGGCGCGCGCGAATACCGTAAAGTTCACGAATGTGGTCAGAATATCATCCCAAAGTTTATTTCGCCGTCGACGGATCGTCGTATTCGTCAGCGATGAGCGAAATAAACTTCGCGGAGAAAAATCTCTATCGAAATACGCGGGTCGCGAGAAAAATAAAAACCTTTTCACCACCGCGCTCGATGCCAACAATGCGATGGGCGGCATCGAGCGCGAGGGCGTATTCGTCTTCGTCGGCGTCGGAGCATGCCGAAAGGCATGGGCGATACATGTAGCGCGAGAAAATGTTTTCGGTGTAATACTCGTCGGAATTGCATATGTACGTATTGCCGAGGATGTTTCGCGCAGCATACAGAGATGCGTGATTGTTGCGCGTGGAATACTCGGGAGCGACGAGAATCTTTACAGCGAAGTCTTCTTCGAGGTAGAAAAAAGACTCCTTCATATATCCGACGACCACCGTAATGTCGTCGATGCCCGTTCTCGAAGTTGGCGAATGAGGAGTTCGATAAGCACCTCGCCGCACTTCGAACATGGCCTTCGGCTTTTCAAACGACAACGGGGCAAGACGGCTCGCCGAACCTGCAGCGAGAATTACCGCGTTGTCTACGCGATACAAAGAAAGGGCGCTTTTCGCCAAGCGGCGTCACACGCCCTTCCCCATCAAGGAAACCAAGGTCTTTGAGCGATTTGCGTGCTTTGTTAACGGAGCCAAGGATACCCCGGCCCCAGATGCGATTTCGCGCTGGGTTTATCGCTCGATACAATGAGCGAGCGCAGAACTCGAACTGGTATTTGCTAAGCATGGCAACCTCTGTTCATAGCATCCATAGTGCGTTTTTGCCCATGAACAACTATGAAACGATTCCCCATGGGCAGTCAAGACTTAGGGGAATCCATTTCCCATCAGGCCCAATACGATACCCGTCAATCACTGTATTTGTCGCCATGGCACCATCGGGCAAAAATAATAATCGCCATCCAGCAATTCGCTTTCATGACGCCCGAAAATAATACCAGGAGTCATTTTCATTCAACCAGCCAGTAACCATGGCGCCCGAGCCGTCAGGTAGCACCACGAACCCGCGCTTTGCTTCCAACCCGTAAGCATAGGCCCGAGCTATCGAAGCAATACCACGACCCCGCGATAGAAGGGCGCCATCCGTCGCCATAGCGCCATCGGAGCAAACCAATACCAAGACGAACCATCGTCGTACCAGCTCGTCTGCATCGCTCCGCTGTTATTGAAGAAATACCGGCCATCGATTTCGCGCCAACCAGTCGCCATTGTGCCGTCGGAATCGAGCCAATACCACGAAGCACCGCTATCACACCAGCCCGTTCGCATCGCACCGGCTCGCGGCCAGCTTTTCGCATGTTCGACTTGAAGCAATACCAAGAGCCATTGATCCATTGCCAGCCCGTAGCCATGGCGCCATTGTCGTCAAACCAATACCAGGCGCCGCCCGAAGCGAACCAGCCGGTTTCCATGCGACCGGAGGCGTTCGCGTAATACCACGTGCCACTCACATCAATCCAGCCAGTTTGCATGGCGCAGCTGCTCTCGCTGAAGTAGTACCACGAGCCGCCATCGTAGAGCCAACCGGTTTCCATGCGACCGGAGGCATTTGCGTAATACCATGCGCCCCCGGCGTAAATCCAACCGGTTTCCATGCGACCGGAATCGCTCGCATAGTACCAGGAGCCAAAATCGACATCGATCCAACCGGTCTGCAGGGCGCCACTCTTGTTGAAATAGTACCAAGCGCCGTTGTCGTCCAACCAGCCAGCACGCGCGCAGCCATTTTCGTCAAAGTAGTACCACATGCCGTCAAACTGCTTCCAGCCCGACGAGGGCGCATGGGTTTCGGGATCGATGTAGAACTTGCAACCGCCCAGCTCAACGAAGCCGGAAGCAGGCTCAAGCACGCCATCGGCATTCGGAACATACAGCACGCCGCCGTCAAGCTTGCCGCAAAGCGCGCCATCGACGCCCGCGAAAACCGTCGTTCCATCCTCGGCGGTCACCCATTGGCGCACGGCAATTTCACCAGAGTCACTTGCGAAGTAGTTCGACCCGTCGACCGAAAAATACCCCGTAGCCAACTTAAGGCCACATGCGGGTCAAGATAGTAAGTTTTCCGTTTGCAGAAAGCCAGCCCGAATGAGCCGCGCCCGAAGCATCGGCATAATACCAGTCGCCGCCATCGAGAATCCAGCCCGTGGCCATGGCGCCGGAAGCGTCAAAATAGTAGCGCGTCGACGAGATGTCGCTCCATCCCGTTGCCATAGCGCCATGTGCCGCGGGGTCGAGCCAATACCACGTGCCACCGCTTCAACCAACCAGTCTCGGGCTGGCCATCGCGACCGTAATACCACGTTCCGGCATACGAGACCCAACCGTCAACCAAGCCATATTCGCCAAGGTAGTCTTGTCCATCAATCGTAGCGCACCCCTGCGCCATAAGCGCAGCCATTATCGAATCGAACCAGTACCATGCGCCACCGATCAATTCCCAGCCGCTAGCCATATGGCCTGAAGCCTTCGCGTAATACCAGGCACCGCCATCGTAAAGCCAACCCGTAGCCATGGCGCCCTGGAAGTCGCCGCCCTGCGCCAAGTAATAGCGCGAACCCGAAAGCTCTATCCAACCCGTAGCCATTTTGCAGCCCGCCGAGGAATCGAACCAGTACCAGTGGCCGTTGATGTATTCCCAGCCCGAGACAGAGCGCTCCATTGCGCACGAAATACCAGTCAGAGCCAACAGCGTTCCACCCCTCGCTATACGAGGGCTGTTCGCCTGCTCGCCAGAACCGTCCTGAGTCGCTTCATTTGCCGCCAGCTCGCCGGCAGGTTCGGCCTGCGACACACCGACTGGCTCCTGCGAAGGCGTGGCAGCAGAAGTAGCCGAAGGCGCCCCTCCCTCGAACCAATCGGCAGAATTCGCGGAATCAACTGTTTTCTGCTCAAGCGCATCGGCGACCTGGTCACCACACGCGTCGACGTCGAGCGCGAACGCCGCGCTTGGCACGGCGACGGCAAACGCCGCCGCAGCGAAAAAGCGAAATGATTTGGGATTTCTTCATCGTAAAGCTCGTTTCGGAATAGGCATCAGCTTGGGCGATTATACCAAGAGAGGCACCAAGTCGCCTTGATGCCTCTTCTGTTCACGGCCATGTTTGCCGCGACTGGATACTGTTCGCCGGGTTCGGAAGAACTAATCTTCCTGCTCCACGTAAATGCCCTCTTGCTTGAACACCGTAGCGAAGGTCTTGAAAAAGATCTTCACGTCAAGCAAGAACGACAAATGGTCGACGTAATACACGTCGAGCAAGCCTATCGTGCCACGGCAGCGAATGCGACCGTACGCCTGAGCGTAGCCCGTAATGCCCGGCGTCACTTCGAGCTTGCGGCCTTCATCGCCTTGCAGTACAAGGCCATTTCAGAATCAAATCGGGACGCGGGCCAATAATGCTCATGTCGCCCTTCAGCACATTCAGAAACTGAGGAACTCATCGAGCGACGTCTTGCGCATAAACGCGCCGATCTTCGTCATGCGCGGGTCATCGGCACCGTTGTAGGTGCTGCCATCTTCCATCTTCAAATCGGGCGCGTTCACATACATGGAACGAAACTTGTACATAACGAACGGCTTGCCATTCTTTCCGACGCGAGGCGCGTTGTGAAAACGGGGCCCTTGTCTTCCAGATAAATCATCGGCGCGAACACGATGAACACGATAAGCACGAACGGAAGTGCAATAAGGCCAAGCACGATATCGAGCACGCGCTTAAAAGAAGTGCTTATACACCCGCAGCCTCGCATTCGGCATACGCTTCGCCGAAGCAGGCGATAACGTAGTCGACCATCTCGTCGGTCATCTTGGTGTTCAGCGGCAGCGAAACCTCATTCTCGAACTGCGCGAGCGCATTCGGGTAATTGGCGATATCGAAGCCAAGATTCTTATATGCAGTGAGCATCGGAAGGGGCTTGTAATGCACGTTGCACGCCACTTCTCGTTCGGCCATTTTTCAATGAACAGGTCACGGAACGCACGAGACTTGCCCACAAGGCGCGCCAGGCACAAGTGGCCCGACGAAGTGATGTCCTCGTCGAAGTGATGCAGGAATTGCACCTTCTCGCCGGCAAGCGCATCGGAGTAATGCACGAGCATTTCGTGGCGACGAGCAAGCAGCTCCTTGTAGCGAGACTGCTGGCCCAGGCCAATAGCCGCCAGCACATCGGTCATGTTGCACTTGAAATACGGCGCCACCACGTCGTATTCCACGAGCCAAGCTTCATCTTCGACAGGGCGTCTTTGCTCTGGCCGTGCAGCGAGAACAGCTGCAGCTGCTTGTACACAGCTTCGTCGTCGATGCCTTCGCGAGAACGCCACGTGAGCGCACCGCCCTCGGCCGTGGTGAAGTTCTTCACGGCATGGAACGAGAACGAAGAGAAGTCGGCCACAGAGCCAACCGGCGTACCCTTGTACGACGCGCCGTAGGCATGGGCCGCGTCGGTAATCACGATGCAACGGTCGAACGCCTGCTGCAGGCCCCTGCGCGGATGATACAGGTCGCGCTTGGCTTCCACAGCCGCGAAAATGCGGTCGTAATCGCACGGAACGCCACCGAGGTCGACGGGGATAACAGCCTTCGTGCGCTCGGTGATTGCGGCCTCCATGGCGTCGTAGTCCATTTGGTAGCTGCCGGGAGCGACATCGACCATAACGGGCGTTGCACCAACGTGGCATACGGGGCTCACCGTTGCAGTGTAGGTGTACGCGGGCACGATGACTTCGTCGCCCTCACCGATGCCGAGCAGGCGCAGGCACATCTCGAGCGCCGCAGTAGCGGAATTCAGGCAGCACGCTTTGTTGGTGCCGCAAAGCTGGGCAACCTCACGCTCGAGCTCTTTCGTTTTGGGGCCGGTGGTGATCCAGCCCGATTTTAAAGCCTCGACAACCTGGTCGATTTCAGCCTGAGTAATATCGGTGGAGAAAACTCAACACGCATGGTATGCAACCTTTCTTCGGAAGCCATTCGAGCGACGGCTTCACCAATTCACGCGCACTACTATAAACCGAGCGGACGCGCCATTACAAATAAGCGGAAGACTTAACGGAATTCCAAATAGCAAAAACGGCACGGAAAAACGCTGCTCCCATGCCGTTTCTTTCCATATAAACCCCTAGGGGACGTATTGCCTAAGCGAACGGTCGCTGCACGCCATATACATGGGGATGGATGCCATTCACCGTCGACATAACCGTGACAGACGGCGGCCACGCCTCAATAACCTTTGTCATCGCCCAGGTAGATAGCAACGTGGATGATGGTGCCGTACCCATTGTCGTAATAGATAAGGTCGCCGCGCTGGCGGTCGGAATACGAGACGCGCTGAATGGGGAGGTTCCACATATTGCGGGATTCGTATTCGTACGCCGGATTGGAATGGCGCTCGGGGCTCACCGGCCACGGGTCGAAACCTGCCGCATACAGTCCCTGCATCGCAAGGCCGCTGCAGTCGACATAGCCACCAGGGGCCTGGCTATAGCATGCTTTATACGTATCGCCGTAGTACTCATACGCGGTAGAAATCATCGCCTCGATGCGCTCTTCGCGCGTGTTGTTTTCATCGGCCAAAAGCGGGCTCACATACCACCCGCGCGAGCGCATGTCGGAAAGGCGGTTGTTCTCGCCCACCAAATAGCTCGGAGAGGTGGAATCGGACGTCATAAGGCCATTGGAACCGAAATAGTAATAGTGGCCCGAGTTGTGCCACCAGCCCGTCTGCATGGCTCCCGACGACTTGAGGTATACCATTGGTCGTCGCCTTCGGTGCCAAAGGTTGATCCATCGCTCGAAACCATGCCGCCCCAACTGCGTAAGTAGTACCACAAGCTGCCGATTTTCTCCCAACCGTTGCTCGACATAAGGCCGGAATTCGCGAAATGGTACCACGCGCCGCCGAGCTGCGCCCAGCCAGTTTCCATGGCGCCCGAGCCGCGCAGCCAATACCAATCGTTGCCAAGCTGCAGCCAGCCGGTAGCCATGCCGCCCCAATCATGGAAGTAGTACCACGTACTGCCGATGCGACACCAGTCGCCGGCGGCCATAATGCCCGAGCCATCGAAGTAGTACCAAGTCCCCGAAATAAACTGCCAGCCCGTTTGCATCACGCCGGAGTCGGAAAGGTAATACCAATCGCTGCCAAGCTGCAGCCATCCAGTAGCCATAACATGGGTCATGGGATCGAAATAGTACCAATCGCCGCCATCTTCAAGCCATGCCGAATCGGCGCAGCCAGAGCCGTTGAAGTGATACCAGTCGCCATCGATGAGCTCCCAACCGACGGCCATGCGCCCGGAAGCGGAGGGCTTGAGCCAATACAGCTGCCCGCCAAAATCGATCATGCCCTCGTACATCGCATACGTGCCCTCTTGGAAGTAATACCAGCCGCCGTTATACGAGTACCAGCCGCTCACAAGCACGCCCGAGCCATTCGAGCAATACCAGGAATCGTTATCGAATTCCCATCCATACGTGAGCGCGCCCGATTGCGCAAAGTGGTAGCCCATACCGTCAATCTCAACGACGCCCACAGCCATAACGCCGGTCTCGGATTGAGCCAATACCACGCGCCCCCCGTATTTCAGCCAGCCCGCATACAGGTTGCTTTGCGCGTCATAGTACAGCCAGTTGCCCGATTCGTCTCGGACCCAGTCATACCTGGCCCCATCGGCCGCAGCCAGGGCGTCGCTTTCATCGACAGCCTGGTCGGCATATGAAACTTTGAGGAATCGCGAACAGCGTGAAGGCCATTGCGATTACAAAAAACCCCACGCTTCCAACAAGCGCATTTTTCATTTTGGCAGTCATGGCAAACCTCCCCTTTCAGTTGGGACCATCATAAACGAACCTCGCCAGGGTTGCGCCGAAAAGACCGTTTGCGACCTTATTGCAATTCTGGGAATAGCCCTCGCCCCTGCAATAATGTATTGTGAAATTATGCATCCACCTCAACTCGCACTATACGGGTTCCACACGGGAAAAGGCTGCCCCATGACCACGATTCGCATCACAAAGAAACGTCTCCGTCACTCCCTTCTGCCATCCCTCGCTGTGCTTTTCGCTGCTTTCCGCCCTCGCAGTATTCGCGCCCTGCGCCTTCGCGCTCGAGGCGAACACAGCCGACACCGAGGCAACCGACGCACGGATAGCCAACGGCGCCGAGCCCAATCAGGGTCCATCGCGTCAAGCAAGCCCCTTAGAAGCGACCATCGAAACGGTCGCGACCGAAAACGGCAACCTCGGCGCCGCTGAGACCAAAGGCGCCGCACCAGAGCCGGAACCTGTTAAACGCTACGAGCATTTAACAGGTTCCGAAGCAACTGGGGGAAGAGACCCTCAACCCAATTTGTGGACTTTCGAATTCGTCGACGGCACCATGACCGCCCTCAACAACGGGAAACCATCCGCTTACGATGGGTGGGCGCAAGCATCTGACGGCTCATGGTATTGGTTCTCAAACAAGGCCGAAGCGTCAACGAGCCAGTGGATTTCCTATAGCGGGCATTGGTACTGGCTCGACGAAACGGGCAAAAAATCTCACGGGAACGTTTTTCTACCCCGAACGATGGCAAGATGTGGCATGCAACCTCATCGGGAAGCCTCGTTCAAGGCGTCGATTGGGTAATTTCTGAAGGGTCCTGGTACTTCCTTGCAAGCGATGGCAGCCTTAGGACCAAATGGGTGGAAGCTGGCTCCTGGTACTGGCTGGACCCAAATACGGGCGCCATGCAAACGGGCTGGCTCAATCTCGATAACGCGTGGTACCACCTCGGCGTCAAGGCGCCATGCAGACAGGCTGGGAATACATCGGCGGAAACTGGTATTTGTTCAAGAGCTCTGGCGCAATGGAGCGCGACTGGAACTTCTACAAAGGGTCGTGGTATTGGTGCGATTCAGACGGCGCCATGCGAACCTGGTGGACAAACATTCATGACTCGTGGTATTTCTTCGACAGCAACGGCGCCATGCAGTGCGGATGGCTCCAGCTTGGCAGCACCTGGTATAAGCTGAGCGAAGACGGCGTCATGCAGACAGGCTGGCAATACGACCGCGGTGCATGGTACTGGCTCGACCCCACGAACGGAGACATGCGCACCGGATGGCTCCAGGTCGATGACGACTGGTTCTACCTGCGCAGCAATGGAAAAATGGCAACTGGGTGGCTCCCCGATCGACAACAAGCTGTACTACTTCAACGCAAGTGGCGTATGGACCGAAAATGGCGACCCAATGACGCAAAAAGCGCAGTGGTACTCGAGCGCGACCAATTGGCTCATAATGGTTGACGTAGCCAACAATTACATGGGTATCTATTACGGATCATACGGCAATTGGGAGCCCCAATGGTTCTGGGCCGTATCGACGGGCGCGCCCGAAACCCCAACCGTAATTGGCGAATTCACCATTGGCAGCAAGGGATACTCCTTCGGCGACGGCTTCACATGCTACTACTACTCGCAAATCTATGGCGATTACCTCATCCATTCCGAACCGTACTATTCTGGCACGTTCGATTTGATGGATGACCGTCTTGGCGTGCACATCACCCACGGATGCGTGCGCTTGAGTATGGGGAACTCGAAATGGGTGTACGACAACATCCCCTACAGAACGAAAGTGGTCACCTACTGGTAGAGCCGCTAAACAACGAAAAAAAAGCGAGGGGCGCCGATCCAGATGACGGCACCCCTCGCTTATATGCACGTGACTTTGGACTATTTAGCAAAAAACGTTTAAGAACCGGCAGCTTCGCAAAGATGCGCATCATCATCGACTTGAGCTCGGCAAATTCTTGCGTTTTGCGGAAAACAGCCCAAAAGCCCAGAACCGGCACGGCAACGCTCACCACGAGCTTAACCAGAATTCCCGCCATGCCAAGCGAATCGGGCACAGCGGCGCAGCCGAACCACGCCACCAGCGCAAGAATCGCCGTGAAGCCGACATACAGGTAGAACCTCGCGAAATACGGCCTCGATGACTTCTTGAAACCGTGCTTGAACAGCATGTAGCCCTCGTAAATCGAAGAGACGCATGTCGTGCTGATAATTCCGGCGAAAACAACGCCCGCGACTTCAAACTTCAAAACGAGCAGAAGCGACAACGAAAGCATGACGACCGTCTCGACAACCGCCTTCCATCGCGTATACCAATACAGGCCATACGCGCTCGTAAACGAGGGGCGGCGCAGCGCATTTCCTTCAAATAGAACAAAAGCACAATCAGCACCACGACGATTTCGGGGAAAGCGTAATCGGGACCAAGCCAAATTTGCGTAATAACGGGATTGAAAAGGCACAACATGGGAATCGAAATGAACGCCGCGATAAAAGCGTTCACGAAGAAGCATGTCTTGAACACCTGATACTGGCGCTCGCCCGATTCGGTGACGCCCAAGTTACCAAGCGGCGCGACGACGGCATCGAAAATCTGGTCGACGACGCGCGTCATGGAATTCACCACGAGCATGTAGTTTCCGTACAGCGCGATAGCGTGAATGCCCACAAAGGAGCTCAGAATAAGACTGCTTGCGGGGTATTCGCAACGCCGGCAACACGGTGCAGCACCATGGCGAACGTGTTCTTCTTGATTTGGTCAATCGTTTCGGGGTCGACCTTCGGCTTGCCTTTCCCCTTCAAAATGTAGGGGTACATGCGATTCGCAATAATCGAAATCGAGATATTCTGCAAAAGCGTCGAGCCAACCATGCAGCACAAAAGAGGAAATAGTTGTGCGTCACAAAGAGCACCGCGATTTGCGCAATGCACATCACGATTTGGAACGCATACTGGTTCAACGACACGATATATTTCTTCTGGTCGGCGGCGATGAGGCAGCCTTTGTACGAGAAGAAATACGATATGCCCGTATTGGCCACGAACATGAAGAAGTACAGCTTCAAATACGGGATGTCGGGCGTGTCTTTAATAAGCACGTCGATATACGGGGTAAGAGCCAAGCCCGCCGCGATAATGACCAGGCCAATAATCACGTACACGTTTCTGAACAGGCGCATGATGGCACGAACCTGCTCATGGTTCTCTTCGGCCAAAGGGCCTATAGAGCGCGAAAATGATCGCGCTCGCCACGCCCAAGTCGGCCAGCGAAAGAATGGTAAGACGTTTGAGAACAAGTTCTCCAAGCCCATGTACTCAAGGCTGAGCTGGCGCGCGAAAATGCCGCGCGTAACGAATGCAAGAACGATCGAGAATGCTTGGCCGCACAGCGCGACCAACACGTTTCGCGCCGAATTCTCGAGGCGTGAAGCCATCTATTTGCCCCGCTCGGTGAGCTGCTTTATTGCGCTTTTTCCAATCTTCGTATACGCAGTCTTCCGAGAATTTCTGCACGGTTTCCTGCGATGCTTCCGAAAAACGGGCACGCAAGGAATCGTCATCCATAAGCACGGCGAGCTTTTCGGCAAAAACATCGCAATCGTAGCACGGAACCAAGAAGCCGTCGTGGCCATCGACAATAATCTCACTTGGACCGGTTTCCATCGAAGCTCACAAGGGGAACCGAGAAGGCCTTCGCCTCAAGAAGCACCATGGGCAACCCCTCGCGAAGCGACGTGAGGGCGAAGATGCCGTAATCTTGGTATCGCTCAATGAGGTTTGGCACCGAACCGCAGAAACGCAGCTGGTCGCCCATGCCTCGAGCACGCGCCTCGGCCTGGCATTCCTCGGGCGTTCTTCCATCGATAAGGCCATCGCCGAACACATCCCAACTCCAATCGGGGCGCGACGGCAACACTTTTTCGGCAATCTCGAACAAGAAATCGAGACCCTTTTCGGGGTCGAGCCTTCCAGCCCACATAATGCGCTTCGAATTTTGTTGTAACCAGGCGCCGACGCCAGCTGCCAATTGGGAATCCAATTGGGAATGACGCGGAGCTTTCGGGCGGGCGTGTGGAATTTCTCACGATACGCCTGCTCGCTTCGCTGGGTAAGCACCACGGTCATGTCGGACAAAACCGAGGCAAGAAAACGAACGAAGCGAATGGGCTTGTTGTTCCATTCGTTCATAAGCGCGCCATGGTCGCAAAACACGAATTTGCAGCTTTTGCAAGCGGGCATAGTGGACATAGTATAGGCGCCCTGATAGTTGCCAATCAGGAAAAGAACCTCGATATGGTTTTGCTCGATATAGTCAATCAAAGGCTTTTTGAGCTCTTTGTTCGCTTCGCGAATACGGGGCTCTTTCGGCAGAATGTTCAATCGGTGAACACGGCTATCGTAGGCAAACGCCGGCTCGCCATCGCCCGAATGGTATGCACCGATTACATGCACTTCATAATCTTCGACCATGCGATTCGCCACATTGGCCACAACGCGGCCCGTTCCGCCAGGACTCGAAAGCGTCGAAACGAGAAAGCCGATATGTTGCATTATTGTCCACCCTTCAAAACGAGCTGCCGGTACGCGCCGACATTCACTCGCAAAACGGCGGCCCCAACTTTTCGCGTTGCACGGAAAAACGGGTCATGAAGAACCCTTTTCGTATGGGAGCGAAGATACGAAAGCGTCGCACTATATTTGGGAATCGACCGGTAGTCCGAAGAGGCGATCATGCGGTCAAACGCCGCATAGTAGGCCCACAGCAAACGAAACTCCGCTTGAGGTTCGATTTCAGGATAATCGGTCGAAACGCGCTTGAATATCTCTTCATAGATGCGAACGACATCGTATGCGCTCTCGTCATACGGTTTCATCGTAGCGCTCCCAGAGCACTTCGAGTAGTAGTACATGCGCCTCGTGGTCACAAAAAACATTATCGCATTTCGGAAAAAGCCGAGACGCAAGCAGCGCATCCTCGTAAAGAACGCCCTCACGAAAGCGCACGTCTCCAAGAAGCTCGCGTGAAATCAGCTTATCGCACATGCTCCCCGAAATGTCGGTTCCTAAAAGCGCAAAGCCAAGGGCCTCGATGCCCGTACATGAAAACGTCTTGAAGGTGCCTTCTGCATCTTTCGAAGCAGCATCGAGGCCCTCTTCTTCGCGCACACGCATGTTCTTGCATGCCGCAATACCAGCGCCAACCGATTGCGCGCCATTGAAGAGAATCGAGCATATCGGGATGGATAAAGTCGTCGGCGTCGACAAACAGGAGGTATTCGCCCTTAGCTTTTTTCAATACCAAAATTGCGCGCGGATGAAACCCCGCCGTTTTTCTTATGGAAAACCCGAATGCGATCATCGGCAGAAGCCGGCTCTTCGCAAAGCTGGGCGGAACCATCGGTCGAACCGTCGTCAACGAGGATAATCTCGAGGTCACGCATTGTTTGTGATTGAATAGACTGCACGCAACGGGGCAAATGCCGCCCAGCGTTGTACACAGGAACAACCACACTCACTGCTGGCATATATTTCACTCCTAACTCAAGCCGCGCAACGCAGTAATGCTAGTATGTTGAGTTGATTGAAAAACCTCTTTCCATAAGCCTGAAAGGAGTTTCAGGGTGACTCAGGAACAGGCCTCCGAATTGGAGCTCGAAGATTTGAAGCGCATCGAATTCGAGATGCTTTGCGCCTTTGACGATTTCGCCAAAAAACACGGCCTTTGCTATTGGCTCATATACGGCACCCTGCTCGGCGCTGCCCGCCATAAGGGCTTCATCCCCTGGGACGACGACGTCGACATCGCGATGCCGAAAAATGACTATTACCGGCTCGTTGAACTCGTCAACAATGGCGAGCGTATTTGCGACCATATCGACCTCGATGCCTGCGGCGTTCAAAATTGCATACCCTACCGACCCTTCGCGAAACTTTTCGACCGAAGGACTTCGGTTGTCCAAAACGAGCTCGTACCCATGAAAGGCGTGAACGAGGCCGTATGGATCGACATCTTCCCCTTCGTTGGCACCGAAGTGAGCTCTAAGCAGGACGGGAGCAATATATTCGATCGTTCGACCTCAACCAGGCCTTGCTCCGTCGATCTAGCTGGCATTTTACAAAGGGCGATAATTTCGTTGGGACGCTGCGCCGACTTGCGGCATGGCTTCCCGCGAAAATTGGCGGATACAAGCGCTGGGCCACCGCATGCGACAACATTCAAAAAAAGCGCGCCCGACATGTTCGAAAAGCAGCATTGCCTAAGCCTGGCTGAATCGAGCTACATCTACCCCACGAAGTTCTTCGAAGGCGACTGCGCTTCTGCTCGAATTCGAAGGCAGGCAATTCCCCTGCCTTCCGCATTATGAAGATTTCCTTGCCTTCCGCTATGGCAACTGGAAGGAATTTCCACCCGAAAGAGAACGCACAAGCACCCATAATATGACCGCCCGCTGGGCGAAAGAGCAATAGGACGCCACATGAGCGAAGAGACCATCGACAATTCGAAGGAAGCCGCGCACCGCATTCTGCAAGCATTCGACGCCTTTGCGAAAGCGCACGGCCTCACTTACTGGATCGATTACGGCACGTTGCTTGGCGCCGCACGCCACAAGGGCTTTATTCCTTGGGACGACGACATCGACCTGGTAATGCCTATCGAAGAATACCAAAAGCTTATCGCGATTTTCAAGGAAAGCCCCGACGTCCTACCCGCACCTTATCGCGCCGCAGCACCGGGGCTTAACGGCTGCGAAAAGTTTCATTGCCCCTTTATGAAGATCTACGATACGTCGTTTAAAAATCAAGCAGAGCATCCTTACGGCCGACATCGGTTTCCAAGAGGGCATTTGGATCGACATCTTCCCCTTGATGGGCTTCGATTCGCCCGAAGAAGCGCGCCCTGTGGGAGACAAGTTGTACTCGCTCTATGCCAAAACGCGACTCGCCACGTTCGCCTTCAAAAAAGGCAACTCCCTCTTGGGCACGCTTGGCCGTTTCGCGTTCTATATCCCCGCAAAAATCAAAGGCGCGAAGCCCTATATCGATGCATATGTTAAAGAGGAAGCCAGCCATTCGTTCGCAGGCAAAAACTCGCGATGCAAGGGGACCGAACCCTCGAAACTGTTCCCTATAGAGTACTTCGCGGAAACCATCGAGCTTGAGTTCGAGGGGGAAGCGCTACCCCGCCCCTGCCGAATACGACAAACTGCTCACAATCAGCTATGGAGACTGGCACCAGCTTCCACCCGAAAAGCGAGCGCAACGGCCACGGCATTATTGTGGAATCGGAGCAATAAAGCGATCGCGTGCCGAAAGTTGGTGTAGGGGCCGTTTCTTGATTCGCAAAATGAAGAAACGGTCATCGCCTAGAATTTGAATTGCTTAGGTTCAGATTCACGGAAAGGCGATAACCGCATATGGACAAGATACACGAGATGGCAGCCGATGGCTCCTGATGCCCAGATTCGATGACGGCATGGTCAACATGTCCGGAGCTCATCAGGTGATGGCCGAATCGCTCGTCAACGAGATAATGGACGCCCAGGCCGATGAGGCCTGCGAGGTTGGCAACCAGCGCAACGGCTACCGCGAGCGCAGGCTGGTCACCAGCGTCGGCGCCATCACCCTCAGGATACCCAAGCTGCGCGTTGGCACGTACTTCCCCGAGGACCTGGTGGAGCGCTACTCGCGCGTGGACAGGGCGGTCATCGCCGCGGTGTCCGAGATGGTGACCAACGGCGTCTCCACCAGGAAGGCGAAGCGCGTGGCGCAGTCCATGGGCATCGACCGCATGAGCGCCAGCCAGGTCTCCAGGATATGCTCGTCGCTTGACGAAACGGTCGCCGACCTGCAGCAACGCGACCTGTCCGACGTGTCGTACCCCTACATCTGGCTGGACGCGACGTATATCAAGTGCAGGGATTCCGGCCGCGTGCAGTCCACCGCGCTCGTCACCGCCATCGGCGCCGGGTCGGGCGGCTACAGGCGCCTGCTGGGGCTGGACGCCATCGACACCGAATCGTACGACGGATGGAGATCGTTCCTGGTCTCACTGCGCGCACGCGGCGTTTCCGGCGTGGTCTGCGTCACCAGCGATGCGCACGAGGGCCTCAAGCGGGCCATCAGGGAGGTGTTCCCAGGCGCCGCGTGGCAGCGCTGCATCGTCCACCTGATGCGCAGCGCCGCCGGAAACGCCAGCACCAAGCAGAAGAAGGCCGCCGTGCTGGGCATACTGAAGGCCGTCTTCGCGGAACGCGACCCGGAGCTGGTGCGCGAGCTGTACCAGCTTGCGATCGGCCAGATAGAGGGCTTCTGCCCAGCCGCCGCCAAGCTACTCGAGGAGGCGGAGGCCGACGCGCTGGCCTACCTGGACTTCCCGTACGAGCACCATGTGAGGCTGCGGACCAACAACGTTCAGGAGCGCGCCAACCGCGAGCTCAAGCGCCGCAGCCGCGTGGTGCAGGTGTTCCCCAGCAGGAAGTCGCTCATCAGGATGATGGGCGCCGTCTTCTCCGAGATGGATGAGGACTGGGCTGCCCGACGCTGGTTCAACGACGATTCCATCGGCAGGGCCGTGGAGGGCGCCAAAGTGAACGCTCCCGCGCACGCCTACGAAGGCACGGCTGCCGAGCATGCGGCAAGGATCATCGCCCTTGTCGTGGCCGGCAACCCGATTCCCGGCAGGAAGGCGGCGTGACATGCACTAGAATGACGGCATTCTAGGCGACTCTCGGTTCCTCGGGCAGCCTGCGGCTACCCTCGAGAACCGAGCCTTACACCAACATTCGCGACACTACCAATAAAGCCAGGTCGCGCTTAACCTCAACCTTGAGCCACCTTTCGACGGCACAAAAAGGGCACCGTTTCAAACGGTGCCCCTTTTGCTTAGAGGTAACTATTTTTTTTTCGAAACGAACAGTATCTTTCGACAGAATCAAAATCGCCCCCCGACAAATCAAACGCCCCCGAAACCTGCACGCCTTCGAGCATCGCCGCAACATTGCCAGCGCCGTCGGCCTCCGTCGCACCGACAACCGCAAGCGACGACAGCCCGCTGCGCTTCATAAGAACACGCACGTCCTCAGCGAGCATCGGGCTCTTCTCGGTCGCACTAAGCGAAGCGATCACAGGAATGTCGAGCAGGCGCTCGGCGTCGTTCGCGGAGCGAACGCGGCGACATGATGTCATACACGGCAAAACCGAAAATCGAAACGCACAAACCAACGAATACGTAAATCACGAGCGATTTCATGCTGATGCGCGCAGGCAACCGACTCGGCAGAGTCCTTTGACTTCAAGGTCGGCCGTTCCCCATTCATTGGCGTTCGAGTTGTCGGTCGCCTTAAGAGCGGCGGAATCAAACACCTCAACCTGGCTCAGGGGGACCGTTTCTTTCGCAATGTCGCACACCTTGTTCGCAACTTCGTCGGCGACCTTCAGGGCGAGGTCGGGATCTTCCGCCGTAACGTCAATGAAGCAGAAACGAGTCGTCCAGCTGGTTTTCGTGGCGGTATCTTTCCAGTCGGGCGTGGTAATGGTGATATCTTCGCCGTATTCCTCGCGAATTTGAGCAGCGACTTCCTTGCTCACGATGATTCGACGCACGTCGTTCATCATCGTATTCTCGTTGAATTCGGTAATTGTAATCGCCGCCCTGACGAGCATTCTCGTCATAGCCATAGCCGGTAACATACAGGCTCGCCTCGGCGGTATACGTCGCAGCGGTCTCAACCTTGCCAGATTTGACAAACGACGAGCCTGCGCTAGCAGACAAGAGCGAGCGCGGTGATCAGCACAATGGCGATCCAGTGCCGCTTCACGCTTTCGCAAATCGTGGTGAAATTAAACATCGGTCCTCCCTTTTTCCCTGGGCCAAGTCAATACATGCAATGCCATACACATTTGTTTTCGTTTTCGCCGCTTTGTCTGAAAGCGGTTTGCATACGGGTAAAGCGCGCGGAAGCGCTACACAGTGCCGAGCGGCCGCAGACGGCGGAGACTGTTCGGCAGCCACAACCTTTTGCCACGTTCCAACCCGCGAGACAAGCGCGAGCACCGCCGCGAAAAAGCCATGACCAGCACGAGCGCGGCCAAAACGTCGTCCAAATGAACGAAATCCACTCGCTTGCAGAACCGCGCGGCATATGGAACACGTTCATGGCCGAAATCAGACCGACCATGCCCCAGAACCACCTTTTTGCCAATCGAGCGCGACAAAGAGATAGAACGCGCATGCCATCATAAAAGCTGCCAACGGCGATGCCTCCCCAGCCGAAGTCGGCGAACCATTCCAAGATATAGGAAGAGCCATAGCCTTCTCCGCCCAGGTAGTTGTGGTGGGCAAAGTACGACATCGTATGCGAATAAAATTGCCCTCGAGGGCGAGCTTCGCGCTGTTCGTCGAACCTAGCGCCTCGCAACAGCAAAGGTTTGCCCGATGAAGCCTTCTGTGATGTTTGAAATAAAGGCGCCCATCGTGAAAAACTTGAACCCAAGATCCTGGACCTGGTCATTCACGAGATATGCGCGGCCGAGCACCGTAAACGTAACGCCCTGCTTGAACAGCGCATCTTCGAGCATTTCGACAAAACCAAGGTTCGTCACCTGGCCTGAGCGTAAATAATTCTGCAAACCCATTGCGAAAATGCCCAACGGCGCCAAAATGGCCACGCCAACCATCATGCGCTTCGTAATCCAACGCTCTTCTTTGTCGGTGATCGAACGGAAAACGAAATAGAGCGCCGCAAACAATATGTCTATGACAAAATCGCCGCGCGAGCCAATAAAGCAAAATCGGCACCCAAGTCGCAATGAACATCAAAAAGCAAATCGCCGTGGGGCGCTTGCGGGGCATCGTCGCCAAATACGCGCACAAAACGTATGGCGTCATCGCCCTAAACAAATCGACTATCCACGGAATATGCTCGCTGGAATCAATAAGGTAGTATTCCTCATACGACATGCCGCCCATGTACGACAGACGAATAGAACCGTCATACATCGCGCCCGCGAAGCACACGATGAAAAGCAAGAAGGAAGCTCGACGAATATAGAGCATCTTCTCGCTGCGCCCTATGCGCAAGGCATAATCGGCCACGACGTTATTAACGGGCTTTGCCGCTTCCACCACGCGTGGCGCCATGCGCGCCTTCCGCTCCCTCGCGCATTCATTATGGCGCGCAATAGCCGAGCACAACGTCGACCCCAGAAGCAAAGAAGAGCATCGAAACGTAAATGGACGAAAGCGCGAACATCGTCGTTTCGACCGTCCACAAGAACCAATCCCTGTTTGGGTCAAGCTCGCCAAAAATAGGACGTGTCAAAAGGAACAAGAAGATGCCCGCATGCAGAAACAGGAAAAGCAAGCGGTTTTTCACGTCGAGGCAGCCATGCAGCAGGTTGCCCGCAAAAAGCGCGAGCACCGCAGCAAGGGTGACGATCGTATCGTTCGTCAATACTCCCGTCGCAAATAAAGCGCCCGAAAGCACCGAGATCGTTACTTGCAAAAGACAGCACGACGCCTCGGGTCGAGCCCACGCGGTGCCTCACCTTCGGCATCCAGGCCATTACAGGCCCCACTTAAATACCGTTTTGAACGGGTTTTGCAAGTCGGTCGCAAATACCCGCTTGATGTCTTTATGTCGTTCACTTCCCCATCGAAATGAACGATTTGGCTAAGCCTGCGCTGGATGTCTTTATCGCGCATCACGTCGATCGCGGCGAGGAAATCGTCGCGGCCCGAACGTGAGCACCAACGAGCGTCATGCCCTTTTCGAGCATTGCGCGTGAACACCGGCACGGGGTGCTCGCTCACGCCCATAAGCATAAGCGTGCCCTGCGGCTGAATATGCTCGATAACGAAATCGATCGCGGACGTCGAACCCTCGCCGCCAGCGCACTCGAATGCATGGTCAAACGTAAGGTCGGCAGGCGCCTCGTACGACAGATAGCGCTCCGCAACAAAGGAAAACATCGAGAGCTTTTTCCGGGTCGTGGCCGACAACGACAATCTCGCATTCGGGGTATTGGCACGAGAGCGTGCATGCCAACGCATAAGCCAACGAGCCATCGCCAATAATGGCAATTCGGTCGCGCTTCGCATGGGCGGCGATATCGAAGCGATGAATGCCATGCATGGTCACGCTCACGAATTCGGTAATAGCGGCAACATGGGGCTCGACCCCGGCGCATGAAACAACGCGGTCGGCAGGCAGCGCGACGAATTCGCGCATGAAGCCGTCATGTCCGCTCGAGCGAAATGCCGAGCCTGAAGCGTAGTTCTCATACACGCCATCGGGACCATGGCCTGGAATATTCGGAATCATTACGACGGAATCGCCCACATTGAACGTATGGGTGGCATCTGCGAGCACCTCGCCCATGCACTCATGAATAAGCGCCATGGGAAGCTTCTTGCGCATAACCTCGGGGTCGCGCTTGCCCTGGAAATAACGCTGATCGGCGTGGCAAACCGCCATATAGCGAGGTCGAACGATCACCTTTGTTGGCGATATCGACGTCCTCAAACTTTATCGCGACCGTTCTTGGTGCGATAAGCTGGTACACGTTGTCGATCATTATTCGTCAACCCCACACTCAATCATTGCTTGGGCCGTTTATAGTCCATGATGGTCGTAAGCTTGATATTCGTCACATCGCCCAGCACCAAATGAACAGGCTTGCCCTTCAGCACAAGAATCTTGCAGGCATCGGTGAGCTCGGCGCGCTCGGCATCGGTGAGGCTTGCATACAAATCTTTGAGCGTCTTCACCTTAAAGCTCTGAGGCGTTTGGCCCTGATACATATTCGAGCGAAGCGGAATAGAAATGCGCTCACCATCAAGCGATTCGACAATGGTGTCGGTAGCAGGAATAACCGTGTCGCATGCGCCGAATTTTTGCGCAGCCTCGATATTCGCCTTAATAGTCGACACTTTCACGAAAGGGCGCACAGAGTCATGCGTAACGATGACATGTTCGTCCGATTCGCCATAACGTTCCTCGATGGCTTTGATAATCTCGAGAATCGTGCCGTTGCGATCGGCGCCGCCCTGCACGTGGGACCGGGGTTTCGCCGAAACCATACTGGGCAACAGCATCCTTCGTGTACTCGACCCAATCGCCGTGCGTGCCAATGAAGACAGCATCGAATTCACTGCACAGCAGGAATTTCTCAAGCGTATGAATGAAAACGGGCTTCTCATTGAGAGGAAGATACTGTTTGGGCATGCTCTCGATATTCATTCGAGAACCAACGCCGCCAGCAAGAATAGCTCCGAAAATCATTGATTGCTCCTTATTGATCCAACACGGGAGATTTTATTTCATAACGCGCAGCACGCACCGATACAATGGCAAACTCAACATAAGCACCTTTGACAGCACAAAGCGGGCTTTCGTCATTTGCGTATTATTCTTCACCAATTCGAAGTGTGCCCGAATATAGGATACGAGCTCCTCTTCCTCAGGGAGTGCCATTCATTTCGCGAGAAGCGATCATTCGGTCAAGAACGACGCATCGCGCCCAATAAAGCGCGAAAGTCCAGGTCTTCTTTGAGCTCAGGATACGTTTTGCACGCCATTGACGCGGTGTGTTCCCACGCATCAATAATATCATGCGCCTTCGGCGTGTAAGGTTGCGTGGTAATGCTCCCCGCACGATGGCGATAATGATAGAGCTGGGCGTTTGATACCGAAATAGACGAGGCAGAACCGAATATCTCGACGATCGTCGCAGCATCCTCGTACGTCTTGCCAACCGGGAAAAAAAACCGCTGTCGAAAAGCTCTTTTTATACAGGCGCGTCGGAACCCAAATGCGCGGCAAGCCGACGTGATTGACGCCCTTAAAGGCTTCGACGGGAGTCACGACCTCAACCGAGCGATGCGATGCGTCTATATGGTCGGGAAGCTCGCAGCCATCCTCGACATCGACCCGTCGCACGTTGCGATATCGGCGCCCGTGGCTTCGATATCGCTCAACAGCGACTCGCAAAAATCCAGGTCAACAGAATCGTCGCTATCGACGAACGCGACGTATGGCGCGCGAGCGGCCAAGGCGCCGCAGTTTCTCGCGTCGCTCAATCCGCCATTCTCTTTATGAATCACTCGAATTCGAGAATCTATATCGGCCCATCCGTCGCAGGTCAAAGAAGACCCGTCGGTCGAACCGTCGTCGACAAGCACTACTTCGATCTCGCTGACAGTTTGTCCGAGCAAAGAATCGAGGCAGCGGGCCAAATATTGCTTCGAATTGTACACGGGCACAACAATAGAAACTTTCGGCTGTGCTGCATTGCTCTGAATCATCCAGCCCACCTAGCGCTCGTCGTTTGATTGCCGATTCGACTCTTCGACGCAATACTTCACGCCTTTATACTGTGCACACGGGGTGTTCAAGTCGAAGAACTCCGCATCGTGGTGCGGCTTACGCTTGTCTTCGGGCGGAAGCTGCATATAGTCGCCAAACGCCATACGAAGATAGGCGTCGTAGCCACACGGAAGAGGCATTTCGGTATCTTCGAAAGCATGCATCACCGCGTGATCGAACGCCTCTTTCGGATATTCGTTCTGCATATAATGCGCGCCCGAACAGAGCTCAGTGATTTTGTTGCATTCCGAAATGGGGTACTTCGTCATATTGCGTTCAGCGCGTTTCCACAGCTTGTAGCGCGCACGAGGCGAACGCACAAGGCCCAACAAAATGCGGCTGCCATCGCAACCACCCACCGTGTTTTTTCGGGAACGAATTGCGCGCGGAACAGCGAGTAAATGAGCGCCCAAGCTTTTTGCTTCTTTCGAGCAAAACCATCGGGACAGCCATCAAGAGGAAGCACGTCAAGCACAAGGCCATGACACAAGTCGATATCGCGCTGATAGGGGCTTGATAAACGTGGTCTGCGCATCGCGAATAGCGACAAAGATATCGTGATCGATGAACGTTTCGTCAGATTCGACGAGCTGGTAGCGCGAATCGGCGTGCTCGGGCCAAAGCTCACGCAAGCGTTCGTAGCTTTCGCGTGGCATGAACACATCGACGTCATCATCCCAGGCAATAAAGCCGCCGGTACGAACAGCGCCAATGCATCAGCCGCCGCAAAAATAAAACGTCAAGTCATGCTTCTCACAGAAGACTTTAAAGTATTTCGCCATCTCAAGGCTCTTGGATTGGAGCCCCTTGAGGTCTTCTTGAGTCAATTCTTGCATTGCTACTCGCCTTCTTTTGCGGAAAACGCAGTGTCGAAAGGGGGCATCTTCTTAAACGTACCCGAGAGAAGCCCACGAGCGTTCCGACACCATACGAAACATGAATACCAAAGAATGCAAACGGCAACGCGACCATGCGGATGTTTCGCTTCGGGGATTCAACCGCAACTCGCAACGTGAGCACCACCGTAACCGCCGCATAAAGAGCTGCACACGCAACGAAAGGTGCCCAGCCGAGCAAAAACCAACGCACGCCAGCAGGATGATTCCGAGAACGAATGCGAACGGCGCAAAATGATAAGCCCTGAAACACTTTGGCTGAACATACATCGTACGGCCGATCCAATACCATTACCGTATTTCTGTTTCAGCATACGCTTCAACGAACTGCGCGCAATTTGCTTAGATTGAATTCGGACATCGAAGCGAATCTTATAGCCGGCTTCGCGAACTCGGTAGAAATAGTCGTTGTCTTCGGTGCGGGCGAGACGTTCATCGTACAGCCCAACTCGTTCAATTACTTCGCGGCGGAACATCGCATGAAACGCCGACGAGACGTATTCCTTTTTGAGGAACCACGATAATCCGCAATTGAACTGCCAAATGCCGATTCCTCTGCCATAAGGAGCGTGTTGCTCCAATCGGTTTCGGGGAAGCAATCGTTGGACGCGGCCCGCCACAAACAAACTCTCCCTCGTCGAGGACTTCGACATTCGAGGAAATAAACGATTGGGGAATTCGTGCATGAGCATCAATGCGAACCAGGGCATCGCCAGTGAAATTCTTAATAGCGACGTTGCAGCCACACGGAAGTATTTCACCTGGATTGCTAAGAACGGCAACCCTTTGAAATCCCTTGGCTTGGTCGCTCTCGGCAAACTCAAGCATAACCTGCTTCGTGTCGTCCTTCGACATGCTGTCAATAAGCAGAAGCTCAATTCGATTGTGAGGGAAATCTTGCGCTACGACATCTTCGAGAATGTTCGAAAAATGCTGGGCCTCATTGTGCGCGACGATAGCAACCGACACCGTACGCACTGCTTCGCACTTCCGTGCGCAATCGACATTCGTATCCTGCATCAACTATTTCCCCTGCGCAGCAGCTGCTCGTTCTTCGATAACGTTATGCGTAATGGTGTACGTAGGAACGGCGTCGGCAAGCGTGTGAAGCGCCGTGACATCGTCCTGGCTAAGAGCGTCACGCAGTTCTCAAGCTTGCGCTCGACGGCCTCGTAACCAATTTCTTTGCCCGTGGAAATCATGATGCCCTTTTGAGTTTGGTGGAATCGTGTTCTCCTCGTTCATGAGCAGCTCTTCATACATCTTCTCGCCCTCGCGCAAGCCGGTATAAACAATCTTGATGTCTTTATCGACCTCGAGGCCGGAAAGATTGATGAGGCTCTTCGCCAAATCGACGATTTTCACGGGATCGCCCATATCGAGAATGAAAATCTCGCCGCCGTTGGCCATGCCGCCCGCCTGAATAACCAGGCGCGACGCCTCGGGAATCGTCATGAAGAAGCGCTCGATGTTCGGGTCGGTAACCGTAACGGGACCGCCGGCCGCAATTTGGCGCTTGAACAGGGGAATAACGCTGCCGTTGCTTCCGAGCACATTGCCGAAGCGCACAGCCGTGAACACCGTTTTCGATTCCTGCGCGTAATGCTGAATGATCATCTCACCCATACGCTTGGTGGCGCCCATAACCGAAGTGGGGTTCACCGCCTTGTCGGTCGAGATGAAGATAAAGCGACCAACGCCGTACTCGTCAGCAAGGCGCACGGCGTTCAACGTGCCAAACACGTTGTTCTGAATCGCCTCGCGCGGGCACATCTCCATAAGGGGCACGTGCTTATGCGCAGCTGCATGGAACACGGCTGCGGGATGATACTTCTCAAAAACGTCGCGCAAACGGCCCTCGTCGCACACGCTACCAACCTCGACCTGCACGTCGATATCGTCGTATTGCGACATGATTTCATTGCGAAGCATGTAGGCGTCGTTTTCGTACATGTCGAACACCACGATGCATTTCGGGGCGACGGCGGCAACCTGACGGCACAGCTCAGATCCAATAGAGCCGCCGCCACCGGTAACAAGAATGGTTTTGCCGGAAATATAACCGCTCACAACGCGCGTGTTCAAAACGACCTCTTCGCGACCGAGCAGGTCGGCGACGTCGACCTCGCGCAGCTTGACGTCGTTGATTTCGTCGATGCGCAGCTCGCGCACATTGGGAAGCGTGCGCAACTGGCAATTCGTTTTGGTGCAAATGCCATAAATGCGCTTGCGCTCATCAAGCGTGGCAGAGGGAATGGCTACAACAATCTGCTGGATATCGAAGCGCTCGACCAAACGGGGAATATCGTCGCTCGTTCCCATGACCTCGACACCGTGAATGCGAAGCTTACGCTTGCCGGGATTGTCGTCGACCGCAATAATCGGTTCGCCCGGCATATGCGGATCGCGCGAAGCCATGCGGCCAATCGCGAGCGAGCCCGTTTCGCCCGCACCGACGACCAGCGTGCGCAAGCGTTTCTGATTTTCTGCAGGCGTAGCGGCAATAACGCGCTTCTTGGAACGAATGACGCGGAACACCATGCGCACGCCGCCCGTGAAGAAAATCATCAGGAACAGCGCGACGAAGTAAATGCGAATGGGGAATCCACTCGCCGAGCACCCACAGCAACACGGCGGAAACCAGCGTTCCAAAGCCGACCATGATGACAATGCGAATCGCATCGTCGATCGAGGCGTATTCCCCAAAGGTTGTTGTACATCTTGAATGCAGCGAACAGGCAGATATACACAACTGCCGGCACACCGGAGGATGAAATAGATTTCATGAGTGGCAAACACTTCGCCCACCAAGCCCGTGAGCACCGATGCCAAGTAGTATGAAAGGAATGTTGCGAGGATGTCGCACACTATGAGAAGCGCGGTGCGCCTTGTAAAACGAATATCCATGACGTCTACTTTTTCCTAACGGCCAAATGTACCTGCCGTGCGCCCTTTAGAGCACGGCATATCCTTCATAGTGTAATGCATATCGTTGCATCGGGGGGCGCGCCTGCGAAAAGCTCGCTATTCATATATTTTTGCAGCTGCAAAACGCCCGCTCGCCAAGAAAAAGGCACCGCGCTCGGCGACGTCGCTGGTCATCAACAGAATAGCGGAATCGACCCATTGCCGCATCGGAGCACGTTGCGGCGGTTTGGCGATGCGGCGGCCCTGCCCGATTCAGCTTCGCGCTTTCCTCATATCTTTCCTCGTGCATCTATGCGTCCGGTTCTCATATCTCATATATGTATGCATTCGGTTTCGCTATCTATTCAACAGATAACTAGCTACCAGTTTTACTGATTGACATCACCATATCACGCCCCTATTCTGTTCAACAGACCAAACGAGTAGGGAAATGGGAATTTCGAAAGGAGCCCCGCATGCGACACACGAAACGAATGCCGAACTCCCGGTAGATTCGCTTTCACACCTGCCGGGAGCTCCACCGACCAGCACATTTCCATTCGCGATGGGAACCAGCCCATCGAATTATCTAAGGAGACTTTCCAATGAGCCAGTTCATCAATAACCCCGAGCACACCTTCGGCTTCGACACCCTGCAGCTGCACGTCGGCCAGGAAAGCGCCGATCCCGCCAGCGACGCCCGCGCGGTGCCCATTTACCAGACCACGAGCTATGTGTTCCGCAACTCCCAGCACGCCGCCGACCGCTTTGGCCTGGCCGATGCCGGCAACATCTACGGCCGCTTGACGAACTCCACCCAGGGCGTGTTCGAGGACCGCATCGCCGCACTTGAAGGCGGCGTGGCTGGCCTGGCCGTGGCTTCTGGCGCCGCCGCCATTACCTACACGCTGCAGGCCCTCGCGCAGGCCGGCGACCATGTGGTCGCGCAGAAGACCATCTACGGCGGCTCGTACAACCTGCTCGAGCACACGCTTTCGCAGTTCGGCGTCGAAAACTACCTTCGTCAACGCGCACAACCTCGCCGAGGTCGAAAGCGCCATCAAAGACAACACCACCGTCATTTACCTGGAAACGCTCGGCAACCCGAACTCCGACATTCCCAACGTCGACGCCATTTCCGAAATCGCCAAGAAGCACGGCCTGCCCGTCGTAGTCGACAACACCTTCGGCACGCCATACCTCTTCCGCCCGCTTGAGCACGGCGCGAACATCGTGGTGCATTCCGCGACCAAGTTCATCGGCGGCCACGGCACCTCGCTTGGCGGCGTGATCGTCGACGGCGGCAACTTCGACTGGAAGGCAAGCGGCAAGTATGCCGAAATCGCCGAGCCCAACCCGAGCTACCATGGCGTGAGCTTCGCCGAAGCCGCAGGCCCGGCCGCATTCGCGACCTATGTGCGAGCCATTCTGCTGCGCGACGAAGGCGCCTGCATCTCCCCGTTCAACGCATGGATTCTGCTGCAGGGCACCGAAACGCTGTCGCTGCGCGTCGATCGCCATGTCGAGAACACGAAGAAGGTCGTCGAATTCTTGGCCAACGACCCGCACGTGGCTTCCGTGAACCACCCGAGCCTGCCTGAGCACCCCCCGACCACGAGCTCTACGAGCACTACTTCCCCCAACGGCGGCGCCTCGATCTTTACCTTTGAGATTAAGGGTGGCCAGGAGGCCGCCTGGAAGTTCATCGACAGCCTGCAGATTTTCTCGCTGCTCGCCAACGTCGCCGACGTGAAGAGCCTGGCCATTCACCCGGCAACCACCACGCACTCCCAGCTGACCGAAGCCGAGCTTGCCGATCAGGGCATCACGCCTTCGACCATTCGCCTGTCCATCGGCACCGAGAACGCCGACGACATCATTTGGGATTTGCAGCAGGCCTTCGCCAAGCTCGACTGACTTCAGGCGAAGGGCAACTGCGCATGGCAAGCCACAAGGCCGCGCCACGAATCGCAAAAGCTGAGATAGAAAAGCCCTGGAAGTCGATTCCAGGGCTTTCTTGCGATTTAGGATCCATCAACCAGCTACCGTTCGGCCGAAAACGCGGGAGGCACGTTCGGCGTGAGCAGCTTTTTCGCCTGTTCCTCGCATGCGGAAATATTCGCCTGGAGCGTTTTGCGATATTTGCCGCGGCTCATGCCCTCATCAAATACGCCGCCCGCATACGTCAAAACATCGAGGGCAATGTTGCCGCCGTTCGGGAGCTTGTCGACCGACGTGGCCATGCTTGCGAACTGCGCATCGACATACACGCTCTTCTCAAACTGGTACTGCAACAGCGTTTGCCCGCCGTCGAGCGCCGCCAAAATACCCGAATCGCGCGCCGCATCGAGCACGCCGTCGGCTTCCTCACGATAGCCTTTAAGCAGCCACGCGTCGCCGAACTCCTTCGCCTCGACACGCCACGCGGGCAGCTTCCGGCCATCGCCGCCCGCCTGCGACACGTCTCCGTCGACCTTCGCCGCCTGCATACCATCGTCAATCGAGGAGCGCAAATTCTCCGCCGCGGCCAAATAATTCTTCATGCTCTTTGTGAGCTGCTCGTCTTCGTTCGAGCCCACAAGGGAATAGAACCTATCCTCAAGCGCCTGCTGCGCCGCCTTCAGGAATGCTCGCGCGCAGCGACGAATTCGTGGCAATGCTGAAATACCAGTCTAAAAACGCGTCGGTTCTGCCCGAACATGTCGTATATGAGCTCTCAAGCGAATCTTTCAACTGAGACGACATCGTGCGCAGGTTCGCCTCGTCGGCCGAAAGCGAGCTGGCGCGCATCGATTTTCGCCTGGTCATACAGCGCGCCATCGATGGAATAGACCGATTTTCCCGCAAGTTCGCGGGCGATTTCCTGCAGGGCCGTGCCATTTTCGGTTTGCATGGCCATGCCGACTTTCATCTCACCCCAGAAAAAGCCCGCCACGAGCGCGACGGGGAGCACCGCCGCCATAACAACGTAGCGCCGCCAGACGGGCTGCGTCGCGTCGTCGCGCTTCGATCGCGTCGACCGAAACGAAAATCTTGCGCAGCTCCTGCACGGAGCGCGCACAGCCCAATAAGGTTCGCCATGCCGAAAAACGCGCCCGCGCACAGCGCCGTGCGAATGGCGAAGCAGATGGGCACCGACACTTTCGAAGCCTGCATAAGACCATAGCTCGTGAGGCTGTCGACAATCCACGAGCCAACGCCCGCGTTCCACATGAGCGCCGAAGGGGAATTCTCGAACGGCATGGGCGTTTTCGCGAAGGCGTCGAGCACCGTTTCGACAGGCTGCCCGAAACTGGGGTCCATCGCGCAATACACGCCATACGCAACGCACAGCAGAAAGCCGACGATGGCGCAGCTCCACAGAAATTCGCCCGACGCCTGAAACGCGGGCTCGTATTCGCGGCGTGCGTAGCGACGCATGAGCAGCAACACCACGGGATACACCACCACCGCGGCGAAAATGAGCACCCATTCGGCGATGTCCCACTTCGGCGATTCGAGAAACAAGCTCGCCATGCATGCCGCAGACACGCAGAAGCTCACGATAAAGCTGAAAGATACCGTTGTTCACGCGCGCGAACAGGCCGCCCGACGCGCATATTTGAATTGGCGGTGCGTTTTGCGCACAACCACCTGATACATTACGCCCGCCGTTGAGGCGAGGGTGAAAAACGCCCAGAACAGCGCCAAAAACGGCGCGGGCATTTTCGTCACGGCGAAGCTCAGCAAATAGACGGTTACGACAAGCAGCGCCGCCTTGGCGAAATACGTGGCGAGACGCTTGGCGGAAGAATCGCCTAGAAGGCGGCGAAGTGGGTCGAGACCGTGGGGGCCGAGTTTTAAGGACGACTCCGCCGAAGTCGGAATCTTCTCCAGATGGCTCGGTTTCGAAGGACGGCTCTGTTTTGACTGGCGACTTTTCGAAGAAGGCTTTCACTCCGGCGGGCGATTTCACCTTAAATGAGTCACCACCCTTGCCCCCACTGGCCGAAACGCGCAGCGAAGCGCTCGCTCCGGTTGGGCGCTTCGACTGTATGCGAGAAGAATCAGGCTTCATGGGAATGGCTCCTGGGACGGTATTAATCACTCATAGTATAGAGCCACCCGCAACACGCCGGCCAGTTTGGTGCGATTCCGAACATTTCCGCAAGCGGGCAGCATGTTTGCCGCGAACGCGTTTCCGCGAAACGGCTGCGGACCGCGACGCCATCTAGCCTTCGCTTGAGCCGTCTCGGCAAGCCGCTACCAGCTCGCCTCGATTTCGCGAATGCGCTGGTAGAGCCATTCGTTTTGAGGAACTTCGATGCCGTGTTCGGCGGCGAGCCGGCAGATGGTGCCCGAGAATTCCTCGACCTCGGTTTTGCGGCGCGCAATGCGGTCTTGCGCCATGGACGGCATGCCTGCGGGATCAAGCGTTTCGAGCAGCTCGACCATCTGCGACAAGTCAGCCTCGGCAATGGCGATGCCTTCCGCATTCGCCACCACGCGAGCCTCGCGCATAGCCGCCACCAAGCTGCGACGCTGCTCGCTTCCGCGCTCGGTCGCGCTGCCGTAAGTGCCACCATACACCATGCACGTTTGGTTGACGCCCACATTCATCATGAGTTTCGTCCACATGCGACGCTCAATGTCAGGCTCCACCACATGGGCGATGCCCGCGCGGGAATATAGGGATCGGCAAGGTCGGCCACCACTGCGGGTCGGTATCGGGCGCCGCGCCGAAGCGGATCTCGCCTGGCCTGCCATATGTGAGTTCGTTGTTCAAGAACACGGCGTCCATGCCCTGGCAAATGCCGAGCACCGTGCGCTGCCAGCCGAAACGTTCGGCGATTTTCTGCTCGCTCGTAATGCCGTTGCACAGCGACGCGATGCGCGTTTCGGGGCCCACAACGGCTTCCATGGTATCGAGCGCTTGCGTAAGGCCCGTGGTTTTAATCGTAAGAATCACTAAGTCAGCGGGAGTCGCTTCGCTCGTGCGCACGCTGTGCAAACCGCACGGCTCACCGTTGATTCTCAGCCGATCGGCCGCGTGGCGCTCATGGCGCGCGTCGTCCATCACGAATTCCACGGCGTCGTCGCCGAGCGCGCGGGCGATCATGCTGCCATACAGCAGCCCCACGCCGCCTTTTGCCGATGAATGCGACTTTATTGATGCGCATTGATGCAACCCTTTCTTTGGACCCGCTGCCAGCGAGCCGAACGCAGCGCCTTCGCCACCTTGGTATCGAAACCCCAACACAGCGCCGAATCGCGATAGCGCCGGCGGCGTTTTCCCGAGGCTCACGGCCACAACCTTTGGACTAAATCAAATCGATGAACCCCGCGGAGCAACGTTTGACCAAGGCCTACAACTTTTATTTATAAACCTCGCTGCGATGGCCGATTGAAAATATTTCTACGACAAGCTTATCGTCCTCGATGATGCACAAGATTCGATAATCGCCAACACGATATCGCCACTCGCCCCCTCGATTGGCCGTAAGCCCCTTGCCATGTATGCGGGGATCATCGCATCCCTCAAGGTTCTTCTCAATCCATGAAAGAATCAGCCTCGCATCAAATCGGTCCATCTTTTTTAGCTGCTTCAACGCCGCCTTGGTGTATTCGACACGCCAAGACATCTACAGGCCCAACTCTGCAAGCACTTCTGAGCGTGCGTGTAGCGAGTGCCGTCGTCTTCCTCGACGGCGGCTCGCAACGCTGCCAAATCATCCTGGGTCTCTATTTTTCGAAGACCGCATCACGAATAAAATCGAGATGGTTTTGCCTTCGAACTTCGCATACTTCCGAACCACCGCAGCGTCGACATCGTCTATTCGCATCGTCATCGTAGACATTTCCAGCTCCTTTCTCTTGCTGAATACATTGTATTCTAACAATTTGATTGCGCGAACGCAAGCAAGCCAAAGCGCGATTCAAACTCAAACAAACCGAGGAATTTCAACTTGACATATTTGCTAATTTCTAGCCGTAGACAGGTCATCGCCTTATGCGTACTTCGTGCTTTACGACACGAGCATTTCGGTTTGGCTTCGGCAGGTGGCAAGCATCTCCTCGATATTGGAGCGGAATCCATCGTATTGCGTACCCTTTGTCGAACATCCCTTTAACATAGTTGAATGCATCAGATGCAATATTACCTTTGACCAGCAATGTCTTCGACAGAAGATACCATTGAGTCGAATCGGCTGTCAGAATAGACAAACGTCTCAAACTGATACGCAAGTACCGTTTGCTTAGCGTTGTGAGCTTTCGAGATACCCGAGGCAGGCGCAGCATCAATCACGTTTTGCGCCTCTTGTTTGCATTCGTCGAACAGAGGGGCATCCTCAACACTTTCCGAATCAACGAGCCACGATGGAATGTTGGAAACCATCTTCCAAATGGACAGCATCGCAGCCTTCGCCTGTTTCCAGAAGTTTTTCAGCTCGAGCCGTCTCAACGCAGTCGTTAACCTGTTTGGTCAGTTGAGCATCGGCATCCGAACCAACCAAATCATAGAAATAGTCCTGCATGGTTTGTCTCGCGTCTTCCTTTGAGATGCTCGAACGCACCGAATTATTCGTCGCGATACCGAAAAACCAGTCAAGAAAAAGCATCAACTTTTCCATTGCACGAATCATATGCAGAGGGAATGTCCGACTCTTCAAGGCAAGCACTTTGAGCTTTCAAGTCTGCCTCTTTGCCCAGGGCGATTCCCTCGAAAGTAGCCCGGTCATAGTATGTATCGCCAATGCGATATGCCGAGGTAGCTACAGCCTGATGGGCAAGCGATTGAAGAGCTGTGCTTTTCCCGAACCCACAGCATTACCAACTTCCCCATCGAGCCATATAAATGTCCCAAACAAGGCAATCGATAATTGCCGCGGCCACAAGATAGCGCACACGAACGTCCGCCTGTTTTCATGCTTGATTGCATCGACGGAAGCAAACGCCTTTTTTAAGCTTCGGACCACGGCAACGAGCACATTCCAAGTAGATGCGCCATGCCGAAAAATGCGCCTGCGCAGAGAACCACACGAACGACGATGCATATCTGCCTCCACGATTCAGGGATTTGCGCAAGTCCGAGATTGGTTGCACTATCGGTTATCCATGATCCAATAGCGGCCTCTTTGAAGCAATGGCGATTCCGCGTGAACAAGAGGACAACTCGTATTGATAAGCGACTCAAACAACGTATTGAACGCTTTCCCGAGCTCATGCCATAAAACATCCATACCGCATAACCAATGCATAGAAGTATCGCAACGACGACGCAGCTCCAACGAACCTTTGCCGCAGTTTGGTAAGCTGGCTCAAATTCACGTTTAGCAAGGCGCCCCACGAGACATTCAACAATCGGATAGAGCACAATCGCCAGAACAACAATACCTTTTCAGCAGCGTCCCATTTTGGCGCTTCAAGCAAAAGACTCGCCATACACACAGCGGATAGACAGAAAGAGACGATGATGCTGATGGTTCTGCCGCCATTGAATTTGGCAGCGATGCTGCCCACGGGATATAAGCTGCTTGTGCACTTTACGAATAACCATCTGGTAAAGCACCCGAGCATCGATACGAGCGTGAAGGCAACCCAGAACAGCGCCACAACGGGCGATGGCATCTTCGGCAACGCAAGACTTAGAAGATACACGATTACGACCAGCAAGCACGCCTTCACGAAGTAGGCACCGAGTTCGCGACCCGAGATTCGTTTTTCGAGAACGCTTGCAACGATGCAGGCGAATCATCGAAGTCGCAGCAGGAGTTTTTCTTCAAACATTAATTACCTTCTAGTTACTTTCCGGTTATCCGCAAGCCACGCTTCATAGGAGAGGACGCGCTTCTAAGCCTCTTCGTACACCTCGGAATAACCGTTAGAACTCAACGACGAACGTCAATTTGCGACGTTTCTCTTGCTTGGTGTCCGATCCTTTAAATGAGAAACTGTTCGCTGCCAAACCCATTTTCTCGATTGCCTTATCAATTCCCCACCGCGACATTCAAATCAAATGTTACTGATTGTGTGTCGCTAATTTCAACACTGTAGCGCTTGAGCTCATTCGCACGGTCGCAGCGCGCTTCAATAAGCTGCAAGATTTTCGGGTCATGCGCATACCAATGGAGGTCGGGGGTATTGAGGGTCGTTGCTACCACTGTATTCCTGAGAAAAGAGAGTTACGGCAGTGCCATATTTTCGAACTCCGCCTCAACTTCACCCCTGATTCGTCGCCTTGAAGGGTACATCATCGACTTTGGAATTTCGCCGTTCGCTTTCCCGCGGCCTTTCCCGATACGATACTGCGTTTTTCTTCACGGCACTTCGAGATGGCAGTGCTTTGCACCCAAGCGATAGGCAATGTCCAGTAGCTCCGCCTTCTTTTCATCGGCGATAATATCGAAATATTTAGAAAGCTCGATATAGCGATGCGGATTCAACTGGTCCACATAGAAAACCAGGCCTGACTTCGACGATGCGGATGGATAAAAATCGCAAGGGACAATATCCAACGCATCTTCGTATATATGAAGGACCTTGATTTTCCCTTCTTTACTTGCCAGCCTATTGCCCCAAATTCCAAATCGACCGTGCGCTTTTCGCTCGCGTCAATAACGTTAATCATTTTTGGCAGAATGAAAGATTCAGCTTCAATCTCCTCTTGAGCAGTGAGCCGAAAATCGACTTCTTAGCCGAAGACACCAAATGGTTTGCCGATTCAGCCGCATCGCTGACACCTTGCTGCAGCGCTGGAGCAACGTTTTCCTGCAGGACATTGG
>VOFB01003109.1_pt1 | contig 35117 bp, 52 predicted proteins | sample 5384141 | NCBI WGS metagenome assembly VOFB01 (sample SAMN12384721, study PRJNA508395) | human gut metagenome | isolation source: healthy gut A | host: Homo sapiens | reverse complement strand
TGAAGTTACGTATTGTTGAACGGATTCCGGTTTCGTTTTCAAAAGGAGAGGGGAATTCATTTATACAGCGACAGCGGAGAAGTTTATAAAGACTTCCTCGCGGGAATCGCGGTAAACGCGGTGGGCACAGCCACCCAGCTTTGTAAAGCCATTTGTGAGCAGGCACAAAATTTGCTTCATGTTTCTAACTATTATTATATGAAAGCAGCAGGCGCTTAGCAGAAAAATTAGGTCCTTTGAGCGCAGCGGACAAGGTGTTTTTGCGAATTCCGGCGCCGAGGCAAACGAAGGTGCAATTAAGCTTGCCAAAATTTATCACTATAAAAAGGCACCACAAAAACAGAAATATTACATTAAAAATCTGTTTCATGGACGGACGCTGGCAACCGTGGCCGCCACAGGGCAGGAAAAGTTCATGTAACTATATCACCCCTGACGCCGGGGTTTTTATATAAACCCGGCAAAGACTTAAAAGTTTAAAGCCGTCGTAAGCGACAATACCTGCGCGGTAATGCTGAAGGATTCAGGGGGAAAGCGGTGTGCACCCGCTGATTTGATTATGTTAAATCTGCATATGAAATTTGCAAAGAGTGCGATATTCTTTTTATTTGCGACGAAAGTGCAGACAGGTATAAGGAACCGATAAACTGTTTGCCGCGAGCATTATGGCATTGTATCCAGACATTTTCACCTTGGCAAAGCCCCTGGCGGCGTGGTGTTCTATTATGCGGTATGCGCAGCATTTTGCAGCCAGCGCTTTTGCTCCCTGGCGACGGCTCCACCTTCGGCGGAAACTGTTGGTTTGCGCGGCGGCACTTTCCGTGTGTTTGATATTTTTGAAAAGAAAATTTGTTGAAAACAGCCGCATTGTAGGCGAATATTTATGGAGCAATTAGCCTTTTGCAGAAAATGTGCCCTGCATTAAAGAAATCAGGCGATCATATTTATGTAGAATTTACTGGGCCAATTGTGGGGGACATGAAGCACCGGCTGTTTGGAAAGCACATTTTAACCGGCGCAACGGCAACCACCTTAAGAATTTTACCGCCGTTGATTGTGACCAAAATGATGTAGACTGGGGTTTATGAAGATATTGAAAGAATTTTATAATGGGAGATGACAGTAATGAAACATTTATTGACGCTGCACGACTGAGCACAGAAGAAATTTTAGACACGCTGAATTTGGTTATGGACAAGTTGAAATATGAACAAAAGCACGGAATTGAGCACCATTTGCTTAGAAAGGCAAAACATTGGGCATGATTTTTTCAAAATCCTCTACCCGCACAAGAGTTTCGTTTGAGGTGGAATGTATCAGCTTGGCGGTTCTGCGCTGTTTTTAAGTGCAAACGACATTCAGCTTGGCCGGGGCGAGTCGGTTTACGATACAGCAAACGTGCTTTCGCGGTTTTTAGACGGCATTATGATTCGTAACTTTAAGCAGTCTGACTCGTGGAGGATTTGGCAAGGTTCGGCTCTATTCCTGTGATTAACGGACTAACCGACCTGGTGCACCCTGCCAGATTTTGGCCGATTTTCAGACGATACGCGAGCACAAAGAGGGTCAGTTAAAGGGCCTGAAGCTTGCCTACATCGGTGATGGCAACAACATGGCACACTCGCTGCTTTACGGCGGCGCAAAGGTGGGATGGACATTTCTGTTGCAACGCCGCCTGAATATATGTGTGATGAACAGGTGGTGAAAAACGCCCTGGAAGACGCAAAGGCCACCGGTGAAACTTACTCTAACGTGCGACCCGCAAGAAGCGATAAAAGGCGCAGATGTGGTTTATGCCGACACTTGGGCTTCAGCATAACAGAGGAGAAAAAGAAAATAAAGTATTTTCAAACTATCAATAACAAAGAGCTGTTTTCCCAAGCGGATAAACATTTAGATTCTCGCACTGCTTCCTGCTTACCGCGGCTATGAGTAACGGAAGACGTGATTGACGGGCCGCAGTCGTGGTGTTTGACGAAGCGGGAAAACCGCCTGCACGCACAGAAAGCCGTTATGGTGCGCGGCTTTAGAAAGCGGCAATAAGTGACGCGAGAAAGCAAATGTTTGAGGTTCGGCGGGCAACGCTTGAAGACGTTGACAGCATTGTTAAAATTACGCAGGAAGCATTTGAAAATATATTGCTTGCAGCATTCAAGACACGCCAGCGCTGCACATGAAACGCGGGAGCAGGTGATAGTAAAGACATCGACATCTAAAATTGTTATGTGGCCTATATTAACAACCAGGTGGTGGGAGCATGTGGATTGAGCTGATAGACAAAGAAACCGCATATCTCCCGCTTCGGCGTGAACACAGAGTTCAGAATTTGGGGGATAGGAAAATCCATGATGAACTCGTTGGATATGGAGCTTGCAGAGCTAAAGGTGAAGCGCGTTATGCTGCACACCGCGTCGAAAGCCACGTCACTGGTGCGGTTTTATTACAACCGTGGCTTTTATATTGATTCTACAACAAAGGATAAAGGCTATATCCGTGCGCTGTTAATTAAGGATTTGGCCTAAGAGGTGTAGTCCTCAAGCAGGGCGGCAAGCTCCTCCTCGATTCTAAAATAATACCTTCCTCCAGCTGGGCCTTGTCCTCAGCCAAAAGCGCGTCGGGGGCAATGTCTAAGTCTTTTGAATAAATTTGGTCGCCCGCTTTCGGTAATTTATAAAGTTTCACAACGCCGTTTTCTGATATTACCAGATAGTCGTTGGGGTCGGACGGATGCGCACATCCTCCTTGGGCAGTGAGGCAGAGGCAAGGTCCTCAGGCAATTTGAGAGGGTCCTCCTCCTGGGGCGCTATGGTTTCGTTTATTTCCGGCTCCCGGCTTTCAACCGATTCTCCGCAGCATTGCGTGTTTCTGACAAAACGGTAGCCGTTATGGCGCAAAGATACATTAGCGGCAAAAATTAAAACCGCTGTAAGCACCAAATTTAAAAAATGTCTTTTTCTTGTGCCTTGTGTTCCTTTCTCCATTCTTTTCATCTCCTATCCATCATCTTTTACTCATAGTATTTGGCTTTTTTGCCACCCTTTATTCGCCTAAAATAACCGTTTTTTGGAGCATTTAGTGTTATTTTACACCAAAGTAACGCACACGTAATAGTTTTGTAATATGTTTGGGATACAATAAATTTGGTATAGTTTAAGATTTACTACCAAATTAAGGGGTGAAAACTGCTTTGGCAAAAAATACATACAAAAAGGGACCTCCTGCTCAGGATAAAAATAAAAAAAGAAAAGAAAAAGAGCAAGGATTGAGAATTTTAGCACGGGTTTTAATTGTTATCCTCGTAATTGCGGCCCTTTGCGGCTTCTGTGATTGCAGGTGCGGTTGTGGGTTTTATCGACAACAGCATGGACTTAATTGCCGAGGAATATAACTTAGATTTTACATCAATTATTTATTATATTGATGAGGAAACCAACCAGCCGGTGGAGATGGATCGCATTCACCGAAAACGAAAACCGCGTTTGGGTGACATTGAAAATATTCCCCGAAAACTTAACCAACGCTTTTTATTGCTATTGAAGACAGGCGGTTCCGCGATCACAAAGGTGTTGACTTAAAGCGTACGTTCGGCGCATTTCTACAATGATATCGGAAATAAAATTCCTATGGCGGTTCTACCATTACCCAGCAGCTGATTAAAAAATATCACTGGTGAAAATGACGTATCACCTACAAGAAAATTCAGGAAATTGTTCGGGCAATTAATCTGGAAAAGAAGATGAGCAAAGACCATTGAAATGTATATGAACACCATTTATTTCGGCGCGGGATGCCACGGCGTTCAAACTGCGGCAAACTACTATTTCAGGCAAGGACGTGAAGGTTTAACGCTGGAACAGTGTGCATCGCTGGCAGGTGTGGTAAAGGCGCCAACAACTTATAACCCGGCTACAAACTACGAAAAAACAAGAGCGCCAGGAGGTTATTTTAACCAAAATGGCCAAGCAGGCTATATTTCCCAGCAGGAATGTGACGAGGCAAAGGGCAGAAACTTAAACGTTAAAATTGGCGAGGTTAAAAAGGATAAAGAAGATGTAAAGGTTCAAGAGCTATTTTGTTGATGCAATTATCACCGATGTTGTCCGCGACCTGATGGAAAAAGAAAACCTGACTGAAGGCGAGGCGACTAATCGACTTATACCGGCGGGTTTAAAATTTATTCCACCATGAATCAGACGTGCAAAAGGCAATTGACAACGTTTATCAAAAATACCGCCAATTTTCCGGGCAGCTCGGGCAACAAGCCCCAGTCGGTGGTGATGGTGATGTATACGCCAGATTAAAAGGCATGGCGGGCGGAATCGGCAAAGACCGTTAGCCGCGGCTTTAACATGGCAACACAGGCAAAACGGCAGCCGGGTTCGGCAATTAAGCCCTTGGCGGTGTATGCACCAGCGATTGAATATAACATCATCACCCGGCAACCATTATTAACGACGCAAAATTAAAATTGGCGACTGGGAGCCTAAAAACTCTGGGGGCGGCTATAAAGGTAGGCTAACAGCGCGCAGACATTTGGAGCTATCTCAAAACATTCCTGCGGTTAAGGTAATGCAGGAACTTACAGTTGACAAATCTTTCGACTTTATGACAAAGAATCTGGGCTTTACCATTAATGGTGGCTGGCGAAACCAGAAACGGAAAAACTGGTTACGGATAAATCATTGTCTATGTCGCTGGGCGGTTTAACCGACGGCGTAACTGTTAAGGAAATGACGGCCGGCTATGCCACATTTGTAAACGGCGGACAGTATAACAAACCGGTGACCTATACAAAGGTAATTGATGCAAACGGAAAAATTGTATTGAAAAACAAAGTGGAAAATAAGGGGCCATGAGTGAGCAGACGGCGTTTATCATGCAGAATATGCTCACTGGCGTAATTAAGAACGGTACAGGAACCAGCGCGTCGTTGGGCGACATTTACGCCGGCGGTAAAACGGGTACTACAAACTCCAACAAGGACCGTTGGTTCATGGGCTTTACGCCCAACTATGTCGCCGGCGTGTGGATGGGCTATGAAATTCCAAAAGCAATGAGCGGCAATGTATGTCCGAAAATTTGAAAGTGTGATGCAGCCCATTCACGATGGGAAAACGATTAAAACCATTCCGGCCCGATGGTCTTGTGAAGCGTACCATTTGCCAAATCAGCGGACGCGTGGCATCAAAATCCTGCAGCACCACCAGGGTGGACTATTTTAAAGAGGAACGCAGCCGATGAAATATTGCTCGTCCCATTCGTCTTACGGAAGCTCGTTAGGGTGACGATGATGACGACAAAAAGACATCCAGTTCCAAAAAGTCCAGCAAGCCGTCTTCGTCATCTTCTTCAACACCGAACCAGGCGAGGAATTAAATGAGAACAACCAAAACAATGTTTCGCCCGGCACGAATATTTTAATGAGGAGGAAACGCCAGACGACAATTCCACCGAGGGCGACGGTAACACCGGCGACACCTGGTATGGAGAAGAATAATTCTGCATATACTAAATCAATAGCGACAGCGAAAAAAAGGTTTGAGGAGACATTTTACATGGATTATAAAGAAAAATATGAATATTGGCAGACGAGCGATGTGGTTGACGCCAGACAAACAAGAGCTTGAAGCTTTAAAGGCAAATGACGGTGAAATTCAGAACGCTTTTTCAAAGATTTAGAGTTTGGCACCGGCGGGCTGCGCGGAATTTTGGGCGCCGGTTCCAGCAGAATGAACAAATATACCGTAAGAAAAGCAACTCAAGGGTTGGCAAACTACATTTGTGACAACGGAGAAAGCGCAAAAGAAGCGCGGCGTGGCAATTTCATATGACAGCCGCCACTTTTCTCCGGAATTTGCAATGGAAAGCGCATGTGTTTTAGCGGCCAGCGGCATTCGCGCCTATGTGTTCGACAGGCTCCATCCAACGCCCGTGTTGTCTTTTTTGCGGTGGGGAGCTGAACTGTTTTGCGGGCATTATGATTACGGCCTCCACAATCCAGCCAACTATAACGGTTATAAGGTTTATGGTGAAGACGGCGCACAGCTCATGTTGCCGACTCCAACAAAGTGATTGATATATGAACCGCATGGACATCTTTCAGGATGTAAAAGCGATGGACGAAAAAAGCGCGAAAAGAAGCCGGTTTTGATTACAATGATTGGCGACGAAATCCGGGAAAGTTTGTAGGTCGCGTGCTCTCCTGCCGCAAAAAATCCCGATGTGGAAAATGACACGGCAAAGAAATAAAATTGTTTACACGCCGTTCCACGGCACGGGCTTGGTTCCCCGTTACCGAGGCGCTGGATAAGGCTGGCTATAAACGTGTATGTTGTGGGAAGAACAGGCACAGCCAGACCCGAATTTTCCCACCGTGAAATCCCCCAACCCGAGGAGAAGGAAGGATTTCAATTTGCCATCAAGCTGGCAGAAAAAGTGGGAGCAGACGTTATTTGCGGAACAGACCCGGACGCAGACAGAATCGGTGTTTTGCAGAAAGATGCAAACGGCAGCTATGAAGTGATGACGGAAATCAGATGGGGCTTTACGACGGAGTATATTCTGGTCCCTGCTGCGGAAAAAATCAGCTTACCTCTAAGGACTATATAGTAAAAACCATTGTAACAACGGACTTAACCAAAAAATTGCAGAAAAATTATGGCGTTCGCATGTTTGATGTTTATACAGGATTTAAGTTTATTGCAGAAGCGATTAAAAAAGCACGACGAAATGAACGATGGGAACTATTATTTTGGCTTTGAGGAAAGCTACGGCTGTCTGCCGGGAACCTATGCCAGGGACAAAGACGCGGTTGCCGCAACTCTTTGGTGTGTGAACTGGTTGCAGTTTTGAAGCGGAAAGGACAGACCCTTGCCGACGCAATTCAAAATATTTACAAAAAGTATGGCTGCTGTGTGGAGCGGACGGTTTCTTGTGGTAATGGAAGGCTTAGACGGCATGCAGAAATGGCCGCACTGATGGAAAAAGTAGCTGCAGATCCGTTTAAGAAGATTGGCGAAACGGAAATTGTGGCATTTAGAAACTATAACGAGGATTTTCGGTTAGATTTTGCAACAGGCAAAAAGAGTCCATTGGGTTTGAACCGTCAAATGTTCTTTATTTTGAACTTGCAGGCGGCGGATTTTTCGTTATCCGTCCGTCGGGAACAGAGCCAAAGATTAAGTTTTATTATTCCGTTCCTTGCAAAACAATGGCCGAGGGCAACACGAAAATTGACGCACTGGACAAAGCTGTGAAAGAAAAATTGTTGTAAAGAAAAAAGCCCTTACCCTTTTGGGTAAGGCTTTTTATTTGCACAAATCGCAAAGCTTTTGCTCCGACAAATTCTGTAAGCTCATGGCGGTTTACCAAAAGCTGGCATCCCTTTGTGCCTGCGCTGATGGTAATTTTTCCGAACCCCTCTGCCGACTGGTCAAAAAAACGGGAACTGTTTTCATTCCAATGGGGAGCAGCCGCCGCGGATATATCCCGTCAAAGGCAATAGCTCTTTCACAGCCAAAAGTTCCACCGTTTATTATTTGTGGTCTGGGCTGCCTTTTTTTAAATCAATTTCCTTGTGAACAGGAATACAAAATACCACCGGGCCGGTTTTGTCGCCTTTGCTACCAGCGTTTTAAACACCATGTCATAGGGCAGACCCACAGAGTCGGCTATGTACGCCGAAAGGTCGGCTTCGTCCACTTCATATTCAATTGCTTCAAATGGAATTTTTGCTCTGTCTAACATTCGCATTGCGTTGGTTTTCACCGGTTTTGAGCCCAATTTGTCAGCCTCCTAAAAATTATGCCTGTTTCAATTTTTGTTGTTCTTAATATATTCCGACACGGGCATTTTCTTTTTGCCTTCAAACTGCACCTCGCAGATGAGCAGTGCACCGCTTTCGCACTTTACCAAAATGCCGTCTTTGGTTACATAAAATTTCGCCGTTGGCGCCGCTGCTGTTTTCGTGAATGGGCAATGCACGAATAACCTTAAACCGATGCCCGTTATAAAACGTGCTGGCATATGGATAAGAATTCAGTCCGCGTACAAGGTTATATAGCGATAGAGCGTCTTTTGTTAAAATCTAAAACGCCGGTATCTTTTGATATCATTGGCGCATAGCAGGAGAGGGCGTCATTTTGCTTTTAGGATCAAGGGTGCCGTTTTCTAATTGGCAAATGGTTTCCCCGAATGGCGTCTGCACCGGCTTTAGCCAACTTATCATGCAGGGTCTCGCCCGTATCGTCAAATGCAATGTCCATGAGCTTCACCACCAGCATATCGCCGGTGTCAATGCCATCGTCCATCTGCATGGTTGTAATGCCAGTTTTCGTTTCCCCGTTGATAATGCTCCACTGAATCGGCGCCGCTCCCCGGTATTTCGGCAGCAGGGAGGCGTGAATATTGATGCTTCCATGCTTTGGAATGTCTAAAATCCGCTGGGCAGAATTTTTCCATACGCCACCACTACAAAAAGGTCTGCTTTTTCTGCGCTTAAACGTTCAAACGCTTCGTCAGTTTTCATGCTTTTGGGCTGATACACAGAAATATTACGGCTTTCAGCAAACACCTTAACTTCCGGCGGAAGCATTTTGGCCGCGGCCCTTCGGCTTGTCGGGCTGGGTAACGACAAGAGATTTCGTGTCCGTCTTCACACAAAGCCTTTAAGAGGGGCCACCGCAAATTCCGGCGTTCCCATAAACACAATTTTCATTTTTATCCCTCCGTAAAAGCTTAGTTTTCCACTTCCGCAATCATTTTGTCAACATACAGGGTGCCGTTCAAGTGGTCAATTTCGTGGCACAGGGCAATTGCCAACAGCCCCTCGCCCTCAATGGTAAATTCCTTGTTATTTCTGTCTATGGCACGCACGCGCACCTTTTCCGGGCGGGACACCGTGCCGGATCTGCCGGGAATGGAGAGGCACCCTTCCGCGTTAATCTGTTCGCCCTTTTTATAAACAATTACAGGATTAATCAGTTCGATAAGCCCCTCGCCAACGTCAATAACCACCACGCGGCGCAAAATCCCTACCTGGGGCGCGGCTAAACCTACGCCGTTTTCCGCATAAAGCGTTTCTTTCATATCGTCTAAAAGTGTAAGAATCCTATCGTCAATCATTGTGACATCGCGGGACTTCTTTCTTAAAAAATCGTTGTCATCGGGAATTGTAAGTACTTTTCTGATAGCCATTTGCTTTCCTCCTAAATTGCGCCGAATGGGTTGTTTTCAATCACCATATTAATATGTGGATTTTTTTCATTGATATGATAACTTCTCAGGCGTGCAAAAATATCCTCCGCCTTCCGGTTCAATTTGCATTTAATCCAAATCCGTTGACGAAAACGCCCGTTAATCTTAGTTACAGACGTTTCGCTGGGACCTAACAATTCAAACGCTCCGTCATAGTCCTTTGCATCACAATGTGAATGGAACGCGCCAGCTTTTTTGCGTAGCTCAAGAATCCGTTTAAAACAGGCGAAGTGAGCAAAATGGAAATGATGTCGCAAAAGGGCGGATAGTTCAGCTGGCGGCGAAGCTCAATTTCGTTTTCATAAAACGAAAGATAATCCTGCTCTTGTGCCTGGCAAATCACGCTGTTCTCGGCATGGCAAGGTCTGAATCAGCGCGCGGCCTTGTCTTTCGCCTCTGCCGGCCTGCCGCAAACCTGGGTAATCAGGTCGAAGGTGCGCTCGCCGGCGCGGAAATCGTCCACAAACAGGCTTTGGTCTGCCGCCAAAACGCCCACTAAGGTGACGTTGGGAAAGTCTAAGCCCTTAGCCACCATCTGTGTGCCCAGCAAAATATCAATTTTTTCTTTGTCAAACTTTTCTAAAATCGCCCGGTGGGACGACTTTACACTGGTAGTGTCTACATCCATACGAATAACGGACAGATCGGGGAACAAACTGTGCAGCTCCTCCTCCACCTTTTGGGTGCCTGCACCAAATTCCTTTGATATAACTGCTTGCACAATTTGGGCACACCTCGGTTTTTTTTATAGTATATCCGCAGTAGTGACAGGTGAGAGAGTTTTTCGCTTTATGATAAGTTAAAGAACGTCGCAGTTCTTACATTTTATCACGAAACCGCAGCTTCTGCAAGACACAAATATGGAAAACCCCGCCGGTTTAAAATAAAATCGTCTGTTCGCCCTGTTCTTTGTTTTTGCGTATCTCCCGCTGCAGGGAAAGCCCAATGCAGGAACGGTTCCCGTTTTTCATTTCCTCCCGCATGTCTGACACGGCGACTGTGGGCAAATTCCTGAGCAGTTGGCCTGCGGGTTAAAGAAATTAGCTGATAATTGCCCCTGCTTTTGCCTGGTAAAAACTCTCAACAGACGGTGTGGCAGAAGCCAGAACGAAAGCGGCTCCGTGCTGTTTTGCACGAAAATCAGCCACCTCCCGCGCGTGGTAGGTGGGTGCGTTTTTTCCGCCTTGTAGTTGGTTTCGTGTTCTTCGTCAATTACGATGACGCCAATGTTTTTAAAGGCGCAAAATGGCCGAACGGGCGCCCACAACTACCCTTTTTGCCTCACCGCTTTTAATGCGTTTGTATTCGTCCGCTCGTTCTCCCATAGACAGAGCAGAGTGCAAACGGCAATTTTTTTGCCAAACCGCGCGGCAAACCGCGTTACCATTTGCGGTGTGAGAGAAATTTCGGGCACCAGCAATGGCGGTTTTTCCAATTTCCAGCGCCTTTTCAATGCAGTTTAAAAACCTCTGTCTTTCCGCTGCCCGTTACGCCGTGGAGCAGGAAGGTGTTATTTTGATTTTCTGTTACCGATGCGCAAATGCGGTCTACCGCGTATTGCTGCTCCTCCGTCAGCACAGGGAGGCTGAACGGGGAATGTTTTCGTAATCAATTAGAAGCCGAACACCTCTACCAGTTTCCTGCCGGGCCAGTCCCTTTGTCTTTTAACGCGCGAATGGCCTGGTAGCCTGCACCTGTTAAAAACAAAATGTCGCTGTCTGCCACAAATCGTTTTGAATTAAAAGCTCTAAAATTTTGCACTGCTTCGGCGCTTTGTCCCGCAGTTTTTCCAACGCGTCAAATGCCCTCGTCGTAGGGCACGTTTAAAACCGAGCCGCGGATCAGTTTGTCAGACACCTTATTTTTGCGTCCGCTGCCAGGAGGCAAAACGGTTTTACCGCGCTGATATAAGAGCAAAAATACTTCTGTTTTAAAACTGACAAACCGAAAGCATTTCTCTGTCAAACAGCGGACCGCTTTCTGAAACCGATAAGATTTCTTTCAACGTGCCGTCAAAGTCGGAGTGGTTTGACAAAGACAGCACAAATCCGTCAACAGTTTTGTTTCCGTTTCAAAGGGCACTGTGACGTGGCTTCCAATATCAATTTTACCCAATAAGCCGTCGGTATACTGTAGTGGAACATTCTGTCAATGTTCAGCGCCAGCCTGTTAATAATTACTCCTGCAAATTTGCCTTCCATTATTTTTCACCGTTTAGCTTTAAAACTTCGTCTAATATTTTCATTCCGGCATCAATTTGCTCATGTTTGGGAAGCGGAATTTCGCGCTGTTTTTCGTGAGCAACAGGTAATGGTGTTGGTGTCAGCCCAAACCCTGCGCCGGGTGTTCCAATGGTGTTGGCGCAAATCATATCCAAATTTTTGCATTTAGCTTTTTTCTGCGTTTTCCAAAAGATTCTGTGTTTCCATGCAAACCCTACTAAAATTTGTCCGTCCGTTTTACCTGGCCCAGTTCTTTATTTTGAATCAGGGGAATTGTCAGCTCCCCCGCCTTTTTTCATTTTTTGTTCTGCTGTGCGCCGGGCGGTAGTCGGCCACCGCCGCGGCTTTATGATAACGCCGCAGCTGGAAGCAAGTTCGGTACATGCGCGGTACATTTCCTCAGCGCTTATAACCTGCACAAACTCAATTCCAGGCGGAACAGAAAGGGCAGTTTCACTGAAACCAGGTAACTGCACCGCGCAGATGTGCGGCCTTTGCAATTTCATAGCCCATTTTGCCGGAGGAGTGGTTCGCATATACCGCACAGGGGTCCAATGGCCTCCTGAGTAGCGCCTGCGGGTGACCAAAATCCGCTTGCCTGCAAAAATCTTTTGAAAAACCAATGGCCCGCACAGCCTCGCCACAACAACCGGTCGGTCGGGCAGCTTTCCGCGGCCTGAGTCGCCGCAGGCAAGGCTACGCTTCCGGTTCAACAAAACAAAACGCCCCGGCTGCTTTAATTTTTCCATATTTTCCTGGGTAGCGCAGTTTTCAAACATAGCAGTGTTCATGGCTGGGTAACGAGCATGGGCGCTTTTTTTGTAAGCAACGGTCGACAACATGTCGTCTGCAATTCCGGCTGCAATTTTGGCGATGATGTTGGCCGTGGCGGGCACAATGTCAAAAGGTCGGCCTTATTTTGCCAAGGCAATGCTCAACCTCCCAAACAGCAGGGCGCTGAACATGTTGTCATCTGCCACCATATTTTGCGACATGGTGCGAAACGCCAATATGCCGCAAATCCTGCACCCTGCTTGCGCAGTTGCGCAGTTTGCTGATTAAGTCCGGTGTTTTTATATGCGTGGCAATACCGCCCGTTACGCCAATTATAATGTGTTTTCCTTCAGCATGAATACCCGTCCTCGCTTTCCGCTTTCAGTTTTCTAAGTGTGCTGTCTATGTCGTCAAAGCTGTATCCCCTTGCGGCAAAATACCGCTTCGCCCGCATCACATTTTTCCATGTCGAAATCGCCGCCGAGCTTCTTTTGCATAAGCTTTTTCCAAATTCTCTGCTTCTACATCATTGCAGTCAAGCTCCTCTATGGCGTTTTCGGCAATTTCTGCAGAATTCTTCCAAAGCTTATATTTAATTTTTCTGCGGCCATACTTTTTAAATTTAGGCAGTCAGAGGCAAATCTTCTGGCATAGTCGCTGTCATCAATCAGTTTATATTCTTTTTAAAAACGCAAGGACCTTATTCGCCGTAGCCTCGTCGCCGGTGTGGTCCATCGTTTTTGTTTCATGCCGCGCTCTGTATAACTCCTTGCAGAAACAAGATTTGCGGCATAGGTTTTTGCACTTTCAAACAAAACAGTGTTTTTAATTTCACGCAGCCGTATTTCGTCAATCATCGTTTTCCTTCAATTTCAGCGCATAAAGGCTGAAGGCATCAATCAAAAGGCAAACGTATCGTCTAAAAAGACAGACATTCTGTTTTTATGTTTTTTCTGTGGTTCAATTTTTGTAATTTTCATGAAAACCTCAAAGGACACAAAAGCAGGAACGCCAAACAACGATCCTGCTTTTTTATTTGAAAGCTTATTTTTCTTCTGTTCTGTCGCAGTAAACGCCCAAAGGATAGTATGGAATCATATTCTCCTGAAGCCATTTTAATCGCCTCTTCAGGCGCTAAGCCCCAGTTGGTAGGGCAGGAAGACAGCACTTCCACCATGGAAAAGCCCTTGCCGTCGAGCTGAGTTTGAAACGCCTTTTAATGGCCTTTTTTCGCGCAGTTTACATTCTTCACACAGTCCACCGAAACACGCTCGATATAGGCCGCGCCCGATGTGGTAGCAAGCATTTCGCTCACACGAAGGGGATAGCCCTGTGTTTTTGTATCGCGGCCGTAAGGCGAGGTTTGCGTCACCTGGCCGGGCAGGGGTAGTGGGGGCCATCTGGCCGCCTGTCATGCCGTAAATTGCGTTGTTAATGAAAATCACGGTAATGTTTTCACCTCTTGAAGCAGCGTGGACGGTTTCTGCTGTTCCAATTGCCGCCAGGTCGCCGTCGCCCTGGTAGGTGAACACCACTTTATCAGGATGAACGCGCTTAATTCCCGTTGCAACTGCCGGAGCCCTGCCGTGGGCGGCCTCCTGCATATCGCAGTTAAAATAGTTGTATGCAAACACCGCACAGCCAACCGGCGCAACGCCAATGGTAGAGCCTTCAATGCCCAGTTCGTCCATTACCTCAGCCACTAGCCTGTGCACAATGCCGTGGGTGCAGCCCGGGCAATAGTGCAGGGTAACGTCACAAAGTGCGTGTGGTTTTTAAATACCTGTTCCATTATTTTCACCCCCCAACAATCTTTTTTAACCTCATCAATAATTTCATTGGGATACGGAATATTTCCGCCGGTTCTGCCGTAGAAATGAACCGGAATTCTGCCGTTACGGCAAGACGAACGTCTTCAACCATCTGCCCCATGCTCATTTCAACCGTTAAAACAGCTTTCGCGCAGGCAGTTTCTTTCACATATGCTTCCAGACGGGAACGGCCAAAGGGTAATCGGCCGGATTAAACCGGCTTTAATTCCCTGCGTACGCAGTTCATCCACTGCATTTTTGCAGATACGGGCAACAGAGCCATAAGCGGTTAAAATAAACTCCGCGTCGTCTGTCTGATATGCTTCATATTTGGTTTCGTTCTGTTCAATGGTTTTATATTTTCGTAGCGCCCAGCGTAATTTTTTCCAGCACATTGGGCTGAATGTAAAGGGACGATGATGTTGTGTTCCCGTTTCATTTCAGTTCCCGTGGTGGCCCATGTTTTTTCAGGAATTATTCTTGCAGACTTTTTTTCTGTTCAAACACAACGGGCTCCATCATCTGGCCCAGCATGCCGTCTGCCAAAATCATAACCGGCGTTCTGTAGATGTCTGCTTCATAAATGCGTCGAACGTCTATCAACAATTTCCTGCACGGAGCTGGGGGCCAAAACAATCAGTCTAAAACGCCGTGGCCGTGTCCCTTTGTGGCCTGAAAATAGTCAGACTGGAGCAGGCTGAATGCCGCCTAAGCGGGCCCGCACGTACAACGTTTATCACAACGCAGGGCAGGTCCGGCGCCCGCCATGTATGAAATTGCCTCCGCCTTTTAAGCTAATGCCGGGGGAGGAAGAGATGTCATAACTCTTGCGCCGGCGCCGGCTGCGCCGTAAACCATGTTAGCCGCAGAAACTTCACTTTCCGCCTGGAGAAACACACCGCCGATTTTCGGCATACGCTTCGCCATATATGCGCTCACTTCCGTCTGCGGGTGATGGGATAACCGAAAAAAGTAACGGCAGCCGGCCATGATTGCAGCTTCTGCTATGGCTTCGTTGCCTTTACCAAAACCTTTTCTGCCATGAATATATCAATCCTTTTCTGTAAATAATCTTTATTTAAAACCTCTATTGCGCAGTCCGGGCATGGTAGCGCACATTGCGCAGCCGATACACTCGTCAGGGTTCACAGCCTCAATGGGACGGTAGCCCTTTTTTTCAGTTTATCTTTTGCTGGTGCCAAGACCTTTTTCGGACATGCAGAGGCGCAGAGGTAGCAGCCTTTGCATACGTCGTCTAAAATAACAACCTTTGCCATATCATTTCTTGCCTTTCTGCCCACGTAAATTGAATAAAAAGCAGCTCTGACAGTGGGCGGCCAGACCGCGGAAAAAACTGAATTAAATTTTTTGAGATGCGGCACTTTATTGGAAATATCTTTTGTGAAATCTCAGGGCTGAGATGCTCAGCCCGCTTTTCGGTGGCGCATACAAATTTTTATGGGGAGGCCGGTTTTCCGGCTGACGTCTTCTAAAATTTCATAGCCTTCCGCAACAATGAAAGACGTGGTTTCCTCTGCAATGTTCGTGTCGGAAATGAGGCCCGTAACCGTAAGACGCGAGGCAATTTCAATGTCTTCTTTCATCCGGATAATTTCGTCGGCATTCGATGTCAGCGGCCGGCGGGTGTTCACCACCAATAAAGTTCATAACCGCTTTCATCAAAGTATTTTTATACCGCCCCAATGCAATTGCTCCGTCGTCGTCGCCGCCCACATCTAAAATGATTTTTGCATCTTCTTCTTCAAAAATCCGCATAATTTCAGGCGGCAGAACAGGAATGTCCATTCGTTCCGGCATAGGCCGGAGCAATTACAAAATTCCGGCGTCTTCTAAAGAGCCCGGGCATCGTTTTGAACGGAAATAGGGTTGACAATGTCCAAATCCACCAAAAAGACTTTTTCGCAAGTCTTTTTTAAAGACAACGCATAGTTCACTGAAAATTCCGTTTTTCCGCTGCCGTAATGGCCCGTTACAATATATATATTACTTTTCATAGAAATACATCACGCCCAATTTACAATTTGATTGGATAACATCTTTCAGTATAGCACAGTTTCGCTGTTATGTAAAAGTTGTAACCGGAAAAAAGCCGCTTTATTTACTTTTTTTTTAATTAATTTTGCTTAATTTGACAATTAAAGCGCGCCCACCACAAACCGACGCAATGGCGCACAGAATAGAGATAACGTCAACGAGATGCAGTTTCCGTTCTTTAAACACAACGACGGACAAAAATGCAGTGATTAAAATTCCCAAAGAGGTGCCCAAAATAGTCATCAGCGCAATGCTCATGCCCCCCATAACCACAAATGCCAGAAGGGTTGAAGCGTTAGACGTCACTGCGCTGGCAGCTACATAAACAATGTGCTTCGTAATTTTTTCAGCTCGGTTTTGATGGAGGAATGCCGTTTGGAAAGCACCAAAAAGCCCGCTGCGGAGACAAAAAACATAACCAGATTCATAAGAAAACAATATGCATTTTTCGTTGGTGACAATTGGGGCTGCTTTGAAACAGCTTCCAGCAGAACCACATACATTCCTGTTCATAAAAAACAGCACGGCGCAGCAGATGTAACCGATAACGGTCCCGCAAGGTTTTCCTTTGCGGCAATCGGAAGCAGAACTGCCAGAAGCCATTAACACCAGCGCTGACCCAAAATAGCAGAGTTGTGCGCTCATTTAAAAACAAAATTCCAAATAAAACGGGAATGATCATGCTGCCGCAGCTTTGAGAAAAGGAAAGGGTAATCAGGTCGATATGCCCATTGCTACTACGCCTAAAATTACCACAATCACAGTGTCTAAACCTGCGACAATGGAGTAGAGAATTGTCAGGCCGTTTACCTCCAGCCGAAAACCGCCGGTAATGAAAAAAGAATGTCATGGCACACAGTGACATGATAAGCGAAAAACAGACAATAGGCGGCGTTGCCAGCAGGCGCCGTTTTTTGATACTGCTTGATAAAAACCGTTGCTGATGCCGCCGATTGCGGATTTTATAATTAAGATGAATATCGCAAACCAGGCTCCCATACGGACCCTCCAAACAAATAATATTACCATGATTATATATGATAATGGAAACTCGGTCAATACATTGAAACGAAATAATTCTTGCAAAATTTAACGGAATATGCTTGACATTTTTTTTATGGCTGGTATAATGTAAACGATTTCTTGGGAAAACGATTTCAGAGTGATAAAGGAGGCGGGTAAAATCGCAAATATTAAAGATGTTGCAAAAATGGCAAACGTGTCAGTGGCAACGGTTTCGCGCGTTTTAAAGCAAGACCCGCCACGTTTCGGAAGAAATTGAAAAAGCGGTGCTTGAGAGGCCGCCCGGGAGCTGGGCTACACTCCCAACCTTCTGGGGAAAAATCTGCGGCAGAAGCGCACAGGCATTATTTTTGGTGATGATGTCCGCTTACAAATTCCTTTTTGCTCTAAAGTAACGGGAATTGCGAACGAAGCGGAAAAGCACAACTATCATGGTATGATTTGTGCCACAAATGAGCTTGCCAGAGAAGGAAAAAATTTATTTGGAGCGTTGAAAAACCGCATGGCAGACGGCATGATTGTGTTAAGCAGCACCCTTTCTGCTGATGAAATGTCCTTAATTTCAAACCACGCGGCAATTGTCAGTGCAGTGAATACACAGCCAGCGAAAACACGCCGTTCGTTTCAATTGACAACAGCCTTGCTGCCAAGGACGCTTGTGAGCACCTGATTTTTAAACGGCAGAAAACGGATTTTTGTTTATCGGCGTGGACAGCCCTGATTTCCTCGCATCTTAGGATGGAGGGATACCGCCCCGGGCACTGAGCTGCCACGGCCTGCCCTTCGATCAGGGGCTGGTACTCTACAGCAACTATGGCTACCGCAGCACCATGCGCGTGGTAGACAGATATTTGGAGGAGGTCACACGTTTGACGCGGTGTTTGCATTTCAGACCGCATGGCGGCCGGCGCGGTGTCAGCTGCGCAAGCACGGTCTCACTGTTCCGGAGGATGAAGTGATTGGCTGACAATACGGACATTACCTACATGGTAGAGGCCGCCGTTGACAACCGTTTCCCGACCACGGACAGAAATGGGAAGCCGCGTTTTCCATTCTTTATGAAAAGCTAAACGGAGGAGTCAGTAATGGTTAGCCAAGAAAGTCGGCTAAATAGTGCGTAAAAATATATAAATAAATATATAAATAAAAAATCGGAGAGTATGTTTATGAAACTTTCAGTTGTAAATTCAGCATGTGCCGGCATGTCGCCAGAAACCCTGGCCTATCTTTCGCCACTGGGCGTTGATTCGTGGAGGTGGGCGCAGGCGGCTATCCTGGTGACTGTCACCTGAACACAAAAAATGATTGCACACCCTGAAAAGCACAGGAAATGCTCGACCTGTTCAAAAAATATAATATGGATATTGCGGCAATTTCCTGCCACACGGAAACCCGTTGCATCCCAATAAAGGAACAAGCAGAAAGCACCACAACGATTTTAAAAACGCCATTTTGGCGGCGGAGCTTTGGGTGTTGACACCATTGTTGGGTTGCCGGCTGCCTAAGAGCGACTGTGGAAGCCTCCAGAACTAACTGGGTAACCTGCGCTTGGCCGCCGGAATATTTAGATATTCAAAATAGCAGTGGGAAGAAAAGGTTATTCCTTACTGGAAAAGACATGGCCGCATTGCAAAAAACACGGTATTAAAAATTGCATTTGAAATGCATCCCGGTTTTTTGTGGTTTACAACCCTGAAGCAGCTCTTGCGTCTGCGTGCTGCGGTGGGCGACATCATTGGTGCAAACGTTGACCCCAGTCACTTAATCTGGCAGGGGAATGGACCCGAAAGAGGTTATTAAAGAGCTGTCCGGCGCAATTTATTACTTCCACGCGAAGGACACAAAGATTGACAAAGCAAACACAGCGAAAAACGGCGTATTAGACTATAAACATTACGGCGACGTCTTAGGCCGCTCCTGGGTGTTCAAGAACCGTGGGCTGGCAACGGCAAGGAATATTGGAACGATTTGATCAGCACCTTAAAGGCTGTTGGCTATATGACGGCGTGGTTTCCATTGAGCATGAGGACTCGCTTATTTCTGTAAAAGAGGGCTTAGAAAAACAATTGCGTTTATGAAGATGTTTTAATTTATGAAGCAGGCGAAATGTGGTGGGCGTAAACAAAATTTATAACGTTGGTATTATCGGCTTTGGCGGCATGGCGTCGAACCACTTTAAACAGTCGAAAAGAGCTTGACCGCATCAACATGAGGCGTTTTTCGACGCATAAACCCTGAACGTATGGAATTTGCGAAAGCAAACGGAATGGTTACATATGAATCCAGAAGCGCTGCTGAATGACCTGACATTGACATTGTGCTTGGGTGCAACGCCCAATGATGTTCACAGGGAAATTGCAATTGAGGCGCTGCGTGCAGGCAAAAATGTGCTGTGCGAAAACCTGTTACCATTGAGCTGGGAATTGGGAAGAAATTATGAAAGTTGCTGCAGAAACGGGCAAGGTGTTTACCGTTGAATCCAGAACAGGCGTGTGAACAAAAGATTTTGTTGCAATGCGCCGGGCAGTGGAACAAAGGCCTTTTGGGAGACGTTTATGTAATTGAGTCGAGAGTGGAGGGTTCCCGCGGCGTGCCCTGCCGGCTGGAGGAGTGACAAAAAAGCAGGGCGGCGGCATGGATGCTGGACTGGGGCGTTCATTTAATTGTTATGACGCGTATGACGCAGTAACCAACGTGTTCTGCAAGATGTATAGCATCAACTACGACGTGGACGACAATTTCAGGCTCACCATGACGCTGGACAACGGCGCGTAACAGCCCACGATGAGGTTTCCACACAAAACAACTTTATTAAGCACCCGGAGATGTTTTGGGCACAGAGGGCACGCTTCAAATTGACGATTGGGACTGCGGGCAAATTGTCCGCGCTGTAAAAAACCGGGAGGACACCTGGGCGCGAAATTCCAAAATCGAAGGCCGGCCCATCAAAACCATGGCGCCCAGAAGCGACGATTCGGTTGACGTTATCCCCATTTCCGCTCCGGAAGACGTGGTGGACAATTTAAATCCTACCTATTGGCAGTTGATTGACACGTTAGACGGCAAGTGAATTAAAAATTAAGCCTGAGCAGGCAATGCGCGTCATTAAGGTTATGGAGGCGCTCTTTCAGTCTTCTGAAACAGGCGAAGCAATTAAAACGGATATATAAAATAAAGGAGACGACCATGATTAAGGTTACCATTTGGAACGAGAATCAACATGAAAAAACCAGCGAGGAAGTCGCGCCGTGCACTAACGGGAATTCACGGCACATTGAAGCACGGAAAAGGACGAGGCTCATGATTCGAACCGCTACCTTAGACGACCCGGAATGCGGCCTGACACAGGAAGTGTTAGACGATACGGACGTGTTAATTTGGTGGGGGCACATGGCTCACGAAAGGTACCCGACGAAGTGGCAGAACGCGTGCAAAAAGGCTGTTTTTAGGGCATGGGCAGTATTCCTGCACTCAGCACACACCATTCAAACCGTTCAGGCGGCTTATGGGAACCTCCTGTAACCAAGAGGCGTGAAACCAACGACCGCGAGCGAATTTGGATTACAGCGCCCTCAAGCCCCATTGTTAAGGGCGTTAACGCACGGTATTTTGAGCTTGAAGCAGAGAAACCTATGGCGACGGTTCGACATTCCAGAACCGGACCGTCTGATTATGATTGGCTGGTATAACGGCGGCGAAGTGTTCAGGAAGCGGCTGCTGCTTTAATCGCGGCAACGGAAAGATTTTTTACTTCCAGCCGGGACAGCAAAACCTTTAGAACATTTTACCACCCCACCGTTCAACTTTATCATTAACAACGCGGTGCACTGGGCGGCAAACGAGCGTCCTACCGTAAAGGGCAACACCGACAGCTGTCTGCACTCAGAGAATAGAACCTATGGGCAACTAATAGAAAAATAACATGCTTTACACTAAATGAAGTGTAAAGCATGTTATTTTTATCTTCTTTAAAAATTAAAACTGCTGTAACGAATCAGAAAAGAAGCGACTCGCCCCCTTCTATCGGAAACTCATGTTGTTACAACTGTTGTGCACGGTGCTGCATCAAACCAAATTGTTCCAGAGTGTAACCTTCACGGGGTTGCATCCCGTTACAAAGTGTTCTGAAACGGTAATTTCTGACTTGGTGTCTGCAATGAGGCCTTTCTGTTTTCAAAGCTTATTCCGCTCCAGGAACCTGCAAAAATATTGTAGATTCTGGTTGCGATTTTTTCGGTTGTTGCGGTGCCGTCAACCACTTTGAGTACAACATTGTTGTGTGCCATAGTCCTAAATCAAAAGTTAAAGTTGCCGCCGCGTACGGTCATCTGAAAGTTGTTTTCAGACTTTCGCTGTTATAATAGGGATTGTCTGTCCACAAGAGCTCGCCGTCACCCATGCTACCAACCCCTTACCTGTGTAATAGTGCAAAACCAGTTTCAAAGGCTAAGATGTCGCCTGTGAAGCTGAAGCAGAGTATCGCCTACTGTGTGGATTCTAAGTAGTTTCCGCCCTCTGTCCAGCTGCCGGATTTTCTACGCGGCTTGTATCCTTGCAGGAGAAGATTTCCATGGTTTCAATCACTCCGCTGTTTCCGCAGCTTATCTTCGCGATTTAAAAAAGGGCTTCACATAGTTTTCTGCCTGTCTCCTAACCATGCTTTTAAGCCGTCTGCATTCACTATAACCCTGCGTTGTTGGGATGTGTACCGTCAGAATAAAAGGTCCTCCACCGCTGTCCCTGCTGCAACGGCTGCTTTCATCATTTCTGTGTTGTCCCATAGAGGCAGGCCGTAGAACGCAGCAATTTTTTCACCATGGCTGGAGAGCCTCAGGACTGATTTGTCGAAGAGATGGTGCCACATAGGGCACGTTATCCCATTTCGTTTAACACATACGGATAGAGGCTTTCCACATTTCGCAGGTATCGCTTTCGCTTGTATCGTTGCAGGTCATAGCATAAAATACCATGTCCGGTTTTTAAAGTCGATGCAGTCACGCGGAGTCTTAATAAGCTGTAGTCGTTGTAGTGCCGCCAACGCCCTTTGTTATAGCAGTTTCGTTACGCCTTCTTTTTCATAGGTATCTTTAAAGCCACTGTGAAAGCTGAGGTACAAAACCATTGGAGGAAGGAGAAGCACCTGCGTTTGCATAGATGGAGTCTCCTAAGAATACAATATTGATTTCATCATCGCCTGCAAAGGGATTTTCATTTACAGCAGGGAAGGTTATATTCAATGGCTTCAAATACGGGAGCAAGTGTCACTGCATCCCAAACAAACATCTTCACCTTCACAGCCTCCTGCGGAATGGTAAAGGTGCCGCTATATGCGTTTACCAAATCCTGAACGGAAACAGTTTTAAGATCTGCCTTCGCTAAGGACTTGCTGTCATCGTATGCCGCAATGATTACCCGATACTGTTTTTCTGTGCCTGTTGTTGATGCAATATCGAATGTCCAGTTCCCTTCTGTTTGTTTTTCGTTTAAAAATAAAGCTTCACAATCACCAGCATATCAAATACGCCGCCAAATGGGTTGCTGTTGCAGAGTTTCCGACGCAGGATTTAAAAACAGGGAACACTTCAAAGGAAATGTTTTCGCCCAGTCCGGAAACAGGAACACTGAATACCTCATCTGCAGCAAAGGCCGATATTTTTCTCACCTAGTGCAGTTTCTATGCGAACTGAATTAGGACTTGCTTCTGTCTTCTTTTTCCCCCTGCATTGGGAACATAGTCATAGTCAACCTTTAAGCCGCTCATACCAACCTTTTCAAAAGGTAATATTTTCAACCTTTGCGTATTTGCCGCTTGCCATGGTTTCTTCATTTAAAATGCCCAGCTCTTCGATAACAAAATCATCTAAGCACAGCACTGCGCCATTTGCTGATTATTACCGCCCACACGGAAGCTGATTTTTCGGTGTGATGGGCATCAAGTCGGAATCGGTCATGCCGTCTTTTTAAAAAGCAAATCCGGGTGTATATAGGGTTGAATAAATCTGCCAGTCGTTGGATATCTGCCATTCCTGATTATCCGAGATAGCGCTGTCGATTTTGTTTGTTCCTACAGAAACTGATAGTCTGGTGTATCTTTATAGGGATATTTTCATTCTCCTTCAGTGTGGAGTTGCTTCTTTCTAAGATAACGGTTAAGGAACTTTGTTGCTTGCACCAAGCCTTCTGTTTTTGCTTTGGAAGCTGATACGGTAGGTGTTATCATTCTTCATGGATGCAGAAGTTGTCAAAGAACTGTATTCGCCGACGCCTGTGGCTTTTAATGTAGGTGTTATCGTTTTCTGTCACTCTTTCTGCAGAGGCACCTGACGTATTCAACCCGGGAAGTCGGAAGCGGACACCATCTGATTATTATACATAAAGTATGCGCCGTCTTCCATCCACCAGGTCAAGGTCTGCGGGCATACCATATCCGTTACAGTTACATCTTTATAGCTGAAGGTACCTGCCGTTTCCTGCGTACCGCCGGCGGTAGTTGATGAAAGTGAGTCACCGGGATGATATGACTGTCCGTCAGTGTACATACGGGCAATCAGGCTGATGCCAGATGCGTAGCTGAATGTCTGATTATCCATCAGAAAATAAACAGTTAGTTATTGTCCGCATTCAGCTGCAAATCATAAATATATGCACCAGGATAACCTGAGCTTGTCAAGCCGTTGTCCGACCGACCGGATGCGTTCCAGTACAGGCGCAAGATTGGCTTTAATGCCCTTCATCTTTTTCTCATGCAGCCGTCTGTTTCGGGGGTAAATCGTCTGCACGGAAGGTACCCGTGATTTTATACAAACGGCCGGGTCTCAGCTTCTGTGTGAAGGTCATATCAGGGTTACCCCAGCTTGTGGGTTTTACCAGATGTATTTGTTTTTGGTGTAGGTCTGCGTTGTAACGGTGCCTGTGGGGTCGATGAGCGGAGCCGCCGCCCTTGGTTACAAAATAAAATCGTCAATCTGGTAGTCCAGCCTTTCGCCGTTTACATCGGCAGAAATACCCTTTGGCCGGCAACACGGATTGCAATACCGTTGATTGAAACATTGTAATTACAGAACCGCTGCCTGCTGTCCAGTTTAATATTCCCAAACAAATTCGTGATCAATTTTACCCATTCCCCTGTTACCAACACCTGTGAAAGGAATTTCATACCAGCAGTTCGTTTTCCTGACCAACGGTTGGGATGAATTGCCCGCATTGGTTACGGTACCGCCTCCATAGAAAATCAGGGTAAAGAGTTTGCGTCGCTTTTCAGCTCAGTGTTCATCTTAATCCAGAGATTGAACTTTACACCCGTTCTGAAGGAATAGAAAGATTGTCTGCAGAATACTTGATATCGGTATAATGCGAACCTGCGGTTTGCACAAAATGCAGGCTGCCTGCGCTTCCCATAGCTCCTTCGGATGAAAGGAAAGCTTTCCGTTTGCACTGCCACCGCTTTGAGTCATTACGGTTTTAGAGATTCAAACGTTTCATAAATCATCGGAAAGTCGGGATTTTCGCCAATTGCCTGTACGCCAATGCTCATTGCGCCCATAAGACCGAAAAGCATGGAAACAGAACAAGACTATTGCCAATAACTTTTTCATTTTTATACCTCCATTTATAAATATTTTTGATACACATGCTTGGCCAAACAACTGTATGCAATCATTGCAGTATATGTATATCTACAATTCATACTTATTTTATCACTTTTCAATAAAAAGCTATAGCAATATTAAAAATATGTAATTTGTTTCAATACTATCTTTAAAATCTCAAAAAACCTTATCGTTCCGGCGCGGGGCTTTTGTTTATTTCTTTTTCATTTCATTTTTTGTATAACTGCCGCCTTTTTCTTCTGACCCGGTTAATATTCCGTTCAAAATCGCCGTTATTGATAAATTCCGCAAGAACAAACTGCTCAAACACTGGAACGGTGCGAAAATAAAACCGATTTTGTTTAAAAATAAATCTACCAGCTCATCTGGAAGCACCATATATCCAATTCGCATGGAAGGCGCAATTGTTTTGAAAACGTGTTTACGTAAATAACCGTTTTTTAGGTTCTAATGAAAAAACGGTATCCTCATTTTTGTGGAAATGGTAAATTCAGAATCAAAGTCATCCTCAATGATAAATCCGCTGCGCATTTTGCCCAGCGGATATATAATTCCGTTTCGAAGCGGTTGCAGTGATCCCATTGGGAAAGCTGTTAAACGGCGTAACATGAACAGAAGCTTTTGTTTCATTTAAAGCAGCAGACTGAATTCCGTCCGCTCCCATTTTCAGCATGTCGCACTGCACGCCGTTGGCCGTATAAACAGAATGAATTTTTTTCATAGGAAGGGTTTTCTAAGGCATAAACTCTGTCGCGTCCCTAATAGCTGCACAATTAGGCTGTATAAGTATTCCGCACCTGCGCCAATGACAATTTGGTGCGGCAAAACCCAATTCCTTTGCTTCGGGCAAGATAGCGGCTGATGGATAGCTGCAGTTCCGGGCTTCCCAAGTTCGGCGGCTTAATTAAAATTTGTGCCATATTTTGAAAGCACGTTTCGCATTGTTTTTGCAAAAACCGAAAATGGAAATTCTTCGTTCCAATTGTGGTGGTTCGGCGCTGCACTTGTGTTTTCTTGCTCTCGGACGGGAACTGGAAAAAGTCTTTTTTTTTTGTAAAATTACAATAACCGCTTCGTTCTCTTGATTCCACATATCCCTCATCACATAAAATTTGATAGGCGTGCTCAACAGTGATAACGCTGACGGAGGTCTCAGCCGCAAGAAAACGTTTAGGGCAATTTGTCGCCAAATTGATAAACGCGCCCCGTAATGTCGTCTCTAATTTGAAGATATAGCTGTAGATATGCAGTTTTATCGCTGTTTGTATGAATAGAATATCTCATCTGGTTATATAAAAAACTCCTTTTCTGGCAATTGTAATACTATCAGTATATAGTATAATACAGTTATAACCAGTTGTAAAGGAGAAAAAGATGAAAAAAAACGAAAATTTGAATTAAATAAAAACTTGGCTCAAATGCTAAAAGGCGGCGTCATAATGGATGTTACTACGCCAGAGCAGGCAAAATTGTGGAGGAAGCCGGCGCATGCGCCGTTATGGCCTTAGAACGCATTCCGGCTGACATCAGGCGGCCGGCGGCGTTTCAAGAATGAGCGACCCGAAAATGATTAAAGGCATTCAACAAACCGTGAGCATCCCCCGTAATGGCAAAGTGCAGAATTGGCCATTTGCAGAAGCCCAGGTTTTACAGGCCATTGAAATTGATTATATCGACGAAAGCGAAGTTCTATCACCGGCAGATGATAAATACCATATTGATAAAACTGCGTTTTCTGTTCCGTTTGTTTGCGGCGCAAAGTTTGGGGGAAGCCTTAAGAAGAATTAATGAAGGAGGCCTCTATGATCAGAACCAAAGGGGAACCCGGAACCGGTGATGTTGTGCAGGCGGTTCGCCATATGCGCATGATGCAATCTGAAATCCACAGAATTGCCTCTATGGGGTTAGATGAACTTTTTCGAAGCGGCAAAGAACTTGCAGGTTCCTTATGATTTGGTTCTTTATGTTCACGAAAATGCAAAGCTTCCGGTTGTTAATTTTGCGGCCGGCGGTGTTGCAACCCCTGCGACACCGCAATGATGATGCAGCTCGGCGCGGAAGGCGTATTTGTTGGGTCGGGCATTTTTAAATCGGGTAATCCTCAAAGCGCGCTGCCGCAATTGTAGAAAGCTGTTTCCAATTTTAAGATGCCGGACTGATAGCGGAATTGTCTGAAGACCTTGGGTGAAGCCATGGTTGGCGTGCTAACGAGCAGGAAATTGAGCTTTTAATGGCGGAAAAAGGGCAAATAATTTGAAAATCGGTTAATAATAGCCGTGCAGGAGCATTTATTGAACACGAAAAAATGCTTGCAGAGCTGGGAATATCTTCGTTTGAAATCAGACAAAACTTGCGATTTAAACCGCTCGTTTGACGGATTCATTATCCCAGGCGGCGAAAGCACGGTTCAGGGAAAGCTGCTCAAAGAGCTGAATTTGTTTGATGCGTTGAAGAAACTGATTGAAAATGGTTTACCGGTGTTTGGCACCTGTGCGGGACTAATTCTCCTTGCGAAGACCATTGAAAACGAACGTTATGCTTATTTTCGCACCATGGACATTACCGCCAGGCGAAAACGCCTATGGGCGTCAGTTGGAAGCTTTTGCATACAACAGGTAATTTTAAGGGAATTGGCGACATACCCATGACCTTTATTCGTGCTCCCCACATTCAATCGGCTGCAAAAAGAGGTGGAAATTCTGGCCACAGTGGACGGGAAAATTGTTGCGGCCAAACAAAAAAAATCAGCTTTGTAACGGCGTTTCACCCAGAACTGGACCATGATCTTGGTGTGCATCGCTATTTTGCAGATATGATAAAAAAAACCAGCCGTCGTTATAAAAACAAACATACAAAAGTGAGAGAACTTTTTCTCTCACTTTTTTGCTTTTAAAAGCTATTTTAACAAACTGATAGAGTCCTTAATAGTTTTTCAAAGCTTCTTCACCATATTTGTCAATGTCTTTCTTGTTCTTTTCCTCGTGGGTTAAACAGCCTGCGCCGCCGATACAGCCGTTAATGCAGGCCATGCCCTCAATAAAGTTGTTGGGCAAAACACCTTTTTGGCCTTTAAAAGCGCAACCCTGCACGCCTCAATGCCGTCGCAGGAAACCGGTTTATAGTCAAAATCGGTGATGCCGTGTTCTTTTAAACCCTGGGCCACCGCGTCGGTCAGGCCGCCGCTGCGGGCAAAAATACGCCCGAAATACGAGGCGTTGTCCAAAAACGTCCTCAGGCAAGTCCATAATGTCCATATCGCGGCTGTCAAACAGCGCCTGCAGCTCCTCAAAGGTAATAACGCTGTCGATAAAGGGACGAACGCTCTTTTGAAACTCCATTTTTTTGGCCGTGCAGGGGCGATAAACACAATTTTGCAGTCCGGCTCCTTTTCTTTCATGTGTTTTTTGCAATGGTGGCCATGGGAGAAAGATTGTGAAAATGTGATCCACCAGGCTCGGGAAACGATTTGTGAATATAGTCCACAAAAGCGGGACAGCAGGAGCTGGTTAAAAATGTGTCGCTTTCAGCAAGCTCTTTCGACTCGGCAAACGCCACCATGTCTGCGCCCAACGCTGCCTCAACCACATGGTAAAAGCCCAATTTTTAATTCCCGGCGATAATCTGCCCCAGCTTCGCATAGCTGAACTGGCCGGCAATAGACGGGGCCACCACGGCATATACCTTATAGTTTTTATTGTTTTCACTCTTTTTTAAATGTCAATTACGTCTAAAATGAACGACTTGTCGGCAATGGCACCGAAGGGGCACTGATACACGCAGGAGCCGCAGGATATGCACTTGAATTGTCGATGGTCGCGGCCTTGTTTTCGTCCTCCCCCATATGAATGGCATTCACCTTGCAAGCGTTTTCGCAGGGACGTTTGCGGTTTGTGATGGCGGAGTAGGGGCAAACCTTTGCGCAGCGGCCGCAGTTCACATTTCGACTGGTCAATGTGGGCTTTTTGGTGCTCGTCAAAGGAAATGGCACCCCGGGGGCACACGTCTTCGCAGCGGTGGGCAATACATCCGCGGCCGCTCTCTGTCACGTCATATCCGCTGACAGGGCATTCGTCGCAGGCAATGTCAATTACCTCAATTACGTTGGGATTTTCTTTGTCCCCGCCCATAGCCAGCTTCATGCGCTCCCCAAACAATGGCCCGCTCCTTATAAACGCAGCACCGCATGGTAGATTCTTTTCCCGGAATAATGCGCTTAGAATTTCGCCCATTTTTTCCAGCAGACTGTCGTTCCAGGCCTCGCGGGCAATTTCCCGCAGAATTTTATATTTTAAGTGCTGGACCTTTGTATCAAATTTTCTTAGTTTCATGTTATACACCTCGTTAAAAATAGCTCACGTTAATGGTTTTGCCCATTGTTTCAGCGCCCCGGAAAGCTCCTCCACCAACTGCATTTTAATGTTGAACCCAATGGGGAGGTTCAGATTCTGGTGCGGGGTTTACCGCCCTGCCAACATAAAAGTTGATGTCGGTTGCATCATCAAACAGCATTTTTGCAATTTTTGATGCGCCGTCTTTTTCGTGTGCCAATCTGAAAATAGTTTGTTTTCACCAATGTAATCTTTGGCATATTCTAAAACCTTGTTAATGGTTAAAACGCCTTCTGTCACCAAATCCACGCCTTCAATTTTTGCGGTGGGAGGAACGTCGGGGTCTAAATAGTCGATGGAGGTTTCCATTTTTTTGCCCAGAAATTCCGCAGTTATGGTTGAAGTTGTGCCGCCGGACACAATGTGTTTGCCCTGCTTTGCAAAAAACAGGAAAGCATTTTTTTTTCCGTCTTCAGGGTTTCGCGGCGGGCCGAACATTAAGTTCACAACCGAGCGTTTTCTTACCCGAACTGTTGCGGCAGTGGTGTCGTCGCCGGGCTTGTGGTTATAAAGATCGTTGCAGGCGTCCACAATCATGGCGGAAATCGCCGCGGCAGACATTTTTACATCATAATTGGCTTCTGCATATTCCACGATGTTTTCTCTCTGCCAGCCATAGTTTAACGTTTCGCCCACGCCGGCAAAAATGGTGCCGTCGCTCATGGCAATGAAAGCATCGTCCTGCTCTAACTCAATTTTCGACTCTAAAATCTGCTTGCCCGCAATCACCCTGGTTTCGGTTTCATAGTCAAAACTTTTGCCGCCCCAGCAAAATCACCTGGGGATTGTCATACTGAATAATTTCGGCATAGGTGTTGTTGGTAATTTTAATAATGGTAAATGTAGAATAAGCAACGCCGCGGACAGAGCAAATGGGCAGGGGTTTCCATAATGGTGCTAACGCACTCTTCAATGGACATTTGCGCGGCAATCATGGGTTGAAATGATGGTAGACGTTAAGGTAGACAAAATGTTGGCCTTTACGCCGCTGCCCAGCCCATCTGCTAAAACCAAAATTGTGGTGTCGCCGTCCCGCGCAATTTGCACCATGTCGCCACAGAGCTGTTCGCCAAACTTGTTGTGCTTTTATAGCCTACGTCAACACACAAATCATTCATCATCTGTCAGCGTCTCCTTTAGCTTTGTCAGGGCAATTTCGTTTTCCGTACAATGGTTTCGCCCAGCAGAGATGCAATTTCCTGCAACGCGCATCTGTTTTTCAACTACCCTGTCGGTAATCTCAACTGCAGCTTTGCACTGGTTATCCTTTGAAATTTTCATCTGTTCTTCCGCGCTGATGTCTTTCATCAAAACCATGATAATGCGGTATTCCTTTCGTAAACAATGGTTTCTTCCACATATTTCTGATATTCAGCCAAATATTTTCGCTTATCATACACATTTTTTTTCGTTGCTTAAAGCAAGCACATAATCTGTGGGGTCTAAAATCCGCACAACGGGACTGCCCAAAACGTCCGGACGCGCTGGAAAGGTTTAAAATTTTCCGTGCCGCCGTGTTAATTGCTGCACGTTTAAGTCACAGTCAAGCACCATAAATGCCGTTGGGTGTGTTGTGAATAATGGTGTCGGAAAAGGATTCGGCCTTTTCTTTTAAGAAAACAGCAGGCACATGGAAAGGTCGGCCTTGCCCATAAAAACGGCCACCGCCTTGTCGCGGCAGGTGTTATAGCCGCAGCTCCCCGCAATTTAATTCCTTGTCCTTTGAGGTTTTGCCCATCTTTCTTAAAATCTCGTCAATTGCCGTGCTGCCGGGCATGGGTTTCGTTGATCCCTCAAAGGCAAAGGCCCTGTCCGTCGTTAAGCTGTCTGCCGCCGGTGTTTCATATAGCCCATCGCCATAGCCTTTGTTTACCGACAAAAGGTCCATAATGGGGTTGCGGTTTTTTTTTTTTTCATCACAGGGCCGCCAACACAGCTTCCGCTGCAGGCGGACATTTCAATAAAGCAGTTAGAAAGCTTGTCGTTGTCAATGTCGCGCAGGGCGCTGATGCAGGCTTCCATTCCGTCAACCACAACATAGTCGAACTCTTTGTCGAGGTTCATGCTGCGCAGAATTCCACCGGAGGTGGGATAGGCGTTTGTACGGTTTTTTGTCAGCTCTGAATGGCTGGGGACAACGGAAATATTTTCGGATTCCAGCCAGCCGTCTAATTCGTCAAAGGTTAAACCGCATCCACAGCGCCGGGATATTTTTCTGCCTCTGCCTTTTGGAAATACAGGGCCAACAAACACCACTTTGCATCCCGGGTGCTTTTTTCAACATTTTGCCGTGGGCGTGCATGGGCGTTACCACATTTGCAAGATAGGGCAGCGCCTTTTCAAAGTGCCGTTCAATCAGCGTATTCACCGTGTGGCAGCAGGAGGAAATTACAATTCGCTTTCCGCCTTTGTTAATAATGTTTTTCATACTGCTTCGACACAATTTGTGCACCGATAGCGGTTTCAAATACCCCGCGAAATCCAAGCTTTGAAAGTGCGTTTTCCACATCTTTGCAGTCCATGACTGAAACCAGGCGGCATAGGAAGGCGCAAGGCTGACGTAAACATCGTCGCCTGCAGCGATAAGGGATTTTACCTGATCCACGTCGTTTCGGATTTGTTTTGCGTTCTGCGGACAGACAACATAACATTCGCCGCACAAAACACACTCGTCGCGGATGATGTGGCCTGGCCGGCAGTGAATTTTAAAGATTTCACAGGACAGTGCCTGATGCATTTATAGCAATTTTGCAGTTGGATTTTTTGTTTCCAAACATTCTGCCATAGCGGTTACTCCTTCCCAAAAGGATTTATTTTACGGTTTCTAATATTTGTGTTTCAAAAAGTCTTTCACAGTTTCCGGCTTCACAGAAAAAAAACTCGCCGTCGACCGTTACGCTAACGCCGTTTACACAGTTTTGCATGCAAAACGCGCCGGAAAGCTCCACCTTATCCTGCAAATTATGTTCGTTTACCAGGTCTTGCAGCTGTTCAATAATAGGGCGCGACCCTTTCAAGTGACAGGAACTTCCGATGCAAATTGTAACTTTCATGAATTCGTCCTCCTAAATGCTATTCTAAATTTATGACATACATATACCCTCTATATACCATTGTAACGTATTTCAACCGTTTTTTTCAACATATTTATGCTAAAAAAACAAAAATTATGACAAAAAATAACGAGCAAAAAAAACCGGGCAAACCGCATGAAAAGCGGTCTCCCGGGTGAGTTTGCTTAGTTAAAAATTGAATTTTTAAAGAAAAAGTTTCGGCGACTGCGCTTATTTTGTCTGCAATGCACACAATGAAGCCCTCCCTTATGTTTCGGCGGAATGAGATTCAGCGGAAACATGTGCCGTACGATAATGTTTTTTCAATGGCGTTCAGATCAAAATCGCGGGAAGCGTTTCTGAGCGCGCATTTTGCATGGGTAAATCCGTGAAAGTTGTGCCATCGGCCGGCGATGTGCCAGTCGTACATAAATAGTCGTGCAGCAGCGCCCCGCGAACCAGATTTTTTGTTGACGTCGATATGAAATTTAAAAAGCCAAATAAAGGCTTAAGCATGCCACGTTGTAGGAATGTTCAAAAATGCTTGTGCAGCCGTGCTGAATGTGTTTCTTTTCCGCTTGCATGCAGTCGGAGGAGAGAATGTCGCCTCCATACTGTTCTACTAATGTTTCTACATATTTTTCCAAAGTCATACGTTCCACCTGTTTTAAATTTATTTAAAGTTTCAGTAAAGCACCCAATATGCCTGCAAGAATGATATAAAATATGGGGTGCAGTTTTTAGTTTGTTCGTTAAAATTAAAAAAATGAAAAATAAAATAGCCGCCCGAACATCTAACGACGCAAGAACGGTCTGTATCTGGCCGTTAAAATCATTGAGCACTGCCAACCAATCAGCCCTAAAGCCACCGACGCAATCATGCCGGTCGTTGCTGGACGCACACCGTACAATGCATGTTCAACATACGGATTATTTTTAAATTTGTCAAACATTTTTCCAATTATTAGAATCGTTATCACTGACGGTGCAACCAAACCTATGGTTGAGCAAACCGCCCCAAAAATTCCTGACACCGCATAGCAACCTGCATAGGTTGCCACATTCACGCCTATGGGGCCGGGGTAGATTCCGATATGGCAATCATGTCGGACAAAAAATCTTTCTAAACCAGCCCAGCCGGTCAGACATCTCATATAAAAAATGGTACTGTGGCAAGCCCGCCGCCAATGGCAAACAACCCGGTTTTAAAAATTCAAACAGCAGTTGGAGGAAAATCATTTTGCATTTCCTCCCTTTTTGCCGCGCTTAAAAGCAGGCCTGCACATGCGCCGGCAATCACAAAATAAATCGGTGAGAGCTGAAAGAAGAAAGAGAGCAGGCAGGAGCAAACGGCGATACAGAGACAAATCTTATCCTGCACCGCAGATTTACCTATGGTAAACACAGCGTTTACCCACCAGCACGGCAACAATAATCGAATGCCGCCGAAAATGTGGCCGGTGATTTCATATTGTGCAAAGTTTTTTAAAAACCGAGCAATGATGATGATTATGATAAAGGAGGGGGCTACAACGCCCAGCGTTGCCCAAATTCCAAGCGCCGCTTGCCTTTCGACCCCAAAAGGTAGCTACATTTACGGCAGTGGCCCCGGGCGTGCGCTGAGACAGGGCAAAAATAGTCTACCAGCTCCTCTTCCGGTGCACCAATTTTTGCGCTGGCAAAAGCTCAACCTTCATAAAGCTCCAGCATGGATAACCGCCGCCGAAGGTAAATGCGCCGATTTTAAAGAAAGCGGCAAACAGCTGAAACAATTTTTTCATTGTCAAATCATCCCAAAGTGTTCAAACACTTCCCGGTTTGTGCCATAGAAAATGTCGTCTTTACTGCCCATCATTTTGCAGAAGCGTTCCATGCGCTCCCAGCCGTTCTATGTCAAACTCATAGCTGTGTCCCCAAACATAAAATATCTGCGGTTTGTCCGGGGTGAGGCGTAAAACTGCTCTCCAGCTCAAACAGCTTTTTCATCTGCATGGTGGCACGTTGCGTTATAGCGCAGCATATCCTGTTCTAAGTCGAAGCTGTGGGTCTGGCGGTTGTGCGATGCATATTTTAAGCCTGCGTTTATGAATTACCTCTACCGATTCGTCCGTATATGCGCCAAAGGCATAGGCCGTATGCCGCAAATGTCGGTTTGAAACAGTTTTTCTAAGTTTTCTTGTCTTCAAAAATTTCTGTTTCCGTCTTTATACGGTCTGCGTCTTTAAATTGATGTGGTTAAGACCGTGAACTGCAATTTCATGCCCCTTATAAAGCGTGTTAAGCCCCTCTGAATTCATTCTGTAAGCAGGGGACGATATCTTTGTAATACCACGGTTTTGTCATTAACTTTTGAATTCCGCTGTTTAAGTTAAAGGTACCTTTTAAGCCAAATTTATTAAAATTTCAAGCAGTTTCCTGTCCTGTTCTACGCCGTCGTCATAGCTGAACGTCAGTGCTTTTGAATCATGTTCGTCACTCCTGGTGCTTTTTTTTTTTCATTATATCACGTTTTTTCTTCTGCGTCAACAAATCAATCTGGTTGAAATTTCAGCCAAAATGTGATAAAATAAATACCGAAATACTGAAAAAAAGGCTTGACAATGATGAAAAACATCCATGTAACCGTACCAAACCATGAATATGATATTTTAATTGGAAAAAATATGTTAAACCAGGCGGCGGAATATGTGAAAAATGTTTCGAATCCTGCAAAAATTATGATTGTAACGGATGAAAACGTTAACCGGTTTTATGGGGAACGATTATCAATTCATAGAGCAGTGCAGATGTAAAAACCGTTGTGCTTCCGGCAGGCAAAACCACAAAATCGCTGGACTTTCTAAAGCAGCTTTATGACGCAGCTTTCGATTTCGGCATGACGCGGGCTGATTTAATGGTAGCCTCTCGGCAGCGGTGTGGAGCAATA
>VOFB01004958.1_pt1 | contig 35130 bp, 44 predicted proteins | sample 5384141 | NCBI WGS metagenome assembly VOFB01 (sample SAMN12384721, study PRJNA508395) | human gut metagenome | isolation source: healthy gut A | host: Homo sapiens | reverse complement strand
ATAACCTCTTGCCTGCCATTCTTTTCCTTGATAAACTCTTTATTCTCCAGCAGATACTCCTGCGCACTTTTCCGATATCCGAGTTTTGCCGTATATTCCGTACAAAATCCAAGTCAATATCGTCCATTGTCGCATCGGGTACAGGCGTATCCTCAAAATAGCGCGTTCCCTTAGCGTACATGAGCTGCAAGCGTTCCTCAAAATTGAGCTTCTTGGACTTATCCCCGACGCGGAAGAAAACCTCGTCCGCCTGATTTGCATGAATATCATTGCTCTGCAAAACTTCAATCAAGAGAATGTGATCGGGCAATCCCTTCGCATTTTGCAGGGATTATTCTTCGGTTTCAACCTGCACAGACGGCTTGCAAAAATCAAACGGCGCTCGCAGCAATTCATTGATGTTTTCAGCATACCCATCTATTCCGGTAATTTCCCCATCATCTTCTACGCCAATAGCCAATGTTCCACCATCCGCATTGGCAAACGCAATCAGGTGAACAGCCAGACTTTTCGCATCAATTTTTGCACTTTTGCGGTCAAATACGGAAGATTCCACCATGCTACAAATTTCTTCCAACGACATTTTACAACTCATGTGGTTTCCTCCTCGACTTATCGTATAGCTTAATATAGCACATAAAACCACATCTATGCAATCTCGTTTTGCTGATTCACTCCCATTTTACCCAAAGTGAAAGAACTTTCTCCCCAAACAAGTCTGTTTCTTTTCGTTTTTCTGTCCCATCGTATACCTGCAAGCAGGGCACACCGGTACCCTTTGTGCATCTGCTTGTTGGTAGCGTTGCCCCCAAACCCCTGTTCCGCGCACTCCTTCGTCCTGCGGCTGCGCATCTTTCTGCGGAAAGACGCTATTTTCAAAAACCGTATCTGCGTGAAATGCCGTTATCGCTCCTGCTTTTTCTGTGCGGCCTCATCTCTTTGTTCCATTGGCTCGTTCAGAATTCGCTCCACGTTCGCCCGAACGGTCAGCAGTTCGCGCATTTCGTTCTTTGCGTCTCTATACTCGGCATAATCCTTTTTTCGCTGCATTGTCAAGGCTTCATATTCCGTTTGCAACATTTGAACAGTCGGAAGCTTCGTCAGTTTCCGTTCATCAAAAGCCTGTTTAGCTGCTCGATGAATCAAAATTTCCTGTTCATGCTCGACGAGAAATTCCCTGGCATAGCCGGACTTTTTATATGCCGCATACGTTTCGCGCGTTCTCAAGTAACCGAGAACGTGCTTTTTTAGTTCTGCAACTTCCCTTATTTGCGCTTCTTCGTTCTTCATCTTCTTGAGCAGTTCCCCGTGTCGCAAAGTCGCCGCTTCTGTCTTTTCTGCCAATTCTGAAAGGTTTTGAATATGATGCTCTGAAAGATACGTCAGCGTCTGCGCCATCTGCTTGGCATTAAACACCTTCGCCCACCGTGCATAACCGCCGCCTTTGCCCTGTTGCAGCTTTGCCTGCACATCAACCAGCAGACTTACGCTTGTATGCTCAATCTTAGGCTTTTGTCCTTTTCGCCGTTCCTTCGGCTGCCATTCCCGCTTTTCATCCAACGCTGCACGCAGCACTTTTTCCGAGTATTCCTCGTCTAGCGAATCAAGCCGCTTAAACCGAACCTGTCCCGGTGCACGAGCGCTCATGCGCTTCCCAGACTTAATCTCCCAGCCTTTTTCCATCAATACGGAAAGAAGGGCATCGAAGCTCTCCGGCTTTTGCCGCATGATTTCATCAATGGTCGCCCGCATTTCTTCCCGCTGTGGCTGCCTGGCTCTATCCCCCAACCACTTGTCATAGGTCAAGGTCGTATGCTGTGGCTTTTCAATGATCGACAGCCCGTTTTCCACACATAGCGTATCGCTCAGTCTGCCCAGCGCCCGTCCGCTTCCTAAAAAGTCGCGAAATTTCCGATCGCACTCAAGATTTACTGCTGAAAAGACCAAATGATTATGGAAAGAATTTTGTCAAGGAATATTTTATCCATTAAAATCCCATGTTTTTCCATTCTATAATTGTAACCGCTCAATAATCCCCCGGTACAGAAAAGCCGTGGTTCCCAGCACTCACACCGCCGAGAACCACGACTTCATTTCTTCTGACCAAGGGAGCAGATCATCAACCTCAAAGTCCTTGTTCCGCTCCGCACGATCAGGCAGTATGCTGAGCAGATGAAGCAGATAATCATCCAGCCGCAGGCTGTTGGCTTTTGCCGTTTCCATCAGCGAATAGATGATTGCACTCGCCTCCGCACCCTGGGGTGTATCGGCAAAGAGCCATCCCTTCCGGCCAACGACAAAAGGGCGGATGGCGTTTTCTACCGGGTTGTTGCTGATTTCAATCTCACCAATGCTCAAGAAACGCACAGAGGTACGTCCAGCAACCCGCACGCTCTGCGTCCTGAACCTTGTTGTAGCCGCTGTATCCATCCGTAATCAAGACGCCACCGAAGCCCTCAAGGAAATTCCTCGCCCATTTTTCCGCTTCGGCTTTTCCGATACTTGAAGCAGCGCAGCTGAATGTCCGTGCGTTTGGTGGATGAATAGACCCACATGCGCGATTCCGAGGTGTCAGGCCCGTCCTTTTCCTTGTGTACCTGCATCATCGTTGGCAGATGTCTATCTGTCTTTTTGTCGTACAACAAAAAAGAGAAGATGATCATTTTCCCATGTTTCATCTTCTCTTGGTGTTGCTCTGTTTCTGTCGCTCGCTTAACTAAGTGACATTGCCGTTCCCGCCGCGCTTGTCGGCAGAAACGGATTTCCTTTGTATTACTCGCTGAATCCCGGCAGTCCTTCAATCGCATACGCGCGAACAGGGCAGGAATCCGCGCCGACAATCGGCAGCGGCGAATAGCTCATGAAGAACGTATCCTTCTTCAAATACTCAAGATTTTTAAGCACTTCAAGGAACACACCGCCATACGCCATGATGATATCATGGAAGGGCTTAACATCTTCTTCGCAGTTTTCGATAGACACGCCATCGCCGAAGCCGACGCACTTAACCTTGTGGTCGCGCATCCAGATGGCGGTTTCCGCGTTGATGAACAGACGCTTATCCGCCGGACTGTTAGTCTCCGGTGTAAACGGCGGGAACTTCCAGTTACTGTCCAGAATGACGATGTCGCCCTCGCGAATGCGATCTCCGCAGGCACGGTCGAGATCCGCGCCGCTGATGTGGCTGTTCGGCTCCAGGAAGTCAATATTGACGTAAATCGCGCGTCCCATAAACGTGGTCAGCGGCAGTTCGCCGACGGACTTGCCATCCTCAAAGTGATGGTACGGACACTCGCAATGGTGCCGAGGTGGCTGGTCAAATCCAGCGCGGTATGGAAATCCGGAATCGGTCCGCCGGTGTTATAACGAATCAGATGGCAGCGGCGGCTTTCGGTTTTCGGGTCAAGCACCTTCGTCAAATCGACGATGCGCAGACCATTCAGTTCATATACGGGTTCCATGAGTCGATTCCTCCTGTAATGGTTATTTTAGTTTTCGGTTTATTCTCCAGGGCATGCACAAGATTCACCATCGCGCGGTGCGTCGGCGCCGGAACGCCGTTTCGGTCGCTGGCGCGCACAACGCTTCCGCTGATGGTATCGACCTCGCTGCGCCGCCCATCGCGCAAATCCGCATAGATGCTGGTCAGACCGTTCGGGCTTTTCTCGCAGACCGCGCGAACCTCCGCAATTTTCTGTCCCGCGTCAAAGTCCAGCCCATCGCCTGCCGCAACCGCCACAGCTTCACGAATCAGCGTTTCGCAGACTGCCCACGCATTCGCGTTCTGCGCAATATACCCCAGCGGCACCTGCAAGATTCCGGTCAGCACGCTGGCAGATACGTTGGTGAACATCTTCTGCCAAATCAGCTTCTGCACATTCTGCACGCAGTCCGCTTCCAGACCGCAAGCCGTGAACGTCTCCGCAATCGGCTGAAGGCGCGCCGCATCGCCGGTCAGCACGCCCATATGCGTCATGCCGTTTCCGCCATGGCGAATTTCGCCCAGCCCCGCAACCGCGCTGTTATGCTGTGTCGTGCCGATAATGACATGCGCGTCATCCACAAACTGCCTGAGTACATCCTCATGTCCGCTTCCGTTTTGCAGGGTCATCAGATAGGTGTCCGAACCAATCAGCGCGCGGTTCTTCTCCAGCGCGCTTTGACTGAACATCGCCTTGACGAACACGATTACCAAATCAACGGGTTGCATACCCTTTGTATCATCCGTGATGGCAGGATGATAGACCGCGCTGCTTCCGTCCGGTTCAGCGATTTTCAAGCCCTCTGCCTTGATTTTTTCAATCAGTGCCGTATTCACATCGACAATAAGCACGTCGTTCTTCCGGCTCAGATATCCGCCGTAGAGCGCGCCCATCGCGCCGCCGCCCAATACCGCAATTCTCATAGGTTTTCCTCTTTTTTATTTTCCACATTGTATTCGCAGCATCCACTTCAAATAATAAGCATGGCATTATACATGTGCATTGTGTTCCGCCTTATGCCTTTCCACAAAAAGGGATCGTCAAGTTCTCGACCTGACGATCCCCTTTCTTCATTACGCTTCAGAACAGCATACTATTATTCTATGCGATTATTTGTCCTTTTCACGAACACTTTCCGGAACGACTTCGCCCGATATGATCTTCTGCCTATAGTTTTCCACGGTGTCTTTGCATCCATCAGGATATTCCACCTTACCAGTCGAATCAAAGTCAAATCCAGCACCGCCAGTGCGGTTCATCGAGAACGCCTCAATGCGATTGCCGGTAAACGTTCCTTCCGCATAATCCTTCATCGCCGCATATACCCAGGTATCAAGCGGAGTAATCTGGCTGCCGATTACCTGTCCCGGAATCATCGGGCTCTGATCGATATCACAGCCAACAACATAATGACCTTCGCCAAGCTCCTTAGCAGCTTCGAATACGCCCAGTCCTGTCTTTGCGGCAACCTGATATACAACGTCGCAGCCGGAATTATACAGCGTCAGCGCAAGCTCCTTGCCCTTAGCCGGATCTTCAAACGTGCCGGCATACACAATATCCACCTGAATATCGGAACGAACAGTCTTTGCGCCATCTTCATATCCTGCCGCATAACGGTTATTCTGTGCCATATCCTGTCCGATAACCGCACCGATTCGGCCAGTCTTGGACATCAGGGCCGCCGTCACACCAGCAAGATAAGAACCTTCCTGCTCGCGATTGCAGGAACCGAGTACGTTGGGAATATCATCAATTTCTCCCAACATGCTGAAAAACAGCGTGTCCGGATATTCCGGTGCAACCGTTCGCACAGCATCGGTCAAGTCAGGCTGCAAACATACCAGCAAACCATAACCTTCCGAAGCCATCATACGCATCGTTTCTTCGTATTCACCAACCTGTACTTCGACAACCTGCGTCTTGATGCCGAACTCATCCGCCGCTCTCGTAAAGCCCGAATACGCTAAATCCGTAACCGAACCATCACCTAGTGCCTGCGGCGTAATAAATGCCGCTTTCAGCTCATCTGCATACGCAAAGGAACCCATTGCGCATACACACAGCAACAGCGTAACGAGAAACAGCACCAACGATTTTTTAGACATACGAGTACCTCCTTTTTTTAACCCCCATGGGGGTTAGTTACACCATCATGAAATATCCTGCTTCATCGGCTTGCGGATAAATACGCACGCCAGCACAACCAAATACGGAACCATTAGCACAATTTCGGAAGCCACTGCGCCACTCAACTGCACTTGATTGCCAATCGCCTCCGACAAGCCGAATAGTAACGTGATGAACAATACCAAGCTTGGTTTGCGTTCCGAGAACATCAGAGCTCCCAGAGCAATGAATCCTTTGCCAACCGTCATGCCTTCCGAGAACATTGACAGGAATCCAATGGAAAGCTGACTGCCTGCAAGTGCACACAGCACACTTGTAATCATCATACAAATGATTCGAACCGAATTAACATTGATACCGACCGCTTTTGCCGCCTGCTCGTTCTGTCCGCACGCAAGGATTTTCAATCCAAACGGAGTTCTGTAAATCACGATATACGCCACAAACACACAGATAAATGCAAAGTATACAATCCATGTTTGTTTTTCAAACAGACTTCCCAACGCAGGTATTTTGCTTAGCAACGGAATCGTAATCTTGGGAATAGACGGAATACCTTCCGAAATGAACGAGCCTGTTTGATGGAATACCATACGCAGAAGGTAGACCGTCAAACCATCAATCAGAAAGTTAATTGCAAAGCCAACTACCAGCTCGATTGCCTTCATCTTCTGCGTAATCCAGATGAAAAACCATCCCAGCGCTACACAAGAAGCAATGCCGCAGAGAACACCAAGCCCCCAACTGTGCAGATAGTATCCTCCGATTACGGAGAAGAAGCATGAAAGCAACATTTGCGCTTCAAGAATAATGAACGTCACGCCTGCGCAGTCACAAAATAACGCGCCGATTGCCGCAAGCAGGATAGGGGCTGAAAAGCGCATCGTTGAGCTCAAAAGCAATGGAATACTCATGCCTTTTCTCCTCCCATCGTCTTATGTTCAGCCTTGTCTTTCCTTTTCCCGAAAATGCCGGCAAAGCTCTTTGCAGAAACAAAGCAAATAATCGTACACTGAATGACCACCGCAACAGCTCTGGAAACAGACGTCGTTCTTTCTACGGTCAAGGCACCGGCTTTCAAAAGCCCATAAACAACGCGCCCACCATCGTTCCAATCGGGGAACAGCTGCCCAGAAGTGCTGCAAGAATGCCGTTCGTCGCAAAGTCATTGACGAATTTACTTTCAAAGCACATTCTCACACCCATGACTTCCGTTGCACCGCCCAACCCTGCCAGTGCACCGCTTAAAAGAATGGTGCAAAAGCTGACTGTATGAACGTTAATGCCTCCATATTTGGCAAACCGTGGGTTTATTCCGCACATTTCCAGTTCATAACCAAAGCGCGTTTTTTAATAATCAGATAGAACAACGCTACGACAAACAAACCCACAAAAACCGTAGTCGTTACGCTTGTTCCCTTTATCAGTTTTGTAAACTTTCCTACATCCGGAATAATATCCGTTTTAATCGTCGCGCCGCGATTTCCCCGATGCCAAGAAAAATTATGTACGAAAAAATCCGTAAGGTAAATGGCGATATAATTGAGCATCATACATGGAACAACTTCGCTGCGTCCATAATATACCTTCGCCAACATCGGCGGCAGTGCCCAAATCATTCCCGCAAGCATACTTGCAGCCAACATCGTAGGGAGTAAAACTACCTTCGGCAACTCCGGAAAAGTCAAACCAACGACAACCGCAGCAAAGCCTCCCATGTACATCTGGCCTTCAATGCCCATATTGAATACGCCGCCTTTAAAAGCAAGCGCAGCTGCTGTACCGCTGAAAAGAAGCGGTACCGTCCAGCGAATACTGGAGCAAAGGGCAAATCGAGATCCGCACGCTCCTCTAAGCAATGCCTGAGAGATCTCAATCGGGTTGTTTCCGGTTGCCAAAATCAACACCACGCCAACAACCAACCCAAAGAACACGGCAGACAGCGCAGTTTTCAAGCTGATTGAGTCGGCCTAAACGTAAAATTCATGCGCTCACCTCTTCCGTAATTCCCGCCATCAGCAAACCAATTTTCTCCTCGGTTGTGTTCATCGGATTCACTTCACCGACAAACCTTCCTTTATAAATAACCAATACACGATCACTGACTTCCATAATTTCCGAGAGTTCATTAGAAACCAGCAACACAGACTTTCCATGATTGCGATGCTCAACCAGTTTTCATGAATATACTCCGTTGCTCCGATATCCACGCCGCGGCTCGGCTGCGCCGCAATCAGTACTTCCGGTTCAGATACATCTCTCGCGCAACAATCAATTTTTGAAGATTGCCGCCGGAAAGAGAAACCGCATCATTCATGATATTATCTGTTTTTACAGTAAACTGCTTGACATACTTCCAACAGATTTCCTTCGCCTTTTTGTAATTGATAAAAATACGGTTAGCAAATGCGCGGGTTCGATATCCCACCATGATGAAATTCGCCAGAATCGTTCCGCCGACCGCTGCACCGTAACCTGCCTATCCTCCGAATACATCCGAGTCCAAATTCACGGCGTTCTCTTGTCCCGGTAGATGGCTGACACAAATGATCACATATCCGAACCTCACCGGAATAATGATTAATCATACCTGAGAGGACATCTATCAGTTCAGATTGTCCATTTCCCTGAACGCCTGCAATTCCCAGAATCTCTCCGGAATGAAGCGTTAATGAAATATTATCCAGTGCCTTTACGCCCCATTTATCGACGAAGCTCACCTGCTTAGCTTCCAAAACCACACGGCTTTGATCTACTTTTGCCTTTGCGCTCGGCTCCTTAAGCTGGCGTCCTACCATCATTTCCGCTATCTTACGTTCAGTCGTCTCAGCAGTTTTTACATGGCCGGTTACCTTGCCCAATCGCAAAATCATGATTTCATCCGTAATTTTCATGATTTCGTTCAATTTATGCGTAATCAGGATGATGGTTTTACCCGCATTCCTCAATTCAACCAGCGTTTCAAAAAGTTTGACAATCTCCTGCGGAGTTAAAACCGCCGTCGGTTCATCCATAATCAGCAGTTCGGCACCCAAATACAGTGCTTTGAGAATTTCAGCTCTCTGCTGCATACTGACCGACAAATCCTTCACCTGTGCCTTTGGCGAAACTTCCAGCTTGTACTTTTTCCCAAGTTCTTCCACAAGCGTTTCCGCTTTTTTGTTATCAATCAATCCATTTTTCTTAGTAATAGGTTTACCTAAAATGATATTCTGCGTCACGGTAAGCATCGGAACCAGCGCAAAATGCTGATGAACCATACCAATTCCACAGTCTATCGCATCACTCGCATTTTTAAACCGAGTTAACTTCCCATCTATGTAGATTTCGCCTTCATCCGGTTGATACATTCCATAAAGGACGCGCATCAATGTGGTTTTGCCCGCACCATTTTCACCGATTAAACCATAGATTTTTCCACGTTCTACGGTGAAATTAACGGAATCATTGGCAACAAGGCTTCCAAATTTCTTTGTAATGCCTCTTAACTCAATCTGTTTCATTTGGATTACCCCTTTACGGCGCTAAGACTTCCCTATGTCCGCCAATTTTCCTGTTTTCAGTCCTTTCTGATTGGCTTAATCAATTGCCCTCCATGATTTTCGGAAAGGATCTCACCGTTTTGATATACATGGATGCCTCGAACAAATGTATTCGTTACTTTCCCCTTCAGCTTCATATCCTGATACACGCCCAGGCTGCTCTTGGTTTTCGAGAAACTATTGCGTCCATCATACACCCATTCACAGTCGGGGTCAATAATCTGAATATCCGCATCCGCGCCCGGCAGTAAATTACCCTTCTGCGGGTAAATCCGGAACATGCGCGCCGCATTGCCGGACGTAATGCTCGCCAGACGATTCCAGCTCAACCCACGCTTATGCACGCCTTCCGTAATCATCGCAGCCATCACAACATCGTTGCAGCCAAAGCCGCAGTATTCCTTCCAGAAGTCGTTCTTCATCACCTTTTCTTCATCGGTGAATGGTCCGTGATCCGTGCCGATTACGTCGATTGTGCCGTCTTTTACATAGCTCCACAGCTCATCCACCCTTTTCACGGTTTCTGAACGGCGGTGTGCATTTCGCAAACGATTTTTATCGTTGAGAATCGAATGATCGAAAATCAGGTAGTGCGGGCAGGTTTCCACATAAACCCGCGCGCCCTCATTTTTAAGCTGTTTAAGATACGCGCCGCCTTCCGGAATGGTCATGTGGCAAACCATCATGCGTGCATCCAGCGTTTTGGCGAAAAACGTCGCGCGGCGAATCGCCTCAGCTCTACCCACCACGGGCGTGCTTCATCGAAGCGGGCATAATCCTCGCAGTGTTCAGCCGAAAGCCTGTCGCAGCCCATCTGTGCAACCTCTGCATTTTCCGCATGAACCGCCAACAGACTGTCCGAACGATGCAGCTTTTTAAAGCCTCTACCATGTAGCCGTCCGTCATCTGCGGATATTCATCCGTTGCGAAGCACATGAAGCTCTTATACCCAACACAACCCGCCTCGTCCAGCTCCTCGATTTTATCAATGTTCTTCGGACAGGCACCGCCCCAAAGAGCAAAATCCACAACAGAATGTGCCTCCGCCACCTCACGCTTCATGTCAAAGCGTTCCTTGTCGAGTACCGAAATGCTCGGCAGCGGCATATCCACAATCGTCGTAATGCCGCCTGATGCAGCAGATTTCGATGCACAGAGCCAGTCTTCCCGATAGTTGTACGGGCCTGGATCACTCAAATGTGCGTGCGTGTCAATCATTCCCGGCAGAATCATCTTTCCTGCCGCCTGAATAACTTCACAGCCGTCTGTGTCAATCGGGCTGTCAGAGATTTGTGCGATCTTTCCGTTCTCAATCAGCAAATCCCCTTGAATCATCTGATCTTCCAGAACAATATTGCCATTTTGAATCAACGTTTTCTTCATATGCTTGCCTTACCGCCTCGTTTTCCTTATTTAGCCGATTTCTCTGCCTGAATCGGTTTTAGACACATCAGGAAATGACGGTCATAGGTGCTTAACGGCATCAGGAAAAGCTCGCCCTTCGAGTTGCCACACATGCCGTGCGCACGAATCGGAGAGTTGTAGAAGCCCAGCTGTGCAACCACATTCAGCTCCATATCCATAATCGTCAAACCGCCGCCGCGTTCCGCCGCGTACATATAATCGCCATCCGTCCACAACGCCGTGGGCTGAAGCAGGTTTTCGTTCATATAGCCAAGCACTTCTCCATCTGCGCTGAACACATGGATGCTGTTTGCCTCGCGGTCTCCCACCCACACGCGGTTCATTCGGTCTACCGCGATGCTGTGCGGCACATAGAACTTACCAGGTTCATCGCCCGGACCACCCCACGTCTTGAGCAGCGTTCCGTCCGGCGTAAAGCAGTGAATGGCAGCATTCCCGTAACCATCGCTGACGAAGATATCGCCCTGCGGTCCAACCGCCACGCCCGTCGGACGGTTAAACGGCGGTGCCGCACGCTTGATGGTCTGAATAGACATCCAGAACGACCAGCCCTTATCAAACGCCAAGTCCGTCGCAACAATCTTGCCCTCGCGCATCATTCTGCGCCAGACGTCTTTTTCATAGCCGCTGTCGCTGGGCACACCCAGATTTCCAAAATCACGAATCAGCTCGCCTTCTATCGAAAGCTCGCGAACGACGTGCAGAGCCGTATCTGTGCAAAGCAGCGTGTTGTTGGGCGTAACGCAAAGGCTGTGAACCTCTTTAAAAAGCCCTTTTTCCAAAATCACGGACGTAGCGTCCTTCCGCATCTAGCACGACAATCGGTCGATCCGTATCGCGGCTGAACAGGTAGAGATTGTCATCCGCATCACAGTATCCGCCGGAGTACATCGTGTAATCAAAGCCCGCCGGAAACTTTCCATATTCAGGAATCAGTTCATAGCAAAAACCGTTATGACAGAAAATATTGCGCGCCTCGCGCTCTCTTCCTTCAAAACCTTTATATTCTTCACAGTTTTCCTCCGCTTCAAAAGCCGCGATTTCAGCGGGTTTGCGTTTTATTTTCGTTTCATCCAGGTTCATTTGTATCTTACAGCTGAATCTTACCGCATTTCATTGTGAATTGTCAACATTTATAACAATCGTCTTTTTGAGTAGTAATGAAAAATTCGCAAATCGCCTTGTGGCGTTTATTTGCGAATTCCACATTAAATTCAAATTCCGTTCTTATTCTTTTTCGGCAGAAATGACCTTGACGCCTGCCTCTGCCCACGCTTTGATTTCCTTAGTGCTCACGTTCCAGTCCGTAACGATTACGTCAATCTGCGCAGCCGGACAGATCACATTCATCGCCATTTCGTTAAATTTACGATATTCAGCCAGCACCATCTTCGTTTGACTGATGCTCAACATATGGCGGATTACCGCAGCTTCCTCCGTGTTATATTCCATGACGCCGTTATCAATGGACACGCCGTCAATGTTGACAATCGCTTTATCCACGCGGAACTGTCCAATGCAATCCAAACACAGACTGCCAATCATGCTGCCGTTGTGCTTGCGCATCTGTCCTCCCGTCAAAATGACCTTATGCGATGATCCTTCGTTGGCTGCCGCCGCAACCTCGTGCGAATTCGTGATAATTGTCAGGTTTTGACGCATTCGAGCCAGCTGCCGCGCCAATGCAATGTTGGTGGTTCCGTTGCTCATGGCTATCGCGTCGTTGTCATCAATATATTCCACCGCCATCCGCGCAATGGCCTGCTTTTCTTCCTGATGATTGCCCAGCTTTTTAGAGAATTCCATCTCATGCGCCAGAAGCGTGTTGAACACCGCACCGCCGCGGATACGCTTAATCACGCCCTCTCGCTCCAGGTCAAACAAGTCGCGCCGAATGGTTTCATTGGATACGTCAAACTCTTTGGCAAGCTGCTCGATTTTAGCAAATTTCACATCCGCAAGATACTTGATAATCTGATTCTGCCGCTCCGTATACATGTACAAAGCCCCCTTATGGAATTGTTGTTTTTAGCTTAATTCCTCATTTATTCCAACACTTTTTTCCAAATTTCTCCACAAAAAATCTCGAACTTTTTAATTCTATTCTCGTGATCATGTCATATTATATCAGATTTATGCGGGTTAGTGTAGGCTTTTTTTTCCTTTTAGCGCCTCTCTGCCCCTGATACCACGATTTACCGCTCCATTTTCCCCCAACAGTTTTATTCTTCACCCCTGTTTAAAAAGTACGAAAAGTCCCTCCGAAATCGCAAACTTTCGGCGTCGAACCCGTCATAATGGAGGCATGTGCCGGATAAGTGAAGGAAAGCTATAATCATACCGTTTACAAGGCATAATAAGGTTATTCCATCGTATACGCTTTCCGCCTTGACCGCCAGCACCGATCCGCCCAGCGCCGCGCAGAGCGCCAGCGTCAAAAACGCGCATCCCCATCTTATTCTTCAAAAGATTCATCGTCCCGCTGTTCCTCCTGTTCTTCATGTTCCTCTTTGTCCTGCGGCGGCTTGCCCGCCAGAAAATCTTCCAGCTCCTCCGGGTCAGCCGCATACTGCGCACGACGTAGAGGATGCCCATGTTCTCCGCTTCCTCCTGCCGCTGCGCCAGCTTCTTTGCCTTTTCCTCGGCGCGCTTGGCGGCGTTGTCCGCCTTTTCTCGGTTGTTGCGAATCTTCTGCAAATCCGCACGCCAGTTCATCTTCTTTGCCATGCTTTATTCGTACATCCTCCCGAATCCATAAAAATGCTCTTGCCAATAGGCGCGGCTCAAATCCGCATACGAAATCGGATTGCCGCAGTTCAAAATGTACCCGTCGCCCACATACAGCGCGACGTGCGTAATGCCGTCGTTGCCCGCCACGCCGTCGCCCAGCGTGCCCTGAAAGAAGATCAGGTCGCCCGGACGCGCTTCTTCCGGCTCAATCGGCGTACACACGCCGTATAAGCTCGTCGCGCCCAGCCTGCCGACGTCCCGCACGCCCGACTCTTTGAATATCCACGAAATGAAGCCCGAACAGTCAAACGATGTTTCCGGGCTGTCGCCGCCCCAGACGTAGGGATAGCCGATATACCGCTCGCCCACCTCGATGAGCTTGGCAAACTTGGGGTCAGCCTGCTTGTATGCCTCCGGGACTTCGTATTCCATCGGCTCTTTGAGCTGCGATGCGTGCGGCTTGCCCGCGAACAAATCCGGATAATTGCCCAGCGTCGCCATATAAAGCGCGTACATGCCGACCTTTTCCCGGCTCAGCACCATGAACGGCAGATGAGAGAGCATGTTGTTAACCAGCTTCACTTTACAGATTGTGTAAGTGTATGCAACTTGAATCTGCACCCAGTTTTCCTGCCATTTCATCTCGCCCGTTTTGGGGTCTTCCACCTGCTTATATTCCTTCTTCCATTCCGTGCGGCAGCGCGTTTCCTTCTCAACCGATGTCGTCAGCTTGTATTGCTGCTCAAACAGCAGCTCCAACGTCGGCATCTCCGTGTCCACCGTCCACTCCCCGCCGATGCGCGCGCTGACCAGCGCCAGCAGAACATACGGGTCGTGCCAGATTTTCCATCTGCTCCACCTGCACCTCGTCGTAGCCGGGATGAATCTCGCCGTACCTGTCCAGCTCGTCTTGCAGCGCATCCTCCATCTCGCAATACGCCCGTTCAGCGGCAATCAGGTCATCTTCCTCGGCGGGATACGTGCCGATGACCAGCGATTCAAGCAGCGACTGCGCAATCGGCATACACCCGGACAGGCTGCTGAGCATATACGTCATCATCACCGCAAGGAACAGGATGACCAGCTTTCCCCGATTTTTCCGAATGAACACCTCGATTTTCCGCTCTGTCCTTTGAACGGGCGTGAACACGGCTTCGCCCGCGCCCTGCACGACGATCCCTTCCACCTGCCGCCCGGTCTGCGCCGCCGCGTGCTGCCGCTGAATCTGCTTTTTCTGCCGCTGCTTGGACATCCGCCAAACGCTGGATTCCGCGCCCTGCCTGCCCGTCCGCACCGCCTGCACCCCGACGTTTTCTTCTTCTTCCGTTTCGTCCACAGGAAGCACCGCGTCGGCCAGCAGGTCGGAAAGCGCGTCCGCCGCGCTTTCCGTGTGCCGCAGCATAGAGGGCGGCCTGGGCTTTTCCGCCTCGAAACGCAGGTGGTACGCCTTACTGCCCGCGAGCCTTTCGCGCTTTCTCATCGCAAAACACCCGCCAGTCGTGCTGCGCCGTCGCGTTCGCCCGCGCCGCCGCCCTGCACAGGGACAGCATCACCAGCGCCACAAAGCAAACGCCCAGCACCGTCGCCAGAATTTCCATCATCCGTTTTCCTCCTCCTGACCCGCCGTTTCATTCAGGCGGGTCGTCATCAGCCGGTAAAGCTCCGTGTCCTGCGGAAAACGATCCACAAAAGGCAAAATCGTATCGCCGTAGAGCAGCAGTCCCTCGCCTGCGCCGGACTGCTTCACATAAGAAAGAGCTGACGCGCGGAAATGCCCAGCTTTTTCGCCAGAATCTCGCGGTCGCCCGGCGCCTGATTGAGCATCAGGATAAAGTCGCTGTTTTCAAAGATGTTTTCGATTTCCGCGCTCGCCAGCAGATCCTTCAGGTTCTGCGTAATCGCCGTCGGGATGCCGCCCCATTTTCGAAAACGCTTCCAAATCTCCACGGAGTACGCCGCCGTCTGCGGCTCTTTCAGCAGCAGGTGAAACTCATCCATGTAATACCGGGTCGATTTCTTCTGCGCCCGGTTGATCGTCACCCTGTTCCAGACCTGATCCTGCACGATGAGCATCCCCAGCTTTTTAAGCTGCTTGCCCAGCCCCTTGATGTCGTAACAGACCAGTCGGTTCTTCAGGTTCACGTTCGTGCGATGGTTGAACAGGTTCAGGCTGCCATGCACATAGATTTCAAGCGCCGTCGCAATCCTCTGGGCTTCGGGTTCGGGCTGAATCTTCAGCTCGACGTACAGATCCTCCAGAATCGGCATGGTTTCCGGCTTCGGGTCGGCGAAATACGCCTGATACACCGAACGGACACACCGGTCGATGACCGTCTTTTCAATCGGCTGCAAGCCTTCCTTGCCGCCGACGATCAGCTCGCACATCGACAGCACAAAGTCGGATTTCAGCGTCACTGGGTCTTCCTCATCCGCGTAATTCATGTTGATATCCAGCGGGTTGATGTAGTCGCTGCCGACGGGCGAAATGCGGATCACCTGCCCGTGCAGGCGCTCCACCAGCGGCGCGTACTCCGCTTCGGGGTCGCAGATGATGATGTCGTCGTCCGTCACCAGAAACACGTTGACCATTTCCCGCTTCGCCGCAAACGACTTGCCGCTGCCCGGCGTACCCAGAATCAACCCGTTCGGGTTGCTCAGCAGCTTGCGATCCACCAGAATCATGTTGTGGGACAGCGAATTCACGCCGTAATACAGCGCGCCTTCGCTTTTTTGAAACAGCTCCTGCGTCGTAAACGGAATGAAAATGCCCAGCGCGCTGGTCGTCAGCCCTCGCTCGATACGAATCGGGTTCACGCCCAGCGGCAGCGCCGCCTGCATCGCCCGCTCCTGCTGAAAATCCAGCGTCACCAGCGAACAGTTCATCGTCTGCGCGATGCTCCGGCACTGCTGCACATCCGCCTTGAGCTTGCGCTTCGTGTCCGCCGCGTTGACCAGAATAAACGTCAGCATCAGCATGCGTTCGTTGTGGTTTTGCAGGCTTTTGAGCATGTCCTTTGCGCCCGCATCCAGTGTCGTCAGGTCGCTGGGCAGGATAAGGCTCAATCACCTGTTTGAGTATCGTTTCGTGGTACATGACGCTGATCAGCGACATCTCCACGCCTGCCAGTTCGATGTTGGCAGGCAGGAGATCCACCCTTTCCTCGTGATGAAGCATTCCTTCTCCATGGGTGACAGGTCTATTCTGTATGGCTTTTATCATAAGATCGTACAGCGTAATCGGCAGCTCGTCCGGCTCCCAGCCAAAGCTTAGGGTCAGGCTTCCCTGTGCGTCTGCATCGACAAGCAGCACCTTCCTGCCCGCCTGCGCCAGCCCTATGCCCAGGTTGGCGCATGTCGTCGTTTTGGCTGTGCCGCCCTTCTGGTTGGCAAGGCTGATAACGTGCGCATCCACTTTCTGCATTTCCTTTCTTTTTTCAGAACATCAAAAAAGCCGCCTGCGCAACGGATAACCCTTCCCCATACCGGAAAACCGGTCATTCGGGGAACATCTCCATTCAGACGGCTTATTTTGTTTTTGTTCTTTGTTTTACATTGGTTATATTACGTATGTATTCTTTTTCTGTTCAGACCGATTCGTTCATTTTCAGACCAGTTTGATCTGTACGTGGTAGGACACCTTGCTTTTAATTCTACCTTTTCCGTCCTCTCGGTTGTAGTTAAACCTTCGTCCGGTTAACAGGGGCAAGCGCCTCATCGAGCAGGCCGAACGCTCCATGAGCGGAAAGGCGTAAGCGCTTCGTTCAGACTACGCATGCCAAGAGCCGTCCCTATTTTGCGGGGATGGCTCTTGTTCTATGTCAAATCGCAGGAACAATGCGCTCATCCTTAAACATCACCCACTCCGATTCAGGTTTGAAGACCATTTTCTTGGTAAACATGTCCTCCGTTCCAACTTTATTGCCACAGAAATATCCTTTGTATTTCGGATTTCTGATGATATGTGCCATCGTCGCGTGGGACAGTTTATTGCCATTATGGTTGCGAAACCCATCGTCATATAGGATTTTCTCAATCTGCTTCATGCTGTATTGATCCGTGGCATACAGTTCAAACAGCTTTCGAATGGCCGGGGCTTCCTTTTCATCAATTTCCAGCTTTCCGTCTTTTTTCCGAAAACCAAACATGTTGTCAAACCCAAATACCGTACCGCGTTTGATGGCTTCCTGCTGACCAAAGCGAACGGCTTCCGATTTTTTTCGGATTCATCCTGCGCCAGTGCCGAGAAGATCGACAGACGAAGCTCACCGTCCTTGTCCAGATTGAGGATGCCATCCGTATCAAACCAGATGCCAACCCCAACCTCAAAAAGTTTTCTCGAATACATCAGGCTATCCAACGTATTTCTCGCAAAACGCGAAACGGCTTTCGTCACAATCAGATCAAACATGCCGTTTTCGGCATCCTCAATCATTTAATTAAATTGCACTCTGGCTTTGACCGACGTACCCGAAATGCCGTTATCAACGTATTCGCCCACGAATGCCCATGCCGGAATACCCTGGATTTTCTTGCGGTAATGCTCGACCTGATTTTCAATCGACGTTGCCTGCTCCAAAGACTTGGTAGATACACGGCAATAGGATACGACCCGAAGCGGAATATCAGTGATCGGTTTATGCTGAAGCATTTTTTCACTTCATCCACATTCATGTTTTTATAGCCTCCCGAATTGATATTCCAATTCTATCACGGTCGAGATTCCTGGCGCAAACGATCCGGCGAATTGGTAATCTTTACCGCCATTTTCTGGTATTCCTGTTCCGTAATCAGTCCCATATCCAGCAGACTTTTATTAGCATAATTCATCCACGCTCTTCTGAACGCTTCATCCATCCACTCATCCATTTCGTTCACCTCTACCTGAAGTTTTTCTAATTCAACATCTTTTATCCAACAAACACGCTGACTGTTGCGCCTTCATCTGCGCCGAACACGCTGCGAATTGTCGTATCGCTATCGTTCGCATTTCCCTTCGTAGGAATATCCCAAGCCGCTTTCGGCAAAGCGGCATCGTTCCACCGCGCCATTGATTGAGCGGCAAAAGCTCTCCTCTCATCATCGAGGATCCGTGAGGGAGTATCACGCCCCATGTTGTCGTCGCGCTGACCACTTTCTCACTCCTGCATGGGTTTCGTGCTTGGGATGACGGTATGCACTTGTCAAAAGATCAGTGGGAATGCCTTTTGATGTTTTTCCCGCATCAGCTCCTTTGCCTTTTCGATGATGCGAAAATGCCTTGTTTCACGTTCATCATAACACGTTCACATTATTTTCGCAAAAATCATTTAATTATATTTTAATAATCACAAGGTTAAGGGGACAGTCTCCACTTCGAAGAACTGTCCCCATCATGCTTCTCTTTTGAACGCAGCCCAAGCCGCTTTCGGCAAAGCGTCATAGCTCCACTGCACCATTTGGCGCGCGCAGCAAACTCCCTCCAGTCATCGGGGGCTGTGAAGAAGTATCATTATCCCCCACGCCATCGTCGCGTCCGATTTGCCAAATCGGGTTCAAGCCGCATGAATCGCTCCGGCTATGCCATCGTCGCGCTGCCCGCTTTGTCGCTCCTGCATGGGTTTCGTACTTGGGTTGCGGTATGCCGTTGTCAAGGTGCTCCGCCTTGAAAAGAACATTTTTACGCACTGTCTGAATATACGGGGAAAAATGGGAAATCGTCTGAAAAGCGGCATTTTTCAACTGATTCGGTTCTGTCGGCTTTCTTGATGCAAAAAATGCAACAGATTTGACTTGGATATACACATGACATCACGGTAGCTTCAAAATTGATACGATCTGATGACGAAGTTGTTTACGGAGACTCTGGGTTTGTAGGCATTCAAAAGCGTCCTGAAATCAAGGAAAACGAACACTTGGCTTCTATCGATTACCGTATCGTTCGCCGACCGGGAAGCCTGCCGAAAGTATCCGACAATGCAATTGATTGGGAGCGGTTTATCGATCATCGCAAGGCGTCTATACGCTGTAAAGTGGAACACGTCTTCAGGATCGTGAAGCGTCAGTTTGGATACGCCAAAACGGCATATCGCGGATTGCAGAAGAACGCAAATCGGCTATATGCGTTGTTCCTCAGCTCCAATCTCTACATGCTGGCACGTGCAGGACGGTCTCTCAAAAACTTGAGATCGCCTGATAAGGGGGGATTATGCCCATTTGGGTCTCTAGGAGTGGATTACAGGGAATCCGAATCCCGAAAAGGCTGCTTTCATGAACAGATTTATCAATTGTGATGAATTATTTGTGATTAATCAGCGGTTCCCTAAAAAGAAATATACGGCAAAATCAAGCAACTGCTTAATTTACCTTGCAAAGTGTGGTACGCTCTTATCATCAGTATACCGGTAAGCCGAAAAAGGGAGGTCATCGCTTGAACGAAGACAAGAAAACCGAAAGAAGAAGGGAAATCATCGCCGTTTGCCTTGATTGCTTTGTTGAAAAGGGGCTGACGATCACCACCACAAAGGATCTCTGCACGGCGGCGAAGCTGCAAAACGGCGGCATCTATTATTATTTCTCCACCAAGGAGGAAATCGTGCTCGCCTGCGCCGAGGCGGCCATCGAGCGGATTGAAAAGGGCGCGTTCGGCATCGTGTTTGAGGATATCCAGGATGTCAAGAGCATGATGGATCGCCTGGGCGCGCTGGCGGATAAAATGTCGCCGACCATGCGCTTTCTGGTCAGCGTGTGCGTGTCGCGGGAATACGGGAGAAGGTCAAATTTGCCCTGAGCCGCCTTGCGTCCAGATACCCCTATTACACGGAAAAAATCGCGGCGGTTCTGGATTGTGCGCCCGCCGAGGTCGAGCCGTTCGTTCACCTGTCGATTCTCGCCCTCAACAACTATATGATCTTTGCCGAGCGCGCGCTGTTTACCCCGCAGATCGAAGCCGCAAAGAGAGAACTGCTGAGACTGGCCGAAAGGAAGGAGGAAAAGCATAGCGGCCTTCTCGATGAAGGAAGGGCATAATTTTTCGGGAAACCGTTGCACTTTGGTAAGAGATGAAAAAGGGAGATGTCGCCATGAGAAAAAAAGCCTAGCAACCTATTGATGGCGCTGATTCCGTTTTCCTGCGCGATGGCGGAAACCGGCGGGCTCGACCTGAATCGCGAGGTCAAACCCGCCACGGCGTTCACGGCGCAGGCAAACGCCGCGGTCTATGACGAGCTGGATTTCAGTGACAAGCAGGAATATGCGTTCGCCACGCGCGGCCTGATCGACGCGCCGGAAACGCTGGAGCTGAAGGACGAAGATGGAAGGATTATTTGGAATCAGGACGCCTTCGCGTTTCTGAACGATTACGAGAAAGCGCCCGACAGCGTGAATCCGAGCCTGTGGGAGAACACGATAAACAACCACGTCTACGGGCTCTTCGAGGTGGCCGACGGCATCTATCAGGTGCGCGGCTATGACATAGGCCAACCTCACCGTCGTCAAGGGCGACACGGGCTGGATCGTCTTTGATACGCTGATGAGCGTGGAATGCAGCCAAGCCGCCATGCAGCTCATCGAAAAAGAACCTCGGCCATTTCCCGGTCAAGGCTGTTGTCATCTCTCTCCCCCACGTCGATCATTTCGGCGGCATCGCCGGTGTGATGGCGGCGGAGGATAAGGCGGACGAGACGCTTTCCATCGAGGAGCAGCTTGCCAGCGGCAAAATCCGTCATCGCGCCCGCAGGCTTTACGGAGCACGCCGTGAAGGAGAACGTCTACGCCGGAAAGGGCATGGGTCGCCGAGATCACGAATGCCATCGTGTTTGCCGATCCGACGAACATCGACGCGCGCCTGCTGTGCGCCGACGCGATGGACAGCTGGTATCAGGCGGAATCCGGCCCGTGGCGCAACGAATACCTGACCGCCGCGCAGGAGCTGCGCCATGGCAACGCGATCTCACGGCCGCCGCGAAGAACACCGGCGAAATGGTCAAAGCGCTGTCCACGCCGATGCTGTTTGATTATATGGCCATCGTCATGGATAAGCAGGCGCTGGCGGACGAGGATTTCACCGTGAATGTGACGCTGCCCGACGCAGGCGAGCGGCTGCTCCGCGTGAAGAACGGCGTGCTGCTGGTCTACAAAACACGCTGTCCGACAGCGCGGACGTATCCATCACCTGCCCGAAGAACGCGCTCTTCGCGATTCTGACCAACAATCGAAACCGTCGCCAAGGCCGTTCAAATCGAGGGGCCGCGCCGAGCTGCTGACGCGGATGATGGAGAATATGAACCAGTTCCGGATTACAGGAACCAACCCCTTCAACATCATCGAGCCGTAACGCCTCGCCGGATAAACGCGCATCATCATAAGGGCTGCCGCATGAAGACCGATATGGCCTTCTGCGGCAGCCCTTTGCAATACATTCGCTTCCCCGCGTTAAAACGAAAGCGTTTCCAGCACGCCCAACACGTCGAGCACCTGCTCGCGCCGCACCCGTTCGCTCGGCACATTCCGCTCGGCGCATTGAACGAAATGCGTCAACTCGCGCAAAAACCATCCGCTCGGCGGCAGATTGATTCCGCAGGGCACCTTGATCTCGTCTTCCACGTCGAATCGGGTCACCTGCCCATCCGCGCCGTAGCCGGTCAGCCCCTTGTCGTCGCAGACGACCATGCCGTGTTCAAAATACACGCGCCATCTGGCGGTAAACGGTATGCAGGCGTTGAACCATGCCGCCTCCGCGCTGACCGTCATGCCGTTTTGATACCCGTAGCGCATCCGATACTGATCGCAGATCTCGCTGTCCTTTCGGCGGCAGGACGTGTAATCCACGCTGTCCGGTTTCCCGAATACGCTGACAATCACATCCAGATCATGCACGTGCAGATCGAACGGCAAAAGGCCGCTCTTGTCCCGGTCGAACAGCCAATTTCCCTCGCTCCATGCCGGCCGCTGGGACAGCCGCTCAAAGCAGGCGTCCAGCGGCTGTCCGTAAAGCCGCTCGTCCACGATGCGGTGGAGCTGCTCCACCTCGCGCGTAAACTGCAAAACCTGCGCCACATAGAGCTGCACGCCGTTCGCCTGCGCGGCGTCAAACATCTCCTGCGCATCCTTCACATGCAGCGCAATCGGCTTTTCGCAGATCACCGGCTTTTTGCAGGCCAGCGCCTCCAGCACAATCGCCTTGTGCAGGTAGGTCGGCACGCACACGTCAAACAGATCGATCTGTTCCCGGCGATTCGCCTCGTCCACGCATGTATACAGCGGCAAGCCCCACTGCTCCGCGTGCGCGCGGTCTCTCGCCCCGGCCGACAAGCGCGACGACCTGCGCCCCTTCGATGTGCCGGTAGTTCATATAGTGGCACGTTCCCATTCCGCCTGCGCCAACCAACGCAATTCTCACCTTGTATCTCCTTTACAGTTCAAATCCGTTCGCCATCAAATACGCCGCGCTGTCCGCCACAGCCTGATCGACCGCGGCCAGACTGCCCGCGCCTTCCGGCGTAAACTCGATTTCGATGCTCAGCGGGCTGTCGTTTCCGGCCGCCTTCAATTCCTCAAAAATCGCCGGGAAATCAATATGCCCCTTGCCCAGCGCCGGGAAATCCCACACGTCGTCCCGGCCGCCCTTATCCTTGATGTGGATATACGCCGTTTCCGCCAGGCAGGTTTTCAAATCCTGCACGGGGTTCACACCGCCGTAAAAAATCACGTTTGCCGTATCGTAGTTCAGCTTCACGCGGGCGCTTCCGATTTTGCGGACAATGCGCGCCAGCTTTTCTCCCGTGCCATGTTCCTTGCCGTGCGTTTCTAGCACGAGAATCAGGTTGTTTTCCTCCAGCATCGGAATCAGCGACGCGACGCGGCGAGCCACCTCGTCGTCGTCCGCCACGGCCTTGTTGGCCAGATGCGCCTCCCCGACGGATGAAACGATATACTGACACCCGAAAAACGCCGCCAGCCGAATGTTCTTCTCAAAATCGGGATGCGTTCCGGGTCCATCAAATTGCAGTGGCCGCTCATGGCGAACGGAATCAACTCGTTTTGGCGAAGCAGATCCTGAATGGCGAGCAGCCGTTCAAAGGGCATATCCGGAAAAACATGCTCCGTCCAGCCCTTCGTCGCCGTCAGCTCGATATAGCGGAAGCCCGCCTTGCGAATGCCCGCGACCGCCTCCTCGATGGTGTAGCCATGGTAGCAGTTGGAATTCACAGCGATGATGCGCTTCATGCCGCGTCCCTCCTCGATCAAATTTCGCTCGTTTTCACCCTGCGCCCCGTTTCGGAGGATTCAATCGCCGCGAAAACCGCGCGCATCGCCGTCAATACGCTCTGCGCGTCGATGCCCTGCACGGCGGGATTCTTCAGGCTTTCCACAAACAGGTCGATCACGCCGGATTTGGTCTGGTTGTCGTTGGTCTGGATGGCGTCCACATCGTAGCAGACGCGAGCGCCGTCCTTCTTTTCCAAAATGAGCGTGTGTGCCGGATCGTCATAGATGCGCAACACGCCCTTCGTGCCGTTGATGACCGTGGAATTATCCTCCGGGCCATAATTCGTCCACGAAGCGGTCATCGTGCCGACCGCGCCGCCGTCCATGCGATAGATGCAGAAGGCGTTGTCGTCCACCGTGATGGGGCTGCCGTCGGAAAATTTCTTATCGAGCGTGCAGAGCTGCGCTTCCACCTCTTCAACCGTCTGCCCGATCAAATACTGGATGAGATCCGTTTTATGCACGCCCAGATCCGCCATCGCGCCCATCGCGGCACGCTTCTTGTCAAAGAACCACGTGCTCTGACCCGGATCAATGCTCCACGTTTCGGGGCCGCCGTGGCGGAAGGCCGTCGCAAACGTGATGACGCTGCCGATTTCGCCCTGCTCGATCAATTCGCGCGCCTTGACGTGCGCGCCGGCCAGGCGCTGATTCTGGTCGATCATCAGCTTTTTGCCGCTCTTCTTCGCCGCCTCGACCATGCGCTCGCAATCCGCCAGCGTCGTCGCCATCGGCTTTTCGCACAGCACATGCTTGCCCGCCTCCAGCGCCGCAACCGCAATCTGCGCGTGGCTGGCGTTCGCCGAGCAGACGCTCACCGCGTCCACGTTCGGGTCGGCCAGCAGGGCTTCCACACTGTCGTAGGCCTTTCCGCCGTAACGCTCCGCCAGCTCCTGCGCGCGCGCCGCATTCAAATCATAAAACGCGGTGAGCTGCGCGTCGGGGTTGTCGGCATATTCGGGAATGTGACGAACCTGCGCAATTTTGCCGCAGCCAATGATACCGATATGAAACATGTCTTTTTCCTCCCTTAGCTCGCCTTTTCCTTCTTTTGCAGCAGCACGGCGCCAATGACGATGATGCCCTTGAACGCCTCGCGCAGGAACGGAGGCACGCCGATGAGGTTCAGCAGGTTGTTCATCACGGCCAGAATCAGCATGCCCAGCACGGAACCGATCACCGAGCCGCGTCCGCCGCTCATGCTCGTGCCGCCGATGATGACCGCCGCAATCGCATCCATTTCGTATCCGCTGCCCGCGTTGGCGTAGTCCATGCTGCCGATACGGGCAATCTGAATGGCCGCCGTCACCGCGACCAGCGCGCCCATCAGCGCGTAGACGCGGCGCTTGACCGCGCGCACGTTCACGCCGCTGAGTTTGCTGGTGCGTTCGTTCGAGCCGATGGCGAACACCTGACGGCCAAACGCCGTATGCTTGCTGACCACGTGCAGGATCACCGCCAGCGCGAGCCAGTACAGGATCGGCAGGATGATCTCGCCGCCGATGCGCGCGTTGGCAATCTTCAAAAACGCCTTGGGCACGGTGGGCGACGCTTTCTGCATGCACTGCTGCGTCACGCTGCGGCAGATCTTCATCATGCCGAGCGTCGCGATGAACGGCGGCATGCCGAAATGCGCAACCAGAACGCCCGTGCATTCGCCCAGCAGCACGCCGAGCAGAATACCGATGGCGATGGCGATGATATACGCCGGAATACCGGTGATACCCAGACCGGCCAGCAGACCGGCGGGGCCGCTGTCAATCAGCGACATGACGACCGCGCCGATCGCCACCATCGTCGAGCCGACCGCCAGATCAATGCCGCCCGAAATGATGACGAACGTCATGCCCAGCGCGATGATGCCCACGCCCGCGTTGTTGCGCAGGATGTTGATCCAGTTTCGGGTAAACGCCGCAAACCACTCGCCGAAGGACGCATAATCGAACCCCAGCGCGAGAATTTGCAAAATCACCATCACCAGAAGCGCGATTCCCGTAGAAAACAGCGGTTTCCGCTTCCAGTTATCGGTGAACCACGCCAGAAAACCTTTTTGTTGGTCTTTTCCATAGTCGTTTTTCTCCTTTATCCGCATCAGCCGCCGGTTGCCAGCCCGCATGATTTCATGCTCGTCATCGTTTCTCCGCGCACTTCGCCGGCGATTGCGCCGTGATACATCACCAGCGCGCGATCGCAGACGCGGATCACTTCCTGCGCTTCGGAGGAAAGCACGATCACCGCGACCCCCTCCTTCGCCAGCTTGAGAATGATGTCGTAGATTTCTTCCTTCGCGCCCACGTCAACGCCCTGCGTCGGGTTATCCAAAATGAGCACCTTCGGCTTGCAGCTCAGCCATTTGGCCAGCACGACCTTCTGCTGGTTGCCGCCGGACAGGCTGGTGATCGAGTCGCTCTCTTTGCCCATCTTGATGTGCAGCGCCGCTTTCTCCCGCTCAAACTGCGCCCGCTGCCGCGCGTGGTCGAGCAGGCCATGGCGCATCAGCTCGCGCCATGAAACGATCGTTCCGTTTTCAAGGATCGACATATCCTTGATGATGCCGTTCTCCTTGCGGTTGCGCGGCACATACGCGAGGCCAAGCTGCTTGGCCTGCCAGGTGGACGTGATGCGCACGGGGTTTCCGCAGAGCCTGATTTCCCCCGCACTGACGGTTTCCGCGCCGAAAACAGCGGAAAACAGCTCGCTTCTGCCGTCTCCGAGCAGACCCGTAACGCCCAAAACCTCGCCCGCATACGCCGTCAGATCCACATTCCGGAAATACGGCTCCTGCGTCACGCCGTGCAGGCTCAGCCGCCCTCGCCCGCTGCGCGCCGGTGCCGAGTTTTCCGTGCGAACGTCATGGCCGACCATGAAGCGCGCCAAATCGGACGTGGTCACATCCTTCACGCTTCCGCTGGCAACCATCACGCCGTCGCGCAGAACCGTGTAGCTGTCGCAGATTTCCATAACCTCCCGCAGCTTATGCGAGATAAAGACGATGCCCACCTTCTGTTCCCGCAGCTGACGCAAGATGGCGAACACCTTTTCGATTTCCGGATCGGTCAGCGACGTCGTCGGCTCGTCCATGATGATCATCTTCGCGTTCATCAGCAGCGCGCGGCTGATTTCCACAATCTGCTTGTACGACGCATCCAGATTGCGCACCATCTCTTTGGGATCGAGCGTCAGCCCCATGCGTTCAAAAACGCGGCGCGTCTCCTCGATCATCCGTTTGTGATCCAGAAGACCGTTCTTCTTTTTTTCAGTTCACGCCCGATAAACATGTTTTCGTAAATCGGCAGATCATTGATGAGGTTCAGCTCCTGATGGATAAACGCGATGCCCGCATCCAGCGACTGCGCCGGCGAATCGAATTTCCTTTTCTGCCCATCCAGCAGAATCTCGCCCGAGTCCGGCTGCAAAACGCCGCCCAGAATATTCATCAGCGTCGATTTTCCCGCGCCGTTTTCGCCAAGCAGCGCGCAGATTTCGCCCTCGCTCAGCTGAAAGCCCACGGATTTGAGCACTTCGTTGGAACCGAACGATTTGCAGATTCCGTCCATTTTCAGTTTCATGGTTGTCCCCCCGCTTTTGGATATGAAAATGGGCTATGGCTCACGCCATAGCCCCGTTCCCCGCTGCCGCCGCGGGGCGGTCACGGCGAAGAAATTCCATCAATACACGGTGTTGTTCGGATCGATGTATTCGTCCACGTTGCTGCGATCCACGATCGTCGTCGGGATAACCAGAACCGGATCAACCTTTTCGCCCTTCAGCACGGAAACCGCCATATCCACGGCCTCGCGCACCATCAGCGGGCTGTACAGCGCGGAGCAGATGTTGATGTCTTCGTGCTCCTTGATGATCTTGAAGTATTCCTGGCATCCGCCGCCGCCGGTGATGACCTTGATATCGGTGCGGCCGGCGTCTTCGATCGCCTGAAGCACGCCGATGGAGGTTTCGTCATCCAGACTGTAAACCGCGTCGATCTGCTTGTTCGCCGCGAGGATATCGGTGAAATCCTTCAGGCCGTCTTCACGGGTGAAAGCGGTCGCGTACTCGATCACGTTCATTTCCGGCGCGATCTCCTTGATCGTGTCGGTGAAGCCCTTCATGCGCAGCTCGGAAACGCTGCCGCTGGTCGGAACCGGAAGCGCCACGACGGTGCCGGTGGTGCCGATCTTCTCGACGATGTACTTGGCGGACTCAACGCCCATGCCCTCGTTGTCGCCGGTCACGCGATACACGCCGTCCGCGTCGATGACGATATCGAAGTTCACGACCGTGATACCGGAATCAATCGCGTTCTGAATTGGCACTTCCATGCCTTCCCACTGCGGGAACGCAACGATCGCCTGAGCGCCCCAGGTCATGAGATCGTCCAGTTGGGTGGTCATTTCCTCGGCGTTGTTCGAAGTATAGAGCTTGTAGTCCACTTCGTCCGCCAGGGCGAGGCATTCCTGCTCGGCGTTATAGGCGACGCCCGCAACCCAGCCGTGCGTAACGGCAGGCGCGAGAATGCCGACCTTGTACTTGTCCGCCGCAGAACCCACGGCGCACAGCGCCATGCACAGCACCAGCGCAAGAACCACAGCCAAAATCTTTTTCATACCGTTCTTCCTCCTCAAGAAAGATCTTTCATTTTAGGCGCGGGATGGATTTCGTTCTCTCCTCGTCCTGTTGTCCATATTTTAGCACGGGCTGATTTCCATGTCAATTCAAACCGCTTCATTTTCACAGATTTGCATAGTTTTTTTACGTTTCCGGTTCCCCTTCGTTTTGTTTTTGTACACATTCCAATTATATTCAGTCAAATTTCGTGCGTTCTTTTCATTATCTGTTTCATTTTACGCATCCGCATGCTATAATATTCGCAGCATCGGCGCGCAAAAAAGCGTTCGCCATTTAGAAAAACAAGGAGGAATCATGCAATGAAACTGGGTTTGTCAGTGCCATTCTGGATGGCTGGACCTTGAAGAAATGATCGATACGGCAAGCGAAATGGGCTTTTCCTGCGTGGAGGTCGCCTGCTGGCCGCAGGGCAGGGGCGGAGCGCGCTACGCGGGCGTCAGCCACATCGACGTAGACAGCCTGAGCGACGAAAAGGCGGCCTACATCCTGAATTACTGCAAGGAAAGAAAGGTTGAAATTTCCTCTCTCGCCTACTATCCCAACACGCTGGACGGCAACCTTGAAAAACGTGCCTGCGTCGTTGAGCATCTGAAAAATGTGATCCGCGCCAGCCACAAGCTGGGCGTCAACATGGTCACGACGTTCATCGGCCGCGACCAGACGAAGTCCGTCGAGCAGAATCTGGCGCTCGTCAAGGAAGTGTGGCCGCCGATCATCGCGCTGGCCGAGGAGCTGGGCGTAAAAATCGCCATCGAAAACTGCCCCATGCTGTTCTGCGAGGATCATCAGTGGCCGGGCGGCCAGAATCTCATGACCACGCCGCCGATCTGGCGCAGGGTTTTTGAGCTTCTGCCTTCCAAAAACCTCGGCATCAACTATGATCCCTCCCACTTCGTCTGGCAGCAGATCGACTATCTGAAGCCGCTCTATGAATTTAAAGATCGGATCTATCACGTCCACTTCAAGGATATCAAGCTCTTCCCCGAAAAGCTGCGCGAGGTCGGCGTGATGGCCTACCCGCTCGATTTCATGAGCCCGAAACTGCCCGGTCTCGGCGACGTGGATTGGGGCAAGTACGTCTCCGCGCTGACCGATATCGGCTATGACGGATACGCCTGCATCGAGGTGGAGGATCGCGCGTTTGAGGGAAGCCGGGAGCGGATTCTCGATTCCCTGCGCCTGAGTAAGCGCTATATGGAGCAGTTTGTCATCTGACGCATTTGCTCCGCCCATTTTTCGATTCGCCCGCTGAAGTCCGCAACGCACCAAAGGGCATGACGCCGCGGCCGCTGTAAAACAATCAGGCTCCCGGTACCGACCGCTCGGTATCGGGAGCCTGATTGTTTGGCGGGAACGTCTGTCCGCGCGGGGATTTCATTCGGACAGGCTGTCGCTCAGCCCATCTTTGGGGCTGTCTAGAGATGTTCCTGCGTTGCAGCGACTTATTGAATTTCACGCTTTTATAAAAGACGACGGACATATACTGTTGTAGTAAAGCTCATCCGGGCACAGATCCTGTCCTTTCGGCCACTCCACGGTATAGCCGTTGACAGATACTGCGATGAAGTACCCCGGATCATTCAGGTTTCCGTACCAACTTCCTTTGATATAGGGTTTAACATCGAAGCGGCGCTTCTCTCCGTTATCAAAGGTCACGATGAGCTGGTAGGGACAGCCGTCACACACATTTTGGGGCTGGGGTGGTACAGCAATCAAGCATGGCGATTCATGTGCTTGGAAAGTACTGACAGGATCGGCCCTTTTCAGGCGGGTTCATTTCAAAACGCAGTCTCCCGACCAAATGGAAAATAGGATTTGTAATCTGGCCAAAGTATGATAAAATATAGGCAAGGAGGCTGTGCCGTAAGCTGTGTTTGAACCGGAACAATGGATATGGATTTGCGGGCAGACGAATGCGCGCTTCCTTTTTGAAAGGGAGCCCGCGCATGTACGTTATACTAATTCGCAGTTAAAATGCTTAACAGAGCGCATCAGATTTTTTGTTCTGACGAAGCCAAGTGAAGTGAGACGTACTGGAGGTACGTTGAACGGAACGAGGCAAAGTCAGAGCGCGAAAAAAAAGATGGTGCGCGGATTAAGCCATTTTAACAAGAATTAGTATTAAAACGGGAGGCGAACAGGATGATGTTGCCGCTGGTGATCGCGGTCATGCCGGAGGGAGCGGACCGGGATTATATGGAGTGGCTCTTTGTGGAGCATCATAGGCTGATGATGGTGACGGCCTTTGGCATCGTGCCGCAAAGCGCGGACGCAGACGAGATCGTCTCGGATAGCCTCATCGCCTTATACAAAAAGATCGATAAACTGCGCGGCATGGAGAAAAATACGCTGCGTCTGTACATCGTTTCGACAGTTCGAAACACGTCGCTCAACTACCTGAAAAAGCATCAGCGAATGAACAGCCAGTTCCTGCACATGCCGGACGCGGTCATCTGCCAGATACCCGGCAGGGACAACACGGAAGGAAAGATCGTCCTGTCCGAGGAACTGGATCGGGTGCGCATGGCCATCCGCGAATTGCCCGAGCGCGAGTGCATGGCGATCCAGCTCAAGTTTGACCTGGACAGGACGGATGCGGAGATTGCGCAGTTGATGGGCATCAGCGTGGACAGCGTCCGGCGGTACATCCATCGGGGGCGGGAGCGAATCCGGCAGAAGGGTCTATCAGGAGGAGAAGGACGATGAATGAGAATCGTTTGAATTTTCCGGAGATTCAGGACGCGCACCTGGATCAGATGATCCGCCTGGCCTTCGCGCAGGAGGCCGCGCTGTTGGCACAGGAATGGATGGCGCAGAGTGAAACGCCAGAGACGCCGCAGGAACAGGAGCGGGCAGAGCGGCTTTTGAGGCGGATGTGGGCGCAGATTGACCGGGAGGAACGCGCTGTGCGGCGCAGAAGCCGGAGCGCCCGCCTGCGGCGGATCGTGCCGCGGGTTGTAGAAATTGCGGCCTGCGTGGTGCTGGCTGTCGCTGTGGCCACCCCTTTGCGATAGCGAACGTGGAATTCATCCGCTCAGCGGTGATGAAGCTGCTCATCCGCATCGACTGGGAGGAGGGCGTCATGCAGATGAATCTGGTGGAAGACGAGGGCGCCGCGTTTAACGTGCCGGCGGACTGGCCGGGCGAGTACTTCCCGTCGTACCTGCCGGAGGGCCTTGAGGTGACGTGGAAGAGTTATTCTGGTGGAAGTCCGTGTATTGAGTACACGTCTGAATCCGGTGTGCAGGTAATCAGCTTTGGTGAAGCCGGTTCCAATACCACACAAGTCAGCGGTATTGAAGGCGCGGTCATCTCGTATATGGACATCAACGGGCAGACCGCTGTCGTGATTGAGACCGAGCATCCGGAAAATGAAGCGGATTATTACGTCGGTATTACGTGGGACAACGGGGAAAAGTGGTTCAGTTTGAATACTAGCGGGGTATCCAAGGAGGAAACGATCAGAATCGCCCGCAGCGTCAAAAAAAAACTCAAAAAATGAAAAAAGTTTGTCCCGTTTGGCTTCCTCAGTTGTCTTATATAGTGAGAAGCAATTGAGGAGGTTTTTCCCATGAAAATGCATCGAGTCGTAGCAAGTGTCCTGTGTATGGCTTTGCTCCTGACGCTCTGCCTGTCTGTTGCCTGTTCAGAAGGAATCATGCCATTTGCTGAAACTGGGAATTTGGTTTGGGTTGGACTGAGCTTTTCAAACGGAAAGGTGATAGGCGACGGCAAAGTAACGAAACTCAAGCAGGGTGTACCGCAAGTACAACCGTCTATGTGCAGGCCAAGAGCGGGAGCAGATGGACGACCAAGGCTTCGGGAAGCGGTGGCCGGGAAGCAAGCGCTTCCTGCACAGCGCAAAAGGGTACGGAATACCGCGCTTATGCCGTTGCAACGATTTATGACAGCGAAGGGAACAAGGTCGATACGGTCAAGAGCTACAGCAGCTCCAGCGTGTATTGATGAATTTACCGGCAGAATAGAACTGTCATCAAGATATCGGAAAGAAAAGGCCGGTAATTACCATAATTCAAGAAAGGAGATGGTACCATTGGTTGGAAATGATAGTCATTTGCTACAGAAGAATTGGAAATAGGAAAAATGGAAGCTTTACAAATGAGACGAAGAACAAAAGGAGGATCATCTACTATGAAGAAAATCGTGCTGAGTCTTGCTCTTGTTGCTCTGATGCTTTTTGGCTTGGTAGCAGCCGCTGAAGGAATCGTCCCATATGGCAATCCGGATACTACATTGGATAATCCGCAGTCTCTTCCGTACAGTTCTTCCTTCAGTTTTAAGGAAGGTTCGACAACCAATGCATTCAAGACTTCTTCTGGTTCCATTACGGTGAAGCTGGAAGATGCTTATTTGACGACGAACAGGACGGCTAAAATCAGTATCAAAGCGTATTACTGGAATGGAAGTACGTGGAAATCGTCGGATTCTAGCAGTGTTACAATCAATAATACCAAGGCTGATTATTCCGTTACGCTGAGTGTTTCTGCAAACAAGCCGCTCTACGTAAGACTTTCCAAAACGGATTATACCGGATATTATGCTAAGGGAACGCTGACGATCGAATGACAGATCAAGTGAAAGTTCTTTTTGCGTTAGGTGAGAAGAACTTCTCATTTTCCCACGACAAAGGAAGGTAAAAAAGATGAAACGACTTGTACTTGTGGCGCTGCTGTGTGTGCTGTTGGGCGCTGTGGCGTTTGCCGAAACGGAAGATGAAGGCGCGCGGCGCTCCAAAACACGTTGATGGAATTGGAGGAGACGTACGGCGCCGAACTGTTGCCCGAAGAACAGATGCAGCTCAGCTTCCTGATCGATTGGGCGGATCGTTACGTGGAAAGCGAGCAATGGGCGCAGTTTGCCGAAGACTTCGGGCAATGCCAGGACGCCCAAAAGCTTTCGGAGCTGCTCAATACGGACTACATGGGCATCAACCAGGCCGAAGAAGGGCTGATGCAGCGCGAGGAAGCCCGGCAAAGAAGCATCGAGATTGTGCAGGCGGCGGATTTGACCTCGAGCAAATGCCTTACGTATCCCTGGGCAGCAGGGCGGTTGGAACGGCTGGGAAGTCAGGGTCTCCCAGATCCCGGGGATGAGCAGCGCACACCGGGCGTCATGCTGACCTGGCCAACGATGGAGCCGTCCGGTACATGGAGTACCTGGGCGAGCCCACCGAGGCGGCCATCGGCGCGGCCATCAGCGAGCAGCGAGCGCAGGAGATTGCCCTTGCGTTCATGACACAGTATGTGGACGCGGAGGGCGAAGCGGCCTGCACCGCGCAAGCAGAGGATTCGCACTGGAAGGTCACGTTCGAAGGGCAGGCGGACCAGCAGCCGTGTGAGGTATGGATTGACAACCAGACGGGCGCTGTCCTTCTTGTTGAAACGTTCACGAGGTAAAATCCAAATCACCTCGTTGCTGCCGCCTCTGTGAGGGGCACCTGGAATCCGTAACACAAGGACGGGGCAGGACAAGCCGTCCTGCTCCGTCTTGCACAGAAAGGGGGCGCGATTTCATGACATTCATGGCGAAAGGGCTGATGATGATCCTGCTCCTGCTGGCAGGGTCCGCCTGCGGCCTGGCACAATCGTGCATTCCTTTGGAGGTTCAGCCCTTTGACTACACGCTGGATGTGCACAGCACGCGCTACGCGGGCACGGCCGTGGTCTCCCCGGTTCCCGGAGAGCCGGTGTATGAGCTGACCGCCGAAGGATATACCGGCGTGCGCGAGGACGCCGAACGGATCTATGCCCTGTTGGGCCACGCGGGCGAGGCGATGGAGGAAAAACACATCAACAGGGAGTACACCCATTCGTACATCATTGGCACAAAAAAACGTGCATTTTTCGCCTGCGTGCTTGCGCTATGGGGCGGATCTGGAGAAGCTGGATCAGTTCAACCGGGCGGGCGCGTGGATATCCGGGCTCCATGATACATATACGGACGTATATCGCGGATATCAGCTCCCCTGGCGGGAAATCCCCTTGATTGCGCAGACGGACTTTGGAGCGCGGGTAGAGGAGGCGTTTGCCATTCTGGATAGCATGGGCATTGCGTTCGGGGAGCCGGAGGCAGTTGCCTACTGGGACGTCTTTGCGATGCAAAGTGAGTACGACCGGTTACAGTTCGACCAAGAACCCCATACGTTTGAGGAAGCGGACGCGATACTGGAAATTCAAATGCCCACGTATCTGAATGGCATGCGCTTAAAGGCGGCCAGCATGGGAACCAGCGACGCCAGCCTCAACGATTGCCGGACATCCATCCGCGTGCGCATGACGCAGCAGAAGATCATGGAGATCGACGCGAGCTATTGCCGGTTTAAGGCGCCGCAAGAGCAGCGGGGCGGCGAACCCATCCCGCCGGAGCAGGCGCTGGCGCAGTATGAGCAACACCTCAATCAGATGCTGGTCCTCGAAGAGGGGACGACGGAAATCACCGGCATACTGCTCGAGTACGATGTCTGGCATCGCTACACGGCAGGCGTGTTTTCCCCGACGTATCATTTTTACCCCGTCTGGAGCATCTACACGGCGTGGAGCTGCGATCAACCGGCGATGATGATTCACGCGCTGGATGGAACGGAAGTGATCTGGTGAACCGAAGCGAAAAGGCCAAAACAGCGGCCGCGCCGGCACGGCGGAATGTGCCGCATCGAATCTGCGTGTTTTTGAAAGAGACCTTCCTGACGCTGCGCTTTGCCGAGGGGGCGCTCCTGTGCTGCGGGATCTATGTTCTCGGCGATCTGGTCTGGTGGGGCGCGAAAAGCTTTCTCTATGTATTCGGCGCGTCCACGCTTTTCAGCTCCTTCATTTATCTGTTCCCGGTTTGCGCCGCGTTTCCCTACGCCCTGCGATACCGGGAAAACAGAAAGAACCATTTGACTACATGATCTTGCAGCGGTGCTCGGTTTTCAGGTATTTGAACACCCT
>VOFB01001971.1_pt1 | contig 35136 bp, 54 predicted proteins | sample 5384141 | NCBI WGS metagenome assembly VOFB01 (sample SAMN12384721, study PRJNA508395) | human gut metagenome | isolation source: healthy gut A | host: Homo sapiens | reverse complement strand
GTAACGGCAGACGTAAGCGCCTTGTTATGAGTATCTTTGCGGATAGCTTTAATTACAGGAGCATCAAGGAAAAAGGACTTGATAAACTTATGCCGGAAACGGCTGCATTTTTTTTGAAAAGGAATTGTGTTTGATAATTTTTACAGTGGTTCCGAATGGACACTTCCTTCAATTGCAACTTATTGGACCGGTAAACATTCATCAAAGCATATGAATCTGGATGAGAAATATCTCATTGATTTTATGAAGGATGAGAAAGTCCTTGCTGAATATTTTCATGATGAAGGATATGTTACGGCTAAAATAGGAGGCAATGATGCGGTAACTCCGGTAAGCGGGTATAACCGTGGAATCGATAGATTCCTGTATCAATATATAAGCCGGGGATATACAGCCAAGGATGTTGTCACGGATGTTATTGAACATATGCGTACATTTTCCGGAGATGACCAGTATCTGTGGGTCGATTTTGTTGATCTCCATGATATTTCCGGGGGATTTATGCGTTCGATAGGTGTGCAGGCGCAGATGCCTCTTGAGTGCAGAATGTTTGATAATGATGTCAAAACAACTGTTAAGCAGACATACAGCGAGAACAGAAAATATATTTTTTGAACAGGAACTCAGGGAATTTGATTTTCATCTGGGAAGGTTGTTTAAGTATATTGAAGATAATTACAGCGATGATGAGATAGTCATATCTTTATTCTCAGATCACGGTGCGGCGTTTATGGTAGATAACGGTGAGCCGTTTGTGTCGTGGCAGAGAATGAATGTACCGATGATGATAAGAGGAACCGGCGGTATCAGGGGCGTATGCGATGAAGTGGTTGAAAGTGCGGATTATGCTGCGATGATGTGTGCGCTTGCGGGAATAAAATATGATTATACGGGAACGGACGCAAATCTGCCGAAAGTACTCGGAGGAACACGCGAGAGGGAATATGCATTGTCACAGAGCCTTTTTGTCGGGGATTTGTACAGTGGTGCATTGCATGGCAGAGATTTTCACTATTATTTTAAATCGGCAAAGCCGGTACAGCCGGAATTCAGAATAGATATATCCAAAGCAGAAGATTATATCGCGGATGACCGGGGAGAAATAATAGATGATGACGACCGCAGATTAAAGTATAGAGAGTGGCTTTTGAGCGAAATAAAACATTTGATAAAAAAATAGCCTCTTTTCAAATTAATATGTTGACAATTGAAAATGTCATAGATATAATATTAGTTGCGCGCATTGTAATATGCTTATTTTGCGTGCAAGAACGAGAATTTGAATAATCAGATTCGCAACCAAGGAAATTTATTTACAGGAGGTGAAATGGAATGCCTAACATTCAACCAGTTAGTAAGAAAGGGCCGTCAGACAGCTGTTAAAAAATCTACAGCACCGGCTCTGCAGAAGAGCTATAACTCTTTCAGAAGAAAGCTATCGATTCTGCATCACCGCAGAAGAGAGGTGTTTGTACAGCTGTTAAGACTAAGACACCTAAGAAACCTAACTCAGCTCTTAGAAAAATCGCCAGAGTTCGTCTTTTCTAATGGAATCGAAGTAACAAGCTATATCCCAGGTGAAGGACATAACCTTTCAGGAGCATAGTGTTGTACTTGTAAGAGGTGGAAGGGTAAAGATTTACCTGGTACCAGATACCACATCGTTAGAGGAACACTTGATACGGCAGGAGTTGCTAAGAAGACAGGCGCGTTCAAAATACGGCGCAAAGAGACCGAAAGACGCAAAATAATATTCGCATTTAAGTCAGTATAGTGCCGTGTAAATATTTTTAACCTGTAGGTTGCAGGGTTAAAATATACCGCGCGAACACATCAGACACATGTGAGTACCTATGAATTAATTATTATGTTAAGGAGGGAAGACCCGTGCCACGTAAAGGACATACTCAGAAGAGAGATGTATTAGCAGATCCGTTATACAACAGCAAGGTTGTTACCAAACTCTATCAACAATATTATGTTAGATGGTAAGAAGTCTACAGCTCAGAAGATAGTATACGGTGCATTCGAAAAGAGTTGAAGAGAAGACTGGTAAAGATGCACTCGAGGTATTCGAGGAAGCTATGAATAACGTAATGCCTGTACTTGAAGTTAAGGCAAGACGTATCGGCGGTGCTACTTATCAGGTACCTATCGAAGTAAGAGCTGACAGAAGACAGGCTCTCGGACTTCGTTGGTTAACAGCTTTTTCACGTGCAAGAGGCGAGAAGACTATGGAAGAAAGACTCGCAAACGAGATCCTTGACGCATCTAACAATACAGGTGCATCTGTCAAGAGAAAAGAAGATATGCACAAGATGGCAGAAGCAAACAAGGCTTTCGCACATTACAGATTCTAATCTCGGATTATCAATTTTTACTTTTAGATGCTAAAATTTTTATTAAATAAGGAGGAAAAACCTTGGCTGGAAGAGAATATCCGCTGGATAGAACAAGAAATATAGGTATTATGGCTCATATCGATGCAGGTAAGACTACATTAACAGAACGTATCTTTATTATACTGGTGTAAACTATAAGATTGGTGAAACTCATGATGGAGCTTCTACAATGGACTGGTGGAGCAGGAGCAGGAAAGAGGTATCACAATCACATCAGCCGCTACTACATGTCATTGGACATTGAGGATCATCACAAACCAATGCCGGGCGCATTAGAGCATCGTATCAATATCATTGATACCCGGGCCACGTAGACTTCACTGTAGAAGTTGAGCGTTCACTCAGAGTACTTGATGGCGCAGTAGGTGTATTTGATGCTAAGGCAGGTGTTGAGCCACAGTCCGAGAACGTATGGCGTCAGGCTGATACCTACAATGTACCTCGTATGGCATTCATCAACAAGATGGATAAAATGGGTGCAGACTTTTTCTATTCAGTTCAGACAATTATTGACCGTTTAGGCAAGAACGCAATTCCTGTACAGATCCCAATCGGTAAGGAAGATGATTTCAAAGGCTTAATCGATCTGTTTGAAATGGATGCTTACTATTATAAAGACGACAAGGGCGAGGACATCGAGATTACATAATCCCTGATGATCTTAAAGACCTTGCAGACAAGGATGGAGAGAGAACCTCGTTGAGAAAATCTGCGAATTAGATGATGATTTAATGATGATGTATCTTGAGGGCGAAACTCCTTCCAAAGAGCAGTTAAAGGCAGTTCTTCGTAAGGGAACAATTGCCAGTGAAGCTGTTCCTGTATTTGCGGTTCTGCATATAAGAACAAAGGTGTACAGAAGCTCTTGACGGCGTTATCGAGTATATGCCGGCTCCTACAGATGTCCCTGACATCACAGGTGTTGACTTAGAAGGTAACGAAGTAACAAGACCATCTTCTGATGAGGAACCATTCTCAGCATTGGTATTCAAGATTATGACTGACCCTTTTGTTGGTAAGTTGGCATACTTCAGAGTTAACTCAGGTACATGTAACTCCGGTTCATATGTATTGAATGCATCTAAAGATAAGAAAGAGCGTATTGGACGTATCGTGCAGATGCATGCCAATAAGCGTACAGAAATTGAGAAAGTATACTCAGGTGATATCGCAGCGCAGTAGGATTCAAGATCAACAACAGGTGATACAATCTGTGATGAGCAGCATCCGGTAATTCCTTGAGTCTATGGAATTCCCAGAGCCTGTTATCGAGCTCGCTATTGAACCTAAGACAAAGAACGATCAGGGTAAGATGGGTGAAGCTTTAGCAAAGACTTGCTGAAGAAGATCCTACATTCAAAGCTCACACTGATCAGGAGACAGGACAGACAATCATTGCAGGTATGGGTGAGTTACACCTCGAAGTTATCGTTGACCGTCTTCTTCGTGAATTCAAGGTAGAGGCTAACGTTGGTGCTCCTCAGGTTGCTTACAAAGAGACAATCACTAAGGCTGTTGACGTAGACAGCAAGTATGCTAAGCAGTCCGGTGGTCGTGGACAGTATGGACACTGTAAAGTTAAATTCGAGCCGATGGATCCGAACGGTGAAGAGACATTCAAGTTCGTATCAACTGTAGTTGGTGGTGCTATTCCGAAGGAATATATCCCGGCTGTAGGCGAAGGTATCGAAGAGGCTACTAAGGCCGGTATCCTTGCAGGATTCCCTGTACTTGGTGTATAGCTAACGTATATGATGGTTCTTACCATGAAGTCGATTCATCTGAAATGGCATTCCACATTGCCGGATCTATGGCATTCAAGGAAGCTATGCAGAAGGCAAGTCCGGTTTTACTTGAGCCGATCATGAAAGTCGAAGTTACAATGCCTGAAGAATACATGGGCGATGTAATCGGAAGCCTTAACTCAAAGCGTGGACAGGTTCAGGGTATGGAAGACATCGGCGGCGGTAAGATGGTTAAAGCACTTGTTCCGCTTGCAGAGATGTTCGGTTACTCAACAGAACTTCGTTCATCCACACAGGGCCGTGGTAACTACTCAATGTTCTTCGAGAGATATGAGCAGGTACCAAAGAACGTACAGGATAAAGTTATTGCTGCAAAAGCAAAATAAATATTGAAAATATTTCGGATATGAAATATAATTATTAAAGCTAATTTAAAAAGACAACCCGGAAGAGGGAAAATTTAAGGAGGATTTTTTAAAAATGGCTAAAGCTAAATTTGAAAGAACAGGTTCAGCTGAGCTCTATCCCAATCCTCTCCTGACCGTAAGTCAGACCTTCCTTTCCTTATGCCTGTTGAGTGGTTGGTCTTCATGACGAAATCCGTTCAACAGTTTGCACAGGTATCGAAATGTTCAGAAAGATTCTTGACTATGCTGAGGCTGGTGACAACATCGGTTGTCTTCTTCGTGGTGTTCAGAGATCTGATATCGAGAGAGGCGAGGTTCTTGCAGCTCCTGGTTCAATCCATCCACACACAAAGTTCTCAGGTCAGGTTTACGTTCTTTCTAAGGACGAAGGTGGTCGTCATACTCCTTTCTTCAACAACTATCGTCCACAGTTCTATTTCAGAACAACTGACGTAACCGGTGTTATCACTCTTCCTGAAGGTACAGAGATGTGTATGCCTGGCGATAACGTTGTAATGAACGTTGAGCTCATCACTCCTATCGCTATTGAAGAAGGTCTTCGTTTTGCTATCCGTGAAGGTGGTAGAACAGTAGGTTCACGTCAATGTTGCCGCAAAAAGTCTAGCGGAATTGAGTACACCCAAGCCCTTTTTTCCCTCAAATATATATACGCGTGTGAGTTTGCGCCGTTATAAAAACTGATTCATTAATTTTTCATCAACCTCGTGAAACGTTTCGTATCCGCACATAATCTGCTTCCCATTCAAAATGAAATCAAATATCTTTTCCGCAACCCCATCTTATTTAAGCCGCGAAACTTCATCATATTTTGTTGTAAGCGTCACGATATTTGTATTACCGCCAAAGTTCCTACCATGTTTGAATTTTGCGACAATCATATCACAATTTTTCTTTTCAAGTTTCTTTCTTGAATTTTCAAGCATATTTTTTCCATAGAGAAACCGCAGATAAATCTGACCATTTTTCTTCAATTTCACCGAAGGTTTTAATATATTCGTACGTTCGTTCAGTTCAATCGACATAATACCGTCCTGTTTTTTTACACTGCTTACGTTCAGCAGGTCTGTAATCGCCACCGCCGCCGCCTTAACGATTATATCCATACTGTTTGGCATTGTTCTATTACCGCGTCATACATATCTTTCGCACTCTGCACCTTAACCGTATTCACAAACACAGGAGGCTCCTGTCGCATTTACCCATAACAAAGCGTCGTCCGCACCTCTTAGCATTGTGTTCTTGTAAGTGTAAAACCCATTTTTTCCTGCTTGAATGGGTTTAAGCAGAATCACAATGATAGCCTAAGAAGCACCTCACTCATCATACCTTTTTTCAAATGCAATCTCTTTAACAATGTATTCAAACAAAAGCCTTCATCAGGTATTCTGCCGTCACCCATATCACTGTTTGCAGTTACCTGCAAAAGCTGGGTTCCTAAACTTCAGTTTGCCTAATGCTTCAGCTTTTCAATATATCCTTGCACGATATGGTTATGGAAACATATGATTCATAGCAGGTGAATACCTCGCAAGGAATGCCATGTTGCGTGGCTGGTAAGCATATCGTCGGCGGATACCGTTTGCAATCTTTGTTTGATTACATTTGCACTCGCCGGTGCAATCATAACCACATCCGCCGCTTTCGTAAGTGCAACGTTCAACGCCGAATCGCAACATGGTCAACGATCTATGCTGTCACGTCAGTAAAAGTTATGGGATTTATGAAAATTAGTTGCAATTTGCGTCATGCGACGTACTTCACAATGCTGTTTTGCTGCCATTCTTGCAAGATTTGCGATTTTGTACGTCAAAATACTTCCCGTAACTCGCCACGACTTTTTCTCCTTTGAGCATACTAATCCTCCGTTCAAAATTATATTTATATACATTCTTCTATTATAGCACAATTTTCATATAAATAAATATCAAATTCACAAGAAACGGAGTGAGTATATGAATTTATATTTGTGCTGATGATTATTGTGTCGATAATACTTTAACGGCACTGGGTCGACCAAACTATAAACGGTGCGTTTGAGGGTGCGAAAAGCGTTTTTACGGTTACTTATGGAGTTATGTGCTTTTGGACGGGTATTATGAAATTGCCGAAAATGCGGGATTGTCACAGAAATTAGAGAAATTATTAAACCTATAATAAACTTCCTGTTTCCAATGCAGGTCAAAACGCAAAAATATACGTCGTGAATATGAGTGCCAACATACTGGAATGGGCAACGCCGCAACGCCTATGGGCATAAAGGCTATGCAATGTCTTGACAAGGAAAACAACAATCCCTTTATACATCAAAAAATATGTGTATGCTTTGTCGTTTTGAACACCAATGTCCGTACAGCGATACCCATAACAATAATCGCTCTGCAGTCGCGGTAAACTCTGCAAATCGTTTTCAGTTATTCTGCCGATTTGGATTTCTTCATTCACCGCCGCATTTATTGCTTTAACACTGACAAAAATTACTATATAGGGAGTAAAATATGATTTATGTAATACCGCTCATAATTGCACTTGTTCTTATAACCGCAATGATAAAAAACTTCCGTCATACGAACTTTTTATAGATGGGGCAGACGGGGCCGAAAATAGTATCAGGCATATTTCCGCCGCTTGTAGCGGTGCTTACCGCCGCATATATGCTCCGTGCGTCAGGCACGCTTGACCTTATATCACTTCTTTCACCTATCACAAATTTAATTCCTGCCGAAGTTGCCTTTGGCACTTATCCGTCAATATCGGGCAGCGGTGCACGGGCATACTTACCGAAATTTTAAACAATTACGGTGCCGACAGCGAAGTCGGTCGAATTGCCTCCGTTATAATGGGTTCGACTGAAACAACTTTCTACTGTCTTTGCGTATATTTTGCGAAACAAGGGTAAAACATAACTTGAAAGCTGTTCCTTTTGCGGCTGTCGGTGACATAGTTGGCATATTGACGGCGGCTATTTTGATTAAGTTGGTAAAATTTTAACGAATTTTAATTATATACTTGAAAACAGATAATTTTTATATATAATATAATCAAGAAAAAATCGGATAATTTTGTCCGCATAAAAAAAGAGAAATTGACTATGTACAACAAATTAACAGTTGAAGATGTTGACGTAAAAGGCAAAAAAGGTTTTAGTACGTTGTGATTTAACGTGCCGCTTGACGCTGACAGTAATATCTGACGAAAACCGTATTGTGGGTGCACTTCCTACAATTAAGTATCTTATAGATAACGGAGCAAGAGTTATTCTTTGCTCACATATGGGTAAGCCAAAGGGTGAGCCTGTTCCATCACTTTCTCTTGCACCTGTTGCAAAGAGTCTTTCAGAAAAAGCAGCAAGAAGTTGTTTTGCCGCTGACGATAACGTAGTAGGCGAAAATGCTAAAAAGGCTGTTGCAGAAATGAAAGACGGCGATGTTGTTCTTCTCCAGAACACTCGTTTCAGAAAAGAAGAAACAAAGAACGAAGAAGTTTTTCAAAAGAACTTGCTTCACTCGCTGATGTATTCGTAATGCATTCGGTACAGCTCACAGAGCTCACTGCTCAAACGTAGGTGTATCTTCTCAATTTGCCGGTTGTTGTAGCTATTTGACACCGAAAAGGGAAATCAACTTCCTCGGTAACGCAGTAAACAACCCGTAAGACCGCTTTCAGCTATTCTTGGCGGAAGTAAGTTTCTTCAAAGATTGTGCTGAAGAACTTTTAAAGAAAGTAGACAAGCTAATCATCGGCGGTTTACACATTCTTCGCAGCACAAGGCAAGACAACAGGTACATCACTTCGTCCCGATTACATTGACTATGCTAAGAAAATGCTTGACGAGGCAGGCGCGACAAGTTACCTCTTGCTGATACAGTAGTTGCTAAAGAATCGACGAATCACAAATTGTTGAAGGTAATATTCCTGACGGCTGGATGGGTCTTGACATCATCTCTAAGACAATCGAACTTTACAAGGATGCTCTTCTTAAAGACGCAAAGACAGTTGTTTGAAGGCCCATGGGCGTATTTGAAATGCCAAACTGTAAAGGGTTCAAATACAATAGCTCAGAAGCTGATCTTGACGCTACAACAATCATCGGCGGCGGTGACAGTGTTGTTGCAGTAAACTCGTCTTGGCGATAAGATGAGCCACATCTCAACAGGCGGCGGTGCATCACGAATTTCTTAGCCGTAAAGAACTTCCTGGTATCGCAGCTTGACAGATAATAATTATTATAAGGTCACGACCGCCTCTCACCATATTTTAATGATCAGATAGACTGTCTGGCTACTATACCGAACTAAAGGAAACAATGGGAAAATATATAATTGCCGGTAACTGGAAGATGAACAAGCTTCCGTTTGAGTTACATGATTGCCATCACAAAGAAGCAATCGGACGCAACAAAGGGTTCAGAATGAAGTGTTTGCTGTACACCGCTTCCCGTATGGCCTACCACAGGCTGTTGAAGCCGCTAAGGTTCACACGTTAAAATCGGTATGGAAAACCCACATCTTTATACGCGAAGCCAAAAGTGAAGTGCAGAAATGCTTAAAGACCTTATCACAGCTAACAAAGAATGTAAATACAACAACGAAACTGATGAAACAGTTAATCTAAAGGTGCTGCTCTTGAAAAGGGTCTTATTCTATAGTTTGGCTGGTGGTGAAAGTCTTGAACAGCGCAGTCGGTATCACAATGGACTGATTGTTATTCGCCAATCAAGGCATTTGCCGGAATCAGTACACCGACGCGGGGCGAAAGTTGTCGTTGCATACGGAGCCACCTCGTCATCGAGACACAAGATCTGCCACGACAATCAAGCCACACAGTTTGCGGCGGTATCAGAGAATTACTTGAAAACCTTTACGATACTCAACATGTGCATAATACTATTCAATGGCGGCAGCATGAATCCTAAGAACTGTGCATGTGACCTTGCTGCTTTTCAAACATTGATGGTATTCATTTATGGTGCATTCTAAAGAGTGCTGACTTCGCCGTTATCACAAAGGCAGCAATAATTGATTTGCGCAAGGCGCATTATTGCCTGTCCTATTTTTAAACATAAAGGCGATAAATCATGTCCAATCTACTTAATTATTATGATCATTACATTGAACCAAACAGCAGAGGTATGCTATCGTAGCGGGCAAAGAAATATCTTGACAGTTTTACCACACAGTTTTCTGCAAGCGGTCTGACTGCCTTGGCCTCCCACTTATCAAATGGGTACTATGGTATCACAATAAATATCGGTGCCGGCAGAATTGTTTATCAAATGTTTGTTTAAGATTTCAAAGATTACTAACGACGTACCGCAAAACGCGCTTCAGACGCTATGGACGCCGCTAAAGCACGGCAAGTCACTTCACCTTATGGGACTTCTTTCAACGGCGGTGTGCACACAGCCAATAACGAACACCTTTACGGTCTGTTAAAGATGGCTATGAAAAAATAGAAGAAACGTATATGTCTAATATCTCTTTGACGGTCGGATGCCTCCCACATCAGGGTGCCGAATTTATACGAACTTGAAAAGAAGAAATTAAAGAAATTGGCGTAGGCCTGTCGCTACAATTATGGGCAGATTTTACGCTATGGACAGAGATAACGCTTGGGACAGAGAGTCGAAAAGGCTTACAAAGCTATGCATGTTGACGGCGAAGGCATATAGGAAACAGACGCTGTTACAGCTCAATATATTTTTCTTCAACTCGTCCTGAAACTTGAAATGACATTCGGAGAATACATCAGTAAGAAAAGGCCCACACAGCTTAGAATTGCCGAAACACGAAGTATGCACACGTTACATTCTCTTCAACGCGGTGAAGAAAAGCAATTTGACGGTGAGGAAAGAATACTTATCAAGTCACCTGACGTTGCAACTTTCGATATGGAAACCTGAAATGAGTGCTTATAGAAGTTACTGCCAATGCAGCGTTTACGCACCACCTGGACAGTTTGATACATTTGCCCAATTATGCTAACTGTGATATGGTCATCGTTAACAGGTATTACGTGGAAGCGGCTGTTAGCAGTTGAAGCCGTTGACGAGTGTGTAGGGCAGAAATGGTTGGACGTTATTCTGCAAAGGGCGGACAAGTTATCATCACTGCCAGGTAACGACTGGCTTAATCGACCTCTGTTACAAAAGTTCCAGCTCATACAACTAACCCCGTTCCTGAGCGATCTCTGTAGGTGTGGTATGAGGCTAAAGTCAGAACGGCAGACCTTTGTGACCTTTCTGCCCGACCATGCTTGACCTATGGGGACTTGGAAAACTGAACAAAATGACAGGTGAGAGTCTTATTGTAAATAATTTTGATATATTAGAGTGTCGAATTCAATCGGCACTCTTTTTCTTTAAATTTCCACTTGTTATATTGCTGTTTATACTATATACTAGCGGTGAGGAGGGATATGATAAGGCGAAAAATAGCACTTTTTTTATCACTGATGATTATGTCACCGACGGTTTTTGCCGATGATGATATAACGTATCTAAACCAGAAGATGAATTAATATTTGGCAGTCACCAATAATACAAAAACGATTCCAACTCTTGGTACTGTTCAGAGATATTTGAAAATCTTGATATGGTTTGTACAGGTTTGGCGATTTAACAGCGTGTAACGGCTCAAAAAGACGATTTAACCATAACTTTGTTTATAAACGAAAATACGATGGTTAATGATACGTTCAGAGCTTAATACGCCTCTATAATCTACAATGATTACACCTTGTACCGTTAAGGGCTGTATCGGAATCCCATTGCAGAGGTATTTGGGACGGTGACACGCATACAGTTTATATTGAAACCGATAATGAAAGTGATTTTGATGATTGGGGATGAAGTTCTATCCGTGAACGAAGAATCGCAAAAATATAATGTTGCAATCGTTAAATGGGGACGATCTGCTTCATGCTCTAACAGCCAATGTGAAGATATGATAGACAGAAACTTTGCACACAATAGCCTTCCTGACGGACAAACCTGTTTGACAGAATGGTTTGGATATCACACTCTTCGGCAGGGGAGAATATAGCTGCAGGCTGAATCTTCACCGCAAATGTTATGGATTCTGGATGAATTCACTGGGACTTTTTAAAAATATATTCAACCTGATTTTGAATATATATAGGTAGGACTTTTGAGGAGGATCATACGGTATTTATTGGGCACAGGAATTTGCAACGTTTAAATAATGTAATAAAAAAAATAATATTTTTCCTATTGACACAATTAATAGTGGTAGTATAATAATATATAAAGGTAGAGGTGCTTTGTGTATCAGTATGTATACGGAGATATGCAATTATCTTTGATGTATACAGAAAGGACACAGTGCCGAAGTTTGAATATTATTGCGGATATTCATTCTGGGCATATCGTTAATAGCGGTATGACTGTCATCGTAAGGTGGGGAGCTATCACGCTGTTTTTGTTATATGCAAACATAGCAGTAGTTTCTGACTACTGCTTTTTATTTTATAAAAACAAAGGAGAGTCAAAATGAAAGACAATTACAAAGTAGGTATTATAGGTGCAACAGGTATGGTTGGACAGCGTTTTATTACACTTCTTAACGACCACCCATGGTATACAATCGAAGTGCTTGCAGCATCTCCGAGAAGTGCCGGCAAGGCTTATAAAGACGCCGTAGGCGCTAAATGGGCTATGGACGAAGAAATTCCTGCATCAGTAGCAGATATGGTTGTTATGGACGCTACAAACGACGTTGAAAAAATTGCAGAAAAGGTAGATTTCGTATTCTGTGCAGTTGATATGAAGAAAGACGAAATCAAGAGCCCTTGAAGAAAAGTATGCAAAGGCTGAATGCCCTGTTGTATCAAACAACTCCGCACACAGACATACTCCTGATGTTCCGATGATTATTCCGAAATCAACCCTCAGCACATTGAAATTATTCCTGCTCAGCGTGAAAGACTTGGTACAAAGAGGTTTTATCGCAGTTAAGTCAAATTGCTCTCTACAATCATATTTGCCTGCAATGGCTGTTGTTAATATGAAGTACCCAATCGACCACGCTCTTGTAACAACTTATCAAGCTATTTCAGGTGCAGGTAAGACTTTTAAGACATGGCCGGAAATGGTTGACAACCTAATCCCATACATCGGCGGAGAAGAAATGAAGTCAGAAGTTGAGCCTAACAAGGTACTTGGTAAAATTGAAGGTAAAGAAATCGTTCCTTCAACCGAATTGCAAATCGAATGCCAAACATACAGAGTTCCTGTATCAAACGGTCACACAGCCGCTATATTCTTCTCATTCAAAGACAGTGCAAACAAGCCGTCTGTAGAAGAAATCGAAAAATGTGGGCAGAATACAAAGGTGTTCCTCAGGAACTTAACCTACCTCACGCTCCAAAGCAGTTTATTCACGTTTACACTGAAAAGGACGCTCCTGATCAGCCTCAAATCAAGACTGCCCGTGAAATCGACGGCGGTATGGCTATTTCATGCGGACGTTTGAGAGAATCAACACAATACGATTATAAGATGGTTTCTATGAGCCACAATACTCTAAGAGGTGCTGCAGGTGGTGCGTTCTTCTTGCTGAACTACTTACAGCTAAGGGTTATATGGATTAATTTTAAATTTTATTGAAAGGAATTGATTTAATATGTCTAAGACATTACCTTTTACAGGTTCCGGCGTTGCCATTATTACGCCGTTTGACGGCTTAAAGACAAATTATGATGAACTTGGAAAATTAATTGAATATCATATTGAAAACAATACAGACGCAATTATAATTTGCGGTACAACAGGTGAGGCATCTACTATGCCTGACGAAGAACATCTTGCAGCTATCAAGTACACTGTTGAAAAAGCGGCAGGCAGAATTACTGTCATTGCCGGTACAGGTTCAAATGATACTGCTCACGCAATCGAGCTTTCAAAGAAAGCTGAAGAATACGGCGTTGACGGAATTCTTTCTGTTACTCCGTATTACAACAAGACTACTCAAAAGGGACTTATTGCTCACTTTACGGCTATTGCCAATGCAATCAAAATCCCTGTTATCCTTTACAACGTTCCGTCAAGAACAGGTATGAGCTTTGCTATCGACACTCTAAAGGAACTTGCAAAGGTTGAAAACATAGTTGCTATCAAAGAGGCAAGCGGAAACATCAGTTATATGGCTAAGGTTGCCGCAGAAGTACCTGATTTATACATTTATTCAGGTAACGATGATATGATTGTTCCTACACTTTCGCTTGGCGGTAAGGGTGTTATATCTGTTGTTGCAAACATTCTTCCTAAGGAAACTCACAACATATGTGAATACTACTTTAACGGAGAAGTGGATAAGTCAAGAGATTTACAATTAAAAATGCTTGACCTTATCAACAACCTATTTATCGAGGTTAACCCTGTTCCGATTAAGACTGCTATGAATTTGTTAGGCTTCAACGCAGGCAACTTGCGTATGCCTCTTGTTGATATGGACAGTGCAAACCTTGAAAAACTAAAAAATCTATGACTGATTTCGGTATGAAACTTGCATAAAGGAGCAACGGACTAATGACGAAAATTATTATGAACGGTTGTAACGGTAAAATGGGGCAGGTTATTACCCGTCTTGTCAGTGAGGACAATGAATGTGAGATTGTTGCAGGCTTTGACGTAAATGATTCTATTGAAAATACTTATCCTGTTTTCACAAATCCAGATGAATTTACAGGCGACGCCGATGTTATAATCGACTTTTCACACCCATCTGCTCTTACAACTGTACTAAACTACTGCAAAAGAGAAAATTACCTGTTATTCTTGCTACAACAGGTTATACTGATGAGCAGAAAAAGGAATTTACAGAGGCATCTAAAGAAATTCCTGTATTTTTTCTCTGCAAATATGAGTCTTGGTATCAATCTTATCATTGCTCTTGCAAAGAAAGCTACAAAACTGCTTGAAGGAAACTTCGATATTGAAATTGTTGAACGTCATCACAATCAAAAAATTGACGCTCCGTCAGGTACTGCTCTTGCTATCGCTGACGCTATTGACGAAACACTTTCTTATCCGGCTGAATATGTCTATGACAGACACGCAGTTCGCAGAAAGAGAAAGCCTACCGAAATAGGTATTCACGCTGTTCGCGGCGGTACTATTGTAGGTGACCATGAAGTTATCTTTGCAGGAACTGATGAAGTTATTGAATTAAAGCACAGCGCTCACAGTAAAGAAGTTTTTGCGGTCGGTGCAATTAAGGCTGCAAAATTTATGAGTGACAAACCTGCCGGAATGTACAATATGAATGATTTAATCAGTACACTGTAAGACAGCAATAAATTTTTCCGGATAGTGCAAAATTATTATTTTATAGTTTAAAATTTATAGAAATAACAAATATAAAAGGCAAGCCTATCTCTGATATACGGCTTGCCTTTGCACTTTTCACAAAAATAAACTCTAACGTACAAATGTACGCTGACGAGTTAATTTTTGTAAAATCGAACTAATTTCTTACTGTCTTACCTCAAAACATCAAAAAGAGGCTTTAGAGCCTCTTTTTAATATATTTCATCAGCTATATTCACAATTTCAATACCCACATTTTTCCGCATTACGAAGCGTAAAACCTGTTCCGCTTTTCTGCATAAGGCAAAATGCAATACAAAATGATGAATCTTTAATCATCTTCAAATTTCTCAATTTCATACAATCGTCCGTATACACGCTTTCGGTAATGTAAATTATCTTATCGGCTTTTGAAAGTACCATTCTGTATCTGAATTGTTCGCTCTCTTTCCACATTTTACTCTGACCGTAACAGGGAAGGTACATAACAAGTTTTATATTCTGATATTTTTCACGCATTTCAATTACAGTTTCTGCGGCTATTGTATCAAAACCAAGTGCACCGCCGTCTATAAACGTATTAACACCGTATTCGGTAATCATTTTTCTATATTATCGGCAAGTTGTGCCTTTACAATTTCAATTTTGATTGTGCTATTTTTCTGTGTCCCGTAAAAAGCACGTCTTGCTCTTATCCACAAAATCACCTCTGAAATATTATACACTTATGATATGATTTTTTTCAAGTGTTATCTTACCAAAAATACATTGAGCCGACAACCGTTACAAACGCAAGAACAAACAAACTTATACCGCCTAATTTATTATTATCCTTTAAATTATATACTCCGTAGCTAACTACTGAAGTAGTACATACTAAAATTACCATTATAACCAATACATTTCTTACCATTTTATTCCCTCACAATCAATCCTGTTCTTCTGACTTTAAAGTCGGTACACACAGAGAATTTGTATTCGCTCCAGTCGACGTTTTTTTTGAACCAATTATATTGATTATTTGTTAAAACTTATATTTTACCTTTTCATTTAATTTTAAAATGTCACTATTATACTTTTTTGTAAAGTTATTTATAAATTCTGTACAAGCACTGCTCGTATAATTTGCTACATCTCTTTCAAAATCTTCGATTTTATTTTTCTACATTATAGTCTGCCGGTAGGGAATAAAGGTCACTTTCTATATACAATTCTATATCAACGGTCTTTTTTATCAGTATCAATTTTATATTTTGGCTTTTTCTGTTGAGTTGTTTTTTACGGTTATAGGAATATTAGGGAGTATCATTATTATAATAAGTAAGATAACTATAAATATAGTCACCTTTTAACATCTTACATATTTCAGTTTCAACTTCACCAAGTTCACCGACCATTTTATCCTTTTCAAACACAGCCGCACCTATTGCTTCAGCTTTATTTTTCTTTTCAATAGCGGTCTCACCGCCAACATAGTTTTTTATCATATTCATACTTGCTTGTATTTTTTTTCGGCGTCTTTTTCTTTTTTCATTTTCATCTGAATTTTACTTTCAAAACTGTCCAAGCTCTCCGAACTACCCTCCGAACCTTCATTTTTGACTGTCTTTTGACTGTCCTTTATCATCATTTTGACTGTTACCGCCTGATCCCTCAATTACACCCGCAACAGGCAATATACTATCATAGTTATCTGTATATAAACCCCTAAAAAACTCTCTTAATTGACCGTCAGGAATACCTACAAGCTGATTTTTTTGGTATATTAGCTGATAATATTGTGCAGGGTTTACCTCCATTTCAGGATTTACCGATGTCAAATAGTCATTTGCGGTCGTATTTGCCACCGCTATGAACACATCAGGTCTGATTTCTTCACTTCTCACAAGTGTTTCTATCATATCTTTAACGCCCTTTCGGCTACTTCTTTCGAAAATACTATCAATTTTGCATGTGACATAGAAAAGCTTTTACTTACTATATTATTCGCCAAGCCGACACCGGCGTATATATTTGGGCCTCAATAGTAACGTTATCAACTATTTCACTGCCTGCTTTTCCGCCGGATTCCGACGCTCCTCCGCTTATTTGAGTGGTGTTCGCATACTGAATTGTTATTTTATAATTATCGTCATCTGTACTGTCTATACCAAGTGCAACCACATATGCGATTTCATTCGGCTCTTTTCCTGTACAGCCTGTAAGGAGTGTTGTTAAAACGACTACTATAATAGTTATAATTATTCGTATTCTACTCACTTTCACCACTCTCCTCATTTACAGTTCGTTTGTTATATATCTTTTTTTGAATAAAAATCCGAACAAAATAGGCAATAAAAATGCCACGGGGTATACTATTATGTTTTCCAACCGTTCAGATTTAACCAAATCCACAACAGAACTCGGCAATACAGCCACAATTCCGCTTATTATCACAACAGGAAGTATAAGCGGTTTATAATATTAAGGTCAAATGTTATCTGCCACATAACACAGTGCATATACATAAATTGATGAATATATAAGCACAAGAATTGACCATACAAATTGGAATATTACCTCAAATCTGCTGAAAAAAGTTACCCAAATGTATCACTCTTGACAGTTGATACACGGGAGGATCATAAATTCTCTTGAAACCGGATAAGGATAAATTAAGCAATATGACAGTAAAATAACTACTCCGATAGTTGCACTTATATAAATTGCTCTCCAACCGCTCTTTTTTTGCCTCTGAAGAATTTTTTCACAATAGGGAAGCAGAATGTTCAACAGCAATATATCCGAAAACAGTGAAATTGTATTTATTCCTTTGACCATTATACTATAAACCCGTTGCCTAGTATCGGAAATATATTATTTATATTGAAATACGGTATCAAAAGTATCAACGACAGCAGCAACACTATTCCGGCAAGCGGCATAAACATATTATTTACTCTTGCTATCGGTTCAAGACCTATATATGCACCTATTCCTATAGCAAGCATAAAAAATAGGTATTATAAATTCTATTTTGAAGTCCTGCAAGAGTACAATTTTGACTGTTTCGGGAAAAATTCTTATAATTGACGAATAATTTATCAATAAAACTACAAAAACAACAACTCCGACTATTATTTTAAGCCACTTTTTTGCCTGTCATTTCAGCAAGCTGTATTATATTTTTATTACTTCTGTATAGTTTGGTTGTAATCCAAAACAGTCCTATTACAATCAACGTATTGTATATACACTCTATCCATGCTGCATTTCCGCTGTTTATAATCATTATTTTAGAAATGTCAAAAGCATTTTACCGATATTACATTAATGAGCAGTGTCGTCATTTTCTTTCTGTCTATCATAACTACTCCTTCTAATGTTTCACGTGAAACATTTATCGTGTATTCTTTTTATTTTCCAATTACGGCTTATCTTCGGTTCTTCTGTATTTTTTTGGTTTTAAAAAATCCGGACGATGTTCTTTTTCTTCCATATAGGATTTTCAAATATAGAATTAGTCATACTTCTGTTATTAACCTTTGGAATAGGGGATAAATACGGTACTCGAAACTTGTTTGCTTTGCAACATACAAGCTATATATGAAAATACCTATTGCAATTCCGTAAAAGCCCATTACAGCCGCCAAAGCTATAAAAGCAAGTCTTAAAATTCGATAACCCCAACTAAGTGAATAATCTGAAGTTGCAAATGAACCGATACCTGTTATAGCTATAATTATAATCATAATCGGACTTACTATTTTTGCACTGACTGCGGCTTGTCCTAAAATCAAACCTCCGACAATACCCAGTGTTGAGCCTATTGGGTTAGGCATTCGTATTCCTGCCTCTCGTATCATTTCAAACGATATATCCATTAACAAAAGTTCCACTATACTTGAAAAAGGTACATTTTCTCTTGCCGCACTGATCGAATATAACAAATAAGTCGGTATTATTTCTTGATGAAACAACGTTATAGCAAGGTATAATCCGGGAAGCAGAATAGACAAGAACATCGCTAACATTCTGATTATTCGTGACATATTTGCATACGGTACACGCAAGTAATCATCAGAAACTGCGTGAGTAAGTTCAAAAAGCGTTTGTCGGCATTATCAATGCTCTCGGACTGCCGTTTAAAATCAGTACAACACGTCCTTCTGTCAATGCTCGTGCTGCCCTATCCGGTCGTTCCGTTGCAAAAAATGTGGCTTGTAAGCGAAAAAGTCTTATCTTCAAGCATCATTGCAACTTCTTCGATTGCAATTACATACTGTATATTGATACTGTTAATCCGTCTTCTCACTTCGTCAACCATATCACTGTTAGCAATATCGGAAATATACAACATTACACCTCTTGTTTTGCTGACACTTCCGATTTTTAATACCTTCCGCAATAAGTTTTTCACTTTTAATTATTTTTCTGACAAGAGCAGTATTATTTCTAAGCATTTCTGCAAATGCCTCTTGCGGTCCGTAAATAGACTGTTCATTTTTCAGGTTTACCGATACTTCGCGTACCCCATTCACGAACATCAAGTGAAAAACCTTTTGAAAAACCGTCTACAAACACAGCACAACCACCAAAATTAACTTCTTCAAATATAGTATCCATACTGTTTGTAGTTATTGCCTGCGAATGTGCAATAAATCTGTCTATTATTTCAGTTTCATAACTGTATATCTTGTCATCTGAAAAGTAGGGGATTTCAAGCAACGTCTTTATTATCGCCAAATCAACCATATCTGTACTTACCATACCGTCGATAAATACGATAAATGCTTTGCGTCCCTCTTTTAAAACAAGCTCGCGTATTACTATATCGTTATTAATAGGTACGTTAAATCTGTTTCGTACATATGAAATGTTTTCTTCATAGCTTTTTGATACAGTATCTTTTGCGGTTGTTTTGGTTTTCTCATCTCGCACATCGTATTCTATATCGTTACTTTTATTTTTTAACTTAAAATCATTTTCTTGAGCAGTAGGAGAGAATATCACATAATTTTTTTTTTTCTAAATAAACTGTTCATTTAATCCTCCGTTAAATATATCATATATATTATGGTATCACTTTTGAAAATTATACATATGTTTCACGTGAAACATTACATTTGTGTTAAATCTTCAATATGTTTCACGTGAAACATTTACAAATAAAAATTTTATGATATAATGATATATAGAAATAAATTAAAAAGTGGAGATTATTATGACAAAAAATAATTGCAATAACAAATCAAAAGGGTGGTGTCGGTAAAACAACCACTTCTGTTAATCTGTCATCATGTCTTGCATATGAAAATAAAAAAAACTCTGCTTATAGACTGCGACCCTCAAGGTAATTCGACAAGCGGTCTTGGTATTGAAAAAAGATGATTATGAATTATCAATTTATGATTGTTTTGTTGACAGTTCTAAAACAAAAGATGCTGTAATCAAGACAAAATATAATAATTTGTATGTCATTCCGTCATCTTCAGACCTTTCTGCCGCTGAAATTGAGCTTGCATATGAAGATAAGCGTGAGTTTTTCTTGAAAAAACTGCCATTGATATGATTAAAAGAAAACTTTGACTATATTATAATAGATTCACCTCCTGCACTCGGAATGATTACTATTAATATTATGACTGCGTCAGATTCCGTATTAATTCCGATACAATGCGAATACTATGCACTTGAGGGTTTAAGTCAGCTTATTACCACAATTAAGACAATCAAAAGAAACTTAATCCGCAAATTGAAATTGAAGGTGTTCTCGGAACTATGTATGACGGCAGAACAAATCTTTCAATACAGGTGTGACGAAGTTAAAAAATACTTTCCGGATAAAGTTTATAAAACCATTATTCCGCGAAATGTTCGTTTAAGTGAATCACCGTCTTTCGGTGAGCCTATAATAAACTATGACAGAACCTCTAAAGGTGCAGACGCATATATGGCTCTGGCAAAGGAAGTTATACGAAACAATAAATAACTTAATTAATGTCAGTAAGGAGTGAGCATATGGCTAAAAAAGGTTTAGGCAAAGGGCTTAATTCTCTTTTTAATGAAGAAGATATTGAAGAAGTTACTTCCGAAATTACTAAATCTTCAGAGGGGGACATAAAAAAAGTGCGTATGTCCCTGATTGAGCCTAACAAAAACAACCAAGACGTCATTTTGACGAAGAAAAAAATAACGGCTCTTGCAGATTCTATTAAGGAACACGGACTTATTCAACCTATTATAATAACACCGTCCGACAATAATATGTATAAAATCGTTGCCGGTGAAAGACGTTGGAGAGCCGCAAAAAGGCAAATTTAAAAAGAAATTCCGGCAGTTATAAGAAAATACAGTGAAGAACAGGTTGCCGAAATTGCTTTAATTGAAAATTTGCAGCGTGAAAATCTAAATCCGATTGAAGAGGCTATCGGTTATAACTTATTGATGGACGAATTTAATCTTACTCAAGAACTTATAAGTCAAAGAGTAGGAAAGAGCAGAGTGCAATCGCCAATTCATTAAGACTTTTGTCACTTGAGGACGAAATTCAGAAAATGCTTATTTTAGGTACTTTAACAAGCGGTCACGCACGTGCGATACTTTCGCTTGACGATAAAGAACTGCGAATAGCACTTTCAAAACGTATTATCGAAGATAACTTAAATGTAAGACAAGCCGAGGCTCTTGCAAAAGCAACTTCAAAAAGAAAAAGCCACAGAAGAAAAGTCTGAAAAAACGGCCTATGACATTGAAATCGAGAAGATACAAAATACATTATCTTCTGCAATGGGTACAAAAGTCAGAATCAATCATACCGCTAAAAAGGTAAAATTGAAATTGAATATTACGGAAACGAAGATTTAGAACGTGTTCTTGGATTTTTAATATAAAAAGGAGAATGAGAATGAATATTGATACAAATACACTTATTTTTATTGCTCTTGCAATAATGATGATACTTATAGTTATTTGTTTCATCTGCAACAGCATTAATTCATCAAAAATCAACACACTTATGGATTATTCCGATGAAGGCGATATTATAGGTGCTTTAAAAGATTACTACGATAAAGTTGATGATTTATCAAAGACTGTAAATGATACATCAGACGCGGTTTTGATGTCACGACTTGCAAATTGTGAAAATGATTCTAACATTTCACTAAAAAGGTAGCTGTTGTTAATTTTGATGCATTTGACGATGTTACAGGAAAAACTAAGCTTTGCACTTGCTATTTTGAATAACAACAACGACGGTATCATTTTAACATCGCTTTACGGACACAATTCATGCAATACATATGTGCGTGAAATTGTCGGCGGTCAAACACCTATAAAACTTCTTGATGAAGAAAATGCTGCACTTGAAAATGCAAAAAGTAAACTAAAGAGGACTGAAAACAATGGCTAATAAGAATGATAACAAATCTATGTTTCTCTACACTGCTTTTTAATATTTATAGTTGCGGTATTGCTGATTATTTTTTCGTTTTAGGTCAGACAAATATGCAAAAAAATCAGCCGCAAGTTAGTGAATCACCGGATAAAGAAATGAGTATTTCCGAAAAGGCATCAATACTTAGTGAAGAAAATACAGTTTTACTGGAAAATAACAGTAATCTAAAAAAGAAAATCAAGAATTATCCGAAGAAAATATACAGCTTAAATCTGATAATGAATCACTCGTACAAAAAACAGTCACAAAATGATTTATTACTAAGTGCAAATGGTTATTTTACACTCGGTAATAATTCAATGGCACTTGAAACGCTTGATAAAGTTAATTACAACGATCTTTCAAGTGACCAAAAAATTATATACGATAACATTAAAAAATAATATAAATTAAAGAAAGGATAAATTTAAGATGTTAGACATTAAAGTATTAAGACAAGAACCTGAACGTATAAAGGAGGCTTTAAAAAAAGCGTTTCAATCCGCTTGATATTGAGCCTGCTATAGAACTTGATAAGCAAAGACGTGCAATTCTTGCAGAAGTTGAACAGAAAAAAGCTAAACAAAACGAAATTACAAAGCAAATTCCTCAAATGAAGAAAAACGGTGAAAATACAGACCAAATTTTTGCCGAAATGAAGGAATTGAGTAATGATATTAAAGCTGACGATGAAAAGGTAAGGGATATTGACGAACAGCTAAGAAACTTTATGCTAAGGATTCCTAATATTCCTAATCCTGAAGTTCCGGTAGGTAAGGACGATACAGAAAACGTTGAACTTAGAAAGTTCTCTGAACCGAGAGTTTGATTTTGAACCAAAGGCTCACTGGGATATCGGTACAGACCTTGATATTCTTGATTTTGAACGCGGTACAAAAATTGCCGGTACTCGTTTCACAGTATATAAAGGTCTTGGTGCAAGACTTGAAAGAGCCGTTATTCAGTTCTTCCTTAATACTCACACAGAAGAATCGGGCTATACTGAAATCTTCCCACCGTATATGGTAAACAGAGCGTCAATGACGGGCACAGGTCAGCTTCCGAAGTTTGAAGAGGACGCATTTAAGGTTGTAAACAACGGCTTCTTCCTAATTCCTACGCCAGAAGTTCCTGTAACAAATCTTCACAGAGATGAAATTCTAAGCGGTGACCAACTTCCTATTAAATATACAGCTTACTCAGCATGTTTCAGAGCAGAGGCAGGCAGTGCAGGCCGTGACACAAGAGGTCTTATCAGACAGCACCAATTCAACAAAGTTGAACTTGTTAAGTTTGTAAAGCCTGAAACAAGCTATGACGAACTTGAAAAGCTTACAAACGACGCTGAAAAAGCTACTTCAAAAGCTTGGACTTGCTTACAGAGTTGTATGCTTGTCAACAGGTGACCTTGGTTTCTCATCGGCTAAGACATATGATATTGAAGTTTGGATGCCAAGCTACGGCAGATATGTTGAAATTTCTTCATGTTCAAACTTTGAAGATTATCAGGCAAGACGTGCTAACATCAAATATAAGGAAACACCAAAGGACAAGGCTCAGTTCGTTCATACTCTTAACGGTTCGGGTGTTGCAGTCGGCAGAACTGTTGCGGCAATTCTTGAAAATTATCAGAATGAGGACGGTACTGTAACAGTTCCTGAAGTTCTTGTTCCTTATATGGGTACAGATAAGATTTCTAAGTAATTTTGATTTTTTGTAAATAGGCAAGCCATGGCTTGCCTATTATTGTATTTATCAACATTACAAAACAGTTGAAATTAATTTTTCCACGTTTGTGTTGATAACCTATATTGTGTTTGTAATATTTCTGTAACACAAGATATAGTTGTGGTATTATGTAAACTAATTTATGGTTAAATTTGACTTATCAACACCTTAATTTTACCACTTATCCACTTAAAAATGACGTAGACAAGCCATTTATTTTGAGTTATCCACGTTATCCACACAGTTATCCACACAGTGTGTAATTATTACCGTTTATAAAAAATCGCGTAAATATGCGATTTTTTTAAGGTTTACATTTTAATATTACACTATTGTTACAAATATTACACAAATACGTGGAAAAAAGTGTGGATAACTGATGATAACTCACCACAAATTACGGTTTTAAGGCGTTTTTTGTTGTTTATAACACCTTGAAAGTTATCCACACTGTGTGTATAACTTGTAGGATAACCGTATAAACTAATTTATTTGAATCTCGGAGGTAATTATTTATGATTACACCACGTTTAAAATGTATAATAGACCATACAAAAGGAAATAGAATCGCCGATATTGGTACTGACCACGCATATATTCCTATTTATCTTGTTAAAAATGATTTAGCCGAATATGTTATTGCAGGCGATGTAAGACAAGGACCGGTTGATATTGCAAAAGCTAATGTTGAAAAGCATAAACTTTCTGATAAAATTGAGGTAAGGCTTGGCAGTGGTCTTTCAGTTATTGAAAAGGTGAGGTTGACACCGTTATAATTGCCGGTATGGGCGGTCAGCTTATCAGTGAGATTTTAAGTGCAGATACAGAAAAGGCGAGAGAATGTAATCTTGTACTTCAACCGATGAATGCACAATATGAGCTTAGAAAGTATCTTATTTCAAACGGCTTTTCTATTACGGACGAAGATATTGCCATTGAGGGATTTAAGGTATATAATATAATGAATGTTATAAACAAACCTCAAAAGGAATTTGATAACGATATTGAATATCATTTACCGAAATATCTTGTAAATCATAAGTATTATAAAAATCTCTATGATAAAAACATCGTGAATTTTTCAAGGTTATAACAGGTCTTGAAAATTCAAAAGACGTTGATGAGGATAAACTCAATAAATATAAATACTGGCTAAAGGAATTGAATAAATATGAAAGCTAAAGAAATAATTAAAATAATTGAGAATATATGTCCCGAAAGATTGGCGTATTCATGGGATAATGTCGGTCTTTTTGTGTGGTGATGAAAATAAGGACGTAAAAAGGTATTTGTAACGCTTGATACAAATATCAATACCGTTAAAGAGGCTATATCAAAAATGCCGATATGATTGTTTCACATCACCCAATACTGCTTGGCAATATAAAAGAGAATTGATTATTCCACATCTGTGGGACAAATGCTTAAATTGATACTTATTGAAAATAATACCTCTTTTCGCCGCTCATACTAATATGGACACAGCTAAAGGCGGTATAAATGATAAACTTTCCGAAATATTTGAACTTACAGACGTTAAAATACTTGACCAACATACTGATGATTCTTCGGCAGGTTTGGGACGATACGGCAGACTTGAAAAAGCGATTAAATTCGGTGATTTTGCAGAACATTGTAAAAAGATACTCGGCACACCTTTTTTGCGTGTTTCCGGCGATTTTGGAAAAAGAATATTAATACAGTTGCGGTTGCATCGGGCAGCTGCAGTGAAATTATTCCGCTTGCATATGAAAAGGGTGCGGACGTTATTATAACGGGTGATATGAAGTATCATAATATGATTGATATGACCGAACTTGGAATATGCGTCATTGACGCAGGTCATTATCCTACTGAAATATGTGTTATGGATATATTTGAAGATATTTTGAAGGATACTGATATTGAGATAATAAAATCAGAAAATAAGGATATTTTTAAACTTGTTTGACATAATTTAAAATATATTGTATAATATTTTAAGAGTAAGTCAGATAATCGCGCCGTTTACGGTGAGGAAAGTCCCGGCTTCACAGAGCAGGGTGCCGGCTAACGGCCGGTAAAGGTGACTTTAAGGATAGTGCAACAGAAAATAAATGCCTTGATTTATTAAGGTGATTGTGGAAATGTGCGGTAAGAGCGCACAGGGAAGATGGCAACTGAATTCCCGTGTAAACCCCACCTGAAGCAACTTTTGGGAATGTTAAGCTTGCTCGGCGTGTTCCCTTGAAAGGCTTGAGCGTATAGGTAACTGTACGTCGAGATAGATGATTATCTAATACAGAACCCGGCTTATAGATTTGCTCATTTTAAGAAATGCCTTTAGGCATTTCTTTTTTATTCCACCACTCCGTCACTTCGTGACACCTCTCCTCAAGGAGGGCTTTTTGTACAGCTCCAATTGGGGGAGCTGTCAACGTGATTGACTGTGGAGTGGCTTGTTTTCATTTTCATATGACTGTTATTTTTTTATCGTATCATTTTCCACCACTCCGTCACTTTGTGACACCTCTCCTCAAGGAGAGGCTTTTTGTCTACCATCATATTCTTCGTAGGGGCGATCATCGGTCGCCCCTTTTCTAATTCACACGGGCGGCCAATGACCGCCCCTACTAACTATTTTATAACGCCATTCCGCTTTTGGCTCCCATTGATGGGAGCCGGTGACGCAGATCGACTGTGGAGTGGCTTTTTATAACTTTTTAATACGAGCTTACTTATTTTTTAACTTGTCATAAATACATCGTTCGTATGGGGACAGCACCCACGAAGTTCCTTTTTATCTAACCTTTTTTCTTTCCGTAGGGGCGATCATTGGTCGCCCCTTTTTATCTTTCACACTTGGGCGGCCAATGACCGCCCCTACGATTATTTTTACTCCACGAAAAAAAGGGATTATCGTGGATAATCCCTTTTTCATATCACCATACCGCCGTCAACGTTGACAACCTGACCTGTTATAAAATCCGCATTTTCGCTTGCAAGAAATCTTACCGTCTTTGCAATCTCCTCCGGTTTACCGAGTCGTTCAAGCGGTGTTTCTTCACAAAGGCAATCAAAATCTTCTTTTGTCAAATGGCTGTTCATTTCAGTTTCAATAACTCCGGGTGCAACACAATTTACGCATATACCCGACGGTCCCAGCTCCTTTGCAAGTGCTTTTGTAAAGCCTATAACCGCCGCCTTTGCGGCACTGTAATGAACCTCACAGCTGCCTCCAGTAACACCCCACATTGACGAAATATTAATGATTTTACCGCTCTGTTTATAAATCATATCATCAACAAAAGCTTTTGTAACGAGATACATACTTTTCATATTCATCAAACATTCTGTCCCAATCATTTTCAGTTATATCTGTAAACAGTTTTTGTTGTGAAATACCTGCATTATTCACAATTACATCTATTTTACCGTAATTTGTGTGAATAAATTCAGCCATATCATTTACTTGTTTAGAGTCTGAAACATCTGCTTTTACCGTAACCGCACCTGTTTCATTTTTTATCTTTTTCCGCCTCATCACTGCTTTTGTTATAATTCAAGAACACTCTGTATCCGTTATTTGAAAATTCATATACACAAGCCTTACCTATTCCGCGACTTCCGCCTGTTATCAAAACATTTTTCATAATCTTTCCTTCTTATTCTTCTTCCGGTTTCATTTTTAGGTATAAACACCCTTGATGTCTTTTTCTCAACAACCTTGTTTGCGTTCAACAGCCTGTTCCATGCAATATTCCTGACAGTCAAGTTTTTTCTTTCCGCGTCTGTCTTTTGTATAAACACCGTCATGCTGAATATGTGCACGCATTGTATCGCTAAGCTGTACATCAAGCACGTTTATAACTTCTTTCTTCAAATTTTCATCATCAATAGGGAACATTATTTCAACACGTCTGTTAAGATTTCTCTGCATCCAATCGGCACTTGCACAGAACACATTTTCTTGACCGTCATTATAAAAATAATATATTCTTGTATGTTCAAGGTATCTGCCGACAATAGAACGAACCGTAATATTTTCCGACAAATCCTTTACCTGCTCTCAAGGCACAAATTCCGCGCACAATCAAATCAATCTTAACACCGCTGCAGCTTGCTTTATATAAAAGTTCAATAATTTTAGGGTCAACAAGCGAATTAACCTTTGCAACTATTCTTGCTTTACGTCCTTCTTTTGCGTGTTTAATTTCACGTTCAATCATTTCTTCCGTCTTTTTTCTTAGCCATAGAGGTGCAAGAATAAGTTTGTTCCAGTGTGACGGCTCTGAAAATCCCGAAATCATATTAAAGAATGCACCGGCGTCATCACCGATTGGTTTTGAACAAGTCAAAAGTCCCATATCGGTATAGAAATTGGCGGTTATATCGTTATAGTTACCAGTTCCGAGATGAACATATCTTCTGATACCATCCTCCTCACGTCTTACTATTTCGGTAATCTTTGAATGTGTTTTAAGTCCCAAAAAGTCCGTATATAACGTGACAACCGGCTTTTCAAGTTTTCTCGCCCAAATAATATTATTTTCTTCATCAAATCTTGCCTTTAATTCAACAAGTACGCTCACTTGCTTACCGTTTTCCGCCGCACGTGAAAGTGCCTCTATAATAGGCGAATTACCGCTTACTCTGTACAATGTCTGTTTTAATTGCAAGCACATTTTCATCAACTGCCGCCTGTTTTATCAAATCAACTATTGTTGAAAAACTGTCATACGGATGATGCAGAAGTATATCGCCCTCACGGATTTTTTCAAATAAATCAACATTTTTAAGTTCAGGTCTTACCTGTGATTTAAACGGCTTATATTTATACTTGTCAAATCCGTCCTCCGAATACAGCTTATTCAAGAAAGTAAAATCGATAGGGTCCGTTGATTTTATAAATATCATCATTCTTAACTTTCAATTCTTTCTTTAAAATTGAAAGCAATTCGCTTTAACCTTATTGTCCACTTCAAGACGGATTACACCGCTTCTTTCACGTTCCTTAAGGCTCTTTTCAATTTCAATAAGCAAATCTTCACTGTCGTCCTCATCAATAGGAATATCTGCGTCACGCATAACTCTGTATGAGTATGAGCAAAGCACGTCATAACCCATAAACAGCATAGGCAAAAATTCCTGTACTATTTCTTCAAGCAGAATAAATTGTTTTTTACCGTTTTCTGACGGAAGTTTCACTATACGTTTAAATACTGATGGTATCTGTACCGTTGCAAAAAGCCTGCTCCTTGTTTTCCTTTTTGATAAGTGCACAAATGTTAAGCACCTTATTTTGAATAAGCGGAAACGGTCTTGACGAATCAACCGCCATAGGCGTCAAAACAGGGTATATTTCATTTTTTGAAATACTTTTCAATAAATTTTTTTTGTTCTTCAGAAAGCTGATTTCTGTTTAAGATTGATATGTTTTCAACAGCCAGCTGCGGCAGAAGTAATTTTCATATGTACTATACTGCATATCAACCATATTATGAGTTTTTTCAGATATTTTTTCAAGCTGTTCGTGAGGTGTAAGTCCGGACGCGTCTTTTTTCTTATAGTCGGAAATCTCCATATTTTTAAGTGACGCAACACGTACCATGAAAAATTCATCAAGATTTGAGCTTGTTATGGCAAGAAATTTAAGTCTTTCAAATAACGGATTTTCTTTATCCCTTGCTTCATGCAATACACGCAAATTAAAAATCAAGCCAAGAAAGTTCTCTGTTTATATAGTTTTCGCTTTTATTATAGTCCTGCATAATCATTTCAATCCTTTCTTCACAAGTACGGCTTTGATACCGAACACTTCTTCAAAAATTCCTGTGCTATGTTAAATTCACGTTCTTCAAGACTTATATCACTGTCCGTATAAGCGGTTATCGTAAGTATTCCGTTTCTTATTGATGTTTTTATTTCGTCTATTTTTTGATTATATTCAACATCAAGTGACTTGGCAAGTGAAAGTATTGCCGCAAGTTTTTGAAATAAGCAATCTTCTGTTCTTTGAATATACGTTGTATTCATTAAAATCAAAAATACCGTTTTGGAACAGCACCGCACCCGATATTACTTCGTGTTCCTTTTGTCGACAAGCCTATAATAGGATTTGATTTTACAATGTCGTATGAGTATTTGCTCTAATCGTTTATATTTATATAGTAACCGGTATCCGCAAATATTGACGCAACTTTAAGCAATACCGCGTGACGCTTTGAAAGTCCGAACTTTTTAGAAAGCGTTGCCATTATATTTACTCCAAACTCCATAATTTTAGTATAATGGCGGTGGCTTACATCATATTTGCCTGCATAATATTTTGCACTTGATATAATATCATCTGTAAATATATGCTTTGTATGCGTATAAGCATTTTTTTTCGACATATTCGACAAGTATTCCGTCAACAAGCGATATTTCAGGTGCAATGATTATCTGATTTTGTCTTTTGACATAAACATCTTATAGAAAAAGAATTGACGGCATCATCAGCTTTGCAATATCATAAGGTACTTCGTACTTGTCCTCCACATATTGCGGTCCGTATTCAGATATAATCTTGTATACATCATCTATATTTTCTTCTGTTATGCTGTCCGAACTTATACCGCAGATTTTTTTTGATATATCTTACTTGATTACCCATTATTACGAAATACTTATAGTTTGGATTTTTGTAGAATACATTTTATAGTTATTGATACCCGCCTTAATAAAATCCTCAAGCACACTTGAAAAAGAGATTGTACTGTTTTTTACCGTTGAAAGATTTTCAAGTACACGAAGTGAACCCATAGGCAGGTTTTGAGAAAATTGAAGTTTGGACTGCTCATAATGTGATACCTGTACACTTCCCGACGCAACGTCAACCAAAACAGCACCTGCCTCGATAATATCGTCAAAAATAGCTGTTGTTAAGTGCAAATGCCTTGTTATGCAAAAATCTTTCCTCTTCATTCGATATAATAGTGACCTTTATCCCCGTTCTTATATTAATCTGGTCAATTATATACTCACTGTTTGACGCCTCTCTTACGGCAGTCGTTGCATAACAGACGTATTCGTCAACTCCGTAGCTTTTCATTATCCTTAAATATTCTTCAAAGCAGTTACATATCTTGTCCACAAGGTTATAGCTTATTTTTCCGACTGCATACGATTCTTTGCCTATTGACAAATCATATTTGACGGTATCAAGCACTGAAATGCCGTTTTTCTTTGAAACTTCCGCTATCTTCATTGTTATTTCCGTAGACCCCAAGTCTATTGCCGCAAAAACTTTATATCTCGGCACATTTCATCATTCCTTCCTATAGTTTTGTATTAATTTCATTATACATAAAACTTAAAAAAATCTCAATATTTTCTTGATTAATTTACTTAAATTTGATATTATAGAGTGTAGACTTAAATATAATGGCGATATGTTTGATTTTAATACAATTTGTTAACAATAATGAAAAAAAAGGAGGAAAATAATAGATATGGATATGTTAGAGATTTGGAATCAAGTTCTTGAAAATCTTGAAGGCAATGTATCTCCTGTCGGTTTAATATACATATTAAAACAGCAGTTCCGTATGTTTTGAAAACTCGACTTTTACTATTTCCGTAGCTACTTCTATTAATAAAAATCTTGTAGAATACCGTTACAAAAAATACATCGAATCATCACTTGAAAAAGTTACGGGTGCTAAAATTTCACTTGCTGTTTTGGTCGGTGACGCAAACGAGTTAAAGCAAGAAATCGAATCAAAACAAAACTCAGAATATGACAACAGTGAAATAATAAGCAGTGACGGTTTAAATTCAAAGTATACATTTGAAAATTTTGTACAGGGTTCTTCAAATTTATATGCGTATACCGCCAGAGCAAGTTGCCAATCATCCGGGTGAAAGCAATAATCCTCTTTTTATTTACGGTAACAGCGGACTTGGAAAAAACACACTTAATACAGGCAATCGGTAATAAGATTAAAGCTAATAATCCAAATTCAAAGATAATATATGTATCAAGTGAAAACTTTATGAATGAATTTATCACATCAATCAGAGAAAAAACAGGCGATAAATTCAGAAATAAATACAGAGCCGCCGACGCACTTTTTAGTGGACGACGTTCAATTTTTGAAAAATAAAGAGGCTACACAGGACGAATTTTTTCCATACCTTTAATGAACTCTTTAATTCAAAGAAACAAATTGTTTTGACAAGTGACCGACTTCGAATGAACTGAAAACTCTTGAGGATAGTTTAAGAACAAAAGATTCGGACAAGGTCTTACCATTGATGTATCCGTACCTAACTTTGAAACAAGAGTTGCAATTCTTCAGCAGAAGGCTTTGGAACATAATAAAAAATTGACGAGGACGCATTATTATATGTAGCGGAGCATATTCGTTCAAGTGTCCGTGAACTTGAAGGTGCACTTCTTAAATCATATCAATGTCGGAATTTAAAAATGTAAAAAATAACAAAAGATTTTGCGGAAGAAGTTCTGAAAAATTAATTCCGAAAAGCAAACAGTAACTCCTCAGAATATTATAAAAAAAAGTTTCTACTTTTATAATATTTCAGAGTCGGATATTACCGGTAAAGTTAAGACAAAAGAAATAGTAGTTCCAAGACAAATTTCAATGTACCTTTGCCGAAAGATTTTAAATATGAACGATACAAACATAGGTAAAGAGTTCGGAAAAGACCGAACAACAGTAGGACATAACATTGAAAAAATAGAGGAAAGCATCGATACTAACAGTACGATTAAATCAGATGTAAATTACATATTAAAGACCTAAATTATAACGAGGATAAATGTAGGGATAAGTTGTTGATAACGTGTAGATTTCTGAATAAGGAAATTTCAGTAAAAAAATCAGATTTGGGTTATCCAAAGTTATCCACCGCCAATACATACTGTATGTGTTGATAAAATATGGCTTGTCTATGCGCTATGAAATGACTTTTCCATCAATCCACGCTCTCTACTACTACTACTATTATATTATATATTATTTATATATAAATATATATGCAAAACAAATTACAGTGATATGTTGATAAATTTATACACAAGGAGATAATTAAAATGAAATTAGTATGCAGTAAACCACAACTTGTTGATATAATAAATACTGTTCAAAGAGCTATTGCTCCAAAAACATCTTTTACCTATACTTGAATGTATTAAGATTGATGCTAACGGTGACGGTAATGTTGTGTTTACAGGTAACAATATTGATATATGTATAGAATATAATACCGAATGTACAGTTACAGAGGGCGGTACTATTGCACTTGCTTCAAAGATGTTCGGTGAAATTGTAAGAAGACTTCCTGACGGTGATGTTACTATAAGTGTTAATCCGTCTAACTATGTTACTAAAATAAAGAGCGGTTCAAGTGAATTTAATATTCAGGGTATTGCTCCGGATGAATTTCCCGACGCACCTATACTTGCAGAAAAGTTCAGATTTTCAATTACACAGGACGTACTTAAAAAGCTTATAAGAAAGACAATAGCATTTGTTTCTCAAAATGAGGGTAAAAAGCCTGTTTTGACCGGTGCATTGTTTGAGATTAAAAACAATTATCTTAACGTTGTTGCGTCAGACGGTCACAGACTTGCTGTTGTTAAAGAAGAAATAAATGATAATGTTGAAAACAATAAACTTGTTGTTCCTGGTATGACACTCCGCGAACTTTTGAAAATTCTTAAAGATGATGAAGAAAATGTTGATATTATAGTATCAGACAGAACTGTTTTGTTTGATTTTGGATATTATCAGGTTTATTCAAGATTGCTTGACGGCGAATTTTTGAAGTATGACGCGATTATATCGGTGGTAAATACGTTAAACGTAGTTGTTGAAAAGAGCCTTATTACAGACAGCTTGGAAAGAGCGTTGCTTTTTGATTAACGATGATATATCGGCAAAATCTGAAAATAAAGTTCCTGTACGTTTTAATATCGGCTATGATAAAGATTGACGTTTCTTGTATAACAGGTAAGGGACAGGTTAATGACACAGTACCTGTTGAGCTTGACGGCGATAACCTTTTTGATTGGGTTTAACTGTGCAGATTTTTGCTTGACGCATTGAGTGCTTGTGACGAAGAAAAGGTTAAGATGGAATTTTCTGCTCCGACAAGCGGTTGCTTTATAAAAAGAGCGTAGAGGGTGACGACTCTTATATTTATATGATTCTTCCTGTAAGACTTTATAACTAAGAGGTGCTTTATGAAGATTAAGACAGTCAATAATTATTATACAGATGAAAATACTTATATAGTTTATGATGAAAATACAAAACGGTCTTGTGATTGATCCGGGATATAAGTGTGACGGAATATTGAAAGCGGCTCAGGACGACGGGTTAATATAAAATATGTGCTTATAACTCATTGTCATTATGACCATATTTCAGATATGGAACAGCTTCGTGAAAAAACAGGCGCTAAACTTGTTTCCGGCGATAAGGCGAGCATAAATATAACAGATCCGGACATTAATTTGTCTTATTCGGGACTGGGTTATGAATTGTCGGCTAAAAAAGTCTGATATTGTTTTGAAGATAATGAAGAACTTAATATTGACGGACTTAATATCAAATGTATTTATACGCCAGGTCATACAAATTGCGGCGTATGTTATTTGATAAATAATGAAAAATTGTTTACGGGCGATACATTGTTTTTAAGAAGTGTCGGCAGAAGTGATTTGCCGACAGGTGACAGGGGATATTCTTGTAAAATCAATAAAGACAAGAATATATACGCTTGATGATAATACAGAAGTTTTTCCGGGACACGGCGGACAGAGTTCTGTTGGGTACGAGAAAAAAGTATAATATGTATATAAAGGACTAAAAATGTTAATTATTCAAAACGGTTATGAATGTGATTACGAAATGAAGCTTTTTATAAGCTTTATTTTGATATGAACGAAGATATATATGTGTATTCAAACTTTGAATATAAGGATAAAGTTATAAACGTGTATACGGAGATAATCTATAACGGCGATACATATTTTGACGATTTCTATTATGATTTTGATACTGAAAATCAAAAGGCACAGTTTATAAAAGATATTTACCGCGTC
>VOFB01002202.1_pt1 | contig 35138 bp, 36 predicted proteins | sample 5384141 | NCBI WGS metagenome assembly VOFB01 (sample SAMN12384721, study PRJNA508395) | human gut metagenome | isolation source: healthy gut A | host: Homo sapiens | reverse complement strand
AAGCAATCAGCCCAGTGGGCTGTTGCTTAGCCCGCGGTTTCAACCCCTAGGAATGTCTAACAAGAGGACTGCCGCTGCCGGAGAATCTCCTGTACCGCGTTGGTTGAAGCGATATTCACATAAAGCCTTTCTGGAAACATCCTCAGCGGATAAGAGGACTTGAACAGCAGCTTTTACAGAGAAAGGACCCCCATGCAGAGAATCGACCTCTTCGGCGCAGCAGCCGCCTTTGAAACCGTACGGATGCCGGACGGCACGGAAGCGGCTATTCCAGCAGAACACGCCGCAGTTATCTATGTAAATGAACAGCCGGCCTTCCGGGTGGTATGCACACCCCAGCTTCTGCCGCAGCTGGCGCTGGGGCGGCTGCTGACCGAAGGATGGATCGCCTCCGCAGAGGAAGTGGAACAAATTGCCGTCTGCGCGGAAGGCTTGAAAATCAATATCTACCTGAACCACCCGCTGACGGCCCGCCGCGCGGCGGCACAGGAGGTTTCCAGCTGCTGCACCGACAATGTCGCGCTGGGCAGTCCGGTGGAAGTGCAGCCGCTGCGCACGGTGCCGCATCTGGACCTGCAGCCGGAGTGGGTGGACGCCCTCGCCGCCGCCATGAGCGCGGGCCTGCCGCTTTATCAGGCCACCCATGCAGTCCACAGCTGCTTTGTGCTGCACGAGGGCCGCATCCTCTGCGCCTGCGAGGACATCGGGCGCCACAATGCGCTGGACAAGGCCGTGGGCAGCATGCTTCTGGCCGGTGTCCCCCTCAGCGAATGCGTGCTCTACACCAGCGGCCGCGTACCGATGGATATGGTGCGCAAAGCCATCCGGGCCGGCGTTCCGGCACTGGTGAGCAAGACCATGCCCACCGTCCAGTCGCTGGAGCTGGCCGCAGAATACGGCTTACAGCTGCTCTGCGGCCGGAAACATCCGCTGACATCGTCAAAAAGTGCGGGGTGACATCGGTTCGCGTTGACTTACTTCCGGCCCGAATGATAATATATTAACGAAAAGACCGCTCCGCTGTTGCAGCAGCTGGGGCGGCCTTAACTGTTGTCCGGGGAAACCCGGGCAGAAAAAAACAGGCAGGTGATAACATGAAGCAGGCAACCAACCCGTTTGCGCCCGTTCCCCTGTGGCGCAAGCGGCTGCCGGGCTACGCAGCCATGGGTGCCGCCACTGTTGCTATGGCGATCGGCCTGATTGCCATGCAAAACGCACGCACCACGGTTGCCGGTACCCTGCTGCCGGTGTCGGAGGCGGATGCAGCCGCCTACGGCATCAGCGCAGTGTACCAGCTCGACAACGGCAGCTACCGCGTGGAGGGCACTCAGAAGGGCTTCCAGAGCGATGTGCAGACTGCTGTGACCCTTGACGCCGAGGGCAATGTCTCCGCTGTGGAGATCCTTTCGCAGGCGGAGACCGACAGTCTTGGCGGCCAGTGTGTCAACCCGGAGTTCACGTCCCAGTATCAGGGCGCAGCTCCCTTTACGCTGGCAGGCAAAAGCTATACTGTGACCGACCCCCTTACCGGTGCCGCCTATGCCGCTGCCGGTGCGGCGGAGGAGCAGCCCGCTGCTGCGGGAGGATCTTGACCCCGCGCAGTGGAATGTGTCCGACACCTCTCCCGAGGCCGAGGCCACCCGCAGGATGTACGCAGCAGGTCTGACCCTCTCGGCACTGAACGGCGAGCCTCTGGCCGACGAGCTGATCCCTCCGATGGATACCAGCGCCGAGGCTGTGGCACGCCGCAAGCTGTACGCTGCCGGTCTGAGCAAGAGTGCGCAGGACGGCGAGGAGCAGGCTCTGCCCTATGCGGACTGGTCTGCAGAAAAGCAGGCCGCTTATCGGCTGGCGCAGGCCGAACTGACCACCGGGCAGACCAGTGCCGGCGCTGTCAGCGCAGACCTCACCGAGGTGGACGCCCTTTCCGGCGCGACCATCACCTCGACCGCCGTCACCAACATCGTCAACAACTCGTATTTCTATGTAACTGAGGTGCTCCGCGCAGAGTGACCTCAACGGAGGAATGGAACCTATGGCAAAACTGATTTTCTGACGGCTGACATGACCCGCCGTCAATTTATGAAGATCTCGGGCAAGAGCCTTGCAGGGCTCACCCTCTCCGCATCCATGCTGTCCCTCTTCGGCTGCTCGCAGAAGCAGGTGGACAGCGGCGCAGTGGCTACCTGGGCGCTGCCCCAGGGCCTGCTGGTGGTCAACGCCGACCTGTGTACCGGCTGCCAGCGCTGCGAGATCAACTGCACGCTGACCAACGATGGCGTGTGCTCCTCTTACATCAGCCGCGTAAAGATCCAGCGCCGTCTGAATCTGGACGGTGCCGGCAACGGCCTGCTGTCCGGCACCGACAACTGCTTTGTCTACTTCCCGGATACCTGCCGCCAGTGCGAGGACCCCGCCTGCGGCAACGCCTGCCCCCAGAAGGCCATCACCACCAATGACCAGGGCATCCGCGTGGTGGACACCGACAAGTGCATCGGCTGCGGCGCCTGCCACGAGGCCTGCCCCTGGCATATGCCCACCGTCAACCCCGAGACCGGCAAGTCGTCCAAGTGCATCGCCTGCGGTGCCTGCGTGGCAGGCTGCCCGTCCGGCGCTCTGTCCATCGTGGACTGGGATGCCGTCACCAGCGCAGCACAGGCTGCCTACATGGACCTGTAAGGAGGAGGAACAACAATGGCTGAAAGTTATGGCTGGGCAGGCAAGATCCTGCGCGTTGACCTGACCACTGGCGAGATCACCACGCAGGACGACGCAAAGTACCATAAGTATATCGGCGGTATGGGCATGGCCTACCGCATCATGTATGAGGAAGCTCCCATGGACCTCGACCCCTACGACGAGAAGGCACAGGTCATCTTCGGCGTCGGCCCCCTGACCGGTGCCGGCGTACCCTGCTCCGGCCGCATGAACGTCACCTTCCGCTCCACCTGGTCCAAGGGCAGCTCCATCATCGACGCCCACATGGGCGGCCACATCGGCCCCATGCTGAAGTATGCGGGCTGGGACGGCATCGTCATCACCGGCATCTCCGCAAAGCCCGTCTACCTGCGCATCGAGGACGACCAGGTCTCCCTCGAGGATGCTTCTGAGATCTGGGGCAAGGGTACGTTCGCGTCCAACAAGTGGATGGTGGAGCAGAACGGCCGTGAGTTCGAGACCGCTTCCATCGGCCCTGCCGGTGAGAATCTGGTGGACTACTCCACCCTGAACACCAGCTTTGGCAACTCCGGCGGCGCCGGTCTGGGCGCTGCCATGGGCAACAAGAAGCTGAAGGGCCTGGCCATCCGCGGCACCGGCAGCGTCAAGGTCGCCGACCCCAAGAAGGTGCTGGAGCTGTCCAACTACATGATGGGCAACCTCATCGGCGGCAACAACAACCACAACGTCCCCGCACAGCCCCAGAGCTGGGCCGAGTACAGCGCCACCTCCGGCAAGAACCGCTGGTCCGGCGCACCGGGCCGTATGTGGAAAAAGGCTCCCGGCGGCCCCGTGGATACCGGCGAGCAGCCCTACAACGACATCAACAAGATCGCGCTGCGCTGCTTCAAGGGCTACTTCGACTTCGGCGCACCGGCTGCGGAGTACACCGTGAAGAACGGCGGCTGCTCCTCCTGCCCCATCCGCTGCTACACCGAGTATGATGTGGACCCGCTGGCCGATTACGACCTGCCCACCCACAACTCCAACACCTGTATGCCCGTGCTGTACGGCACCCGCGTCTACCCGGACGGCGTCCACGACTTCAAGTACGAGGGCGACGGCACCATGGTCATCAACCTGGCATGGTCTCACGCCGTCGATGACATGGGCCTGTGGGACAACTACGGCAACCTGAACCGTGACCTGCTGTGGATCCTGCGGATGCCCCGTGAGGAGGCCACCAAGTACATCAGCGAGGAAGAGTACGACTCCCTGCCCTGGGCATGGGAAAAGGCCGGTGACCCCCGCTGGGAGGTGGAGCTCATCCGCCGCATGGCTTACGGCGAGGGCGATCTGTCCGTCATCGCAAAGGGTACGCTGGCCATGATGGAAAAGTTCGGCCTGCCCAAGAGCTGGCTGGACCGCACCGACGGTGCCACCAACTCCAACCTGATGTACAACGGCTTCCCCAACCACCACGGCCCCGCAGAGGCATGGCAGGTTGGCATGCTGTACAATCTGGTGTATAATAGAGACTGCATGATCCACGAGATCGTCTGCGAGACCGGCTCCGGCGCACCCTACGAGGTGACCAAGAAGGTCATGGAGGACTTCTTCGGCGAGGGCTGCTACGACAAGGCCAAGGCCTACACTCCCATCAACGAGAACAAGGCAAAGCTGGCCGCCTACTGCGTCAACGATAAGAACTTCCACGACTCCGCCACCCTCTGCAACTGGATGTGGCCCATGACCCAATCTCCCTCCAAGGAGCGGGCCTACCACGGCGATCTGGACCTGCAGGCAGATTTCATGACCGCCGTCACCGGCGAGACCTACACCCAGGCCGGTCTGCAGGAGGCAGGCGAGCGCATCACCCAGATGCTGCGCGCCATGACCGCCATCAGCTTCCAGAAGAACTGCGGCAGCGCAAACCTCCGTCAGGAGCACGACGCCATCTGCGACTGGGTCTTCGACAAGGAACCCGACTTCAAGGCATTCGAGGAAGGCACCACCAAGCTGGACCGCGCCGACATGGAGAAGGCAAAAGACCTGTTCTATGACATCTTCGGCTGGGACAAGACCACCGGTGTGCCGACCCGCGAGACGCTGGAGAAGTTCGACCTCGGCGATATGGCCGACGATCTGGAAGCACGCGGCATCTACGCCCAGACCGAAGCCGCCGAATAAATCCCATTCTAAAAACGAGAGGAACTATCATGCTGTTTGGCAGACGCAAACCCGGTTATACCACCACGGTGGACGCCGCCTCCGACCCCGAGCAGGTCATCCTCGACCTGCAGAAGGCAGAGATGGCCGCGAAAAAGAAGCCGAAGGCCGAGGTCTTTGACATCGACGCGGCCAGCGAGACGGCCCGCCGCCTGAAGGAAACGGGCAGTATGTTCGACGGCAGCGCCGCAAAGCTCGGCGAGGACGTCATTGCCGCTGTGCAGAAGGAGACGGATGCTCTGGCCGCAAAGCAGGCCGAGGCACAGCCCGCTCCCGAAGAGACGGCTGCACCGGACGCCGCCGAAAAGCCCCAGCTGCTGGATTTTCTGGCCGCTGCGCCGGAGGCAGAGGGCGACCCCTACGCCGACCAGCCCACCGTCACCGCGCCGGAGCTGCCCAAGCTTACCCCGGCACAGGAGCTGGCGGGTTACATCCGCTCCCGCTCGGCGGCGGCGCTGGTCACATCCCACGCCCTGCTGGTGAGTGAGGTGGAAAACGCCGATGAACTTCTGGCCCAGATGCCGGAAGACCCCAAGTGCGCAGACATCGTGTCCCGCGCCGGCGCAAAGGATGCCTATTACTACTCCAGCGCCAACATGAGCGACAACTACGCCATGATCGCGCAGCTCATCGAGGACAAGGACCTCTGCGCCATGGTGGCCGAGATGGTGCGGTTCAACGCCCGCGTCTACCCCAGCGCCACCCCGCTGCGGTACTTCCGCCGCTCGCCCTACGATCTGACACAGGAAGCCATCGAGCAGACGTGGCAGTCCATGCAGGGCAAGCCGGAGTACGCCGACATCGAGGAGCTGACCAACAACCAGAACGAGCGGTTCCTCTTTTCCACCCAGGCACCTCACCCGCCGCTACGCAAAAGCCATCAGCGACGTGGACGAGTGGACCGACTAAAGCATCCCACACGATCAAATAGGGTATACGAGCTTCTTTGAGCAAAGGTGTCTAAACCGTCGGGCATGACACCGCGCCGCAATGCTAAGGGCTATATCAGCCGGCATTCAAGGATGGAGGGGGAAACCCCGCCGCCTTCCCGCAGAAGAAACGCTGCAATTTGAAAAAAAGAACTCCTCCCATCCACACAGGGGCTTTCCATGCCCTGCCGCCACTGCAAGGGCGGCAGGGAGAGCAGCCATCGGCAAAGGGCAGTCTGCAAGCTGCCCTTTGCCGGAATGTGCGGATATTCTGCGGAGGCGTTTTGATTTTCCATCAAGACGTCTCCGCTTCTTTTTTGACCTGCCTTTTTCTATGGAGCCCGCTGCGCCCCGCCTGAGCCATAGCAGGCCGGGTGTGGCCGGGCATTTGGAGGATTTTTTATGAAACAGCCTTTCTGCGCGCCCTCTGAGGCGCTGCGCCGCGTGCTGGATGCCGCTGCGGCTCTGCCGAGGCCGGAGACGGAGACCGTCCCGCTGGACGAAGCGGGCGGCCGCATTGCTGCCCGGACGCTTTCAGCCCGGATGGACCAGCCGCCCTTTGACCGCAGCCCCTTCGACGGCTACGCCCTGCACAGCGCCGACATCGCCGGTGCCAGCCGCGAAACACCCGTCACCCTGCCCGTGACCATGAAGCTCTACGCCGGAGATGCCCCCGCTTCGCCTCTGCCTGCTGGCTGTGCGGCCCGCATCATGACCGGCGCACCCCTGCCCGAGGGCGCAGACTGTGTGCTGATGCAGGAGCTGACCGACAGCGGCGAGGAGACGGTACAGCTCTATGCCGCCATGAAGCCCCAGCAGAACGTGGTATTCCGGGGCGGAGACATCGCCGCCGGTGCTGTCATCGCCGAAGCCGGTACGGTACTCTCCCCCGCCCATCTCGGCGTGCTGGCCGGGCAGGGATACGCTGAAGTCCCCGTTTACAAGACGCTGACCGTGGGCGTTCTGGCCACCGGAAGCGAGCTTTTAGCTCCGGGCGAGGCTTGGACGCCCGGCAAAATTTACGACGCCAACGGCGTCCAGAACGCCGCCCGCCTGCGGCAGCTGGGCTTTGCGGTAAACCGTCGGCACTGCTCCGACGACCCGGAGGAGATCGCCCGTGAGATGCGGGAACTGCTGGCGGAGTGCGATGCCGTCATCACCAGCGGCGGCGTCTCGGTGGGGCAGAAAGACTATCTGCCCGCTGTGCTGGAACAGCTGAATGCGGACATCCTCTTTGCAGGCGTGGCCCAGAAGCCCGGAAGTCCCATGCTGGCCGGAAAAGTTGACGGCAAGCTGGTGTTCTGCCTCTCCGGCAACCCCTTTGCCGCCGCCGCTACGCTGGAACAATATGCCGCCCCGGCTCTTTTGCGGGCGGCGGGGCGCTGTGAGGAAAGCTGCCTTCTTCCCCGCACCACCCGCACCCTGACCACGGGCTTCTCGAAGCCCAGCAAGGGGAACCGCTATCTGCGGGCCAAGGCCATGGGTGGCAGCGTGACCATCCCCGGCGAGGGCAACGCCGAAGCCCACTCGTCCGGCAGCCTTTCTGCCATGATCGGCTGCAACTGTCTCGTTGAACTGCCTGCGGGCAGCGGCCCGGTGACTCCGGGCGAAGAAGTGGAGGTGCTCAGTTTTGTACAGTGAACAGAAAGAGGCTCTGGCCCAGGAGATCGAACTCAAGCGCCCGGCGGTGCTGGCCGTCAGCGGCCTGCACAACAGCGGCAAGACGACGCTGCTGGAAAAGCTTCTGCCTGCCCTGCGCAGCCGGGGGCTGAAAGTGGGCATTATCAAGCACGACGGCCATGATTTCACTCCCGATGTTCCCGGCACTGACAGCTACCGTCTGCGGGAAGCGGGGGCCGAGGGCGTGGCGGTCTACTCCGGCCAGCGCTATCTGCTGACCGAGATGTTCCGCCTGACGGAGCAGGACTTGCTGGCGCTCTTCGAGCGCCACGGCTATGATCTGGTGCTGCTGGAAGGCTTCAAGGACAGCGGCTGGCCGAAAATCGAAGTTGTCCGCAAAGAAATTTCGGACACACCGGTGTCTTTCCAGCCGCTGGCGGTGGTGGGAGACATTCCGGGGGCAGATTTTGGATTGGAAGATGCGCAGGCTCTGGCCGACTGGCTCGTTGCCCAGATGCCGGGCCTGTAAGGAGAAGACAGACATGAAACTGATTCGTACCGAAGACGCGGCAGGCCAGGTGCTCTGCCACGACATTACCCAAATCATTCCCGGCGAGTTCAAGGGCGCACGTTTCCGCAAGGGCCATATCATCCAGCCCGAGGACATCCCCGTGCTGCTCTCCATCGGCAAAGAAAACCTCTACGTCTGGGAGAAGAAGCCCGGCATCCTCCACGAGGACGAAGCCGCCGCGCTGCTGTACAAGGCCGCTGCGGGCAGGAACATCCACGGCACCGAGCCGAAAGAGGGCAAGATCGAGCTCATCGCCGACTGCGACGGCCTGCTGAAGATCAACCGCGAAGCCCTGCTGGCCGTGAACCGCACGCCCCAGATGATGATCGCCACCATTCACGGCGACCTGCCCGTGAAAAAGGGCCAGAAACTGGCCGGCACCCGCATCATCCCGCTGGTCATCGAACAGGAGAAGATGGATGCCATGCAGGCTGCCGCAGGCGGTGAGCCTATCCTGAACGTGCTGCCCATGCAGGCCAAGAAGTTTGCCGTCATCACCACCGGCAGCGAGGTGTTCAAGGGCCGCATCGAGGATAAGTTCACCCCCATCCTCGTGGGCAAGCTGGCCGAGTACGGCTGTGAGATGGCCTTCCACAAGGTCTGCGACGACGACCCGGCGGGCATCACCGCCGCCATTCTCGAGGCGAAAGAAGCGGGCTGTGAGCTGATCTTCACCACCGGCGGCATGAGCGTGGACCCCGACGATCGCACCCCGCTGGCCATCCGGAACACCGGCGCGGACATCGTCACCTACGGCGCACCGGTGCTGCCGGGTGCCATGTTCCTCGTGAGCTATCTGGACGGTGTGCCGGTCTGCGGTCTGCCCGGCTGCGTCATGTACGCCAAGCGCACCATCTTTGACCTGCTGCTGCCCCGTCTGCTGGCCGACGATGCCATCACCGCCGAGGATATTGCCCGTCTGGGCGAGGGCGGCCTCTGCCTTGGCTGCGCCGAGTGCCACTGGCCCAACTGCGGATTTGGGCATTGCTGACCTCTCCGTCACGGCTGACGCCGTGCCACTGCCCGGGTTGCGGCACCCAGCATCCGCAGCGCTTTGCTTGCGTCTTGCTGGCCGCGGCCCCAACAGCGACTCCCTGTTTCCGCCACTGGCGGCGGTCGTCGTTGTTGCTCCTATCGAGGGGGAGGCTTTGGCAGTCCCCTCAAAGTAAACGGTTTCGCCAGAGGCTCCCCTACTAGGGGAGCTGGCGAGCGAAGCGAGACTGAGAGGGCAAGCCCGGCTCCCCATACGATTTATTTTTTGTTAAGGGCAGAAAGATACGATCATGACTGAAACCAATCTGACCCACTTTGATGCCTCCGGCAACGCCGTGATGGTGGATGTGAGCGAGAAGACCGTCACCTTCCGGGAGGCCACCGCCCACGGCATCATCACCATGAACGCCGAGGCATTCGCCGCTGTGGAGAGCGGCACCATGAAGAAAGGCGATGTGCTGGGCGTGGCCCGCATTGCCGGCATCATGGCCACCAAGCGCACCAGCGAGCTTATCCCGCTCTGCCATCCGCTGCCGCTGACGAAAGTGAGCGTGGACTTCAAGCTTCTGCCCGAGCGGCAGGCTGTGGAGGCGCTCTGCACCGTCAAGACGGCGGGCGTCACCGGCGTGGAGATGGAGGCCCTGACGGGCGTTTCCACCGCCCTGCTCACCATCTACGATATGTGTAAGGCCGTCGATAAGGGCATGGAGCTGGGCGAGATCCATCTCGTCGAGAAGACCGGCGGCAAGAGCGGCCACTACATCCGGGCGGAGGGCGGCTATGTTTGATTCTGCCCAGCGCAATATCCACTATCTGCGCCTGTCCGTCACCGATCTGTGCAACCTGCGCTGCCGCTACTGTATGCCCGACGGCGTGGAAAAGCTGGAGCGGGAAGCCGTGCTCACCTACGAAGAGTTTCTGCGTCTGGCGGCCCTGTTTGCCCGGTGCGGCGTCGATACCGTCCGCGTCACCGGCGGAGAGCCGCTGGTGCGCAAGGGCGTAGACCAGCTGGTGGCGGGGCTGAAAGCCATCCCCGGCATCCGCAAAGTCACCATGACCACAAACGGCATCCTGCTGGCGCAGCAGCTGCCCGCCCTGCTGGCGGCTGGCCTTGACAGCGTGAACATCAGCCTCGACACTCTGCGCCCCGAGGTGTTCCAAAGCATCACGGCCCGGGACGAGTTCGGCCATGTGATGGAAGGCATTCACGCAGTCCTCGACAGCGGCATCCCTGTCAAACTGAACTGTGTGCCGCAGGTGGGCGTGAACGAGGGTGAATTGGAAGACCTGGCCGCCCTCGCCGAGAGCCGCCCGTTACAGGTGCGGTTCATCGAGATGATGCCCATCGGCTACGGCGCGGCCATGCCCTGCATCTCGGGGCCGGAGCTGCGGGAGCGGTTTGCCCGCCGCTGGCCGGAGTTTTCGCCCCTGCCCGCCGCCCAGAGCGCCGGGTTCGGCGACGGGCCTGCCGTCTACTACACCGTCCCGGGCTGGAAGGGCGATGTGGGCTTCATCGCGGCGGTCCACGGCAAGTTCTGTGCTTCCTGCAACCGGGTGCGGCTGACCAGTCAGGGCTTTCTGCGCCCCTGCCTTGCCAGCGAGACGGGCTGCGATCTGCGCACCCTGCTGCGGGGCGGCGCAGCCGACGAGGAGCTTTTACAGGCCATCCGGGAGACGATCTGGTCGAAACCCCGGGAACATCATTTCGGAGACAATTCCATACCCGCCACCCGCGGGATGTACCGTATCGGAGGATAAATTACTATGGGAAAAATTCTGGCGATCTGCACCAGCCCCAAGCGCGGCACCGTCAAGACCGAGGTGCCAAGTGCTGTCCTGACCCCGGAATGGGGCATCGTGAGCGACGCCCACGGCGGAAACTGGCACCGGCAGGTGAGCCTGCTCAGCGCCGAAAAAATCGAGGCGTTCCGCAAGAAGATCTGGGTGGACTACGGCGCCTTCGGCGAAAACCTCGTCATCGAGGGCTTCGACTTCCGCAGCCTGCCCGTCACCAGCCGCTTCGCCATCGGCGACGTGGTGCTGGAGATGACCCAGATCGGCAAGGAGTGCCACAACGACTGCGTCATCAAGCAGCAGACCGGCGAGTGCATCATGCCCCGGGAGGGCGTATTTGCCCGGGTGCTGAAGGGCGGCGAGATTCATGTCGGCGACGAAGTGACCCTTCTGCCCCCGCCGGAAGATCCGCCGCTGCGCGCTGCGGTCATCACCCTTTCGGACAAGGGCAGCCGGGGCGAGCGGGAGGATAAGAGCGGCCCCCTCATCGTGGAGATGCTCACCGCCGCAGGCTATGTGGTGGAAGAGACGATGCTCCTGCCCGACGAGGCCAAGGCGCTGAAAGCACAGCTCATCCGTCTGGCCGATGGCCGTCAGGTGAACCTTATCCTGACCACCGGCGGCACCGGCTTCTCGCCCCGGGATATTACCCCCGAGGCTACCTATGCCGTGGCCGACCGCAACGCCCCCGGCATCGCCGAGGCCATGCGGTACCATAGCCTTTCCATCACCCCGCGCGGGATGCTGAGCCGCGCCGCCAGTGTATTGCGCGGCAAGACGCTCATCGTCAACCTGCCGGGCAGCCCGAAAGCCGTGAAAGAGAACCTCGAGTACATCCTGCCCAGCCTCGGGCACGGCGTCCGCATCGCCGCCGGTCTGGACGGCGAGTGCGCCCGCAAGTAACATTGCTGTCCCGCTCCGGTTTCGGGACGTGAACATATATGAGGGAATTTTAACCACTATAGAAGGAGAAAATTCATGAAAACCGATCTCATTTCCCGCCGCAGCTTTCTGTCCGTGGTCGGCGCAGTCGGCGCTGCTGCTGCCCTGACCGCCTGCGGCGGCGCGGTTTCCAGCACTGCCTCTTCCGCAGCTGCTTCCTCTGAGGCCGCTGCTTCCGAGGCTGCCGGCGAGAGCGTCGAGCTCATCGTCTTCGCCGCTGCCTCCTTGACAGAGACCCTGAACGCCATCGCCCAAGACTACTCTGCCGAGAACCCGGGCGTCACCTTCCGCTTCAACTTTGATTCCTCCGGTACTCTCAAGACCCAGATCCAGGAGGGCGCTGACTGCGACCTCTTCCTCTCTGCCGGTCAGAAGCAGATGAACCAGCTGGACATCACCGCTTCTGCCGACGTAAACACCGACGGTCTGGACTTCGTGGACCCCTCCACCCGTGTGGACCTGCTGGAAAACAAGGTCGTCCTCTGTGTGCCCGAGGGCAGCGACAAGGGCATCGACAGCTTTGATGCTCTGGCCGAGCACCTGAAGGCTCAGGACATTCTGTTCTGCATGGGCAACAGCGATGTGCCTGTGGGCCAGTACACCCAGAAGATCCTCGCTTACTATGACCTCGACGAAGAGGCTCTGGCTGCTGCCGGTGTCATCACCTACGGCTCCAACGTCAAGGAAGTCACCACCCAGATCAGCGAGGGCAGTGTTGACGCCGGTGTCGTCTACTGCACCGATGCTTACAGCGCCGGTCTGACCCCCGTGGACGAGGCCACCGCCGAGATGTGCGGTCAGGTCATTTACCCCGCCGCTGTGCTGAAGGCTGCTCCCAACGCCGAGGCCGCCAGGGAGTTCCTGGCCTATCTGCAGACTGACCGTGCCGCCACCGTGTTCGAGGGCGTGGGATTTGTGGCGGTGTAAACGACTCCGTCATTGCATGGGCCAACGGTCAAGCATCCCTTCATCCAACCTCTCAGGCGCTGACGGAGCCAGCTCCCTGACGGGGAAGCCTCTGGCGAAGAGGTGATAGTTTTCGCTATGCCAAAGGCCTCTCCTATGGAGAGGTGGCACGGCGTCAGCCGTGACGGAGAGGTTTATTCCCACAGTAACTCACGGCCAGACCCACCCCCAACATCTGAGGTTAAAATTTATGGATTGGTATCCCCTCTGGAACAGCCTGCGCATCGCCCTTATCAGCTGCGCAGCGGTGTTCTTTCTCGGCATTTTTGCCGCTTATTATATCGCAAAGCTGCCCCGCACCGTCAAGGGCGTGCTGGACGTGGTGCTCACTCTGCCCATGGTGCTGCCGCCCACGGTGGTGGGCTATTTCCTGCTGCTGCTCTTCGGCGCAAAGCGGCCGCTGGGCATCTTCTTCCTGGAGCATTTCGGCGTCAAGCTGGTCATGAACTGGTACAGCGCCATCTTTGCGTCCATCGTAGTGGCCTTCCCGCTGATGTACCGCACCGCCCGGGGCGCCTTCGAGAGCTTTGACGAGACGCTGGCCTGGTCGGCCCAGACACTGGGACAGTCTAACGCGTGGATATTCTGGCGGGTGCGGATGCCCTGCTGCCGTCAGGGCATTCTGGCCGGTACGGTGCTGGCCTTTGCCCGGGCCTTGGGCGAGTACGGTGCTACCAGCATGATCGCGGGCTACACCCCGGGCAAGACGGCCACCATCGCCACCACGGTGTACCAGCTCTGGCGCACCAACGATGAGGCCGGTGCCATGCGGTGGGTGCTGGTGGACATCGTCATCTCTGCTGTGGTGCTGCTGGCTGTGAACCTCCTGGAGAAAAAGCAGAAAGCAGGTGGCCGCGCATGAGCCTGGAAGTACATATCGAGAAAAAGCTGAACGGCTTCACCCTCCGCTCCGACTTCACCGCCGGGAACACTGCCACGGCCCTTCTGGGCGCGTCGGGCTGCGGCAAAAGCATGACACTGCGCTGCATCGCGGGCATCGTGAAGCCCGACAAGGGCCGCATCGTGCTGGACGGGCGGGTGCTGTTCGACAGCGAGCATCACATCGACCTGCCGCCCCAGCAGCGGGGCGTGGGCCTGCTCTTCCAGAACTACGCCCTCTTCCCGAATATGACCGTGGAGCAGAACATCCTCTGCGGCCTGAAAGCCGAAAAGGACAAAGCCGCCCGCAAGGCCCGCTGCGCCGGGATGCTGCGGGCCTTGCGGCTGGAAGAACTGGCCAGCCGCCGCCCGGCAGAGCTTTCCGGCGGACAGCAGCAGCGCACCGCACTGGCACGCATCCTTGTGGGCAGGCCCAAAATTCTGATGCTGGACGAGCCGTTCAGTGCGCTGGACAGCTACCTGCGCGAGGAAGTGGAGGGCGAAGTGGGCAGCCTGCTGGCCGGGTTCGACGGCACGGCTCTCCTCGTCACCCACAACCGGGACGAGGCTTACCGCCTGTGCCGGGACATGATCGTCATGGACGGCGGGCAGGTGCTCCGCACCGGCACCACGAAAGAGGTCTTTGCTGACCCGCGCAGCACCGCTGCGGCCCGGCTGACCGGCTGCAAGAACATCCTGCCCTGCACCCGGGTGGACGCCCACAGCGTCCGCCTCGCAGGCTGTGAGAGTCTGCTGCATCTGGCCGCTGAGGTGCCGGAGGGCTGCACCGCCGTGGGCATCCGCGCCCACGACTTCGCCCCCTGTGCCCCGGGCGCAGAGAATGCCCTGCCGGTGGAGCTTCTCTCGGCCAGCGAGAATCCCTTCGACTGGAACCTCATCTTCCGGCTGCCGGGCGGCACCACCCGTCTGTGGTGGAAGGTGAGCAAGACGACCCTCTCCGTGGCCGAACCCGACGCCCCGGCCTGCCTCTCCGCCCCGCCGGAGTGCATCATGGCGCTGGTGGATCATAAGTAAACGCCAAAAGAGCCGGTGCAGATGCACCGGCTCTTGCTCTGTTTTTATGACTCGCCGAAGAATTTCTTGGCAATATCGGCGCTCTGCTTGGCATCCTTGGCGTACCAGTCCGCGCCGATCTTCTCGGCGTACTCGGGCGTCAGGACAGCGCCGCCCACCATCACCCTGCAGTCGAGCTTTGCCGCATGGAGGGCCGCGATGGTCTCCTCCATGCTCTTGAGGGTGGTGGTCATCAGGGCCGAGAGCCCCACGAGGTGGACATCCTTCTCCCGGACAGTGTCCACCACTGTCTCCACCGGCACATCGCGGCCAAGGTCGATGACCTCGAAGCCGTAGTTCTCGAGGATGACGCGGACGATGTTCTTGCCGATGTCGTGGACATCGCCCTTGACGGTGGCGAGGACGATGCGGCCCTTGCTCGCCCCGGCCCCGCCCCGCTTGGCGATGGCAGTCTTGATCTCTTCAAAGGCGGCCTGTGCGGCGCTGGCGGCCTGTAGCAGCTGGGGCAGGAAGAGCTTGCCCTTCTCGTACTTTTTTCACCCACGACGTCCAGCGCCGGGATGAGGGCCTCGTCCACCAGCGTCAGGGGCTCATTTTCGTCCAGCAGGGTGTGGGTGCGGGCGGCGGCTTCACCCTTGAGGCCCTTTTCCACCGCCTGCATCAGCGCGGCAAAAGGGCCGTTGTGAGCTGCATCCGCCTCCGCCGGGGTATTTGACGTCTGAGACGCCTGGGCCGTCCGGGCCTGCTTCAACGCGGCGCTGGCAGGGACTTTATCGGCATAGCGGGCGATGTAGGCCATGCTCTGCTTGTCGCGGTTGGTGAGGACGTTGTAGGAGTAGACCGCCGCCATCATCTCTTCGCTGGAAGGATTCATGATGGCGAGGTCGAGGCCCGCGTACATGGCCATGGTGAGGAAGGTGGTGTTCAGGTAGGGGCGGCAGGGCAGGCCGAAGCTGATGTTGGACACACCGAGGATGGTGCGGACGCCCAGCTCCTTCTTGCAGCGGGCCAGCGCCTCCACGGTGGCCAGAACGTCCTGCTGCTGGGCGCTGGCGGTGAGGGTCAGGCAGTCGATATAAATATCTTCCCGGGGGATGCCGTGGGCCAGCGCCGCGTCCACCACCCGCTTTGCGATCTCAAACCGGGCGTCGGCGCTGGGCTGGATGCCCCGCTCGTCGATGGCAAGGCCGACGACGGCCGCGCCGTACTTTTTGCAGAGGGGAAGGATGCGCTCCAGCACTTCGGTCTCGCCGTTCACCGAGTTGACGATGGGCTTGCCGTTGTAGACCCGCAGGCCCCGCTCGAGGGCGTCTGCATGGGAGGAATCCAGCTGCAAGGGCAGGCTGACGACGCTTTGTAAAGCCTTCACCACCTGCTCCATGACGGCAGGCTCGTCCACGCCGGGCGCGCCCACGTTGACGTCCAGCACCTGCGCTCCGGCCTCAGACTGGCTGACGGCCTGCTCGAGGATGTAGTTCATGTCGCCCTCGCGCAGGGCCTGCTGGAACCGCTTTTTGCCGGTGGGGTTGATGCGCTCGCCCACCACGGTGATGCCGTCCACGGTGACGAAGTCCATCGGCGAGCAGAGCACCGAGGGCATGGCGTGGGCGGGGCGGCCCGGCTTGCAGTCGGCGAAGACGCCGTTCAGCAGCTTGATGAAATCGGGGGTGGTGCCGCAGCAGCCGCCCGCCGCAAAGAGCTTCAAATCGCGGTAGGGCTTCATCTCCATGGCAAAGAGCTGGGGCGTGATGTCGTAGCCGCTGCCGTCGGCGCGGGGCAGGCCCGCATTCGGCTTGACGAAGACCGGGAAATCCCCGGGCAGAGCCTCGGCCAGCCGCTTCGCCATGGGGAAGATCTCTTTCGGGCCGAGGGAGCAGTTGATGCCCACGGCGTTGGCCCCGAGGCCCCGGGCCGTGACGGCGAAGCTCTCGACGGTGCAGCCGGTGAAGGTGCGCCCGCCTGCCTCAAAGCTCATGCTGGCGAGGATGGGCAGGTCACAGTTCTCTTTCGCGGCCAGCAGGGCAGCTTTCAGCTCGTACAGGTCGGTGAAGGTCTCAAAAAAGACGAGATCGGCCCCGGCGGCGACACCCGCCCGGACGATGCGGCCATACTCGGCCACGGCGTCTTCAAAGACCAGCGTGCCGTTGGGCTCCAGCAGTTCGCCCAGCGGGCCGACGTCCAGCGCGGCCAGTGCGCCATAGGGGGCGCAGGCCCGCTTGCAGTTGGCGATGCCCGCCGCAATGATCTCTTCCAGCGTGTATTCGCTGCCCGCCAGCTTATGGGCCGACGCGCCGAAGGTGTTGGCATTGATGATGCGGCTGCCTGCGGCGGCGTACCGGCTGTGGATGCTCTCGATGAGCTGTGGGTCGGTGATGTTCAGTTCCTCAGGCCGTGCGCCCAGTTTCAGGCCCGCCGCCTGCAGCATGGTACCCATGCCGCCGTCGAGGAGGATGGTATTCGGCTGGGTAAACAGTTCATTCGCTTGCACAGGTCTTGCCCCTCTTTCTATATTCGCACCGCGTGTTCAGCACGCAGTGTCCGCACCCGGCAAGGCGTCCTTTCACCGGATGGTCGCTCAGGCCCAGCAGAGCGGTCACGCTCTTGCGGGGCGTCATCAGGTCATTTTCGGTCACGCAGAGCCCGGCCCGGCGGGCGGTGTCCAGTGCCGCCGCCACCAGCGGCTGCGCTCCAGGTGCGGCTCTTGTCCAGCTTGCTCAGGCCGTTGAAGATCAGGCCCACACACACGCCCATCAGCACACGCATGCCCACGCAGAGGATAAAGGTGTTGACGGGGCTGACCTGGAACAGCGCACCGGTCATGGCGGAAGCGCCGGTGACGGCGTCATAGAAGCTCACGGCGCCGAACACGCCGCCGAGGATAGCGCCTGCAGCGGGGCCCATGGTGATGGCACCCACGGCGATGGGCAGGGTCAGGAAGCTCATGTAAAGCGGGCCCATGGGCACACTGCCCAGGCCGACGGCCTTCATGACAAGCTCAATGGCGACCAGCAGTGCCAGCCGGGTGAGGGTGCGAATGTCATTCTTTTTCATAATTCAGTTTTCCTCCTTGCTGCCGTTCCGCCCTGAACGTCGGATACGGCGCAAATCTGGTTTTTTCTGTCAGGGAATCTATAAATATAGGGATGTTTTGTCAAGCCCCGGGGATAGCTTATTTATCACGTAGGAAATTTGATGTCGGCGCTCCGCGGCGGGCGGCGGTCAGCACACGGCTGACGGCCACGAGGTGTCCAGCATCCGGCTGCAAAGCTCCATATCCTCGCTCTCAATGGCCCTGGCAAAGGCGTGGAACTCCGCGGCCAGCCGGGGCCTGCCTGCGCTGAGGTTGAAGTGCTCTTCCTTGCCCTTATAGGGGTGGAAGGTGACGCCGCCGCAGAAGTTGGCCGTGGATTTCTGCAGCAGATAGCCCTTGTGCCCTGGATGATGTACCGGGCAGGCGCACCGCAGTCCTTGGCAGCCATGCTGACTGCCTTGAAGCTGCGTACTCCATTGTCAGCACGCCGCTGGTGTCGATGCCCCGCTCCATGTTGGCCGCGTAGTGGACCTTGTTCGGCGAGCCGAAGAGGCCCACCACATAGCTGACATTGTAGACGCCCAGATCCATCAGCGCACCGCCGGCGCACTCCGGGTCAAAGGAGGCCAGACCTTGCCCGGCGCAGAAATCATGATACCGGCTGGAATACTGGCTGAAATTACACTGCACCATCGTGACGGCACCCTACCTTGGGCAGCACCTCACGGATCTTGGCGTAGTTGTCCTGATACTGCGTGGTGACAGCCTCGAAGAGGAAGAGCTTTTTGCTCCGGGCCAGCTCGGCCAGCTCTTCGGCCAGCGCCGCCGTGGGGGCCATCGGCTTTTCGACGATGACGTGGCGGCCCGCTTCCAGAGCGGCACGGGTATATTTTACGTGCAGGATATTCGGTACGGCGATATACACAACGTCCACCCAGCTCAGCAGTTCGTCGTAGCTGGTGGTGTGGCGCGGCACACCATACTGGTCGCAGAGGGCCTGTGCTGCACCGGCGCTCCGCTCCGTGCTGCAAAGAGCCTCGACCTTGAAGGGGCTTTCCGGCCCGGTGAGCCAGGGCAGGAACTCCCGGACGATCATGCCTGCGCCGAGAATGCCTAATTTCATCATAAGGTCTCTCCTTTCAGGGCTCAGCCCGCTTTGGCCTCATCGTCCCGGCGGGGACGGCGGTTATTGTGGCTGCGGCGGCGGGGGCTGCTGCCGTTGTTGTAAGGGCGTCTGCCTGCCGGGCGGGGACGGCGGCGCTCACCGTCGCTGCGCGGCTCGTGGTGACGCTCATGCTGCGGCGCATTGAGCTGGTAAAGGAGCGCCAGTCCCTTCAGCAGCAGCTCCGGGTCATAGGTCAGCGGGTGACGGCAGAGCGGCGTGACATACTTTGCCAGCCCGCCCGTGACCACCAGGGTGGCCGGGCGGCCCAGCTCTTCCTCGATGCGCTGGGTGATGCCGTCCAGCAGGACTGCCGTGCCCAGCACAGAGCCGGAGAGCATACACTTCTCGGTATCGACGCCGATCGCGCTTTTGGGCGAAGAAAGATGTACCTGCGGCAGCTGGGCGCACCGCTCCCCCAGCGCCCGCAGACCAGTGGAAAGTCCGGGGCAGATGACGCCGCCCCGGAAGACCTTATTCTCATCTATCACGTTGAACGTGGTGGCGGTGCCCAGGTCGACCGTGACCACCGGCAGCGGGAAATTGGCCGCCGCGTAGGCCGCATCCACAATGCGGTCCTTGCCCACGGCGTGGGGGTCGGGCACCCCCATGGTCAGCCCGGTGCGGATCTCGGGCGAAACGATGACCGGCTTTTTGCCGGTGTAGTGGCGGGCGCACTCGGCCAGCGCCCCCGTGATCTGGGGGACGACGCTGGTGAGGACAGCGCCCTCGAAGCGGATGGGTTTTTCCGGGTGTCTCCGATGAGAGAACACCTTTTCCATCTCGGCACGGTACTCCGCCGCTGTGCGGGTGCGCACCGTGTCCATGTGGGCCACAAAGCATACACGTCCGTCCCGGATGCCCCCGAGGGCGACGGTGGTGTTGCCTATGTCAATGGCTAAAATCATAATTCAGTTCCTCGCAGGGTCGAACCTCTCCGTCATCGCTGTGCAATGCCGCTCCTGAGGGGCAAGGCCAGTTGGCATAACTCATAAAGCCCCAAGCCTCTTTGCCAGAGGATGCTGTCGCCGTGTCTGCGGTTTCTGGCGCGTCCTTGCGCCCGTCACATGGAGACGGGCCTGCCCGTGAGCCGCAGGCTTGACGGAGAGCTTTTTTGTATAAGTCAAGCTATATTTTACCGCATTTTGGGCCAAGATACAACCCCCATCAAAGATTTTGTTGTGCTCTGCGGCCGTTTTTGCATTATACTGTAGTTATATTATCCCTATTTATAGGAGGTATTTGGGATGGATCTGCAGGGCAAATGCGTCCTTTTGGGCGTTACCGGCGGCATTGCCGCCTATAAAATGGCAAATGTGGCCAGCGCACTCAAAAAGCTGGGGGCCGACGTGGAGGTCATCATGACCCAGAACGCCACCCAGTTCATCACCCCTATCACGTTCGAGACCCTGACGGGCCACAAGTGCATGGTGGACACCTTTGACCGCGATTTCAAGTTTGAAGTTACCCACATCTCGCTGGCCAAGAAAGCCGACGTCATCCTCGTGGCCCCGGCCACGGCCAACGTCATTGCCAAGATGGCCCACGGCCTGGCCGACGACATGCTCACCACCGTCGTTCTCGCGGCCAAGTGTCCCAAGCTCGTCTCCCCTGCCATGAACACCGGGATGCTGGAGAACCCCATCACCCAGGACAACATCGCTACACTGGAAAAGTACGGCTTCACGGTCATTCCCTCCGAGAGCGGCGTACTGGCCTGCAAGGACGTGGGCAGCGGACGCCTGCCGAAAGAGGATGTCCTGCTGGACTATATCTTCCGCGCCATCGCAAAGCCGAAGGACCTCGCCGGTCTGCGCATTGCCGTCACGGCCGGCCCCACCCAGGAGCCGCTGGACCCCGTGCGCTACCTGACCAACCATTCCACCGGAAAGATGGGCTATGCCGTGGCCCGCGCCGCCGCCATGCGGGGTGCGGACGTCACCCTCATCCACGGCCCCACGGCCCTGCAGCCGGTGCGGTTCACCGAGGATGTCCCCATCACGACAGCCCAGCAGATGTACGAGGCCGTGACCAGCCGCTTCGACGAGATGGACGTTCTGGTCATGGCCGCTGCCGTGGCCGATTACCGCCCCGCCGCCGTGGCCGACGATAAGATCAAGAAGAAGGACGGCGACCTCTCCATCGCCGTGGAGCGGACGCCCGACATCCTCGGCACCATCGGCCCCAAGAAGAAGGGGCAGTTCCTCTGCGGCTTCTCAATGGAGACGCGGGACATGCTGGCCAACTCCTCGGCCAAGCTCGAGAAAAAGAACCTCGACATGGTAGTGGCCAACAATCTGAAGGTGCCGGTGCCGGGTTTGGCGTGGATACCAATGTTGTCACCTTCATCACGCCGGACGGCGCCCGCGAGCTGCCCCTGATGAGCAAGGATGATGTGGCGGACGCCATTCTGGATGAGATCCTGAAACGCAGAAAATAAGCTTCAAGACGCAAAAAGTGCTCTGCCGGCCGGCAGAGCACTTTTCCGTTATACAGAGATTTACTTGGTGCCGTAGATACGGTCGCCTGCGTCGCCCAGGCCGGGGACGATGTAGCCGTTCTCGTTCAGATGGTCGTCCTGTGCGCCGAGGTAGATGTCCACATCGGGATGTGCCTCGTGCAGGGCCTTGATGCCTTCCGGAGCAGCGATGAGGCCGATGAACTTGATGTGCTTTGCGCCGTGCTTCTTGATCTGGGTGATGGCGTCGATGGCGCTGCCGCCGGTAGCCAGCATCGGGTCAAGCACCAGAACGTCGCGCTCGGCGATGTCCTTCGGCAGCTTGCAGAAGTACTCCACGGGCTGCAGGGTCTCCTCGTCGCGGTACAGGCCGATGAAGCCGACCTTAGCGGCGGGCAGCAGGGTCAGCATGCCATCCAGCATACCCATGCCGGCGCGGAGGATCGGCACCAGAGCCAGCTTGCGGCCTGCCAGCACCTTGGTCTTTGCCATAGTGATGGGAGTCTCGATCTCCACCTCTTCCAGAGGCAGGTCACGGGTAGCCTCATAGCACAGCAGAGTGGCGATCTCGCCCACGAGGTCACGGAACTCCTTGGTGCCGGTCTGCTTGTTGCGCAGAATGCTCAGTTTGTGCTGCAGCAGCGGATGCTCAACGATCATAGGGGTCATAATACACGCTCCTTATATTGTAAATAAAAATATGGAACACGAAGGGATAACCTTCGACATACCGAGGGGAGCCTCTGGCGAAGAGGGAAAGCTTTACGAATGCCAAGGCCTTCCTACGAGATGGCAGCGCGTCTCGGAGATCGGTTTTCAATGGCCATCAGCTTTGCGATGCGCTTCTCGTGGCGGCCGCCCTCGAACTCGGTGTTAAGGAAGAGGTCCACCAGCTGGCAGGCGAGGCCGGGGCCGACCACACGGCCGCCCATGCACAGGGCGTTGGCATCGTTGTGGCGGCGGGTATACTCGCAGCTGAAGCTGTCCGAGCAGCAGCAGGCACGGATGCCCTTGACCTTGTTTGCGGCCATGCTGATGCCCACACCGGTGCCGCAGAACAGCAGCGCCTTGCTGCACTGGCCGCTCACCACGGCGTCACAGGCAGGCAGAGCCATGTCAGGGTAGTCCACGCTGGCGGTGCTGTGGGTGCCGAAGTCGATGTACTCCAACCCCAGCTCGTCCAGATGGGCCTTAACGGCCTCTTTCAGTTCAAATCCGCCGTGGTCGGCGGCAAGTGCGATGGGTTTCGTCATTGGTGTTGATCCTTTCCCTTTGCAGTATCTTCCGGTATTACGGTACGGGCAGCTTCTGCGGCCAGACGCTCGGCCCGCTCCCGCTCGGCCTGGCTTAGCCGGTGATAATCCGGCAGCAGAGCCTCGGGCAGGACGGCTTCGCCCCGCTGAGCCATCTGCTCTGCCACATAGGCCACCGCAGCGGCACGGCCATTGCGGAGAGCCGGCGGTACACAGAGCACGCCCGGGACATTGCCATATTTATTATAGCACAGAGCTGCGCCATCACCAACAAAAAACAGAGGCTTTTTGCAATTTTCTACAAACTCGGCCAGGTCGGCAACGGCACGGGCATCGTCGTCCATCAGACGCTCGTGGGTCTCAAGGTCGAACGCCGCGCTGTACACCTGCGCACGGCGGGCATCCAGCGCGCAGAGCACGGTGCCGCAGCCGGTGTGGGCCGCCGCCAGCGCTTCCAGTGTGGACACCGGGGCGCAGAGCGTCTCCCGGGGGAAGGCCAGACCCTTCACCGCCGCCAGCCCGATGCGCAGGCCGGTAAAGCTGCCGGGGCCGGCATTGACGCCGTAGAGGTCGATGTCCTTGCAGCTCATGCCGCAGAGCTTGAGACAGTTGTCGATGAGGGGCATCAGGGTCTCGCTGTGGGTCATGCCCGCGTCAAGATAGCACTCGTAGAGCAGGCGGTCGTCCTGCAGAAGGGCCACGCCCACGGTCTTGCCCGCTGTATCCACGGCTAAGATGTTCATACTTCCACCCCCTCGATGGTGATGCGGCGGGTGGTGTCGTCCACCCGCTCGATGTTGATGTGGATGGGGTCTTCCAGCGCCAGCAGGTCGGCGAAGTTCTCGCTCCACTCTGCCGCCACCACAGCGCCCTCATCCAGATAGTCGTAGAACCCTGCCGCGCACAAATCGTTCTCCGTGGAGATGCGGTACAAATCAAAATGCGCGAAGGGCCGCGGCCCGCGGTAATAGTTCACGATGGCGAAGGTCGGGCTGCTGACCGGGTCGGTGCAGCCGAGACCTCTGGCAATGCCCTCGCAGAAGGCCGTCTTGCCCGCGCCAAGCCCGCCGGTAAAGGCGATGAGCGCCCCGGGCGCAAGATGCTGCGCCACCTGCGCCCCCAGCGCCACCGTCTCCTCGCGGGAGTGGGTGATAAATTCAGACATGGGTATCCTACCTCATATGCGTTTCTATAAAAAAGGGACGGCAGAGTCCTGCCGTCCTGTTCTGCCGTCCCTTAGTATAAACTATTTCTGTCAAAAGTGCAACGCTCAGGCCGCGCTTTCGAGCACATCGGCCAGCATATCTTCCGCAGCCTCCGCGCGTTCCTCGAGCGAGAAGTTTTCCGGCACATTCAGCCGGGCGCTCTCGTCTCCGTAGAGCACCAGACACGCTGCTGCGGCGTGGGGGCGGCGTCCGCCCTGCTCCGTATACCAGATGATGTCGTTCTCGCCGTAGGTATCCTTCGCATGGGCCAGCGCCCTGCCGATGGTCTGTCCCATCGCAAGATGGTTGACGGTATCCCAGAGCATACTGCGGGAGTAGACCGTGTAGACGTTGTTCACATAGCCTAGCACAGTCCGTGCGCCGCCCGCCAGCAGCGCTTCGGCCATCGACTCATCCACGCTGTTGGTGACGCCCAGGAACTCACAGGTCTCGGAGTAGATGATGGTATTGCTGAGCTGGCCCGAGCGGTACGCATTGCGGAAGAAATCCGCTGTGACGCAGTAAAGGCCGTTGAGCTTGATGATGCGGTGAGCCAGCAGGTCAAAGCCGTAGATGATGTCTTTATACAGCGTGGACGCTTCTGTCAGCAGGATGATGGGCTCGGTCCGGGTGTGCTTCCGGAACGTACCGTAGCTGTAAGTATAGTAGGCACCGTGGGCGCTCAGGATGCACAAATCGTATTTGTTCATCCGGCGCAGGTCCGACAGGGTCACCCGGGTGTTCATGGTCGTGTGCAGGCCCATGCCCTCCCAGAAGCCCTGCATATAGGAATAATACGGAAAGCGGGAGCTGTTCACCGTATTATCGAAGGCATAATAAATAGCGGCACGGCCGATCGTCTCAGGCAGAGCGTTCTCCCGGTACTGCCGGGCCTCCGCAGCCTGCCGGACATCGTCGGTCAGGGGCATCTCGGCAGTGCGGGGAGTGCATTGAGCAATGTCCCTCGGGGCGCGCAGGCCGTTGTCTCCGGCGTCAAAGGTCATCTCGTCCAGCTCGTCGGGCAGAGTGAGCAGGATGCCGCCCAGCACGCCGCAGCGGTAGGTAAAGCTGACGATCCCGTTCTCCTCGTCGGTGCGGATGGAGTCCCGGCGCACCAGCCCCTTCCGGGCCAGCTCATCCAGCTCCGCAAGAGCTGCGGTGAGCCGTTCTTCCCGGGACATCTGCTCGTATTCGTTGCTGCCGGTCAGGGCCGTCACAGCGGCGTCTGCCTGCTGCATCTCGGCGGCATCGTCGGTGGTGAGGGTGGACTTTGCCGTATCCTGCACCTCGCCCGCTCCGTCTGCCGCCCATGCGGCGGGAGCCAGCACAGCCGTCAGCACCAGTGCCAGTGCGCAGACCGCGCACAAAATTCGATGGCGTTGTTCTTTCATGTAAAAACTGTTCCTCCAAGAACGCCGGGGACCAGCCATTTACCGCCCCGGTACGTTTCATTTTAGAGGGCATATCGGCCTTTGTCAAGCGTTCTGCGCCGATTTTGCAAAGCTGTCACAACCGTCCATCTTGCGCGCCTCTCTCCCCTGCTGTATAATAAGGTATATTGGGGGATCATGCCCGGCTGTGAGGCAGGGTTTCGGGGAAGCTGTTTTCGTAAGCGGAGTACAACGCTTAGAAAACGGCTTCCCAAGGATACAGAAAGGTGGTGCTTTTTTGGAAAGCATTCAGCGATATTGGAAACGGACAGACAAGATGTACCTGCTGCTCTGCCTGTTCAGCAGCGCGATGGCGGTGCTGGCGCTGTCGTCATGGGCGGCGAAACAGGGCAGCGGCTTTGCCGTGGATGAGCTCACCGGCCAGCTCACCGGCATCGGCGACTACCGCCGGGCCGTGGTGCAGGCGGGCGCAGCGGCCATCGGCATCCTGGTGGCCATCCTTCTGTCCAACATCGACTACCGCAGCCTCGTCAATGTCTGGCCCGTCCATGTGGTGCTCACATGGGGCCTCGTGCTGCCCACGCTGGTCATCCGCAACGTGACCATCGGCCCGCTGACCATCGGCTACAACGCGGGCGACACCGACAACTATTCCTGGTACAAGCTGGGCGGCTTCACCTTCCAGCCTACCGAGCTGGCAAAGATAAGCTTCATCCTTACCTTCGCCATGCATCTGAACAATGTCCGCAGCCGCCTCAACGAGCCGAAAGAGCTGGGCAAGCTGCTGCTCCATCTCTTCGTGCCGATCGGCATCATCCACATCCAGGGTGACGACGGTACGGCCATCATCTACGGCATCATCGGCTGCTGTATGCTCTTTGCCGCCGGGCTGAGCTGGAAGTATATCATCGGGGCCTTCTCTGCCCTCGCAGCGGCGGCAGCAGTGGTCTTCGCCTTCTTCAGCGACAAGATCGGCAAGGGCTACCAGTGGTACCGCATCCTTGCGGTCATCGACCCCAACAACGAGACGGGCTGGGCGCCCAGCGAGACGATCTGGAAGAACATTGTCTACCAGCAGCAGCGGGGCGAGATCGCCATCGGCTCGGGCGGCATCTTCGGCAACGGCTTCTTCGGCGGCCGCTACTACAGCGTCCCCAACGCCCACAATGACTTCATCTTCAGCTGGATCGGCAACGCGGCAGGCTTCGTGGGCTGCTGCGTGGTGCTGGGCGTGCTGCTGGCCATCATCATCAAGACCTTCGCCACCGGAGCGTGCAGCGAGGATATGCTGGGCTCCTTCATCTGCGCCGGCATCGGCGGCGCATTCATGGCCCAGATATTCGTCAACGTCGGCATGAACCTCCGCCTCCTGCCGGTCATCGGCGTCACCCTGCCCTTCTACTCGGCAGGCGGCAGCTCGGTGCTCATGCTGTATATCTGCGTGGGGCTGGTGCTGTCGGTGTATATGCACAATACGAAAAAACTGTTTGGTTAAGTCTCTCTCCGAACAGGCGCTGTCCTTCAGCGCCTGTTTTTATTTTCCGGCCAAATCTCCAAAAGTCTTGTAACACGACAGAAGTCGTGATAGAATATTCAAGTATTTTATCTATATTCTTTTGACTTTTTCAGGAGGTCCCATGAAGCATCATTCTCTCTCAAAGTCCTCAAGCGCCTCGCCTGCGTGCTGGCGGCGCTGGTCATCGCGCTGGCTGTCGCCGTGTTCGCCCTCTGGCACAACGAGCTGGCCACCCTCTCGTCCCTCAAAAAGCTCTCCGACCGCAACGAAGCCCACCGCGACGGTGCAGTCTACCAGCTCAACGTCTCGGGCGGCTACTACTTCGACGATTTCCTGGCTCAGGGCGGCGCATCCACTGACTCTGAGCTCATCTCCTTCATCACCCAGAGCATCACCAAGGGCATCATCCCCATGAACATCAAGACCAGCACCATTGCCTGCTCGGCCTTTACCGCAGACACCCAGAGCGGCGACCGGGTCTTTGGCCGCAACTATGACTTCTCGGCCACCAACACCGCCATCGTCTACACGAACCCCGGTAAGGGTCGTCACGCCTCCTACTCCACCATCGACCTGAGCTTCCTCGGCCTCGACAAGGACAAGGACGTAGAGAGCCTCGGCCAGAAGATCCTGACCCTCGCGGCCCCCTATGTGCCGCTGGACGGCGTCAACGACGCCGGTGTGGCCTGCGGCATCTTCATGTCCTATCAGGGCGAGGGCAAAGGCACCCCCACCGACACCCAGACCGACAAGCCCGACCTCACCTCCACCACCCTGCTCCGGCTCATCCTCGACTACGCCGACTCGGTGGAGGACGCCGTGGCGCTGGCTGAGCAGTACGACCTTCACGACTCGGCAAGCAGCTGCTTCCACTACATGGTGGCCGACTCCACCGGCCGCAGCGCCGTCCTCGAGTGGGTGGGTGCTGATGCCGACCACGACGCCGACGGCTCTCAGCGTCAGCTGAACGTCCTCTGGAACGACACCGACGCCCTCTCCGATTCCTCCGACTGGCAGGTGGTGACCAACTTCATCAAGACCCCCGGCTACTACGACGGCACTACCGTCGAGATGAAGGGCCTCGACCGCTACGAGCACCTTGCGGCTGCCCTGCGCCAGACCAATGGCGTCGTGGCTGACAAGAGCGCTGCCATGGACCTGCTGGCTTCGGTGGGACGCCGCACCTGGAACAACGACGACTCCAACACCAACACCATCCACAGCGTGGTCTACGATTTGACCGATCGGTCTGTTCTCTGGGTAGGCAACGAACACTACGGCGAGGATGGGTATACATTTGAGTTCCAGCTTGGGGCGTAAATGTAATTTTCCTGCGGTAAGCTTGACTTTTTTTGAATTTCGCATATACTGAATGGGGCTTTTTGCATATCGGGATTCTGTACACCTCTATCAAGGTGTAACACACTAGACTTTGTACCAAAGTCGTGTGCCAAGGGTGCTGCGCCCTCTTTGGAATCCCTGCTCACATCGCCTGTGGGCGATGTGGATTCGCCGCACAGAAGAGCTCCACAAAAGTGCACCCCGGCTGTTTGCGGCGAGGAAAAGGCGCTTCTGCGGAAGTGTAATAACCCACTATGACACTTTCATCCCTGCGGTCTGCAAAGTGTAGTGGGCTCCCGAGGGGAAACGGCTGTATAGGGTGCGCTTCCGGGCAAATCGCTGCGTACGTGCGTACCAATCTCTCGTACGCACGTACGCAGTAAAACGGCTAAAATCTCCTATATAGGGGTGTTCTTCTGGAAATCAATATGATATACTCAACTTAACCAACCATCAACTAATAGGAGGCGGTAATATTATGGGAAAAACTTTTGTGTGTAGCTTATGCCGTAATGGAATCATTGGCGGTGGTTTGTACATTGATGAACAGAGCATTACATATTCAACTCATCATATATAACAAATCAGGATTTGAAAAGGCATATAAGCAATATAGCAACCACCAAGAATGAAATCACCCAGCAGGGTTTGGGGCAGGCACGCCCCAACAAGAAGCTGTCCCAAGGGGGCAAGAATTTTCAAGAATTGAAAATTTGTGGCCACGGGACGATTCTTGCTCTCACGAAAACCCGCACTTTTTGAAAATCCGCTTTTCGCAGCCAAAGGAGGATGCACCATGAAAAAAGAAATCGAAGCCTTTGTCAACGCAGCCAGCGAGCAGGAGTTGGAAGCCGCATGGAACAACCTCTCGGCAGAGGAACAGCGAGTTTTCGAGCAGCTCATGGAGGAAGACCCACCCGAAGATGCACTGGCATTTTCGCTCAGCTGTATGACGATACCCCGAAGGAGCAGACCAGTGAGACCGTGAGCATCTCCGAAAATGAAATCTATTTCAAGCGGCAGTCCTTGACCGAAGATCAGAAGAAGCACGGCTCCTATGTGGATGAGAACGGTAATCTCCATGTCAAGAACCTGTCCGCGTTCTGGATTCCTGAACTGACCACCACGGAGAAAGTCGGACATACCACCTACACCGTGACCGGCAGCTATGAGGGCAAGGAGTCCTTTTTGAAGAAGCTGGAGCGTATTGTTGCCAAGAACGCCCAGCAAAAATTTGAAGATGAGGGTGCAGACGAATGACAACTGCGCCCAATTCTGCTATACTTGACCCGGTAACCAATCCTGCACTGACAGTTGCTCCACAGAGTAAGGAGGACACAACAATGTCTGGAGCAACGAATAAAATCACCGCACTTTACTGCCGACTGTCGCAGGAGGACGAGCGGCTCGGCGAAAGCCTGTCCATTGAGAACCAGAAGACTATCCTTCTGGAATACGCCAAGAAGAACCACTTCCCGAACCCGGTGTTCTTTGTAGATGATGGCTATTCCGGCACGAACTACGACCGTCCCGGCTTTCAGAGTATGTTGGTCGAGATCGAAGCAGGGCGTGTAGGAATCGTTATCACGAAAGACCTGTCCCGACTGGGGCGCAACTCTGCCCTGACGGGTCTGTACACCAACTTCACCTTTCCCCAGTATGGCGTTCGCTACATTGCCATTAACGACAACTACGACACCATTGACCCGAACAGCGTAAACAACGATTTTGCGGGCATTAAGAACTGGTTCAACGAGTTTTATGCCCGTGACACCAGCCGCAAGATTCGGGCTGTTCAGAAGGCCAAGGGAGAGCGTGGTGTGCCGCTGACGGTCAATGTGCCGTACGGTTATGTAAAAGACCCGGAGAACCCGAAGCATTGGCTTGTTGACCCAGAAGCGGCTGCGGTCGTGAAGCGCATCTTCTCCATGTGCATGGAAGGCCGTGGGCCTTCCCAAATCGCTAAGCAACTGCAAGAGGACAAGGTGCTCACCGTGAGTGCCTACAAGCAGAGCCACGGAAGAGCAGCGGCTGCTATCTCCGAAGACCCCTATGCGTGGAAGGAACCTACACCAACTCCATCTGGGACAAGAAGCAACGGCTGAATCCTGTGGAGAATCAGGCTGTCTTCCCGAATACCCACGAGCGCATTATTGACGATGATGTGTTTGAAAAGGTTCAAGAGATTCGCAGCCAGCGTCACCGCATGACACGAACGGGCAAGAGCAGCATCTTTTCCGGCATGGTCTATTGTGCTGACTGCGGTTCCAAGATGCAGTATGGTTCATCCAATAACAGGGACTTTAACCAAGACTTCTTTGACTGCGCTCTGCACAAGAAGAACAGAAGTAAATGCAGAGGGCACTTCATCCGGGTAAAAGTTCTGGAAGGCCAAGTGCTGAATCATGTCCAGCGGGTGACGGACTACATCCTTTGCCATGAGGACTACTTCCGCAAGGTCATGGAGGAACAGCTTCGGGTGGAAAGCACCGAAAAGCTGACTGTCCTGAAGAAGCAGCTTGCCCGGAATGAGAAGCGAATCGCAGACCTCAAACGGCTGTTCATGAAAATCTACGAGGACAACGCCAGCGGAAAGCTGAGCGATGACCGTTTTGACATGATGAGCCAGAGCTACGATGCCGAGCAGAAGCAGTTGGAAGAGGAAGTTCTCTCTATCCGGCAGGAAATCGAAGTACAGGAACAGCAAATCGAGAATATTGAAAAGGTCATCCAGAAAGCGCACAAGTACGTTCATATTGAAGAACTTACGCCCTATGCTCTCCGTGAACTGGTATCGGCCATCTATGTGGATGCCCCGGATAAGTCCAGCGGAAAGCGGGTACAGCACATCCATATCAAGTATGATGGGCTGGGGTATATCCCTCTGGATGAACTGGAAGCAAAAGAAAAGGCGTGACCGAAGTCACGCCAAATCTGCGCCGGAGAACCGGCCGTCCGTGATCAGGGCCACGTCGGTGTCCAGCTTCATACCGGCCAGAGCGCTGGTGGGATTGAGCATCTCGCGCATACCGGGGCCTCCCTTGGGGCCTTCGTAGCGAATGACCACCACATCGCCGGGGACGATCTTGCCCGCATAGATGGCGGCGATGGCCGTTTCCTCGCTGTTGAAGACGCGGGCCGGGCCGGAGTGCTCCTGCATCTCGGGGGCCACGGCGCTGCGCTTGACGACGCAGCCATCGGGGGCGATGTTGCCCCACAAGATCTGCAGGCCGCCGGTGGGAGAATAGGGATCATCGATGGGACGGATGGCCTTGTCGTTCAGGATGTGGGCGCCCTTGATGTTCTCGCCGAGGGTCTTGCCGGTGACGGTGGGAACATCCAGATCCAGCAGGCCCTTCTTGGCCAGCTCTGCCTGCACGGCGGGGATGCCGCCGGCGGCGTACAGGTCGGGCATGTGGGTGGGGCCGGCGGGGGCCAGATGGCACAGGTTCGGGGTCTTGGCGCTGATCTCATTGAAGAGCTTCAGGTCGATGGGCACACCGGCCTCGTAGGCGATGGCCAGCAGGTGGAGAACGGTATTGGTGGAGCAGCCCAGCGCCATATCGCAGGTCAGCGCATTGCGGATGGAGCGCTCGTTGATGATCTGGCGGGCGGTGATGCCCTTCTTCACCATATCCATGACGGCCATACCGGCGTGTTTTGCCAACTGCAGCCGCTTAGAGTAGACGGCGGGGATGGTGCCGTTGCCGGGCAGCGCGATGCCGATGGCCTCGCACAGGCAGTTCATGCTGTTGGCGGTGTACATACCGGAGCAGCTGCCGCAGCTGGGGCAGCAGTTGCAGGTGCAGTCTTCCAACTGCTCGTCGGTGATCATGCCGGCCTTATAGGCACCCACGGCCTCGAACATCTTGGAAAGGCTGACTTCCTCGCCGCCGTAGGTACCGGCCAGCATGGGGCCGCCGGAGCAGACCACGGCAGGCACATCCATGCGGACAGCAGCCATGACCATGCCGGGAACAATCTTATCGCAGTTCGGCACCAGCACCAGACCGTCCAGCTGATGAGCCATCAGCATGGTCTCCACGCTGTCGCAGATGAGCTCGCGGGAGGCGAGACTGTACTTCATGCCCACATGGCCCATGGCGATGCCGTCGCAGACGCCGATGGCCGGGATGAGGATGGGGGTGCCTCCTGCCATCTGGACGCCTGCCTTGACGGCGTCGGCGATCTTATCCAGATTCATGTGGCCGGGGACGATCTCGCTGTAGGCGCTCACCACACCGATGAGGGGGCGGTCCAGCTCTTCCGGGGTGTAGCCCAGGGCGTAAAACAGGCTTCGGTTGGGCGCGCGCTCCGAGCCTTTGGTCACGTTGTCACTTCTCATGGTTTGTTCCTCTTTTCCTTATAACAAAAGACCCCCTCCCAAAGGAGGGAGCCTTTCTTAGTTTTGAAAGCAGCTTTTGGCTGAACTCCTTCCGTCATCGCTTGCGCGATGCCACCTCCCTCACGGAGGGAGGCTTCACGCTGCGGTCAGACAAAAGGCTCCCTCTTTGAGGGGGCTGTCGCCGCAGGCGACTGGGGGAGTTAATTACTTCTTCAGCCAGCTCATCATGCCGCGCAGCTCTGCGCCCACCTTCTCGATGGGGTGCTCGGCCTCCATGCGGCGCTGAGCGAGGAAGTGGACCTTGCGGCCGCCGTTGGGGCTCATCTCGGTCAGGAACTCGGAAGCGAAGGTGCCGTCCTGGATCTCGGTCAGGACCTTCTTCATCTCCTTGCGGGTCTCAGCGGTGATGAGGCGCTTGCCGGTGCGGTAGTCGCCGTACTCAGCGGTGTTGGAGATGGAGTAACGCATCTTGGAGAAGCCGCCCTCGTTGATGAGGTCAACGATGAGCTTCATCTCGTGGCAGGTCTCGAAGTAGGCCATCTCGGGCTCGTAGCCAGCCTCGACCAGAGTGTCGAAACCAGCGTGGATGAGCTCGCAGACGCCGCCGCACAGAACAGCCTGCTCGCCGAACAGGTCGGTCTCGGTCTCCTCCTTGAAGGTGGTCTCGAGGATGCCGGCACGACCGGCACCGATGCCGGAAGCGTATGCCAGCGCGATGTCCTTAGCCTTGCCGGTGAAGTCCTGCTCGACACAGATCAGAGAGGGGCAGCCCTCGCCCTCGGTGTACAGACGGCGGACGATGTGGCCGGGACCCTTGGGAGCGATCATGATAACGTCAACATTCTTGGGAGCGGTGATGGTCTTGAAGTGGATGTTGAAGCCGTGTGCGAAAGCCAGAGCCTTGCCCTCGGTCATGTAGGGAGCGACCTGCTTGTTGTAGATGTCAGCGCACAGCTCATCGGGGACCAGCATCATGACGACGTCGCCGGCCTTGGCAGCCTCCTCGACCTCCATGACCTTGAAGTTGGGATGCGTTGCAGCGAACTCAGAAGCCTTTTCCCAGTGAGCAGAACCCTTGCGCAGGCCGACGACGACATTGACGCCGCTCTCAGCGAGGTTCTCGGAATGTGCGTGGCCCTGGCTGCCGAAGCCGATGACAGCGACGGTCTTGCCGTCCAGCACGCCGAGGTTGCAGTCGGAATCGTAGTATTTCTTGATCGCCATGGTAGTTGTTCTCCTTTTGTTTTTTACTTATTTCAGTATAAGAATGAATGATAAGCATCGTATATTTTCGCTCACTGGGGAGCGGAAAAGCAAATCAGTGGCATCTCGTGCCGGGCAGCGGGAACTGTGCCTCTCTTACCTCCTGCGCGGGCTTCTGCATATGCTGATGCATCCCGCCGCGCTCGAGGGCGGTGACGCCGGTGCGGCACTGCTCCAGGATCTGATAGTCCGACATGAGCTTCAAGAAGGCGTCGATCTTCTCGGGACGGCCCGTCAGCTCAAAGACCATGCTGTCAGGCGACAGGTCGATGATCTTTGCCTTGTAGATACCGGCGATCTCCCGCAGCTCTGCGCGGTTGGTGACATTTGCCATCACCTTGAGCAGGAGCAGCTCCCGCTCGAGGGCCGTGGACTCGTTGAGTACGAAGACCTGACGGGTGACTTCCAGACGCTCGGTCTGGAGGATGAGCTGCTGGAGCTCCTTTTCGGTACCCGAGACGGAAACGGTGATGCGGCTGACGGTGGGGTCGTTGGTGGCCGAAACGGTCAGGCTGTCGATATTGAAGCCTCTGCGGCAGAACAGGTTGGACACCCGGGCCAGAACGCCGCTCTGGTTGTCCACCAGCAGGCTGATGACCCTGCGCTGATTGGATTCCATGTCGCTGTGTCCTCCTTATTTCATGATGATGTCGTTGATGTCGCCGCCGCCGGGAATCATGGGCAGAACCTTTTCGTCCTTGTCGATCATGCATTCGATCCAGGTGGGGCCTTTCTGCTTCAGAGCGTCGGCGAATGCCTCCTGGAACTGAGCCAGGTTCTCGCAGTGGTAGCCCTTGAGGCCGAAGCCCTCGGCCAGCTTGACGAAGTTGGTCTTGCGGTGGGGGTCAGTCTGGGAGAAGCGCTTGCCATAGAAAGCGGTCTGCCACTGGCGGACCATGCCCAGCACCTGATTGTTGAAGATGACCGTGATGATGGGCAGCTCATAGCTGACAGCAGTGCAGGCTTCGTTGAGGTTCATGTGGAAGGAGCCGTCGCCCGTAAACATGACTACCCGCTGGTCGCGGCCCAGCGCCATCTGTGCGCCGATGGCTGCGCCATAGCCGAAGCCCATGGTGCCGAGGCCGCCGCTGGTGATGAAGCCGCGGCTCTTGGTGTGGCGGATGTACTGTGCCGCCCACATCTGGTGCTGGCCCACATCGGTGACGTAGACCGCCTCGGGGCCGCACTGGTTGCAGACCTCGCCGATGACCTGATGGGGCATCAGGCGGGAGGCGTCGGATACCGGGTGGTAATCCTGTGCCTGCCACTCATGGATCATCTTTATCCAGTCGGGATGCTTCTTGTCCTCGATCATCGGGAGCATGGCGTTCAGCACATAGGCGGCGTCGCCCACGATGGCAAGGTCAACATCCACGTTCTTGCCCAGCTCGCTGGCGTCGATGTCGATCTGGATGATGGTCGCATTCTTGGCGAAGGTCTTGGGGTTCAGGGCCACGCGGTCGGAGAAGCGGGCACCCACCGCGATAAGGACATCGCAGTCGGCCACCGCCCGGTTCGAGGTGTAGCAGCCGTGCATACCCACCATGCCGATGTTCA
>VOFB01002691.1_pt1 | contig 35155 bp, 64 predicted proteins | sample 5384141 | NCBI WGS metagenome assembly VOFB01 (sample SAMN12384721, study PRJNA508395) | human gut metagenome | isolation source: healthy gut A | host: Homo sapiens | reverse complement strand
ATTTTCAGCAGACTCGCTTTCTTTGTTCAATCTCTCTCTTTTTTCAAAGAAAGTTTCAAACAAGGCCTTCAGAAAAATAGCCAACCCTGCACCCACAATTGTGGGTGGCGATAGTGCTGGAAAGAGAGACTCTGCAATTTGTACCTGCCCCATAAATGCAAGTACATAAGACGAGTTGCGAGATCGATCAATGCAATAACAAGAATCGCTGTAACTGCTTTTTTTTGGTATAAGTTTTCAGCCATGCTTTATAAGATGGCTTTTTATGGCAAACCTTCTTAAAAAAGCATTTTCGGCATCGTCTGTTCATTCAATCACCCCTTAGAACCAAAGCGTTTTCGATTGGCGGCATTGATGGCTGCATTCCGATTCCACATTTCACGCTTGCTTCTTCGCTTAGGTGGAGAATTCTTGACATTGCACACCCGTATGAGAGTCAACAGCCTATTCAAATGCCATTTTTCAAATTTAACGGGAATGTTTAAAGAAATCATCCAATAATAAATAAGCTCCGATGTAACCGTTTTCTTTATTGCCTCTGGTCTGCTTCTCCTCGATAAGGCAAGTTGCGGTCATAGGTGCTTCGATGTACCGCATTGATGGCGGCGTAGTTTTCAGCAGACAGCCGAGTATATACTTCAGGATCGACATTCTGGGTTAAGGTCATACATCGTACATAATCAAGAATTTCCTCGTCGGTTTTTTCTTGTTTTCCGAGAAATGCCTTGTTCCATTTGCTTTCCCATTTTGAAAGAGAGACTAAGGAATGCTCCAACTGCAAAGTCTGCTCTTTCTTGTAGACAAATTCCTCATGAATTTCATCCCAAAACTCGGCAGCCGGCACAGTAATTTTCAGCATTCCTTAGTCCTCGGTTTTCTTTAATTAGATGCGATGGGCGTAACCTGCTTATTGCCGTTGGCACGCATCACACGGTTGACAAATTCGGATGCGGCACCGGCGTCGGTGACAAGCTTCTCGAACAGCACCTCATAAGCGGGGGTTTCCATAAAGCCTCTGGAAATTTCCTCAGACTTCATGAAGCGTCTGCCGTCATCGCTCTTCTCGCCATAGGCGGTCTTAATAAAGTTCTCGAAGAACTCCATAATAAGCGCCCCATTCGGGCTGGCAGCGATACTCTTAAGCTGAACATCGTAGCCGCCCTTGGCGCTGGCCTGCATCTTTACGATTTCAGGCTTAGACAGATCGAAGTAAAGTCTTCAGTTCTCTGAACACCATTCAGATCGGTATAGGTGATAGTTTCCTTAGTCATTGAAATTTTCTCCTTTCAAATTAAAAGTAGGAGCCGCCAGCTTACCTGAATACGGCTCCATGATTATGAGATTAGCCCTGCGGATTCTGGAGTCTTATCGAACAGCTCGATAATCTCATCAGGCAGAGGCAGACGAGGCTCGACACCATCGTTACCGCCATCGGTGGTCGGGTCCTTACCGTACAGGATCTCTTCCAGCTGGGTCATGAACTCGGCACTAAACTTAGTAGAGTCGAAGGTCAGCGTGGCGGTCGGCTTCAGCTTCTTACCGTTGACCAGCTTGTTGATAGAAACAGGCGTGGTGCTGATCTCCCAGGACAGAGTAGCCGCCTCAGGACTATCGTTGACAGTGCTGTAACCCTTTTTCAGAGGGTGCTGCCAGGCAGCCATAAACCAGATGCAGCTTATTAGACGTAATCGTTCAGATCGGTATCGTTACCCAGAATGGACTATGCCAGACCGAAAGTCTTACGGGACTGCTGGCCTGCGTACATACCGGGCATGATCTCAACGGAACCATCACACTCGGCAAACTCATCGGGGGGTACATATATGCCTCAACAGTAGCGCCGAACTCCTCGTTGGAAACCAGATTCACATACTTGATGTTATCGGCGTAAATGGGGAAGCCTCAGCACCGGAAGGGCTCTCGGTAACGGCAGTCAGACCATTCCATGCAACGCCCTTGTTATAAACGCCGCCGGTCTGCATCGGATAGAGAACGCCATGGTCACAGCCGGTTTCGTACAGGCGCTCGCCAGTTTTATCCCAAATGATTTTGGACATAAAGATATTCCTCCTATCAGAAATAGAGCGAGAAATTCCAATGATTCAGATTCTCGCTTGCATAATATCGTTCAAATCGGCATGTGGATATAGAAACCACCTTACCGACAAGCTCACTATCCGGGTCAAAGTCAATGACAGTGACAGAATAGTGTCCGTGAGATGAATAAACCTCGTTATCGGCGTGCACATTTCGATATCATCAAGTGCATAAACGATAGCGGGTATTTCATTTTACCGACTCAGGAGGTTGAAAAATACACATTTCTGCTTTCAAGGATTTCTTCCAGGAAAGTTTGCAGATTAAGCCTGCTCGCCATTGTATACACCTCCCACAGTCAGTATAAGTCTTGGGTACTGAACTTCGACGCTTGTGACTTTTCCATTTAGCACCCATAAACTCAACGTATCTCATCGAATGAAAATTCTCATTGGCAAATGGATCGGCTACGATACTGATCTCATTCGCAACATTGATGTTGTCGTTGAGTTGTTCCGCAGGCTGAAGCCTACGAGTGTTACGAGTTAGATCACCATAGTACATACGCTCGATGATCTTCTCTGCCCAAACGCCCGGCTTAGTCTCTTCTATTACAGCGTAGCCGATTACTCCATAAAATTTAGCCATTTTGAATTTTTCACTCCTCGCTGAATTTAGCCGCCAATATTAGCAGTGACATCCTCTTCCAGAGCAATAGCGGACATGACACGAGTATTGGCGCCGGAGCAACGAGTCTCCAGCAGGCTCTTCTCCTGGTTGAAATCGATGTCGAAATCAGTGAAGTGAGTGATTTCACCGCCCTTGGTAGCGCCCAGAGAATAATCAGCCAGATTGACCATCAGTCCCAGAAGCTTCTTGGTCTTGCTGTCCGTAGTAGTACGAGTCTTGCCCTCAAACTGCTCAGCAGTGATAATCTGGCCAACATTCAGAGCCGCAGCCAGATCGCTGACCTTGTCATAAATGCGGCGTCCATTCAGGTCACGGGCAAGCAGCATGACATTGACCAGATGAGGCGTGCAGTAGAAGTCGGGAGTGCCAGAGCCCTTTATACTTCTCACGAGCGTACAACAGAGACTGGATCACGGCTTCTGCATAAATGTAATTCTCGCCGAAATTAGCGGAAGTGTTGGTGCCCTGAAGCGTGCTCTTCATGCGGCAATGTCGACATCAGCATGAATGGTGTACAGCTCGTCATCCAGCCAGATCGGGCGGATCTTATCCTCCAGCAATCTTACCGTCAGCACCAACCTCACGACCATCGCCGATCATGATAGCCGTTTGCCAGCTCATCGTTCAGATTCGCATACGGTCGATGCCGTAGGTACTGCACCATCAAAGTCCTGAATATCGATGATGTCGTCACGGTCAAGCTTGCTCTTCACATACACGGTCTGAGATCGGTAGTTCTGTGGAGCAGCTGGATGTTGCCGACATAACCCTTCTGAGTGCCCTTCTTGTAACCTTGGCACGAAGAGCCTCAATGTTACGCAGGTCAGCCTGACGAGTACGGATACGGGAAATAGGGCTCTTGTGACCTTCTTCAGAACCTCATTCCACCCAACCCTGGTCAGTGGTAAGCAGTTCAAGCACCGGGACGGACATCCTTGTACTCAGGGAACAGGGTTTCAATACTGTCGATACCATGAGCCAGAACACTGTCAGGATTCTGCTCTGCATAAATGTCCATAGCAGTACGGGACTGCCGACGCTGTTGGACTTGGCCATAAAATGATGCTTACCTGGTCAGCATGAGACAGAACCTCGGTCTTCTTCTGCTGATCGTTGTCAAAGACATTGTGTTTCATTGTGTTATCCTCCTTATTGATTCAGATTTGTTGTCGGAATCGTCCTTGGATTCCTTTTCGGGTTCGCCTTCGAGAGCCTGTGCGATAAGTGCATACATGACATTCTGCTGCTTCTCCAGACATGGAATCGATCACATCAGCAATCGTCTCCTCGTTGTCCTTCTTCTCTTCCTTGTTTTCAGCAGACTTGTCCTCTTTGGAATCCTTCTTCTTTTCCTCGTCTTCCGGATCATCCTTAGATTCCGCAGAATGAGAAAGACAGAGAGGCATTCCGGTATAGATGATAGCCTCATCATCGGACATTTCGCCGTGCTTCAGCATAGAGTCGATAAACGCACCAGGATTAGCACCCTTATGCACCAGGCTCACCTCGCAAATACAGCCATGCAGCACATCAGGACCAGCCTGCTGAAGCTGATTGGCGTAATGGACAGAGCACAGATGTCACCGTGCTTAATAAGGACCTTCGCAATTTCACCATCAGTGGTGTCATTGAGAAAGCCGTAGGTGTAAACACCTTCCCTCACGGTTCTCAAGCCATGCATGACCGAGAACATCACGAGGACTGTTGTGCTGATGATTCCAGACCAGCGGGACTTTAATGCCGTCGTTATTCTTAAAGGCGTCCCGACGAATTACTCGTCCATCGGAACACTTAAGGTCGTTTCGGGTTTGCCCAGCCGCTGAAATCACAAGCCTCAACCGAAAAAGGTCTACTCATTTTGAAATTCCTCCTTACTTTTTCGATTTTTTTTGCTTAGAGATTTTGTCGTCCAAATCACTTGCTGGAGTCTCCAACTGAATCAACTTCGGCGATAGGCATTTCTTCCGACTGCTGATTGGAACCGGACGGCGCACTCAGGTTCTTATTTCTGAGTTCATCTGCTCTCGGGTCCTCAGAGGGTTTCATGCCGACTACCTGACGAATTTCATTCTCGAAGTCATGATTTCATTTCTTGTAAACTTGTCAGCGATTTCAGCAATGTCATTGACAGGAACCAGTTTGAACGGGTCTCTGAAGAATGAAATTGACTGGTGTTGTGATCGGGCAGTTTGGTCAGAAACTTTTCGTTTCATCATCATCAACAATAGCGGGAAATGATCGGCTCCCGATTGTCCGGTTGTTGTAGTTCAGCATTGTCTTCTCGTCCGCTGTTCCATCAAAATGCTCTGAGTGATCCCCAACTGGCTGTATAGCATACTCGTCAAGTATTCAATCTGGGACATCAGGTTGTTGTTCACGGAACGATTCAACTGTGTGATATGCTCAGTACCATCAGTATAAGCGATACCATACTTCGAACCTGACAACTGGTTTTCTATATCTTTACGCCGATTTTCGGCCTGTTGACGCCTTGCTTCTGTCTTGATTACATGGAAGCTGAATAATTAAATCGATTTTCCAGATCCGCTTTGCTCATCAATGACATCAAGTAGGTTAAGTTTACGAATGAGCCGCTGCATAGTTGGAGTTCGGCTCATTGATAACTGCGTACAGCGGATTCTCAATGATAGCCACTGCATCTTTTCGGCAACAATATCTTCTTTTTGCCCGTTTGTTCGTTGTACACACGAGCACGAATATACTTGTGGATACCAGTCTAAAATCTGTCCGACGCGCAGAGACTGTATATCATACGAACCGGACACATTAGGGTCAGTCGTGGTGTCGACCGGAACGATAGTACGCTTCACCTTCATCAAACATAGAGATAACTACATCCTGAACGAACGACCGTGCCGTCCTGATCGACATTCGCTTCCAAAGTGAGGCAATTATTCAATCCGTCATCGATGACCGAAAAAAACGCCCATTTTCATCCAACCGAACATGCTGAACATTCAGGGCCGCAACATCAAGCGCAATTCGGTTATAAACCGATGTGACGATTGATCTTTCATTGCCTCTGGACATTCTTGGTCTGTCAGTCGATATGGAGTAGCTCATACCGAAATCCCGGTAATTCGTTTGAACATTCCAGTAAACGCATTCCAAGCATGTTTCAGTCTGGAACCAAAAGACATCTCCATTTTGAATCATCACCTCCTTAAACCATATCAACATTTTTTTCTTCTTATAGGCAACTCGACCGGAAGCCCAGATACCATTCTTCAGCTGCTGCATAGCCTCTGTCAGCCAGAGCCATATGCACGCCGACTTCACCTCGTTTTGCAACGAATTGAACGACACGCCCTGAACGCCAAGTAACATTCTTGACGGACTCATTCATCAGTTCAGCCATCTTCCGATTATGGAATTGATAGCCGAAGAACTGATTTTACCTTTCGATGTCACAGAAGAAGGATTTTTCAATAGTTGATTGGCATACTGATCGAGTTCTTTTCGAAACATCTTTGCGGGCTTTAGATACAATTTTGTCGTGGTTTTTCTGAGCCCAATTTGCGTCTTTTCTTTTCCAAACGCTTTTGACCTGCGGCGGCACCTCCTTATTCAAAAAGCATCACGGTTTAATTTATAGGCAACATAGGCATCCATCATGGCTGCGACAGCATCGATTTTCTGATCGTACCGCTTTTTAAGAAGCTTACGGTTACCATTGGTGTCCTCCATTGCAATGCAGTTACCCATCGTATAGGTCATGAGTGCTTCATCGAACAGGAGGAGTCGCTCTCCGGCAAGTTTCTTTAGCTCGCCAAGGGGAACGGATTCGGTCTTTGCGCCCTGGATGACTTTCTCGATTCCGAAGGGACCATTCTCGGATTCCCAACGAGCTACGAAGTCTTTTTGCATTGTATGGGTCGTAGCCAAAGCAACGAACATCATACTGAACCTCTGAAATGTAGTTGTCGAGATCCTCGTAAACCTCCATCATGTCGAGAACTGTGCCTGGCATGACAATGAGGCTTCCCTCTTTGGTGAATTCGTCATACTTTGATAACGCATGGCCGAAGGGAGTTTACTGAGCGTTAGCTCGGTAATATAGTTGCGTGTCTTGATGCCAAAGGCACCTTTCGGCAACGGAATAAGAACGTAAATGCGCAGAAGTCGTCACCCTGAGAAAGGTCGGCGCCAAGTGCGCAGGGCATCTGCCAATACTCGCGATAACGGTGAGGAAGGGTTTCTTCGTATGTGAAGTAATAGGTGTAACCTTCCATGGGCATGCCGAAATCGCTTGGCAAGGGTATCGTTTCGGGCAGCGGGAGCTTTTTCGGCCTTTCAACCTCTAGCTGATAAGTTTCATAGCTTACCGTGTTTCGACCGAGATTAGGGTTAGCCTTGAGCCACATACTGGGGTCCCAACCTCATCAATTGAGTCAAGCTTATACCACCAAATAGTGTCGCCGCTTCCGTTACGAACCGTACCTTCCGAGCTGATTGCAACAATGATATAGTCATTCACCTTGGATGCACCCTGCTCAATAGCACCGATAACATCCTCTCTGAATGTCACCGGAAAGCCACTCATCAACGGTTTGCGACCTGATTTGTAGACCCTGGGTTTATTGATGCTCATTGGTCTAACCTCAAGAAGAGAACCAGTAAGGAAGTTTTCAACGCCCTTTTTTGTGGAGGCTAACTTTGTTCGATTCGCTTTGGAACCAGTTGTGTTTTGCAAAGAGCCTTCTGTCAAGAACTGAAACAGCGGTCCTCTCGAACGAGTGATAGCGGTGCGAAGAGGGGACATGACCTCCCTCCGCTTGCTTCATTGTGGGGGCGGTGGTGATCTGATGAGTAGTAGAGGTATCAACATTCAGAAAGTAACCCTGCAAGGTTGAGCCGTACATTGATTTAGCGGCGCCTCGTGCAACGATCAAATACTGTTTGTTAATCAGCCTTTTTTCACATTCTTGCGAACATAGTGCCCACCGTGACCATCTGGATTCGGTTGATACACGCTTCGCTCAACAAAATAGTACCAACCAAAGATCTGTTCACCCCAAAGTTTGAAGCTATCCAATAAGCTGAGGTCAGAGCCATCTGTTAGAGTAAGTTCGGACTCACAATAAGCGATCCATCCCTCAACAGCTTGGTCATCATAGTACACACCCGGATTAGCATGAGATCATCAATACGGTTCATTTCCATAGAGATCTCTTTGCAACTGGGATTTCCCCTCGAATCACGGCATCACGAAACATGCCATAATACTTGGGAACGGCAGTGTTTGATAATGCCATAAGTACCTCCTTAGCCAGCTTTCTTAGCCATACCGTTTACAATTTCTTTGATCTTGCCGTAGTTATTGTAAATGGTTAAGGCGGTCAAGTAGCGGTTGCAATTGTTCCGGCAACTTTCAGGGTTTTCGATACATATTCCTTTCCGCTATTCACATCAGTCGAGGACAACTGACTGTACTGTTTCTCCATCTGAAGACGGTTCAATCGGTTGCGGGTTCTGCATCACTCATAGACTTAACGCTCTTACTGCTATGAGCTTTACTATAGTCTTCATGAGCAGAAGCATCAGAGTTAGAAGAACTTTCTCTTTTTCTTTCCGGCCGCGGTACGAGTGCCATCTTTGTTCTGATAGCGCCGGACGCCCCATTTCATGCCGATGATGCCATGATGGGAAAGTGCTGTATTATCCATTTTGAAATCCTCCTCTCATTTTTTAATCAGGGTCGACTGTCACATTGATACGCCACTCAAGCTCGCTGATTTGTCGGTTGATTGCTTCCATAACAGCCGAACTCAACGGCGGGTCGAACGCCAATCTTACCTTCAGGTAGATAAAAAGTTTTTACAAATTCAAGACGAGGATCATCATACAAGAATTCAGACCAGGTCTTGCCCTTGCTTCTTCGATACGGAATCCTTCTTCAGGACCGACACCGAGCTGCGTCAAGACCGAGAATGCCGAATTGATGTACATTACGATGTCCGGGTCAAAAGTGCTCATACTCTTCAGCAATTCCGAGCAGCTTTTTAATCGATGTCAGTATACTATCCATATCGCGTTCTCCTTACTGCCCGACGGCTACAAATTTCTTCATACAGAATCCTTCGATGCCGGCAGCAGTGCGACAGCGTACCAGTCATCATTGGAATCGCCCAGTCAATTTCAATTCGTCAAGACAGGTCACAACGGTTACTACTCTGGAATCCTTAGATGGCTTTTCACGAATGTTCAGCTTCAGGCAATCAGTGACGACACCGATCACATTCCGAGCTGCATCTTCGCAAAACCCTGCTTCCTGCTCCTCGATGTTATCGGTCGATTCATCAAGAACAGAGAGTTTTCATAGATTTCCTTAGTCATTGAAATTTTCTCCTTTCATTATTTTCGCCAGGGACAGGTATCATTTTGTGTGCGTTGAACAGGTGGAAGAACCAGTAAGCTTTCATCACCATAGTGAATCGCATTGTGTGTATTCAACTTGGTGCAAACTGCATTCTCCGGATCGAAAACGCAGGGGCTCTGATTTAAGATATCTTCATAAGTAATCGGATTCAGATGATGGATCAATACGGAACCAAAGATTTCATAACCCGGCATACCAAGATCACAACCTTCATCCCGAATGATAATTTCATCTCGGAATTGCAGCCATTGATCCGAATGATAAAACTCTTGGTTCAACCATCGCTTAAAACCGAAAGTTTCTTTTCCAACGGAACCATCAAGCTTTAAGTAGAGAAATCGTTCTTCAAATGTCGGCAATGTAATTAACTCCGAATAGGTTTTAATACTCATCGTCTTCACCGCCTGCACCGGAATATCTCCTAAACGCTTCGAGAGCCTTGTTGTACAACTCCTGGCTTCACTGTTGGAATTTAGATTCTTGGTCTTCGCTTCGATAAGCTCTTTCTGCTTCTCAAGAATCTCCTTTTTCAATTCGTTCCTTACTGGAACCGAGCTTCAAATAATGTGTTATGACCTGAGAAGAAGCAGTTCCTTCTCTTAACTGCTTTTCAGCACATTGAACCGCCAAAGAAATCATTAAGTTCTCTTGCGCTTCGAGAGATGTCGGTGGTCTCAATGGGCTGTTTGAGTCGGAAGAGCTTGCAGCTTTACCTTTTGGCATTGGCACTGCCTCCTCTCTTAAAAATTTGGTGCGGATAACAGGAGTTGAACCTGCACGGAGATAACCTCCAATAAATTCTGAGTCTATTGCGTCTGCCAGTTCCGCCATATCCGCATACTTGTACTGCACTTTTTATCTGAACCGATGCTCTTTTAGGTGAGAATAGGTGCAGTATTTGAAAGAACTTACAGAGCTGAATTTCCACCAATCACCGAAAGGAGAAAAGAAACATGAAAGGAGATGTTCACACTTTATGGAAAATGTCTCAACCCTGTAAGCTCGTTCAAATACTGCACTCGTGGGGTAAACCCCATTCCCAAAATATCCCTCCGGAGATTTTTTTAAGACCGCCGCGATGAGGTAGGGGGTGTGATTTTGGGAGACCCCCTCCCCATGTCTTTAAGCCCTGTGGCAGCAGTGCAGATCAAGTGGTTATTTGTTTGTATTGACTTCAAGTTCAAATGTTTTTCAGAGAAGAAAACAAAAACTTTATTCAAAGAGCATTAGACCTCAACCTATAGTTCAAGCCTTGTCTGCTTTTGTTGTTTTCGTTCTCTTAACTTTCTTGTAAATGTTCATGAAGTCGTAACGAATGATCTCGTCAATCGCTCTTTTCAATCTCTTGATTGTTCTCTTCTTCAGAGAATTGGTCAGAAGTGTGAGCAATTCGATCGAGATAAGCACAAGTGTTGTAACCCTTTTCTACATCGAACAGGAACCAATCGGAGAACTGTTCAAATGGATTATAAGGGTTGTCAAATGTGGTAAGGGCACAAGAACCATTCATACCAGTCACTCCTTTCAATTCAAGTAATTAGACACTGTGCTTGTTGAAATACCAAGAGCTTCAGCAATTTCCGATGTGCTGTAGCCAGAAGCATTCATTGAAGCAATCTTATTCTGCTTTGCAGTGCTGAGAGTTGTTGTTGCTCTCGGTGTTGCGCGCTGTCTAAGACTGTCAATGTCCACATTGTCGATGATTTGGGTGAGCTTGTTCTCACTAATAGCACCAGCTTGAATTGCTTCCCATTCACGGTCTGTAATTTTAATGGTTTCTCGCTTTGCGCCAACAGAGGCACGAGCCTGAGTAAGCGCCTGCTGGCTTGCTTTCTTGAGTTCGCCCTTTGTCATGTCCGGGTTATCCTGCTTTTTAGCAGCCACTACTGCATTAGCCATGGTCTGAGCCTGTCTTTCTCTGGGAGCATTCTTCAAAGCCACATTGAGTTTTTGCATTTAGAGAGTCGACCTCAGCTTGATAGGTCTCTTTTGCAGTAGCAGAGTAGGGTACTTTTCCGGTGGATAGGATCTCAAGACGAGCCTGGTTGCCCAGGGCTTTCATCTTGTTAGCGTAGTTAGCATAAGCACGCTCCACGGGGGGTATCAGCTTCAGATACCAGGGTATAGGCATCCTTTGCTTCAGCCATCTTAGTGCTGGGCTGAGTACGCTCTTTTGACCTTGCCAGTTCGCTTATCAACGTAAACAGGGTCATCTACATCTTTCCATATGTATTCACCAGTTTTTTCGTCGATTTTGGGCTACCTTTGCCTCTTGATAATGGAAGTCTCAGACTTAGCACGGGAAATCAGAGTCGAAGCACCCTCATGGTATCTTCCATCCTCATCAACTGTACCCTGATACTTCTTTTTCAAAGAGCTGATGCCATTGTCGATCCTCACTTTTGCTTGTAGTCCAGCTTGTGTTTTCGGCATCAATAACTACCATGCTATGACGAACTGCTCTTGCAAGCTCATCCTGCGTAGCTCCCTTCAAAGTCATGTCGGTAATCAGATTAGAAATGACACCCATCTCTTTCTGTGTGTTCTTCATAGGCTTGAAAGTGCCAGCAGGTTTTCCGCCATACTCCAATTTTGGGTCAAATCCTTCAAGCCCCTTCAGAGGAGGAGGAAGTAATCTTGACCTTGCTTTTACCAGAGTTACAGGGATGACCATGACAGTATCACCATCAAAGTCAGCACCTGAAAGCCGTTCTGCAACCTTACTGTTAATACCGATGGCATCTTTAGGGTGTTACCAAGGATTCTGCGAGCCTCTGCCTGCTTGTTATTCACTGTCAAGATAGGAATCTCAAAAAGTTCCGCCATGCGGATAACGAACCAGAGCTACTGTTTCACCATTCTTATAATTCGGAGCATACACTTCATTGTCTTTCATCGAAGTGATAGGTAGAATCACCTGATATTTCTGACGAGGAAGAGCAGCTGCCTGAAGGTGCACAGCAGCAGAGTCACAATCATCCGCAAAGGATTTCAGTAATGATTTTTGACCGTCGGATTTGTCAATGAACAGATTTCATCAAATTCAGCCATTTTATCAGATGCCGCCAAGTTCAGCTGTTTATTGACCAGACTCAAACTCTGCTTTTAGAAAGAAACTGGGAGGGAGTTTATCCGCCCATTCGCCCCAGTCGCCCTCTTCGGCACGCTTATTGATAAGGGAAAGCTGTCGTTTGCCATCAGCATCGATGTAATAGCTCTGCCCACCGGCTTTGATAAGTGAACCAAACGGATTGTCAGGGTCATCCTTGACCTTCTTTCAGAACATCCGATGTCGGGGTGCCTTTTTTCTTATTGGTATTGAACATTACATCCACGCCATCAGGAAGATCATCAGAATAGACAGCCATTCCTTTCAAATATCTATTACCATCCACCAGAATGCGAACCTGAGCATAATGGGAATCACCAAGAGACAAGTCATCTACACCGCGACGAATTTCAATGACACCATCTTTCTGAATTCCGCCGTCTTCTGCATAACGGATTTTCAAGCGACTTGAATCCATGCTTTTGGGATAGACGAACTTATCGAAAGTCTCGCCGTCATCATGAGACACATAGTCTCTGACAGAATGAACATTCTCAAAATTATAAATCTCTTTTATGCTCTGTTCCTGGAGGGCAGAGAACCTTGATGTTTGTTTGCTTACCCGGGTTTGTTACCTGAGGGACACCGCCGCCATAGATGTGATAGCCTTCCATTTCCAAAATATAAAGAGCCTGGTTCATTTTCTCTTGAAATACCAAGCTCTCTTTCGACTCCGGTTCCGACATCGATCATGCCTTTTTCCGAAATCTGTTTTTTCAGAAATTCAGCGGTCTGCTTTGCCTGATTCATACGAGCTTCCGGAACTCTCATTCAAAGTGAGCGGAACCGAAGAATCGTTAGCAAAGCCCATCTTGTCAGCGATTTCATTCAAACTATAGCCTTTTAGCACGAAGAGCCTTAGCCGTAGCGACATCAGCAGAACGGCGTTCGTCCTTTAGCAAGGCTCATCTGGGTACGAAATTGGGTTGTACTCAAGCCCATAGATTTTGCAATGGCCACTTTCCTGTGTAATTTTTCCATCTTTTTTAAAAGGTGAAATTAGAACACGTTCTTCCACACGAGAAAAATCACCGCTGTGCTGATAAGGGTTCTCACCCGAACCCCAAGGATAACGACCAGACCTTCTGGCATACCGTAATGCATTAAAATATCATCCGTGAGGGAATTCATAGCTTACCCCTCCTGTTCTCTGATTCTTCTAATAACCTTATCAAAGTAATGATCTTGTCCATGATTGGAACAATATCTTCGGCAGTAGGCGTGTGATATAGAATTTCATTGTTCTGATAAATCCGCAATTCCATTTCGATATCCCCTGGCTTCACTTTGTATTCCAAACAAAAAAAGAGCCGCGTATATTTCAAGCTGCTCCATGTGCGCCGGCACGACACCGGTCTTCAAATCGTGAATACGAAGCGTACCATTCGAAACACAATCGTATCGGCGGTGCCAAAGCAATTTCTGAATAAAACAGAATCTGTTCAGGCACCATACGAAAACTAATTGCGTCATTGACATACATGTTCAATGTTTTCTGTGACTTAGGGAGTTTTTGCCCCCAAAAGTGATACATTGACATGCAAAGTCATGTAGAACGGTTCCTCGCTGTGTGGCCAAAAACTTTGAATAAGCATCGGCTACTTTTGTTTCATCATAGTTAATCCAATGATACTTGCTGGCACCAAGAAAAGCGTGTTGCCCCTTCAAGATTGGAATGATTGTTGAAGATCATGCAGCACTTCCTCCTTGTTCTCGGGGCAAATAAATCTGGAAAGACATCTCGTCCATCTTGCCCACATAATATTCTTGGTTCTGGTTGCTTTTTGCGCCAGCGTGTTGTTTTACATTCCAGAGCAGCCCATTTGTCATTGAACAGAATAAGCAGATCAGGAATGCCCTGTAAATATCCAGAGTCGCTTTTCATCACGATGCAACCGAAAAAGTTTCTTAAGCTCCTTAATGAGCTTCGATTGAAATTGACTTTCGAGCATTGGCAAATGAGCCTCCTTTCATGTAGTTTTTTCAAAACTGAAAAGAGAATGTCTATTCTTAAAAATAGCTTTTTTACTCCTCTCTTCATAAAGGAATGTATTTTTCGCGCGGCGGAAAAGACATAAAAAAAGACCGAGACACCGTTTAAGCATCTCGGTCAAATATAAAAAGTTGTTTGTTATCGAGCTTCTACACTTACTGGGTCAAGTTCAAAGAGACCGGTATCAGAATTGTAGCTCCGCACTTTAGCCTGTATTCTTACATTGCTGCCGACTTTGATATAATCAGCAAGCGTAAGTCCGTCTCCTAAATCATATACCCCAACATCCTTAAACTTAAAAAGTTGGACCAGGGTTTGCAGTATTTTCATCCACATAGTCTCCAGCACTGATTAGCAAATCGTATCGGGTGTCGTAATTATCGTGGTTTTGTAAGATAGGTAATACAGCCATCAAACTCAATAACCTGATTCTTATAAGCCTCTGCAAAATCGGCATACGATTGATCCATATCTGCTTTAAGAGAAAGCATTGCTGCCAATTCTGGAGAATTATCTACTGTCAAAATATCAACAGCAGGCTCTTCGGTTGAAACGAATTCGCTATCTGTTTCAGAAGTTTCTTTTTCGGAATGTGTGATATGTGATTACGACCTCGGCATCAGCCGGATACCAAGTATCAGCAGAGTATCCAGTATCGCCATCTACGGAAACAGATTCAACCTCACCGTCTTTTGTAAGCCAACCGGTAACAAGGTCGTCAAGTTTTTCAAGTTTGATGTTTGTGAAACCACTACTTTCAAATTCGTCAACTACTTTTTGATAATCCTTGCCTTTTTGAATACTGGAACCCGATGGAGTTTTAGCTTCTCCTTCATGCCACTCTGAACTGCAACCTGCAATCGTAAATATCATGACAATCGCCATGCACGCTGCCAAGAACTTTCTCATCTCATTATCCCATCCTTTCCGAGGGCATTAAAAAGTGCGCCCCCACATCGAGAGACGCACCGAAAAAGTGTCAACCCTCATTGTTGCCACACAATCTCAATCAAGTCGCAAAGGGACACATGAAATGAGTAAAGAGAGAAACACTTTTTACCAAAGTAATTTTCCCTAAACGACTTGAACATATTAGATTGTGTGAGCGCTTATAGTATAGCACAGTCTGAAAGAAAAAGAAAGAACTTTCGGTAAAAAGTCTTGACATTTCCATCGACTTGTGCTATGTATTTTGGCTTTTGGTCAAATGCCCACTTTTCTCGCCCTATTTATATATTTATTAAAACTTTTATCACAATTAAATAAGAAATAAAAGTGGGAAAGTGGGCTTTTTCACAAGAAAAATTTCAAATCGGCGCAAATCGGCCATTTTGGGGCAAAAACGCTCAAAAGTGCCATTTTCAGAAAATGCCTCCAAATTTTTCTGCCCACTTTTGGTTTTCAAAACCGGGCTTTTGCCCACTTTTTTCTGGGCTTTTTTTCAGGAAAATTGTCCGTACACGCTCAAAAATTTTTTCCAAAAAGTGGGCTTTTGCCCGAATCCGCCAAACAAAAGTGGGCTAAAATTTACACAATTTTCAAGTATGTACGGACTCATTTCTCTCATCTCCAAACCCGTCCGTTCCGTTTATCAATCAGAATAATCCGACCTTCGATCTCAAAGCCAGCCAACTCGCACAAGTAAAACAGTGTATGCAGCAGTCTATGAAATCTTTCGTCTTCTTCACGATCAATATTCTTGAGGGCTTCGTAAGCGGTCGGGTCAGGATATCCTTCGGCATTTCGTCGAGGATTAGTAGTGTTCGCCATGATGCAGGTACTCCCTTTTCTTCTAAGTTTGTTTCAAGATCGCTACGCCGTCTTTCAAGCTTTCCGGAATATCAATGACTCGCTGATTACGGCTTCCTCTGAAGTCAAGCTCCAACGATTTTTCAGCCTGTACGAACGGGCCGTCAACAAGCACATCAATATGTTTCAGAAGCTCGATGCCTTGCCTGTACAAGTCTTCAAAAGATAACCAGTGTAGCACCAAACGCTGAGTCCCATTTGATGAGCTTTTTCAGCGATCAGAGCACACTGGTAAATCTGACAGAACGGCTCGCCTCCGGAAATGGTGATGCCGTCTATCCAATTTTTTTTTTTGAAATATCATCGAGTATATCTTCGATCGACACGAGTTTTTCCGCCACCGAACGGGTGAGTTTGAGGATTATGACAGCCAGGGGCAATGATGAGGACAACCCTGTGTAAATATCACATATCGGATGCCTTCTCCATCAACAATGGATTCCGGTTCAATCCCCGAAATTCGAATCAACTTCATGCTTGACACGATCTCGCTCCTCCGCACGCTTAGCGTCATTCCACTTATCAAGAGTTCCGACCAAATATCCAGTGATGCGACGAATGCGTTCGAACGGAACTCCATCAGCCTCGCTCCGTCCGCAGCAGGACAGGTGTCATTGATAATACCGTTATAACCGCAGACAGGATCTCGATCTACAGGATGGTTGATGCTTCCGTAACCGATGCCGGCTTCTTTCATGTGTCTTACAACTCGTTCGAAAGCTACAAGGTTTTGGTCGGATCACCGTCCAGTTCTACATAGGAAATATGACCGGCATTAGTAAGAGCATGATGGAGCTTCAATATCGATTTTCTTAAGTGCAGGGAGATGGTAATATACCGGAACATGGAAGGAGTTGGTATAATATTCCCGGTCGGTAACACCTTTTGATAATTCCGTATCTTTCTCTGTCAGATCGAAGCAGCCGCCCAGCTAAACTCTCAGCGGGAGTAGCAAGACAGGTTACATTCATACTGAGTTCTGTGCTCTTACGGTTGCAATAGTCACGAATATAGCCGACAATACGCAAGCCAAGCTCCTGGGAGAACTCATCTTCACCGTGATGCTTGCCATTAAGCGCTACAAGACACTCTGCAAGCCCGCAGAAACCGATAGATAGCGTTCCATGCTTCAAGACCTCTCCAACCGTGTCATCAGGAGAAAGCCCGTCAGAATCCATCCAGACGCCTTCTCCCATAAGGAATGGGAAGTTGCGAACTACTCTCGAAGCCTGAATTTTATACCGGTCGAGAAGCTGCTGCATCGTAGCGTCGAGCATTTTATCCAGTAGTTTGAAGAAAGTGAGATAGTCGCCTTTGGATTCAATGCCAAGTCGAGGCAGGTTGATAGAAGTGAAGCTTAGATTGCCTCTACCGGGAGCGATCTCACGAGACGAGTCATAAACATTACCCATTACACGAGTACGGCAACCCATGTAAGCCACCTCCGTCTCAGGATGACCGGGTTTGTAATACTGGAGATTGAATGGAGCGTCAATGAAAGCAAAATTTGGGAACAGTCTCTTGGCACTTACCTTCATTGCCAGCTTAAACAAGTCATAGTTTGGATCGTCCGGATTATAGTTGACACCCTCTTTGACACGGAAAATCTGAATCGGAAGATTGGTGTTTCGCCATGACCGAGTCCTGCTTCCGTAGCAGCAAGCAGAAGCTGTTCAATAGCAAGACGACCTTCCCAAGATGTATCTGTGCCATAGTTAATAGAGCTGAATGGAACTTGAGCGCCGGCGCGGGAATGCATGGTATTCAGATTATGAATAAACCCCTCCATAGCCTGATAGGTATCACGGGTGGTCTTTTTCCATAGCATAGTCGAGAATCCATGCTTTATCTTTCAGATCGTTGAGGCGTTCGCAAATCTCATAGCCTTCTTTCAGATATTTTTGATAGGTGTAACGAACACCTTCGGCCATAGCATAATCGAAGTCCACGACACTCTGTCCGCCATGCTGGTCATTTTGATTCGACTGAATGGCAATAGCAGCCAGACAGCATACGAACCGATGCTTTTGGAGCTCTCAGATGACCGTGTCCGGTATTGAATCCATTCTTGAAGAGCTTGCGAAGCTCAATCTGCGTGCAGGTCGTCGTCCAGCATAGAAGTCAAGATCGTGTATATAATCCATCCATCGCGGTGAAGTTCTGCAATTGCAGGATTAATCAAATACTCCAAATTGTACTCCTTTGGCAGTATTGGCACCATATTGCAGCGCCCCCATGGGGGAGTCACCGTTGATGTTGGCGTTATCCTTTCCGCTGTCCTTGCTTGAAGAACGGTTATCAAAAATAGCTTTTATTTCTCCGAATCGTTCATTCATAGAAAACCCCCTGATGCGATGCAACTGTGTTCAGCGTCGAAACCATCCGGTTCAGTTTATCCACATTCATCTGCATGGTTTCATCAAGCTTTGACGTTGTTCCAAGCTCTTTGCCATATGTGCAGTGTCCAGCTCATGCCCCTGAAGATGCTTTTTCAAAAATCAATTGGCCGGCTTCTCCCCGTTCAGTCCCATGCCATTGATATTTCTGGCGGTAAATCTCCTTGTGCCTGCTGATAATCGTTCGGTGTCATATTTTTTTTCCTCCTGTATTTACCAGTGCAATAGCCTTTATTTGAATATCAAGTCTTTTGCTTCCGCAGACGGTCACGAACAGCCTGAATATCCGCTTTTTAACCTCTGGCAAGCATGTTTTCTCCTTTACAAAAAATAAGAGCCAAGGTTTAACCTCAGCTTTAATTTTTAGATTTGTGGTATTTCAGGCTTCACAAACCGTTTCCTTGCATTTCGGATAATCGGGGCGTCCGCATTTGTTGCAGATAAGCTCTTTCCGTCCGAGATCCGGAATATCTTCCTCAAATTCTCTGATAACAGTTGTCCATGTGCCGTCTTTTCTTCGAACCGGACAGGACATTCTGGTTGACTTTCATTGGCATCGCCTCCTCGTAGTATTTTACCACAAATATAACAAAGTAAAAGGGCTTGTTACCCCTTTACCTTTGAAATCGAGTAACTTACGAAATCATGATCTTGTAGCGTTCGTTCAGCTCTTCGAAACACTTCCTGATCTGCTGCAATGCTGATGTGAAACTCAATCTTGCCCTTTTTTCGTTCAACACGGTTTGGACAGCAGGTTGAAGTTTCTCAGCAAACAGCATTCTCAAACAAGTGCCGAGTTGCCGATCATTAACTGCCAGAAAATAATTCATTGTGCGTTACCTCCTTTCATAATAGGGGGTGTATTTTTCGTGCAGGAAACCGTTTGTTAAGTTTCTCCGTCTCGATAAGGTGCTCACATTCATGATGGGTTTTCATCCGAGCAGACTTTATATTTATCCCAGTATCTTGGGCATTCATGTTCCCTTTGCGTTTTTGACTGCACATCGTCCATAGGGGCACAGCTCCCGTAATAAGGAAGCTGACTTTGACTACGAATTTCATCATCTTTCATCCTTTCTTTTCGCCAGTAATAAGCTTAGAATATGGCAGACTTTTCAATCCAATCACAGAACGTATGCCATTCGTCGAGTTTGTGATTCCGGCGGGACTTGTAGATGTTTGCCAGAACCTCGTAGTTCAGCATGACTGTCCGGCGCTGGTTATAAGAGCTTGGCAGAAGTTTGATCAGCTGCCACCAGTACCGTTTGTCCCTTTGTTTTAATATATCTTCCTGGTAGTAGTTAAGGACATTGATTATTAAACCCAGAAGGTCATCGCCATCTACCCGGATGTTATTCGCATCATTGAGAAAAAGAGCGTCGCCTGCATCATTATTAGCTCATACTCAGTAAATGTTCATGACTGAAATCCTCCAGCGTAAACTTCTTATCCGCAATTTATGCATCGTCGAGCACGAGTTAACAACCGTACCAACCTTATAAGTATCAAACTCCTTCCACCAGTACAGCCCGGAGCAGTGATGTCGAGATAGACGGTAAATCATCCGCATGAACTTACGATGATCGGTACCGGCATTTCTCAGTCGGTTCATCAAATCTGCATCATTCGGACCAAATATAAATTCACTATCATCAGAGTAAGAAACCAAAATATGATTCTCCCCTCTGAGCTGGAGCGACATATCTCCAATTAGAATCACTCTTCTCCCAAAGAGTTCTTCGGGTTTCACGCATACCTCGAATAGCGTGCTCCCATCCCAGAACCTCAAATTTTCAGTTTTCAGCATTTTCTACCTTTCTAGCTTCGCCAAATTCCTTTCCAAAGTTTTTTCTACAATCGATCAGTTGTATGATTAACATTCATTTAACAAGTCTCGTCTTTATACCAGGCAAAACATTTCAAAATCTCACTTTTAATCCCAGCTGAATGCCCACCAGTCACAGATCATCTCAATAATGTATGGATACGGCATTTTCGATAAATAGTTCTTCTTTAGGTTGTCGTTGATTAAGACCCAATACTGCCATATGATGGGGGTTTCATTGACTGGATAAAAACTCGAGCCATGCCCGGTTAAACGTTCACATGCTTGCAAGGGTTTCTCCCCATGCGATAGTTGTCATAAGGCGTGTACTCATCTGAGCGTATTCTTCGATCATCATGGAACCAATATTATTCGAGTCGCCTTTCCAGCCATCTGTCGTTCAGGAATATAAGCAGCAATCCACTGATAAGATTTGCCTTTTTACAGCATTGCCTGTGTTTTTCCAGATATTCATCATATTTTTGGAGACTTGGATTCTCCTTTCTGATAGATAACCCGATCGCAAGCAACTTTTTTACCACGCTGGTTGTGTCGTCGATTGTAGGTACCTCATGCTGCTCGAAATGGATTACTATGGAAAAATCAGTGATTAAATCATTTTCGGGATGCACCATCGATTCAGCTCGGTTGATAAGTTCTTGACCTGCGCGTCTTTTATTTGCTGAACAAGAGCACACGATACCCATTAGCCATTTTTTCGATCTCGCTTTTTACTCAATTTATGAGCCATAGCCACCTGTTCCTCAAGCCCGGCATTCGGCAGGGTATCGAGACCACAAAATAGACAAGTAACACCTCTCGTAAGAGAAAAGCATCGATTGCATAAAACCCGACAATCTTTGTTTTTTGAATCGTTTCATTTTCGAGTTTTGAAAGCCATGGTATTCAGTCTGAAGTCTGACAACTGTCTTTTCAGCTGTGCATTCTCTTCAGTAGCATCTGACAAAAGCCTTTCTGAACTCCTCTCAAGATTCATGTTTCTTTTTTCCTTTCAGAAACTATCACCTTGATCGAGCCGTGCTTGTTTAAGGATGCGACCAATTTCGTAAAACAGATTTTGCCTGTGCAATTTTTTCTCTTGACTTCTTCGCTATAGCAAAGTTCCGTTGCAAATCAATCGCATCCTTTTTAGCTACTCGGCATCAAGAATTGTTTTTGCTGTTTAGTTCATCGGTTTGTGGGAATTTGTATTGCTGGGTTCTGCGAGACAGTCATTGCACGGTCTTTGGACTCTTTTCAAGACCGTGGTCATTTCAAGATTTGCAATACTGGTCAAAATAGACTTCCTTTTCTTCATTCATCTGCAAAACTCCTTACAAAATCCACAGGATGCACTTCACAGTTAAAGCAATGACGATGGCAGAAACACAAAGACAAGCTAATCAGCGCGATTGCCTTTCCCGGATTTTCATAAGCCACAGTGCTTTCTGTCTGAATTGTTGGTATTAGGTTTTGCATATTCATCCTCCAAACTGAAGTCCGAGATGAGAATATAAATCTTTTAAAGGACCTTTCCAACTCGTCCTTATACATTTCCGGTTGCTTCACTTTGCCGTCTACTACACGGCTTACGGTTTTTCCTTGGAAATGGAGCTTATATCAGCAGTATCCTCCACTTTGGCATCTGTCATAATCGGTTCTGGTAAATATCCCAATGCTTCCACTTTGTGCTCACAGGTCTCGAAAAAGGACATTCACGGTCATTGCTTGTCAGTCTTGCCAACGCCAATCGTTCGTCACCTTCTTTCTCAGGTATCGCTCAATTTTTTGCACCGATTTCGATTTGAGCATCGAATGACCGTGTCGGATATGACGATTTCACTCATTCCGTATGCTTTTGCGGTCGTTGAACATCTGGGAATGAATCCATGCAAGCAGAGCAATTTCCGCGACATCAATTGTTATCATCTTTTCCTTTCAGGCAGCTTTGGGTTTATAGCTGCCGACATACTTTGGTTTCGTTGAAATTCCGCTTTTCGCTTAACGCTCGACTGATAGCCAAATCAATGCCGGAACGGGATTTCAAATGGTAGTAATATAGTTCTTTGAACGGAGTATTTAAGCGATCGGTTCGCCCAGCTGACTGCTTCATAATTTTGTAGGAGTAATTTTTGCGAGTAGAACACAATGGTGTCGTGCATGCAGTTCCAACCTTCGGCTCCAGCAGTATACTGAACCAGATACACCCAACTGTCTGCAAGTCGGGATCGGCTGATGCTTTGTGACCGTTCCATTCTGGTAACCTCAACATTTTCTCCATAGTAGAGATTTTTCAGAATATCAAGCTCGTAGTCGAAATTGTAGAAGACGATCATTTTTAGGATGTTTCTCAAACAGCTCCATTAGAGCGATTTGCCTGGACTCGTCCTCATTTACGATGCGTCGCCATACATAGCAGAGTTCTCCGGCGTTGACAATCGGCTCGTTTTATATGGGTTCCAGCGAAGACGTTGTCTCTTTATACTTCGGCAACATCATAATTGACATAAACATCCTCATGGTGCGAACAGGTTTCCCGCTTAAAATCCATATCCACAAGAATGCGATTGGAAGTCGGATGAGTCGTCCTACCCCTAAATATCTGTCTACTTTTGGATACTTTCCGTTTACCCAAGTCATGACCATGTGTTCTTCTTTGAAGGCAGTCCGGTTTTTATAAAGCCGTTTGCAACAAAAACAGGAATATAATCCTCCCATGTGTCTCCTGGGGTGGCAGATAGTAGAATCCATTCGTTAAACTTGGCAATTTTCAGGAATGCCTTAACCCATGCTCCTGAACCAACAACACGCTGCTCGTCAAATATAAAGAACGCATCCGTAACCGTTGCATACTTCCCGATATTGTTCCAGGAATCAACGACGACCTTTATTTTTATAGGTATTGACTTCCGCGTGAACAGAGAAGGAAGGGCGAAAGCTCACCCTCCCATTCCAAAGTATCTCTTTTCTCGCCGTGGTGATGATGTACAGGTCTTTGGCGTACCCCGGCATCCGAATATAACTCTTTGTGCCGAGCTTACCGCCATTCTGTTTGTAATAATAAGCTAAAGCTGTTCTGGATTTGCCACTACCGACACGCCACAGAGATGCAGCCGTTTTTCATTCTCTCAACAGCATCTGTTTGATAGTCTCGAAGTGATATGCCTGCCATCAGCGCCCTCCGAATCCGACGCAGCACCCAGACATTAGAAACATACACTGGAGTGAACCAGTAATTGTCTTTGTCGTCGTTGTCCGTCATCGGTTCTGTCAGAGAGTTTCAACCTTTACATATCCTAGCTCCCCCAAAAGTGAAAGCTGAATATAACACATAAGCGCCACCGTTTCATGTCGATATCCTGTGCAACGACGAGAAGATGATTTTGGTAGTTCAGGTTTGTTTTTTCCAACTGCTTCCTTGCAGCGTGAATTGCCGCAATCAATGTCGCCCTGCACCACAGCAAGGGTCATTGATTGAAATATAAACCGTCCTGCTCAACCTTTGTACAGTGTTGTCCATAGTCACTTCGGCCATTAGTTTGCAGACATGATACGGTGTAAAGATCTGTCCATTATGCTCGTTTCCAAGATTGAGAGACATGAAAATGCTGCCCAGAAAATCCTGCTCCGATCTTCTTCCAAAGCCAAGACCGTCTGAGCAGCAAGTTCAGGAAACACCTTTGTTCCTGCTTATTGTACTTTTTGATGATTTCCAAATATAACGCCTCTCTCGCTTATCCGGTGCTTTATCCACCGGATTAGATAAAGCGAACAAGCGAACATAATAATGAAGTCACGCCAAACATCCCAAGCCCGATACCGGTTAGCTGTCTGAATGCATCTAAGAAAGCTTTTCGGAGACAAAACCTTTTTCATTTTTTCCCAACGGAGCTTTTTCGAGTTAAAGGCTTTTCTTCCTTTCGAAGCTCAGTCGTTTTTAAATCCAGCTAATTCCGCCATATTTCAGATTATCAGTCGATATGCTTTAGATTTGTTTTTTAACCTTTTTTCGTTTCTTCTTTCTTTTGCCAAAACAATTGCTTTACCTCCTTTATGCTGTTGGCTTTTCCTTCGGTAATTGATGGAACAGGGTGTTTCCTCTCGAGACCTTAGGACATTTAACCAGACATGTACTAAGCTGGCACCTATTCACCTTTCTAAAATATATCTCCTCAGGACCCTTCCGGACTTCCTCCGCAGCGTGCTTTCCCAGCAATTTAGATCTTCTTCAATGGTCACATACATCGATAAGGTATGCCTTAACGCCGGTCTTGCCATTGACTTCCCAGTTGTAAGGGGACGGATCACCAAATCGACTTTTCTTTGCGGATTTCAGCAAAGTCCAAAGTAGCAATAGACTCTTCATCAAGATTTGTCTGTGTTCTTCTGGTAATCATAATAACCTTCGGAGGGATGTTGTCGAAGCTGACCGCCACCTGAATATAATGGCGAGGAGCCTCGTCCTCATCACGAGGAGCCAAACACGAACATTCCAGCCATCCTCAATAAGCTTCTGCGCCATGTATCGGATCTTCGATGACCACGCAGAAACTGGGGGGAGCCAGCACGGTTGTACTTCGATTCCTAAAGTTCTGGAAATAATCTGCGCATTTTCAATGATGATGTCTACTGCTTATAAGCCATAGTAGTTTCTCCTTTCAATTTTTTGCGTTTATCGCATGGAAATGGACAAGTCCTGCACTCCTCATCGATTGGGAATACAGGACTCGGGGAATCAGCCGTGACAAAATATAAATGAGCACAGCAATTAACCAGAATTAAAATCATAAGCTATTACCTCACATCAAATGGCGTCGGCTCTGTCCTCATGCGGTTCTCCGGTCTCCAACCACGGTGGTGTTTATCCGAAACATACGGTTCGTCTGCTGCAAAGCGTTCGAAGTCACCATAAACAGACAGAGACTTGATTGCTTCATCTACCATGTTGTTGTAATAACCACGGTCAATGTCGTTTCTGCTTGTCCGAGTTCCCGACCATCTCGGATTCAAGCCATCTGAAGCCCTTAGAACCTGTAGCAGCAGCATAACCTTTTCGCCTGTCTTCTTGTTTTCAGTCTCACGAAGCAGGATACCACCTCCGCAGCCAGGTTAATCGGGCAGAACTGCCCAACTTTTCCGATGAAGTGGTAGTCGTACCCTGGCGATTTCGTCCGTTAGTTCTTCGACACGCTCACATTCAGTGGGCGGCTCAGTCATGCGTTTAGAATCGGTAATCTGTTCCACAGTTTATCTCTTTCCGCTTCAAGGGCATTACATCCGGCAAAGCCTCGTTCATGTCAATAGAGCGAGGACGTTGCGATTTGGTCTCACACATGTCCTCGAACTCGATGTTCTCCTTTGCTGAAAAGCGTCTTGAAGACATAAGGAACCTGGAACTGAGTGCCAGTCGCCGTCCACATGCATACGGATGTTCAAATATCTTTTGCGGAGTCGATGTACTTTTTCCCATACATGTCCTTCTCAACCGTAGCATATCGCAATATAAACTGCATCGTTCACTAAACACATACGATCATATGTTGCTTCGTTCCAAAGTTGCACCCATACAGTTTGCCGTACTCAGTCACGAATTTGATGATCTCCGGCGTTGCGTCTGGAATCTTGATGGAGTCGGTTTTTGATGTGCGCGCTACAGTAAGCCCTGACTCTGAACAGCGTGTTTGAGGTTGACCATAAACAAGGCCCCTCGTTTGGCAACGATGTTATCCCTTTGTTACTGATTATCTCGGAACGGATTTTTCAAATCCGGCTGAGGTCAGACCATATACCGAGTTAATTGCAATCTTCAGAGCCTGCGCCAAATCAGCCGCTGCATTTTCATCAGTCAGGTATTTGCCAATGCACCGCCCAGCATTTTCTTGGCTTTATCGAAATCCTTGCTTGATTGCGATACGAGCCTGAAGAATTTCGTTGAATCGCTTTGTATTCGGTCCGAAGCGTTCTTCCGCTACGATACTGCTCGGATGCATGGATGCAATATCCAGCAGAGCAATGTTGCTGTATGCCGGGTTCGAATATACATAGCCGCCCTCGCCAACTTCTTCGCCTCTGTAAATGGACTTACCGCCCTCGAATGTGCAGCCAGGAAAGATGGGACGATGGTTTTTATCGAACTGTAATGAACTCGTCGTAGTCTTCCAAGCCCCATTGTAAACGGAAGATCCGCATTAGGGTCGAAATTTGACTCTCGTCACCCATGAAACGGTAATTGAACTGATCCTGAGGCTTGCGGTTGTTACCAAATATAATTCTGAGTAGTCAGCGAGTTCGTTGTATCATTGACGGACATCCCCGCCACATCTGCCAGAATCTGACGAGCCGTGAAGTCCGCCTTACGAGCATTAAAGGTTGCTTCTGTCGTAATAACATCGTTGTCGCAATATCAGCAACCTTGGTCCAAAGTTCCTCCGGCACGGAGGCTTGTCCCACGGCAGATAGGTTCCTGATGGTGAATACCCAGTTCAATCTCGAACTTTTTAAGGGACTGCTTCTTTGACTGGAAAAGTCATACATCCGTATACGACACACATTATAGGCTTCGCCAAAGAAATTTGCGCTGCCGTTGATGATCTTTTGTCGAGATTATAAAGCTGTTCGTTCGTATACCCATCAGCCGAGCATAGAGATATGGTTGTCGTATCGACGGCAGTTGAAGCCAACCAGACGGAATCGCATCAGCTCTTCAATCTCAGTCGGGGTAGGGTTAATCATACGAACCACCGGCTTACCCTCGCCCTCGATTTTCCAGTTCACCAAGAACAGGTTCGGAAATACCTCAACATCATAGAATACGAGCTTGGCATCATCATTTTGCTCCTGCTGACTGGTCTGCGGACTTAAACTGCATCTTGTTTACTAACTTGATACAGTAATCCGCTTGATGTGTGCTGCTCGCCGCAAATGCCAAGACAGCATTGCGCATATCAGTCACATCATAATGAAAGTCCGCTTGCGCCCGCATCCTCAAAATTTTGTAAATGAAGTCGATACTGGGCTTTGTTGCCGGATGGTATTCCTTGTTTAGATTTCGCTTGATTTGCGTTCTAAGACCTTTCTCGCTCTTCACCCCTTCAAAAATTTATCACTTGTTTTCTCCTTTCAGTGGCAAACCAGAGTTGATCGTTGCGATAGGCAGATCATTACACTTTGTCAGCTTTCTGCGCAGCGAGCTTTTACCGGTGAAGACCTTCACTTCAATATGATCGTCGTACACTCGGCTGAGCTTGCTGACATCACCGGCATAAATATAATGAAGGTGGATGCCTGACCGCTTTTGCTCAGTTCTAGCATAGGTTGGCGGCCATTTACTCGCTTCTTTGAGATTCAGTTCATACGACTTATTGCCGTCCTTATCCTGAATATCAAAAGTCGCTAACATTGTGGTTCTCGGGACTTTCACATAATGGAATCTTGATGTAGTCAAGTCGCTTAGCAGTTAGTTGAAACTTTCATCCCATTTGGAAGTTGGTGTCTCTTTAGCCGAAAGCATACTGAGCAGGACAATCGCGCATTCTCTATCGAAGACCGATTTCTGTTTTAATTCGATCTGTTTATGCTCAGGCTCGTCTTGCTCGGTAAGTGCCTTATCCTCGAATTTTTTCGGTTCGAAAGCCAATGTAATAGCTTCGCACGAACGAGTTCCGTCATCAAGATTGAATCTCTCCTTGTAATCCCGGAAGTAGTTTTCAGTTCCTCCTTAAATATCCTCTGAGAACGGGAATGTAACTTTTGCCTCATCGCAATAGGTTTTATACATCTCCCATGAGGCTTTGAAGAGTTGTCCCGTCTTCTTTCTTGAAGACATGGTAAGAATCAATAATGAAGTTATAAAATCATTAGATGCACCGAGCATCGTTCACGGGAATATAATCATCATATCTGCCCGGATTCTCCAGATAGACTTCCTGGCAATGATAAACAATTGCACCGAGTTCAAATTCGATCTGTTTGTCACCGCCTTGTATTCCTTGGGACTTAATTTATTTCGGAAGGGACACATCGATCAATCGTCTGATAAGACCTGACTTTGCGTCCGTATCTTGACCGGTTTATTGGTGCCCATGAAACAGGAAACACTTTAAAACGGTTTGCGTAGGTCGATTTGAACTTTTCATTTACTGTCATCAACTCATGGGAAACAAGGCTGTTCAGTCGCCTGTATTATCCTCAATGCGCGACAAATCACCATCATGCTGAATCGCCACAAGCGGATTCGTCTTGAATGCCTCCAATGCAAACGAATTACTGGATGAACCCAGTGCCTTTGCGTCAAAGACCGAGTAATATCCCGTCAAAGAGCTGCTGAATAATATTCAGAACCGTAGATTTACCCGTACCTGCTGCACCGTACAGAACCATAAATTTCTGCGATTTCTTCGACTCTCCACAGACAATAGAACCAATAGCCCATTCAATTTTCGTTCGCTCTTCTTCAGAGTAAATTGTGGACATCAACTTGTTCCATTGATGGTTCCTTCCTCAAGAGGATAGTTCAGCCGCTTACTTGCATAGTCTTTTTGTTTGTCGGAGTATTGGAGAATATAAGTGTCTCATCAAGCATGTGGAAAGAGTCTCGGATCTGCTTTTGACAGTATTTGTGCCACGAATCGATCATTCCGGAGTCGAATCCCACATGTGCAGAACTTTAATACTTGAATCAAAGTTTTTGCGGTTTTCCTCTGCATACTTGTCAAGTTCCCGGTCAATAAGCTGGAGCGCATCTTGCTCATCCGTAGACCATAAACCTCGGTCTTCTAACCAAATGGCATAGAAGTCACCGCCTCTAATCATCAGGTCGGAGCTTTTCTTAATGATAAACTTCGGATAGATTTCTATTACACCACGCTTCGTACTACGGGTCAGAAATCATTAAAAAAGTCTATCATCGAAGTTCTTTAGTCTCCTTCCGTTTTTTAAGCTCCTTGATTTCGTTTTAAGGTTCCCGATCTCGTCAACGCATACTGCGAATCTCCAAGTCCTGGATAAGCATGTGCACAGTCATAACCGTGGCGACCATGATGGTGCTGCGATTGAAAGACCTCTGTTTTCTGAGCGTCTTAGCAAACACACGCATCGCAGTTTCGGAGCAGCGAAGACTTCCGAAAATATAACGAATCATTTCATCCATGTTTCTTTTCTCCTTTCATGTCGGCAAGAAATTGTTCGATCGTTTCAAACTTCCAAGCCTTCGGCTCTCTCAAACGAAAATATAAATTCCTGTCCGTTGGTTTTGCGAATTCGAATGCTGTTTTTACCATTTGGGGGAATATTCTTTTACCTCCTTTGCCTGGTCGGGTAAGCATGTCTGAAAAAACCCGTACACTTGCGTATGAATCATGGTAATTCTCCCTTATAGGATGCTGTCCAAATACCAATTCATCTGCCACCAGATTTCGACAGTTCTCATGTCATACTTGCAGCGTTCGACGGTAAACAAACCGCCTTCGCCATTTCGCTTGTATTTGCGGTTCATAAATCGAGATATTACGTCGTCCGTATACGCCGCATCAAATCGAAATCACTCATCGACCCTAAACCCAGACTACAATCATGTTCCAAACCACTGTCCCATGCGATTGCCGATATCCGGGTCGGTCATAATATGTTCTTCGCAACGAAACGCTAAGGCAATAAGCATCTCCAATACACTGCAAGGGCTGTTGTCCAGATAACTGGCAATCGTAGGACCCTCGTATTCTTTTTCATAGCCAAAACGATATCGGAGGTCTATCCCATCTTCTGCCCTGATTTCCATCCATCGGCAGCATATATTGAAAATCAATATTGTGCAGATGACGGAGGCTTCTGATAAGACAGCCTCCGGCTAATATCGTTCGTTGCACGAGCTGACATCCCTCAAAAATATTCATTGTTCAGCTCAATTTCAGTCATTCGATCCTCTATTAGTAGTTGGAGCCTTCAGCCTCTACATCGGAGAAAGGAGCGATTGTCTCTGAGGAATTTCATAATCGCATCTCAAGCGGTCATTACGAATAAAGACCGAATCGTCCTCATACTCTCCGAAGTGCTCAGCAAAGTCCTCACCAACGGTATCCTCAATATCCTCGACAACCTCGTCTTCGTCATCAGCGAGAACACCATCGCCAGCGTAATAAACCAGACTGATCTGCGTATAATTGTCATTCCCGCCGTAGTCGTCCGGAGAGATGACATAAGGTTCATTGGGCATAGGCTCATCCTTTTTTCTTCAGTATTTTTTCTTGCTATGCTCCGTGTAATTGGTATAACCCTCTTCCTGGAGCTTAGCTGCATAGTTCACCAGATCGGGTTTCAGCTTGGCAATATCTGCCTTATGCTGATTCTCCTCCTGTCTTTTCATTGCTTTCTTTTCTAGTCCTTGGCAATATTAGCGATTTTCGGGCTTTCTTTCGGCAAAATGCTGCCTTCACAGAATCAATCTCTTCCTGCGTGATCTGCTCGTATACTTTCTAAGACAAAGCCATGTCGCTGCGGCACCCTACTGTCAGACCAATAAACATGGCAAAACGGTTTCTCTCTTCGTATTCCTCCTCGTCAGTTTGATTGTGACAACAGTAATCGAGACCTCCGAACAGCAATGCTGCACTCAGGAGAATCCGCCAGTAATGTGTCTTTTCGCCGACTGTCCAGCATGGCGTCGACGGTTGAGATGAAATCATCAAAATATCCATCATTTACTCCTTTCCAGCCAGAGAGAACAGCAATGCCCTCCTACGAGACAAAGCCCGCCATAGTGGAAAGAATGTACGAACACAAAGCTTTCATTTTATGTTCTCCTTTCAGTCATAACTCGAAAAATAGTGACAACACTCCTGAAACAAAGGCTCACCATACTTACTGTATCCTCCGGCCATGAAGAACACACAATTCGTAATTTGTCCGTTCCAAAAGTTCTTCCTTTACCAACTCAACAATCTCAGGCATGACATAACAACGGTCAATCCTGCTGTTCCACATTACATTGTATCAATGACTAAGCGTTTTCCCAGTTCTGTTTCTCCTTCAGCTTCACCCATGGTTACGAGTGCTATGAGGTCGATTTCCTCTTGTGTAAGAGGGTAGTCGGCTCTTTTCTCAACCTCAGGCGTTAAGTTAGGAGATTCCATCAGAAGATCAGCATAATCATCGGCTCTGCCTCCGCAAGAACCGGATAAGATTGCTTTAATCTCCAATGTTTCTTTTTATCTGTAGAGCGAACCACGCCGCATACTGCAAAACCAACAAAGAATATCATGCAGAAGAACGGCGGCTATCGCTCGTGGTTTAATGTGCATTGTTAAAACTCCTTTATATTAAAAATCGATCACCCCCAGTCCAAGTCTGAAGGTAATTGATTACATCTTTTCCCCAGATATTGCCCTCTAACATTGAAGTCGAGCAGAAGCGTCGGCTCATGACGACCATCCTCAGTCTCACGCTCCCACCTCAACGATGCGGAAATTAACATAGCCGTCCGGACCATCCTTTGTCCAACCGACAATCTGACCAGCAGGGGTACGAGGAAGATCCCAGATCGTCCAGAACCTCATTCAGGAAAGATGCCACGGGTCTGAAGCTTTGTCGTTTGCAAATGCCTGCTGTGCCTTGAGGAACATACGGTTGTAATCGGGGTTAGTCTCATAGTTGCGGCTCTTGCTGTCGAAATATACAGCATAATCGCTCTGGAGATTAGGGTCAGCGACCATCACGGTCTTCTTGACTTTCTTCTCCTTACCGGTCTCGGGGTCAACTTCGATCTCCTCGAACTTCTTCGCTTTGATGCCATATTTCAGTTCAGTGTCGACCTGATCGCCGAAACGCTCGATGACCCGACCACGATACTCCTTGAAGCTCTTATCAATTGCAGCATAAGCCGCCCCGAGAGCAACATTGCGCTTGCGAAGAATATTGTTGGACGCCAAAATGCTGGTAATGGACAGCGTGCCAAGAATGATGGCGGGACCATAAAGCTTTGCGAGCTTCATTCCCGTCTGAGCATAGACCACAACCGTGTCCTTCTTGCCGGAATCATCGGTCGTATACTCATGACCATTGATTGCACCGGTCTCCATTCCATCATGGATGGTATCAAGAGTACCCTTAGTTTCATCGAGAATCTCTGCTACCTTAGTGGTAGCTTTGCAAGCGAGAACGGCACTTACGACTGTACCGGCAATACCAGCCACAACGAGAATCTCAGGGCTGTGCTTCTTGAGCTTCATAACGGCCTTGAAGCCACGCCATTCACGCTCTTCATAATTTCAGTCTTATTTTTCATGGTTTGTTATTCTCCTTTTCAGTTTTTTTAGAATTGATTTCAGCACCACAGGCAGCATACCCAGCCAAATCGACATAACTTGTCGTCCGTAGCCGTTCCTGTCCTGATTCGTGCAATCTTAAGAGTGCCATCATCATGGCAACATCGTTTGCAGTAAATTCAACACCCTTATAGACGCTCCAAAAACCTGCAATAGCGGCGAAGTTACTTCAGGTGAGCCGTATTCGTTCTCTCTCTGACCGCATACACATGCCTTTGCCTTGTCGAGTGTTTCAGATCTGTTCATCGTCGGTGTCCTCCTCATCGGTAGAAATAAACGGAATATATTCACGCTTTCGTTCTTTTGGCAATTACCTGGCAACCACACATTGGGCAGTCAAAGGCATCATACAGTCCCTCCTCAGTAGTAGAACTGAAGGCAACTGCCAGTCCGGTCTTTCCGTTATCACGAGCGAGATAATGTCTCTCGATGATGGCATTGAATTTTGTGCCACAAACTTTGCATTCAAGCATTATTTTTCTCCTTTCAATTCAGCGGGATAGCACGAGGCAGTTTCAGAATATAACCGTCTCGAACTCGTACCGCAGTTGCTCCGCCAATGTTTGTCCAGCCATAGCGGTTCATAGTGAGTTATCGTTGGAACACGAGCGAATCATAGAAATCAGACACGCTCACCGTTCCATACTGACTGATGATATCATTCATCGCATCAAGAACCGCTTCTGCGTCTCCACGGGTGTCAAAGAGAATATCATCATAGTCAGGTGTATTGCGTCTGATTAAGCCAACAGAGCCGGCACGCGTGCTCTATCTCCGCCTTGATCGTAATAGTTCCGATAAGACACCTTAGATGCCGTTCCGTTTTTTCTTGCTGCGACCTGCCCCTCGCCATACAGGTGATCATATCGATACCGGTGGTGACAATGTCAGAAATCGCTTTTTTACAGCAGGTATAATGACTTCCATCAAAATATAAGATTTACATTGTTGGCGTCCTCGGCGATAAAGACATCTGCAAATTTTTGCATCTCGCCTTTTTTCGAGTTTTTGCAGCCCCGGTAATAACCGCCTCAACTTTCTTTCTGACTGCTGCTCCTGACGAGCTTTATCAGAATTGGATTTGTAATCTTCCACTGGGTGATCTCCTTTCTTATGCCGGAATCAATTTACCGGGCAGAGTGATTTTGTGTTCGGCATCAAGCCGTGTTTTTTTATATCGATAGGCGAGATTGCTCTTCGCTTTCGCTTCCGTCGGAGCAACAGTAGTTGCTTTCCAACGATGCTGAACGCAATCATCGAATCGCATAACAGGACCGTCATATTGATACTGCTGCATATTTTTTTCCTCCTTTCGAGAGATAAAGAAAAAGGGAAAGCACCTTGTTTACAGGTACTCTCCCTTATCCGAACTTCTCAAATTTGCCTTTTTCAGTTGTCTTCAACGACAGCATCAGATTCTTCCAAGATAACCGTATTCTCCTCAGCAGCCATCTTCTTCTGCTCGATCTGGGCTTTGATGTTTGCGATTACCGGCTTTGCTACATACTTGTAGACGACCACGCCTACAACTACGCTCAAGCCGATACCCGCAGCAATCTTACGCCCTTGCTCAAACCAGCGTTCTCGATAACCTCTTTCGGTAGTTTCGACGACCTCGTTGTTCATAATCTCATTGTTGTTCATTGTGAAATCTCCTTTCAAATGTGAAAATTGTGGAATGTTCTTCCATTAAATAAGTTGTAAATTTTCGCGCGGCAAGTTTACTGATAGTCGTAAACAGGCGCTACCTGATAGTCAATCACCAGGCAGGGGGTACCATTTGCATCAAGCTGAGACGAGAATGCAAGGTCGATGTAGCCCTTATCAATGTTCCAACCGAGCATATCGCCCATTTTGGTTCCATCCAGACCAGGTTCATAGTAAAATCGTTCAGCGTGACATACATTTCGTCACGCATCTGACGATTCAATTCGTTCATGACTCTGGTGATTTTGTCTCTGTCAGACTTGGAAATATCGTCCGGACAAGACATCGTAACAAATCGTGTTGCCGCCATTTTCGGTGAGGATGACCTCTCGAACAGGATTCTTTACCATCTTGTCTTTTGATACGGAGTCTCGAATAGACTGTTCCTTTTCTCACCGATTGTCTCAACGACTTTTTCCTGATACTCCTTCAGTGTAGACTCTGAAAGGGTATACGCCGTTGCCAGAGCAGCATTCCGACGAAGATTAGTCGAGCTTGCTCCAATCAGGCAGAAAACAGAGATGGCGCCAACGGCTGCCGGAATATAACAAGGCCAAGCCGTCTTGATGATATCCTTCGGCTCAGAGTCTGTCCGTATCCAGCTCATCTTTTTTCTCTTCAAGCAGAATCAGAGCTTTGGTGTTGCTTTTACCGCCATAACAGTGGTGGTCATGCCGGCAATTCCAATACCGGTGAGAATTTCAGGACTATGTTTTTCATTGCCGTCCGTACACTCTTGGCAATGCTTGCTAAACTTTTTTAGGCATGATTTTCTCCTTTCATCTGAAACATTGCAATAATGCGAGGCAATATCAATCACATAATTGGGGACCAATTCGCACTACACTCATGTTCCAGGAAGCAATACGTAA
>VOFB01003801.1_pt1 | contig 35184 bp, 69 predicted proteins | sample 5384141 | NCBI WGS metagenome assembly VOFB01 (sample SAMN12384721, study PRJNA508395) | human gut metagenome | isolation source: healthy gut A | host: Homo sapiens | reverse complement strand
AGCGCGTCCGTCATATCGGTCGCGATGAAGCCCGGAGCAACGGCGTTGACCCTGATGTTGCGGCGGGCGAGCTCCTGGCGAGCGACTTGGTAGGCCGATGACGCCGGCCTTGAGGCAGCGTAGTTTGCCTGCCCTGCATTGCCGGCGATGCCGACGATGCTGCTCATGTTGACGATGGCGCCGCTGCGCTGCTTCATCATGTACTTGGAAGCGGCCTTGCAGCAGTTGAAGGTGCCCTTGAGATTCACGTCGATGACAGCATCGAAGTCGTCCTCGCCCATGCGCGCGATGAGACCGTCACGCGTAATGCCCGCGTTGTTAACGAGCACGTCGATGCGTCCGAGCTCGGCAACCGCCTGGTCCACGAGAGCCTTGGCGGCCTCCGTATCTGCCACGTTGGCCACGACGGCAAGCGTACGCACGCCGTACTCGTTGGCAATCTCCTCGGCGGCAGCGTTCGTGCGCTCGAAGCTCGAATCGCTCGAAGAGCAGTTGAGGCAGACGTCATAGCCACCGGTAGCAAGCGCTCGCGCGCAGGCAAGGCCAATGCCGCGGCCTGACCCGGTGACGAGGGCGACGGGGCTGCCCTGATCGGTGTTACTCATCGCTTTTCCTCCACGATTCCTCGAGCTCCTCGAAGCTCGGTCTATCCTGCGCGGCAGCACGCGTTGCTTCCTTGTCGATGCGTCGCACCAAGCCGCTCAGCACACCGCCGAAGCCGACCTCGATGAAGGTGTCGCCCTGCGCGCGAAGCGCCTCGACGCTCTGCTGGAAGCGCACGGGATGCGTGAGGTGATCGACCAGACGCTGACGCACGGTTGCCGTATCGAGCGGCGTGGCGTCAGTGTTGCCGATGACCGGGATGACCGGCTCCCTTGAAATCGACGGTTGCGAGATACTCCGCAAACGGATCGCACGCCGCTTGCATGAGCGGGCTATGGAAGGCACCTTTGCGTCGCCAGGCGGCTCGCTTCGCCGCCTTGCTCCTTCCAGGCTTCCTCCGCACGCTCGATTGCGGGCACGGTGCCGGCCACGACGATCTGCCCGGGCAATTGAAGTTCGCGGGCGCGAAGCACATCGCCTTGGCGCATTGCTCGCACAGCGCCATGGCGCTTTCCTCGTCAGCCTTGAGCAGCGCGGTCATCGCGCCCGGATTCGAGCGTGCCGCCTCGTCCATGACGCGTGAGCGCACGTCGATGAGCGCGAAAGGCCTCCCTCGTCAGTGAGCATGTCGGCCAGGGCCATGCGCGCTGAAACCTGCCTGAGCGAGAAGCCGAGCAGCGCATCGGGCACGATGCCGCGCGCCATGAGGGCGCGACCAATGCCGATGGAAAGCGCGGCGATGGCGACCTGCGCGTTGCGCGTCTCGTTGAGCTGCGCCTGCGCCTCGTCGCCTTCGCTGTTGATGAGCGCCGCTATGTCGCGGTCGAATACGTCAGATGCGCATTCGAGCGCGGCTTGTACCTCGGGAACACCAAAGAGCGAAACGCCCATGCCGGGCTTTTGCGACCCCTGTCCCGGGCAGGCCATAAAGACCGTGTGGACCGGTCCGATCCTTCAAGTTGAGCCATAGCTTCAGTCTTCCTATGCGTCGGCATCTTCCAGGCAGCGACCGGCGGGCGTTGAGCTCGGCCATGGCGGCGAGGTCAAGCGCACCGAGCGCCTCGGCTCGGCCATGATGCCCGGCGATGAGCTCCTTGGCCGTCCGCGCTTCTTCACGAGCGCGGCAACCTGACCGGCGAGGATGGAGCCATTCTCCATATCGCCCTCGACTGCCGTTTGAGCGAACCTGCATACATGCCCTCCAGAGATCGTCACCGGATTGGCTCGCCTCCATCTTGCGCGTTTGCGACAGGCGAACGTAACTTGTTTGAGCCCGCGCACGGGATGCCCGTGCCGCGACCCGTCACGATCCGGAGTCCTTGGCTTTCGAGCACCTTCTCCTTCCACGGGTCGCACACGGTGCACTCGTCGATAGTGAGGGAAACGCGTACCCATCTGCACGCCTCGGCACCCAACGCGAAGGCCGCGCAGATGCCACGACCGTCGGCGATGCCGCCAGCGGCGATGACGGGAATGGAAACGGCCTCGCGCACGCTGGGCACGAGCGCCATGGTGGTGAGCTCGCCGACGTGACCACCGGACTCGGTGCCCTCGGCGACCACGGCATCGACGCCAAGACGCTCCATGCGCCTGGCCTGCGCGCCGTGGTGGCAATGACGGGGATGACCTTGATGCCAGCCTCGCGCCACATGGGCAGGTACTCCGACCGGGCTGCCGGCGCCCGTGGTGACGACCTTGACGCCGAGCTCGACGACGAGCTTGGCGACCTCGGGCACGTAAGCGGGTCCATGAGCATGATGTTGCAGCCAAAGGGCTTATCGGTCTGCGCCTGGGCCTGCTTGACCTGATCGGCAATCCAATCGAGCTGGCACCGCCGCAGATGATGCCCAGGCCGCCAGCTTCGCTGACCGCCGCGGCAAGCGAGGGCATCCGCAACGCGGGCCATGCCGCCTTGGATGATGGGAGCCTCGATGCCCAGGAGTTCGGTTACTCTCGTTTTCATGAAGCGCTTCGACCTACTTCAGGGGTCGATGTGCTCGACGATGTCGCCGATGGTCCACGAGACCGGTCGGCTCGCCGAAGTCGACCTCGCACTGGTCCTCGATGTCGCAGATGAGCTCGACCATGTCGAGGGAGTCGATGCCCAGGTCCTCACGATGACGGCATCTTCGGTGATGGCCTCCGGGTCAAGATCCTGGTTCTCGACCAGCACGTCGCGGACGATGTCGATAGTTGCCATGATGGTTCCTTTCGCGGTGTCTAACAAACAAGCGCGACTATTGTAGACGAATTTTATGAGGTGAGCCACGATGCAAAATCTTGCGCAAACATCGCAAACGAAGGCATATTCCGGCGGAATTACTCTAAGATAGTCGGGCGTCAGCCCCCCGGACAGGTGAGGGCGACGACCGACCAGCAAGAGAAACGCCATGGGATGCAAGATCGTCGGACACGGAAAGGCCCAACCGGAGCTCGTCGTGAGCAACGATGACCTGGCAAACATCGTCGACACGAGCGACGAATGGATCATCGAGCGCACTGGCATCCACAACCGCCGCATCGCGGTTGACGAGTCCACCACCGATCTTGGAGTCCAGGCTGCACAGGCCGCCCTCAAAACGCAGGGGTCGCGGCCGGAGATATCGACCTCATCGTATGCATGACCATCTCCGGGGACGTCATCGTACCGTCCCAGGCGGCACTATCAAGGCGCAACTGGGCGCTAGCAAAAGCCATAGCGTTTGACCTCAATGCCGCCTGCAGCGGCTGCATCTACGGCATCGACGTCGCCTCCACCATGATCGGGCATCGGTTGCCAGTGCGGGCGGGAAGCGGCATCGGGCACAAAGCGCAACGCCATGCGCCGCGCGCTGGTCATAGGTGCCGGAGCGGCTGCGCATCACCGACTGGACCGATCGCGCCACCTGCGTGCTCTTTGGCGATGGTGCCGGCGCCGTGGTGCTCGAGGATGGGATGAAGCGCGCCGGGCATTCTGGCGAGCTTCCTGAAGAACACCGACGATGACACCCTGTGCCTGACCGTCGACGCGAACCACGACATGAGCACGTTTCCTTTTAGGGGAGAATGTCGGCAACGGGGCGTGGGTGAGATCATGGACATCGAAACCGACGAGGGCGGCTTTGCCGAGCACGCCGCGTTCATCCGCATGCACGGCCAGCGCGTCTTCAAGTTCGCCACCGCCGCCATCGTGGAGGCTGCACGCGAGGTGTGCGAGCGCGGGCGTGTCGATGGACGAGGTGAGCTGCATCGTGCCACACCAGGCCAACGACCGCATCATCCGCTTTGCCGCCAAGAAGCTGGGCGTTCCCTACGAGCGCTGGCAGGTCTCCATCGCCGAGGCGGGCAACACGGGCCCGTCCGAGCGTGCTCATGGCGCTTTCCGATGCCGTACGACGAAGGCCGCATCGCGCCGGGCGACAAGGTGATGTGCGGGGCTTTGGCGGCGGACTGACGAGCGGCGCTGTGTTCGAGGCGTAAAGGGCGCAGGGCGGAAAATCACTCAGCACTGCAGGGGCGTATTGAACTCTCTATCACTTATTCCAGGAGTCGTGACAGCCGCAGGCGGAGGCTACGTCCGCATTTACTGCATTCCTCTCCCCCTCCTCTGACGGGCAGACCACAGTCAGGACACTTCAACGGCTTTTAGGGACATGTCGTAGAGACCATCTGTGATTTTGCCGCATTTGTTACAGAGATTGCAGGTGAAACACATCGATGCCTCCCTCGCGAATGCTGTATTTCAGATTCAAACGCAGAGGGCCGCTTCTCAAATAAAGATGCGGCCCCCTTTCACATCGGACAACCGAAAATCATGGGGGGATGACTTGATCGTCCGACGCCAATTACCAAACGGCTAGAAAATCGCGTTGCGTAAATGATCGCGAGAGAGCTCAGCCGCCTTGATGCATATCCCCTTTCCCGAAATCCTACTTATTCTTGATAATCAAGTTTTTGAATGGCAGGAAAGCATTACGGCTGCCGCCACCAAGAACACGACGCCGCTCACCATAAGAGGTCCGGCAGCGCCAAGTGAAGGCAGCGTCTCCTGGACAAATGACAGGTAGTACGCTCCCAAAAAAGGAGCCCAGATTCATAGCTGCCATCATCAGTCCATTAGTAACAGGGATCTTTGGAAGGTGGGGAGGCATTCCCCGCGGCATTCTGCGCAGCCGTGAACAGTCCTATGTGAGCGATGCCAAGGATCGTGATTCCAAAGCAAAAAGGAACACGTTATCTGGAAAAATACATGATCAGAAGCCCCACACCGCCTACAAACGCGAGGGTGGAAAACACCTGTTTCTGAACACAAGAATAAGAACAGCATATATAGCACCAGCGATAGTGCCGCCTTACCGTGAACAGCGCAGACACAATGCCAGCTACGCTTGCATCACCCATGCCTCGTATATCGAGCAGCGTCGAGCAAGGAAAACCGCAACAATGTCGAGAATCAACATTATCGTTGCAAAGGAAAAGTATCCCCATACAGCAGGGGGAGTTTTCCTTCTTTTCCATTTAATTGAAATAATAGCAGCGGTTTGTGTCCTCGACAGGCTTGACCCCCTTGAGTTCAGGCAGAAACACTATAGCCAGAACCCATGGAATAAAACCAGATACCCCAAGAACATATAAATTTCCAGCCTATGGTGCAAAGGTATCCTCCCTGCAAGCTGATAAAGGATACCTGGAACCGAAGAAGATAAGGTTGCCCACACCGAGCAATGTCGCTCGCTGTTTTCCCCTGTAAAGCGCAATAATCATAAGCGCCGCCCAAAGGGCTCACCATTCCATCACCGGACACCTACGACAATGCGCGAAATGATGATCGGCAGTATTCAGTCAACTCGGAAAGAAGAACGGAGAAAGACCACCGAACATGGCAAGTGCCACACCAATATTCCCATAGGGCCGATAGCCAACATAGTTGACCAAAATGCCCGCCACAATACTTACGGGCACGACTACGACCCCAGTAATGGTGTTTCACGCCAGAGAATCGTTGTCGCTCATCGAGGTGGAAGGAAACGCGTTTGAAAGCGTGTTCAGGCGGCGGGTGTGAGTATCGCAAAAATCACACAACGTGCAGTAAAGCGCAAAGATGCCTATAAGCGCCAGTTTTGGAATTGGGTGCCACTCTCATAAAACATCCCTCCTTTCTGCTTAATAAGAAATCTTCGTTGCCCACTTCCCTTTCTTCTACGCCTCGGGGTTCTCAAGGAGATCGGGGGCATCTGCGGCAGGAAGCTGCTTTGCCTTTGATGCAGCCAGGCACGAAGAAGAACAAGACAGCACACCACCAGCAGAAGAACGCCGCTTACCAAACAATAGGGGCGCCAATACCCATCTGCGGGAACGAAACAGCAGCAAACTCCATGTAGTAGCTAGCAAAGAAGACGCCGAGATTCATCGCAGCCATCATCATTCCGTTCGTGACACCACACGTACGGCTGGCGACGCTTTGCCTCCAGACTCTGGGCTGCCGTAAAGACTCCGATATGGCCAACACCTAGAAGAATCATGCCAACACCGAACACAACTGCCGAAGTGGCATTGAAGATGATGAACATAGAAATCGCGCTGCATAAGGTAAAATACTGCGAATACCTTGCGTTTGGTCGCATAGACAATGGCGAATATCGCTCCGGCTATCATACCGCCGCCGGTGAATAGGGACGACACAATGCCAGCAACACCGGCATCTCCCATGCCACCTTCAGCCAGCATTGTTGAGCAGAGAAACACCGCTGGCATATCAAACATAATGACAATGAAAGCTATGGCAACATACCCAAAACGCTTGCGGGCAGCGGGGTTTTGGAGCACCCTCATTTGCCTTTGGCTCCTTATCGCTCTCTTGTACAGCAACTCCCTTCTTGGCCCTAAGCTTCGAGGGCTCGGGCAGAAAGATGACGACAAGGATGAAGGGGATAACGGTGAGGAAATATGCCAGGAAATGATAGTTCCAGCCAATGTTTGCCAAACCTCCCGAAAGCATCTGATACAGCATGCCACCGCCGAAAAATACCAGATTGCCAATGCCCAGATACGCCGCACGCTTCTTGCCCGTAAAAAGCTCGATAACGAGCGCTCCTGCCAAGGGTTAACCATGCCGAGCCGATACCCACAAGCACGAGACGCTATAACCAGCTCATAGCCCGATGCTTCCCCATAAAGAACGGAAATGCGCCGCCAAGAGTGGCAATAATCAAGCCAAACGGCCCATTTCCTATATCCCCCATCTGACCCACATTCCAACCAAGATGCTAACGGGAATGCTAACCACACCTGTAATAGTATTGGCCAAAAAGAATGGTGGTCATGGGTGTTCCTCAAAATGAACCGCCAGACTATTGATGGCAGGGTGATTATTCCAAATGCACATTGGGTAAAAATAGGCGCAAAATGCCGATAAGCGCAAGGACGACTCCCTTTTTGCTCAACAGCGTTTCAGAGTTCTCTGTCATCTGCTTCCCTCCTTCTAAAACAGCCGCATGTCATATCAACTGCGGCTGTCACAAGAAAAAACTTATTCTGCAGACTCTCCTTCAACATCTAAAAGTCTGATTTCGTAGATCAGGGTCTTGCCTGCTAACGCGTGATTAAAATCCAGAGAAACGATGCCGTCTTCCACGCCAAGAACCTTCACAATTGCAGGGCGCTGGGTCTTAGGACTGGTAAGAGAAATCATTTCTCCCACCGGAATTTCTCTTTTATTCCCAAAAAATATGTAGGGATCACTTTGGATAGCATCCTCCTGGTAAAAGCCGTAGGCTTCCTCGGGAGGTATATCAACGGTGATTGTGCCGCCTCCATACTTCCCTTAATAGCCTTCTCAAACCCCGGAATCACCGAGGATGTCCCATGACAAAGGTGAAAGCTTCTTCTGGCTTGCACTCATCGAAGAGGGTTCCATCTTCGAGATAGCCTTTATAGGCAACTTTCACTTTTTTGGCCATTCCTTTTCACGAAAACCCCCTTCTAGAAATATCGTTTCCCCACAGAACGCCTAGCGAACGAAAGTGCCTGGTTTTGGCTTTCTGTCAAGATCCGCGACAAGCTCATCAACAGGACCAAACTTCAACACCTGAGCCAAACAGTGGTGCACACACGTAGGCTTTTGCCCTCGGCAACGCGGTCGGCGCAAAGGTCGCATAGGTCTGTGGAACGCGGCGATTTTATTCCAATTCCACGTCTTTTCGGATATCTGCCAAGGTCCTTCATCTATGACCTTGATGCCCCATTGACCCACGGAATACCATGCTCTTCCTTACAAGACCTCACAGGACTGGCAACAGTACAGAACTCATAATCCGATCAAGGCCGTTCCTCATTTATGCCCGCCTCCGCGTCTTTAGCATCAGTGTTGCTGAATGTTGAACTTCTCCCCAGATTTCCTCCATGTCTGTATCCCAGCCGTCCGTCTTTTCTGACACTGCAGATAGCGCACTTGAAGGGGAGCGCCAAAGCCAAGCTTTCCAACATGGAAATGGGGGATAAGGCTGTTGATGTTGGATCGCCAGACGTCGTAAAGGACCGGCTCGGCGTCCTTCTCGGGGAACCAGAAACCATGCCGCATGGACAACGCCCCTTTTCACAATGGGGTTACCTTGGCCTTCATTACGATCTTGCCACAACCAGTTCTCCAGCCCAGTCACCATCTTTTGACACCAAGACCCTTCGCGTCTTCGGTATTGATCTCAACCAGGGATCAGGTTCATCTCGCGAAGATAAGGGATTCCTGTTTGCCCTCAGAATGGAAGTAGCAGTAAGTCCTTGCGCGCCAGTAGTTAGGAACAAAATGGGTACTCTTCCATTAAGCTCGGGCGTAGAAATGGGGCTATATTGCGGCTCCTCGTAATAGGGCAGCGGGTCTTCACCAAACTTCTGGAACATGGTGGGTAGAGCTCTACGCGACCTGTGGGAGTGTTGAACCCGGGGGTATATCTGGACGCAGATGGCCCGTTCTCGTACTTATAGCTAACGTTTCTCTGACGTCACTTCCTTTTTTGAAAGCCTCCACCTTGACCGTGTTTCCAAGTCTGGAAGTCCTCAACAAATTCGTCGAAATTGTTGTACATGCTGAATGCCTCTGGCATGCATCGACGACCCAGGTCATACATGAATTCGAAATCAGAGGGTGCGTCTCGCCAGCGTCGACTTTGTTTACGGAGCCAATAACATTTGGCGAGCCCGCATAGTGATTCAGCACCACCGCTTGGTGCTCTGGATAGGCAGCAAGCGGAACGAAAACGTCAGCACAGGCCATAGCTGTTGGCGTCATCCACATCCTGTGCAGAAATTAAAGTCCAGTCCAGCAATCGCATCATGCCAGCGCTTGGGCTGAGCAGCACATGTGCCAGCAAGCAGATTCGTGGGAGCTGATATAGCCATCTTGATGGGGGTAAGGCCCCCGGTCTCCATGGCCTCGAGCATCATATCGGCCTGCGCGTTCAGAATGATACCTACGTAGGCCGGATATTCCTGAAAGGCCGATGATCTTACTTTGCAGCTCGGGACCCAGCTCCGCCCAGCCGTAACCACCGACCACGGCCTCTGCAATACCGTCATGAGCATCAACCAGAATCTGACCGCCCGGAATGTCAATATTTCCAGTAATGGCCATAAGCGCCAAGATCGCATGGCCCATTTGAACGCCGTTGGCTTTTCTGATCCGTAGCCAAGCCCCAAAGAAGAGTCGCGTTCTTTGCGTTGGCGTACATTCTCGCTGCCTTATAAATATCCTCTACATCGATTCCGCATATCTCAGCTGCCTTTTCGGGCGGCATCTCCGCAACGCGCTCGGCAAAGCTCATCGAATCCATAACAAAAACGATCGACGAAATCATGGTCATACAGATCCTCGGAGATGATTACGTGAAGCATTGCCATTGCCAGAGCAGTATCAGTACCAGGCCTCAGCTGCAGGTGGCATGCCGCACGAGTAGCAAGCCAATTCACCCTAGGATCAACAGAGATCAGCTTGGTACCACGCTTCATAACATCAATTAGGCATGACCAAAAGGGACCATCCGATTAGACGGCAGCGGTTTCTTTACCCCAAACAACAGCCACTTCAGGGATTTCGTACATCGGATCGTCGTAGCGACCCGGCAGACCACCTGCATAGTCCATCTCTCGGATAGGGCGCTCCCAAAACATAACTTGTACGGCGACTCGTGGCGCATAGCACGCATAGCCACTCTGGGTATAACATGCATTGGGTGTGCCAAGCATGCGATGGGCATAAGAAACCACACATGGGGCCACCCTGAGTCCTGTTCCACCAAGAACGGTTATGGCTTCTGCGCCGTACTCCTTCTTAACTTCGGCGACCTTTTCGGCACCACTGAGGGCCTCATCATAGGTAATGCGCTCCCACTTATTCTTACCATGGGCTTTGGATCCTTTCATAGGATAGAGAACGCGACTCGGGTTATACATAGTGTCGGTCAAAAAGACAAAGGGACGCAAAGCCTTCCCTGAGTGATGGGTGGTTTCGTCTCCTTCGACCTTTTCACAACGCCATATCCTTGTTCACGTACAGCTTCACGCCACAGCCCACCGGATGACAGCCGGGTGAATATGCGGCAGTACGAGTAACGGTATATTCCCCGTCCTCGTACTGCCACGGCTTGCCAATGTCGTCCTTGAACTCCATACGCTCCTCCTTCTCAATCTGACACACCTTTCCCTTGCATGACCACGCAAGGGCCCCCGAGAAGGATTATGGGAAGCAGCCTGCGCTTCAGAAATCGTCTATGTAACTGAACTGAAATTGACGTGACCGATTTCACATACCGATGGTATGAGGGTCTCGCGTAGGCGCCATACATGCATGAACAGCGCTCCAGAAGGCTGTTACTTTGAATCACTGCCAGGTGTGTGAGCTGGGACCTGTTCTATAGCCCCGCATTCTTGTATCGACAAAGCTGATCAGCTCTGCTGAGAATGAATTCCCCAGCTTGCGATAAAGCATATAGACATGACTTTTTACAGTGGAGGTGGAAACAACGAATTCCTCCGGAAATAAACCGAACACTTCGCCCCTTTGCCAAAAGCCCTAAAACCTCAACGACGCGGAGAAAGGCTAAATTCTCGCGATAGCTCGTCCATCATCATCGCCCAGCGGTCATCCTCTCATTGCTCAGAGATACCATAGGGCCAATGACTTTCTCTTCTGCAAGCTCGGAATGAAAGGGATAGAGGCTGTTATCGAATACCCTAGTCTGAAAGTGCTGATAACGATGGCAGCCGCCGCAGCGCATATCCAAAGTCCGACGGACTGAAGGCACAAGTCCCCATAACCAATATGCCAAATAGCACTCCAAGAATATAGTATCCGCTCTCGCGTCCGTACATCCATACCGGAGATAGCTGCTCGAAGCGAGTTGTCTCGGTCATAGCAATAAGCAATATCATTGCGTATGCAGTCATAAACACCGCAAAAAGAGACAACGATAGCCACTGCCATTCCGTGGGAACACAGAGAATGCAAAAGACTTCGGCTATTAATATTGGGCCTATGGCTTTCATCGAAGCGCTATAGGATGCCTCGGAATGCCAGCAGCAGGGCGGACATGATTCCCCCGCAGGCAATTGCCACTCCGCAGAATATGAGATTTGTATCCATATTAAATGGGCAGGGGAAAATGGTGCAAACAGCACGATACCGAGCCCCACCCCCAGAGAAAAGAGTGCGTAGAAATTACTTTCGCTTTCACTGTTTTTTAATATGGCTATGCACTCCTCCGTGACATAAACACAGAGCTGGAAAATGTGAGTTTTCTTAGCTTACGCACAAGCCAACGAAAATATCGTTGTGAGGCCATAGACAACGAGTGCAATCCAGTCAAAGGAATAACGAGGTACCAGCATGTACAGCCCCGCCACCACTATGGCAGCTGAAAAACAGCGATTCTTTCATGTTGGGGAAGACCGTCAAAGAAGGAGAGCCAGAAAACTGTCCTGCTCATAGATAAAAGCTGTAAGAATGGCGATGGGGAGCAACAGAAAACTACAACTGCCCCAATCCGTACGCGTTCTCTATAGCTAAATGATTGTTGCAACGAGCCGCAATGAGAAGAATGCACGCAACAAACAAGAGCAACAAGACCATCGAAAGAATGGCGAAATACTAGCGTTGAGGTGTAAATTATCGTCAATAGCTCAACCATCGACATGGAGAAGAACAGGACCCCGAGACACCCATAGAGCATTGACCATGCAGAAATGAATCCGGTCATTGGCTTTTACCCATGATATAACCACCGTTCTTCATGGGAGCGTATTGCTGAATAGAGCTGTAAGGACGACTTCCCTATCCAGGCTTCGTGTGTTCGTCAACTTGAATATTTTCGCTTCATTCCGGGTGACTTTTACGACAAGCCGGTACACGATGCGATGCTATCTAAAGAGTCAGAGGGCAAATTAAGATACTGCTCGCTTTGATTTAAGCGATTCAGCCAGTTGCTATCCCCTTTATGTCTCTTGTACTGAACGCAATCCTTTACAGCATAAGTGTTCTTACACTGCAGCGCATGAACACTTTCACTCTACACAACCCCCGCAGCCCGAATTGCCGCGACAACCTCGATGTCCGATGGCAACCATCCCACGTCATCTAACTCGTCGCGATCCAGCCAGCGCGCATCGCTGTGCTCGGTATTTCATGCTGCTGGCGAGCGTGCAGACAAAGCACTGCATCGTCATCGCGAACTCGGGATAGTCGTAGTCACGACCGTGATGACTTCTGTCCCACCTCGATGTCGGCGCCGAGCTCGTGGATCTCGCGCACGAGCGCCGCCTCGGGAGCCTCGGTTCGATCTTGCCACCGGGAAATTCAGTTGCCCACTTGTAGTTGCCAACTGCGCTGCGTCGCCAGAATCTTGCCGTCATGCACGATGATTGCGGCTACCACCTCGATGTGTTTCATGAACACGACCTTTCGCCAGAACGAGCAATCATTTAGCCTCACTTCTCTAGCAGCCAATGGCAATATTTTCTGTCTCGTCGCTTTACATCACACTCAAGTCCCAATGCACTCATATGCGAAGATCATTTTTAAATCACCCTATCTCTGCCTTCCCCCCACTTCAGCAGATGTTATGGTTTTGTAGTATTTGCATTACAGTAGTATTTACAATACAGTAATGCTGGTTCGCTAAATAGCACCCTCACAATGCCTCAGGGAGAACGGCATCAGCGTCACCGAAGCAATTCGCGTGCTCTGGGAACGCTCGCAAAGACGCACGAGCTGCCGGAGTTCCTTCAGGGGCAGGGATCCCAAGAAGGAAGCCATGCGAAAGAAGCTCGATGCCATCGAGTTGCTGGGCTCTGCCGGCTACCAGATTCTCGAACATGAGCGATGACGAGCTGCGCGACATGCAATACGAAGAGAAGCTCGGGGAGTACGAGAGGCCCTGGCATGAAGGTGCTCGTGGACACCAATGTCTGGCTTGACCTTATCCTCCACAGAACCCCGTTCGAGGAAGACTCCAAAGGCTGCTTGATGGCATGCGTGGAGGAATCCGTCGATTTATGCGTTGCGGCAACCTCGCTCAAAGACATCTTCTATATCGCGTCCAAGTGTCTCGATACTAGCAGGGCGTACGAGGCCGTTCGCCTGGTTCTCGAAATTTCAAACGCGGCGAGTGTCGATGACCTTGTATGCAGAAAAAAAGCGCTCGAGCTAGAAAAGCCGGACTACGAGGATGGCATCATCGCTGCGGCGGCTTTTCGCAGACAAAGTCGACGCCATCATCAGCAGGGATGTCAACGCGTTTTCGACATTGCCTGTGTCACGCTTCACCCCAACCGGAGCTCCTCGAGCATCTTGGTTACGAGAGATGGGGCATCTAAACCCGTGGGCGGATGCGATAGCTCACGCCAAGCTCGTCGCATAGCTCCTGGCAAGCGCGCTCCTGCTCGTGAGTTATGGTGCCTCCCACCGTGGTGAGCACCACCGTCGGAACGTAGCCTGCCGCACGGCGCGCGAACTCGAGCATCGCGGGATGGGCCTGCTCGCCAAACTTGCTGCGCGTGAGCGCGAGATACCTCGTCCGCATCAGGCTGTTGAGGCTGACCGAGACAGTATCGACGATTCCCCCGAGCTCGGGCGTGACGTCGCGGCCGTTGATGAGCGAGCCCTGGCCGTTGGTGTTGATGCGCACCGGCAACGCCGCGTTCTCCTTCACCCAACGAGCGACCTCCTGAGCACGTCCGAACGCTTCCATGGGCTCACCGTACCCGCAGAAGACGAGCTCGGAGTAACGCGAGGTCGAGTTGACGGAGTTGCTCGACGATCTCCCCCGGCCGCGGGCTCGCGCTCGAGCCAAAGGACGTCGCGGCCGTTGACGGTGTCGGATTCGTTGCGAATGCAAAAGGTGCAGCTACACGGACACCGATTGGTGAGGTTGACGTAGAGCGTGTCGCCGATCTCGTACAGCATGTTCATCGCCTTGGTCATATGTGAGCTCCGGTTCGGTTTCGTCGTTACGATTCGAGAGAATAGCCCTTCGTGTTGCTCCCTGAAAACCCGGAATTCAACATGCAAGACAAGTGACAGCACTATCGAGAGGCAAAAACGCAATTGCATGTCGAAAATGACGTTTCCTAGGGCCCGGAAGCGTCCTGTCGAAAATGACGTTTTCCTAGGGATTCGAGAGCGAAAAAAGCCTAGAAAACGTCAAAACATGCATGACATGCCGCACGACCCTAGGAAAACGTCGAAAACGTGCATGATGTATCACGTGACCCTAGGAAAACGTGAAAAAGCTGCATGGGGCATCGCGTGACCCTAGGAAAACCTCGTTTTCCTGCAGTTGCACGCGAAAAGGGCCGCGAGCATAATGCCCACTGCCCTTCACCTGCGGCGTTACCTGAGCCCCTACAGGTCGATGTACCAGATGCGCTCGATGTCGAGCGTCGCCTCAAGTCGCGGCGCACGTTGGCGGGAACGGCCTGGTTGAGGTTGATGAGCACCTCGACGAGGGGATGCTCGGAATCCTTGGCAATCTGCATGGACTCGACGTTGATGCCCGCATCGCCAAACACCGTGCCGATCTTGCCGATCTGGCCGGGCTTGTCCTCGTATTCGAGCACGACGAAGTCCTTCATCGGCACGAAGTCGACGGGCAGGCCCCATGAAGTTGATGATGCGCGGCATGTCCGAGGTCATATCGCGCGCGACGCTGATGGAGTACACGTCGTCGTCGCACGACGCCTCGATCTCGATGTAGCTCGGATAGCTCTCAGAGAGCGGATCGGTAGCGGTCTCGACGACGATGCCACGCTGCTCGGCGATATAGCTTGCGTTGATGATGTTGACGGTGACTTCGCTGTTGAACGTCACGCCACCCGCAAGCGCCGCCATTCCCAGAATCGTCGGATCCCGTGTCCGCTATTTTGCCGCATGCCGTGACCTTCAGCTTCTCGATGCCGCCACCAACAACCTGCGACAGAATCTCGCCACCGCGCTGGGCAACGGGGATGAAGTACTTGAGCTGCGCCATGACGTCGGCCGGAATGCGCGCGGCGTTCACCGCCGTGGCAACCGTCTTGCCCTCAAGGCCGGCGATGACGTACTCGGCGATCTGCGTGGCCGCGCGAACCTGAGCCTCCTTGGTGGATGCACCCAGGTGCGGGGTGATGACGGCGTTCTCGAACTTGTGGATAGGCGAGTCGGAGACGGCTCGTTCTCCCACACATCGATGCCGGCACCGGCAAGATGGCCGTTCTCGAGTGCATCCGCAAGCGCATCGAGGTCGACCAGGCCGCCGCGGGCGACGTTGAGGACGATGGCGCCTTCGGGCATCTCGGCCAGCTGCTTGGCGCCGATCATGCCGGTGGTCTCAGGGGTCTTGGGCATATGCAGGGGTGATGAAGTCGGACTGCTTGCACACCTCGTCGATGTCATCGAGCAGCGTGATGCCGTAGTGGGCGGCACGCTCGGGCGGGCAGTACGGATCGCCGATGAGCTTCATGCCAAAGGCGGCGGCGCGCTCGGCAACCAGCAGGCCGACGTGGCGGTACCGAAGATACCAAGCGTCTTGTCCTGGAGCTCCATGCCCGTGAACTTGGAGCGGTCCCATTTGCCTTCCTTCATGGACGCGCTCGCAGCAGCGGTGTTGCGTGCGCTGGCGAGCATGAGCGCCATGGTCTGCTCGGCAGCGGACACGACGTTGGAGAGCGGCGCGTTACACACGATGATACCGCGCTCGGTGGCAGCCTCGCGGTCGATGTTGTCGACGCCCACCGGCGCGGCCGATGATCTTGAGCTTGGTCCCGGCCTCGATGACCTCGCGGGTGACCGTCGTGGCAGAGCGCACGATGAGCGCATCGTACTCGGGAATCATCTCGACGAGCTCTTTCGGGCGTGGTGTCAGGCTTGAACGTGACTTCATAGCCAGCATCCTCGAGCACGGCGATACCAGCTTGTTGAACTTCTCCGGAATCAATATCTTCATGACTATCCTCATTCCCTTGTTGCCATAATGAGACGGCGTAGTAAATGCAGTTATTGTAGTGACCCTCGTCTCGTGCGATAAGGATTCCCTTTGGTTCTATAAGTGGCACGAAAAGTGTATATGTACATCGATTTGGCGGTTTATCTCATGAAACACAGCCGGTTGTTCTTGATTTTTGCAACCATATATCGCCTATTTTAATCACATGACAAGACCGGCATATATCATTCTTGCTCACGAAAGCTCGCTCGCCTACTGGCGCAGCCCAACCGAAAAACGCGGACGGAGCCTAGATGCCGACAAGGCGCGTGACTTTATCGACCACGCGTGTGGGTGCGCTCACGTGCGGACGCTCGACAGCGCCCTTTCGTCAGGTATGCTCGCGAGTATGCCCAAGCCGCTCGAGCTGCTCACCGCCAATCGAAACGAAAGGCGCTCCACCAAGCAGGCACGATTCCATTGCGTTACCAACCGCCTTGCCGGCCGGAGCGCTTGTCCTGGTTGACGAAACGACCCTTCCCGACGGCACGAAACTGCATATCGCACTCAGCAGTCCCGAATTCTGCTTTCTGCAAATGGCGCGCTCGCTTGCATGGTTCGATTTGATCGCCCTTGGCTTTGAGCTCTGCAGGGGACTACGCGCTCGCCCCCGGTGCTCCGCGCGGGTTTCTCCCCCCGCAATCCCATCAGCACACCTGACGATCTCGCCACCTTCGCGGCAAGTGCCCATAACTTCACGAGGGGCCAAGGCGGCTCGCAAAGCGGCCCAACAAATCCTGCAAGGATCGCGTTCGCCCAGGAAACGAAGGTCTGCATGCTCGCGCATCTTCCTCGACTCCAGGGAGGAATGGGGTGCAAGGCCTCTGCTCGACCAGGAAATCGAGGCGCCCGATCCTGCTGCGCGCATCCTTGGCGCGCGTACTTTTCAAACCCGATCTCTATTGGCCCGAATACCGCATGGCCGTCGAGTACAGCAACCGCGCATGGCCATCGGCACAGGAGCGCCTGAACTACGATAAGCTCGTGCGCAATGCATACCGCATGCTCGGGATTACCGCCATCTCGGTCGGAAGGATGACTTGTCCGACGATGCGAGGTTGCGAAAGCGGTTCGAACTCGTCAATCGCAAATGCAAGCGGCGCTTGCAGACGCCAAACGATCGGCATTTGGCTCGTCAACGCGAATTGCTCGACTGGATGAGCAGTTAGCCTTCCGTTTGACCGGCCACACCGCATTCGCTCTTTTTGGGCCTCCCGTCCTAGCTGTCTTTTCGCACATGCGCTACTATCGCTTGCAGCAACAACACGCGAAAGGACACCCCATGGCCTCAACATACGATGTCATCGTCGACACGCCCAAATACCATCGTCAGGGAAAGGTGAAGCTCGAGCTTTCGGGCGACACCGCCCGCGCACATCTCGACATCACCGATGTGGGGATCGCTCGACGCGGAGGGCACGCGCAACGGCAAGGACTTTGACGTCGCGGGCGTCGCGCACATCGATGGCGAAGATATCGAGTTCACCGCCCATGGCGCAACCTGGGCCAACAGCATCGACGTCAAAGCGCAGACGAGCACGGCGAAGTCGTCATCTACGGCATACGATGACCGGCTACTCCGCAGGTGACGTCGTGGGCAACGACGCAGGCTTCGCGGGCCGCTGGGCCGACGTCTTGATAGAGGGCATTTTTTCGATAATGTGAGGTTAGGGGCAAGCTAGATGTAAAAATATTTCGATTGTGTGAGATGGAAAGACGCCACATGTAAAGAAATTGCGATTGTGTGACGATCGGAAGACGACCGGTCTCGCATAATCGAAAAAAAACGTACACGAAAAGATGAATCGACTTCACATAATCGCAAAAAACACGCTTATCAGATGAGATGCATCGGCCCTCTGGCCTGTGCATGGCGCAGGTTTTTACTGCATAGCACACGGTCACGGTATATCCTCAACGGCAATTCCACTCCAGAGAAAGGTCGATCATGTCAACTGATTTCATCGCCATTGGCGAACGCATCCGCGGCATTCGCGAGGCCTGCGACGTCACGGCCGCGGACATGGCCGCCGATCTCGATGTCGATCTGGAAACCTATATCCAGTGGGAGGAGACGGGTGCCGACGTGCGCATCTCGGCCATCTATCACATGGCAAATCGCTTCGGCATCGAATTCACCGAAATTCTGACGGGTAAGTCCGGGCACCTCGACACCTTCCACCTCATCAAGGCAGGCGAAGGCCGCGAGGTCGACCGACTTCCGCTATCACTTCGAGGACCTCGCCTGGCGCTTCACCCGAAAGGATTTCCAGCCCCTGCTCGTCACGCTCGACCCCATGACGAGCCTGCCGAGCTCGTCGATCATCGGGGCCAGGAGTTCAACTACATCCTCGAGGGGTCTATCGTCTTTACCTTCGATGACCGCGAGATAGTCCTCGATGCCGGGACTCCATCTTCTTCAACCCGAACACAGGCACGGGCAACGTTGCAACGGCAACGTACCTGCCAAGTTCCTCACCATCATTTTCAGAGTAATGAGACAGTTGCCTCGTATAAATTGTCTCATTGAGAAGCTAAGAAAGCATAGAACCGTGGACTACATACTCAGCAAATATTGCCCCCCGCATCGAATTCGACTCATACGAGGATTTCTACGACAACTTCAAGATCGACGTGCCCGAGAACTTCAACTTTGCCTATGACGTCGTAGACGAGTGGGCGCGTGTCGAGCCCGACAAGAAGGCTCTCGTGTGGATCAACGACGCTGGCGAGGAACGCGAGTTCACCTTCACGGACTATCTGCTGCTCTCCAACCGCGCCGCCAACGCCTTCAGGAAGCTCGGCATCCGCAAGGGCGACGTCGTCATGCTGATGCTGCGTCGCCGTTGGGGAATACTGGGTGTGCGCCATGGCGCTGTGCAAGATCGGCGCCTCAATCATCCGGCGACCATCCAGCTCACCTCGAAGGACATCGCGTACCGCGCGAACTCCGCAGCCGTCAAGATGCTCATCTGCGTCGATGACGACTACGTGGTCGAGCAGGTGGAGGCGCGCGCCCAACCTCGCCCAGCATCAAAGAGAAGGTGCTCGTCGCGGGTAAACGCGACGGCTGGCTGTCCTTCGACGAGCTCATCGAAGACGAGAGCGACCAGTGGGAGCGTCCCACGGGCGAGGATGCCACCCAAATCGACGATATCATGCTCATCTACTTCACGAGCGGCACCACGGGCAACGCCAAGGCCGTGGAGCACAGCTTCAAGCATCCGCTCGGGCACATCCCCGACCGCCAAGTACTGGCAGCAGGTGCGGACGAACCGCCTGCACATGTCGGTGACCGACTCCGGTTGGGCCAAGTTCGGCTGGGGGAAGATCTACGGCCAGTGGATTGCCGGTGCCGCGATCTTCGCTTACGACATGGACAAGTTCGTGCCCACCAAGCTTCTCCAGAAGATCCAGGACTACAAGCTCACCACCTTCTGCGCGCCGCCCACCATGTACCGCTTCATGCTGCAGGAGGATGTGGCCGCCTACGATCTTCCAGCGTGGAGAACTTCGCCACGGCCGGCGAGCCGCTCAACGCGGAGGTGACCATTCAATGGGAGAGGCTCACGGGCAAGAAGATCCGCGAGGGGCTTCGGCCAGACCGAGGGCCCGTGCTTCTGGCCACCTTCCCGTGGATCGAGCCGAGGCCCGGCTCCATGGGCAAGCCGTGCGCCCCTGCTCAACGTGAAGCTGCTCGACGACGATGGCTACGAAGTCGCCGACGGTAGCGAGGGCGCTATCTGCGTCACCGGCCTCAAGGAGGCCTATCCGCCGGGATTGTTCGTCGGCTACTACAACGACCCCGAGCGCACGGCCGAGCCGTGGGTGGCGAATACTACAACCTGCATGACATGGCATGGCGCGACACGGAAGGGTACTGCTACTTCGTCGGCCGCAACGACGACGTCATCAAGTGCTCGGGCTATCGCATCGGGCCGTTCGAGGTGGAGAGACGCGCTCGTGGCGCATCCGGCTGTCGTCGAGTGCGCGGTGACCGCCGCCCCCGACCCCCGTGCGCGGCAAGGTCGTGAAGGCCTCCATCATCCTGGCCAGGGCTACGAGCCGAGCGACGAGCTCACGAAGCTGCAGGATCACGTCAAGCACACGACGGCGCCGTACAAGTATCCGCGTATCGTGGAATATGTCGATGACCTGCCCAAGACGATCGGCGGCAAGATCAAGCGCAAGATGATCCGCAACGCCGACGGGGGTTACGGACTAGCTACGTCAGCCGCACAAAATCGCAGCTAGTCAGCTGCTAGCGCGACCTTGCCGGTGCGGATCATCTTTTGATGCCGTAGGGATCGAGGAGCGTCTCGAACGCCTCGATCCTTTCAGCGGTGTCCGTGAAGGCTCGATGATGAGCGAATCAGGCGCCCCGCCATCGACACGTGCGCCGAAGAGCCCCGCAAGCTCGATGATCTCGCCGCGCTTCTCGGGCTCGGCATTCACCTTAAAACACGAGCTCGCGTTCGATGTGATCCTTGTCGGTGAGGTCGGTCACCTTGTACGTTGATGAGCTTGTGAAGCTGCGGTCACCTGCTCGACGATGCGCTCGTCGGCATCGACCACCATCGTCACGCGGCTGCGCGTCCTCCTCGGTGATGCTGACGGCGAGGGACTCGATGTTGAAGCCGCGGCGCGTCGATGAGGCCGGCGATGCGGGCGAGCACGCCCGTTTGTTGTCCACCCACACGGAAAGAATGCGTGACATGGCTACTCCTCGTCTCGCAGGTCTGACCGCCCTTGGCCGAGCCATCGCATGCGTCCTTGGGGTATACGTCCTCGTCACTCACGCAATGGGAATCCACAGCAGCGCCGGCCCGTCGCTTGCGAGCCACTGCCGCATTGCCACCTCGAGTTCCGACGGGCTCTCGACCTTTGCTTGCGTTCCATCCGTAGGCACGGGCGAGCGCGGCGAAATCGGGATTTCCGGTGAACAGGGGTCTGGCTGTATCGCCTGTCATGGAACTGCTCTTGCATTTGGCGCACCATTCCCAGGCAATTGTTATCGAAGCAGCACCTTGACCAGCAGCCCGTTCTCGTGAATCGTCGCCATCTCCTGAATGTTCATCTGGATGGAGCCATCGCCCGTGATGCAGATGACGCGGCTATCGGGCATGCCGAGCTGAGCGCCCATTGCCGCCGGAAGCCCAAATCCATCGTCCCCGCCCCACCACTCGACACGAAGGTGCGTGGCCTCGTGGTGTGGAAGGCGTGAACTTGCCCACATTTGGTGCTGCCCACGTCAGTGGTGAGGATGGTGTCGCGGTCCTTCACGAGCTCGTCCAGCACCATTATCACCTGCTCAGGACGAATCGTGCCCTCACCACGCATGTTGCGATGGGGCCTTTCCCTTCCATTGCGCGATGCTCTCGAGCCACGCGGAAGTCTGCGGCTGCGCGTCGTTCTTGCGCAGCTCCTCAATGAGAGCGGTCAGCACCGTCTTCACGTCGCCAACGATGGGGATGTCGGCGTGGTGGTTCTTGCCTATCTCGGCGGGATCGATGTCGATGTGTATCACGCGCGCGTGCGGCGCGAATCCTGCGCGCGTCGCCCGTCGAACGGTTCGCGAAGCGCGTGCCCACGGCAAGCACGAGGTCGCTTTCGTGCATCGCCTCGTTGCCGCCGGGAGCCCGTACATTCCCAGCATCCCCAGGTTGAGCGGGCTGTCTCGGAAAGCCCCCCGCCGGTGAGCGTCGTCGCGACGGGAATCTGCATCGACTCGGCAAGCTGCGTGAGCTCGGCCGTCGCGCCCGAGGCGATGACACCGCCTCCCGCGTATATGACGGGACGCTTCGCCTTCTCGATTGCGCGCGCCGCCTGCTTCACCTGCTTGCTGTTGCCCTTGTACGTGGGCTTGTACGACTGGAGCCTGACCTCGGCAGGATAGCTGTACGCAACGTCGAACTCGCGCGAGGTTGCTCGGGATGATCGATGACCACGGGGCCCGGACGTCCGGTCGAAGCGATGTGGATATGCCTGGGCGATGGTCTCGGGGATATCGGCCGCCTCCTTGACGAGGTAGCTGTGCTTCACGATGGGAAGCGTGATGCCCGTCATGTCCGACTCCTGGAACGCATCGCTGCCCAGCGCGTCGGTGGGAACTTGACCGGTGATGATGACGAGCGGGATGGAATCCATGTACGCCGTCGCGATGCCCGTGACCGTGTTGGTGGCACCAGGGCCGCTCGTGACGATGACGGTGCCGACCTTGCCGGTCGCACGCGCATAGCCATCGGCAGCGTGCACCGCACCCTGCTCGTGGCGCACGAGGATGTGGTTGAGTTGCGAGCTATCGTAGAGAGCGCGTCGTAGATGTCGAGCGCATGGCCACCGGGGTATCGAAGACGATCCGACACCGGCATCTTCCAGCGCCCTGATCAGGCACTGCGCGCCGGTCATCTTCGTTTCGTTGTGTTTGCTCATCGTGGTGTCGTCGTTTCCCTCGGCATTGGGCTTTGATAGCGTAGTTTACGTATTATAGCGTGTGGGACAAATGGACAGGTCATTTGTCCCCAGTTTCGACCGGAGATGCGTGAGCGTCGAAGCGGAACCCCTCGCTCGAAACGGCATTTACAGCAGGCCGAACTCGTTTACCACGAGCACGACGGCTGCAACGGCTAGCAGGGCGGAAAGATGAAGCGCAGCGTGCGCTCGGAGAACGCGCGACACGAGACGGGCGCCGAGCACCGCGCCGGAATGGCTCCTACGCACAACATGATGCCCGCAAGGTAGTCGATGTGTCCAGAGGAAGCTGCTGGATGACGCCGGGAATGGCGAGGATGATGGGCGATGAGCGACGTTGCCCGAAGTGCGCTTCATGGGGAATGCCGAGCCACGCCGTCATAGAGGCGGCACCATGATGAAGCCGCCGCCCACACCCACGTAGCCCGAGGCAAAGCCGGCTATCAAGCCGATAATTACCGCGAGCGCAACGTTCTTTCGCGTGAAGCCGAAGGTGCAAGGCTCGATGTTCGAAGGGGTAGCTGAGGCGCTTGCCCGCGCACTACCGTTCGAAGAGGACTTCTTCCCATGCGCACCGCCTTGCTCAGCATGGTAAACGCCAGTAGATGATGATGACGGCCGCGACCACCATGATGAGCCAGGCTGGGAAATCGACCCCAGGTACACACCTGCCGACGAGGTCGCCGCACCGGCAACGCCAAGCAGGATGCCCAACTTGGGAAGGCAGCTGCGCGCACGAATGTGGTGACGGCCCCAAGTGATATGGGGATGATGGCAAAAGCGAGGTCGCCGTTGCCAACGCGTCGAGTCCGCCCAGGCGCAAGACCGGAATCATGATGGTTCCGCCGCCGATGCCGAGCATCCCGGAAAGCACGCCAATGCCAACGCCGGCAAGCACGAGCGCTATGGATGTGATGACGATTTCCATGAGCTACATGATAAAGGAATGTCGAAGACGGATGTGTCAGGGGTCAGACCCTTGGCGCATCCGTTCCACTCCATCTGCCTACTAGATCATGGCCATTTTGGGCGGCGCAGCTGTTGTACCAGTGATCGGGATTCGAGGACAGTATGTGGCAGCGGCCTCGCGCGTGAGGTAACCGCCATACAGCGAACCTCCAGCGCGGAGACGACCCTGTTGATGCCCTCTTCCCACGAGCCGAAGCTATAGCCGCCATAGCCCACGCATTATGAGAGCGATAGCAGACGGCACCCTTGCTGCTCTCGACATACGAGATTGCCGGAGCCCAACGCGGGTCGACGCCGTTGTCCCAAGCAGCAACGCAGAGGCGACGCCCGTCCCGGACATGGGAGATCCCGAGAGATACGCGTTGATACGCGGTGCCCACTCGTTCACGAACTGCGACTTATCGGACGACCAGCCGACATTAGACGAGCTGGCCGATGACGCGGAGCTATTCGCGGCGTTTGCGGCTTCCTTCTCCTCCGCGGTTGCAGACGAGGAGTTGATGATGTTCTGATTGGCCTGCTGTTCCGCAGCCTGGGCAGCCGCCGCACGCGCCGCCACGCGCTCACGAGCCTCGCGGGCCTCCTGTAGCGACGTCAGGGCGTCTTGAGCAGCCTTGTCAACGTCTGCCTTGTCGGTTTCGAGCTGCTGTCGCGCATTCCTCAAATCGCTTTCCATCTGGATGGCTCTTTGAATCTCGGAGGTGTTGTACTCGATAATCCAATTGTAGGGAGTCGACGATGGCGAGCATGTCAGTAACGCTCTTGGACTCGAGCAGCATCATGAGAACGCTCGACGAGTCATACTCGTACTTGTAGAGCGCGCGGATGTCTCGTCCGAACGCTCGCGTTGGGCGGGGAGCTTCGCCTCGAGCTCGGCGATGCGAGCATCGAGTTCAGCAATCTCGGCTATAAGCCCTCTTGGCGCAAGATGGCATCGTTGTAGGCATCGGCACTTGATTTGACCTGGGCTTCAAGCTGATCTGCTTCCTCGTCGGCAAAGGGATATCTGTACGAACCGCCACTCGCGAAAAACCGCCAGTGCGAAGAAGAGCGCCAGCGTCGTGATGATGCCTCGATTGAGTGCATGTTGTAGCAAAAGCTAACCTCGTTTACGCTTCGTTTCGCGTGCATGTGGGGAAATACTTTAGCGTAAGGCCGCAACATGCTCAAAAGCCATCACATTCCCTACATATCCCCTTCACACTGCAAATCGATGTTCGCGAACAATCGCGTCCCATCAGACGAGAGCATTCGTATGCAAAATGAGACAGTTACTCTGAGCAACTGTCTCATTTCATTTCGAGCGAGGCGGACGAAGAAAGCGCGTCGAGAAATCTCGCCCCTCATGTTCCACTGGATGTAACGGAGGGGATTTCTCCACTACGACGCTGCGCGCCTCCGGTCGAAATGAGGCGGCGCGCAGTCGCGCAGACGTTACTTGTTGTTAGCCTCGAATTCGTGCATGAAGTCGACGAGCGCCTGGACGCCTTCGATGGGCATGGCGTTTGTAGATGCTCGCCCGCATGCCGCCTACGCTGCGATGGCCCTTGATGTTGCCAGACCAGCGGCGGTCGCTTCGGCGATGAACTTCTGTCGAGGTCTTCATCGCCCGTGATGAACGGGACGTTCATGATGGAGCGGTCCTTGGGATTGACCGTGCTCGAGAACATGTCACTCGAATCGAGGGCAATCGTAGAGAAGCTTGGCCTTGGCCTCGTTGCGCTTCTTCATCTCCTCGAGACCGCCTAACCCCAGAATCCATGCGGAAGACGAGCCCGCAGATGTAGATGCCGTAGCTCGGCGGGGTGTTGTAGAGGCTACCGCTATCCGCATGCGTCTTGAAGCGCATGCATAGTGGGCACGCCGGGAAGGTCTTCCGGGATGAGGTCCTCGCGCACGATGACAATCTGGACGCCGGCCGGGCCGCAGTTCTTCTGCACGCCGGCATGGATGAGGCCGTACTTGCTCACGTCGACCGGCTCGGAGAGGAACATCGAGCTCTGATCGGACACAGCACGTGACCCTGGTGTTGGGCAACGTGTAGATACGATTGCCATATACGGTCTCGTTCTCGCAGATGTAGAACGAAGGAGGTGTCGTCGCGGATGTCGAGGTCGGAGAGGTCGGGGATCCACGAGAAGTTATCGCCCTCGCCGTTGACGAGCAGCTTGGGGTCACCCAGGATCTGGGCCTCCTTGTGCCTTCTTGGACCAGCCGCCCGTGACGATGTAATCGGCCTTGCCATTGGTGGCGAGGTTCATGAACACCGACGCGAAGAGCAGCGGGGCGCCGCCGCCCTGCAGGAAGAGCACCTTAAGGTAGTTGTCGGAATGGACAGCAAGCTCGCGCAGATCGGCCTCGGCCTCGGTGATGATCTTCGTGAAGGCCGCCAGAACGATGACTCATCTCCATGACGACATGCCGGTGCCCTCGTAATCGAGCATCTCGCTCGCCGCCTGCTTCAGGACCTCCTCGGGGAGTACCGCCGGACCGGCAGAGGTTATACACGCGTGCCATGACTTGACGTTCCTTTCATCCCGCTGCAAAAGTAATAATCTGCACATACTAGCACTTAGACGATTGCGAAAAGTGTGCAAAACCCGAGAGTGGACGATGCGACACGAAAGAGGCCAGGCAGTGGCCGGCCCCTCTTTGCTGGAAAGCGATGACGCGTCGCGATTCCTAGGCGTTGATGATTGGCCTGATGATGCCGTAGCCGCCGTTCTTGCGATGGTAGATGACCTGAATCTGGTGAATGCGTCCTGGTCGAAGTAAACGAAAAAGTCATGGCCGAGCAGGTCGGTCTGCACAGTGCATGCTCCTCGGTCATCGGCTCCATCTCGACTTCGCCAAGGACGCACGAGCAAATCGTCGTCTTCCTCGCTCGGTCGGGATGACATCAGGGGATATCGAGCTCGTCAGCGGGCTGCAGGTGGCGAATGCTGCCCCTACCGCCCACGACGCTCCACGATCCTCGTCTTGTACTTGCGCAGCTGGCGGGCGACCTTGTCGCTTGCCAGGGTCGATGGCCGCGTACATGTCCGCGGACTCAGGCCACGAATGACGGCGCCCTTGGCGTTGACCGTGACCTCGCAAATCGCGTTAAAGCGAAATCGCGGGGTTCTTCTCAGCGCAGCACGACTTCCCGCGTCCATGGCCGCTGTCAAAGACCTCGAGGCACGGCCATCTTCTCGTCGACGTAATCCTTGATAGCGGGAGTGACGTTCATCTTTCGTCCCGAAACTGTGATAGCCATCGTAAACCTCCTTGATCGTGTTTCTGTCTCGTTTCTACTCGTCGCCGGATTGCTGACTCGCATCCTCCTCACCTGAGCCGTCCGGCGTGTCGGTATTCAGTTCGTTCGGGTTTCCTGGCCAGCGGAACCGACGGCGCCAAACGCCTTGCCGGCAGCGTCGCCAGGGTCAGTCTTGCCCGCGAGCAGCGTCTCGCCATCGGAACCAAGCCCTTGGTCGCGATGACGCGCGCATGACGCCGTTCTCGTTGATCGTCTTGATGGCCGCGTTGACACCACTCGACAGTGCCGAGTTTTGCGTGAGGGACACGGCGTAGATGGGCGTGACGCAATCAGCCCCTGAGGAAACCCATGCGAATGACGTTCTCGTAATTACGCGCGAAGTAGTCGCCGATGACGGCATCGGTCACGAGGGAACTTTCTGCTCGCCGTCGTTGAGTGCATCGAATGCGTCCTGCATGAGTGGGCATGGCAACGACCTTGTCGATGCCGAGAAGCTCCTGCACCTTGCTCGCCGCGGTGGTGTCGGCCTGGACGAGGATCTTGGCGGTGCCGCGTTTGCCTGCGCCGCGACGTCCTCGATGGAAACGGGCTTGTTGGTGCTCAGGCAGAACAACGGAGGCCATCCGTGAGGTAGGAATCGCTATAGGAGACGAGGTCGCCGGTGCCGGACTTGGTGAGCCCGAGCGCAACGTCGATTTGCTTGTTGCTGAGGCAAAGCGACCCTCGACCCCACGTCGACGATCTGCATGCGCAAGCCGAGCTCCTGGGCGATGGCCGCGGCGACGTCAACGTCGATGCCCACCGTCTGGTTGCTCGCGTTGGTGCCGCCGTATGGCGAGTTGTTCGCGTTGATGCCAACGGTCAGAACGCCCTCGTTGATGGTCGCCGAAGCGTCCAGCTTGGGAGTCAGGTTGCTTTTCGACCTGCGTGTTTGTCTGGAGCTGACGCAGACAGCCCGACTGAAACAAGCCATGCAGACGGCAAGCGCCATGACGATTGCGGATATTCCCTTGTGAGTGATTTGCTTTTGAACATCTTGCTCCGTTTTCATGGGCCAGTGGAAGCGCTCTCCCCCCAACTGACCTGGTTTTTTGACCCCACACTCGCATGAAACTTTGCCTGATACTATCTCACTACTCATTTTCTCGCCCGGGCCACCAGTATGTGACCTTAACGGACGGTACGTCTTACCCCTAAGATGCGCCATGCTCACGTCCAGGAGACCTGTCCGCTTACGTGGATCCTTTCGACCGCATCTGCCTTGGACTAGAGCCGTTTTAGCGGCTCGCAAACCTGAGACTTGGGAGGAGCGTTTCTAGTGTATCACGCAGCAGATAATCGCGTGCGCTAGATTCTCCGCAAAACAAAACAATGATGTACCTTTGGCGTTTCGTTCGAAGTCCGTCGGTATCGTCTTGTCGGTGATGTCCACGACCTGCACGCCCGCGCGCTCGATCGCCTCGGCGTCGAGCGTGAATCCACGCAGATTACACGAGAAGACCGCAGCTCCCCACGGGTCAGAAAGCCGACTCACGTCGATGAGAAGCTCGGCATGGTCACGCTGCACGTCCCAGCCCGCTTGCGCATCTTCGCCGAATTCGAGAAAGTGGGCGGATCGACGAAGATGAGATCCCAGCGCATCTTGGGTGACGCATCTGGTCGACCCACTCGACGCAATCCGCGCGGACGAACTCCTGGTGGCCATTCATGAGACCGTTGAGCTCCATGTTTTGCTCGCCCCATCGCAAGTACGTATTCGAGATCGACGCTCGTCGTGAACTTCGCCCCGTGGGCAGCCGCATAGAACGCTCGCCGTACAGGTGTACGCGAAGAGATTGAGAAAGCTCTTGCCCTTCGCAAGTTTGCCGACAAGTTCGCGCGTGTCGCGATGGTCGAGAACAATCCCGTGTCGAGGTAGCTCGCGAGGTCGACCTCGAAGAGCAGGCCGTTTTCTGCTGCGTGATGAGACAGCTGCTCCAGGAGACGTTGTCTCATCACGCAGGTCGCGTGCGTACTGCGAGCCGCCCTTGGAGCGGACGCGGCGCTTCACGAAGACATCGGTGGCGGGCACATCGAACACGGCGCTCGCGATGTTGAGGGCGTCGGTCATGCGACGGGCGGCCTTGTCCGCATCGATGCTCTTGGGGGGCGCGTATTCGGCGACATGCACGAGCGCCTGCCCGCATCCTTCCCCCGCTCCCTCGTAGAGGTCGATTGCCATGTTGTAATCAGGCAGGTCGGCATCGTAGACGCGATAGGCCGAGACGTTTTCCCCTCTTTGCCCACTTGCGGCGCAGCTGAAGACCTTGTTGAGACGATCGGCGGAATTGCTGCGCGGTGGCATCGTAGACGAAAAGCTCCCTGTCCCACACCGTCACCCGCGCGCCGCTCCTCGTCAGACGTCAGGGTCGAAGAGCGCGATGTCGCAGCTTGCGGAACCGTTCATGCAAGCATAACCCCGCGTGCGCTCCATGCCCAGATAGGCGTCTGCATCCGGCCCCTCTGTGAGCATGACAGCGGTATCGAGAACCCCGGAGGCGAGCAGGTAGGGCTGCGAGCTGCGCGCCATGCAGGGCGCATCGATTCGGGAAGTTCCGCACCATCGAGCAAGCAGCTCGCGAACAGGGCGTGACCCGTGGTGCGTCGGGCAAGCTCCTCGTCCATGACCTCCCGATCGACATAAAAACCGATGAGCGGGACGACGGTGGCCGCCTGGCGCGCGCCCGCGCATGCCCTCGCGCTCGCATTCGTCACCTGCGTATATCACGCGACTTCGCGAGCCCTCCTGCGCACGTGTGTCAGCCATATCGAGCACCTCTTGCCACAGCGCCTCGTCATGGCCCGACCATCCTGCAAATCCCAGTTCGAGCGCGTGATACCAGGTGCTATGTCGGCAGCTATCATGGCCGCTTCGATGACGAGCGTGCCGGATGCGCATACTATCGACGAGCACGTCACCCCGACGCGCGCGCCCAGGCCAGTCCGCCGCAAGAAGCATGGCGGCGGCAAGCGTCTCGTGCACGGGAGAGGAGGTGCTGCGCCGCCGCATCGCGATAACCGCGGTTTTCGAGAGAGCCGCCCGACAAATCGATGCAAACGGTCGCACGTCGTGAGCGGAGGTTCACCTGAACGCGCAGGTCGGGATGCTGCGCGTCGACGTCGGGACGCTCGCCGCGCAGGTCGCGCAGGCGATCGCAGATGGCGTCCTTCGCGCGCGCAGCGCCGTGGCGCGTATCTCGAAGCTGGTCGTTGGTTCCACGCGCCGAAACGGCAATCGTGGCGCCTGCGATGATGTGGTCTTCCCAGGGTATCGCACGCACGCCGGCGTAGAGGCTATCGAGTCCGTCGTCCACGCGCGCCCGACGATGAGGTATAGGACGGCTTCGCGACGCGAGACCACAGCAAGTCGGCATAGACCTGCTCCAAGCCGGCCTTGAACGCAACGCCACCGGTCAGGGGCGTACCTCCTGCATGCCAAGATCACGCAGCTCGCCCGAGAATCGCCTCGAGCCCGTGCCGCACGTCGCGAAAAGCTCCATGGTGCGTTGCCTTCGCTTCAGATTCTTCGAGAAGAAGCCATCGATGGGAGGCGGTCCGCCCCCTGCGTGCGACCAGGTTCCGGACCATCGTCATCGAGATAGCCCAGTGCCAAAGAAGTCGTCAAGCGCTCGCATCGGTCGTTGAACCCGTCGGCAAGCGCCCAGTCCAGGCCGTAGTCGGCGCATGTCTGCTCGTCCTCGTAGAGTACCCAGTTTCGATGCTCATCTCATCCCCACCGACGGCCTGGAATATCGCCGCTGATAGGCCGTTTCCGTCATGAGGAATGGTTACCTCGAACTCCTCGGGGCATCAAGCGCCACGTCGAGCATATCGAGAACGTGTCGCAATGTTGATCCGGCCCGTGTAGTCGTGCCCGAGCACGCGCGGGATGTAATCGATGAGCGCGCGGGAGCCAGTCCCGAGGTCGAGCGGCACGTTGAGCGCGTTCTTCTCAGGGAAAGCCCGCGATATGCGCAAGGGACTATCCTCGACAGTGCCCATGAGCGAACCGGCTAGCGCGATGATGCTGATCATGGCGGCAAACTGCCCATCGCCCGCCGCCTCCTGGGGCATGACGATGGGGGCGAAGAACGGGAACAGGGGGAGAGCGTGCTTGCGTCTGCGGATCGCCGCCACGAAGACCACCGCCTGTTCGCCCTCCCCACGCAGACGATGGGGCATCGAGCACCCGATGTCGGAGACGGCCGCGACGGCCTGTATCTCGCGGGCGAGACGCGGACTCGACACGCTCAGGTCGATGCAGAACGTACCCGGGGTCCATGAGCTCGAGCAGACCCTCGTCACAGGTACAGGTTCTCGACATCGGCCGAGGTGTGCAGCGACGTGATGACGACCTGGCTCGAGCAGGGCTTCCATCCGATCGTCGATGAACGTCACGCCCGCATCGCGCAGGGCCGGGGCCTCACGCGGATCATGACTTGCGACGACGACGTCGAATCCGCGGTCTTGAGCTTGACGATCGCCTCAACGACGGCAGGCTGCGCCGCGCCAAAACGCGATACGCGTATCGAGCGGACTTATCATCGGCTACTCCCCACTGTTGATCTTGTTCGCGATGCGATCGGCGATGGAAATCTTCTCGCGGCGGTCGCTGCCCCAGAACACGACGGCGACCATGCCCGGTCCGACGTGCGAACCGATGACGGGGCCAATCTGGCAGCGGATGGCGGGGAATGGCGCCCTCGGGACGATCGAGATGCTCCTCGACCCACTTGACGTCACCTTCCGCATCTGCGGAAGCCGTGAGCACGACGCCGTTTGACCCGTGGTCATCGGCATGGTTTTGTCATAGGCATTTCACCAGCGCCTTGAGGGACTTCTTGCGACCACGGGCGACACCGGTGAGGGAAAGGGCGCCATCGGAGGTCGAAGTCGAGCAGCGGCGATGTTGAGCTTGGCACTCGATGGTCGCCGCGGCCGCGGGAATGCGGCCACCGCGGCGCAGGTACTCGAGCTCGTCGACCGTGAACAGACAATTCACGAACCAGCGGGCCTCACGTGCCCATTCGGCGAGCTGGCGGCCGTGAGCCCGCGATTGCGCTGGTTGATGAGCGGCCCTCTGCGTCGACGCGAGCTTGCCGATCGTATAAGAGCTCGGCGGATACTGCGCCCTGATGTCCTCGGCGACCTGCTCGACGGTGCCATAGGTACCCGAAAGCGCGGAGGAAAACCCGAAAGGACCGTCGGCGTACCGTCGCTTCGCGTAGGATTCGAACCGCTCACGGCTCGGACACCGGAATCTGGGCAGTACCGAGACCTCTCCTTGCGCATGCGATCGTAGAACTCCTTGGCGGTCATGCTCTTCCACATGTCGTCAAAATGCTCGCCGTCGTTCATATTGAACGGAAACTTGAGAAAGTCCACTTTGGCGTTCTCGAGCACCTCGAGGAAGGTCACAGCACGAGTCGAGAACGAAGGGCGGCACTGGATCCTGTCTTCTGGCATCGATATCTCCTTTACGTTTGCGAGTGCGCGATCGGCACCCGTCTCCCTAATCATAGAGCGAATCTCGACCTCGTGTCGCGACGATCTCGTCACGCTTCTTGAAGAGGCCTCTCTATGCCGCACGGATACTCATGCGGGTTCATGAAGCGCTTGCATCGAGTCATCCAGGCAGGCGAGCTGTTGGGTGCATCGCGCGCGGGCGGTGCGTGCGGAAAGATCGACATCCTCAACTTGCCGGCCTTGACCAGGGGCTTGAGAAGCGTCTCGAACTCGCCTTCCATCTTCCTACGTCGCATCGCGTCAGTGGGTCGACGATGACGGCATCGGCGGGCACGTCGTCGTTCACGTCGAATATGGGTCCCCGACGAGCATGCCGTCCCCATTGCGATAGCGACGCACGTCGAGCCGCCGGGAATGGTGCGCTTGTAGAGTTGCTCGGATATCTTGAGGCGCGGCGTCCAATCCTCCTGACCCGGCTCGCGAATGGCCGAGCTTGTAGACGCCCCCGAGCGCTGGCTGCCCGTAGGCCGCGGCCAGATGCGTGCCCACGCCCAGGGGCCGTGTACTGGGCACGCTGCTCGTTGAGCGACGTGATCGATGTATTCGTCAAGGTCATTGGAGAGCACGATTCCCACATCGGAAAAACCCGCTTTGTCGAGCATCGAACGCGCCATCTTGGAAAGCCATGCGAGATCACCCGAATCTATGCGGATGCCCTGGGTTTATGACCATCGCGCCCGAGCTCGCGAGCGACGATGATGGCGTTTTTCACGCCCTGCTCGACATCATAGGTGTCCACGAGCAGGTGCAGTTGTCGGGCATGGCCCGGCATAGGCTCTGAAGGCGCTGAGCTCGTCGGGAAACGACATCACCCATGAATGGGCATGCGTACCGCTCACGGGAATATCGTAGAGCTTTCCCCGCGAGCACGTTGGCAACTCGACGCGCAACCGCCAACATAGGCGGCTCGCGATGACGAGAGGGCACCGTCAGGCCCTGCGCGCGGCGCAGCCCGAACTCAGACAGGGGCGCCCCTCGGCCGCCTGACATACGCGAGATGCCTTTGGTCGCGATGAGCGTCTGGAAATTGACGCCGTTGAGAATGGCGGGCTCGAGAAGCTGGCATTGCAGCAAGGGACCCGTCACGCGCACGAGCGGTTCACGTGGAAACACGGGAGAGCCTTCAGGGAACGGTGCAGATGTCGACGGAGAGCTCGATTCCGCGCAGCCATGCGAGAAACGCAGGATCAAACAACGGGGTCTTGCCGGGCGATTGCAGCGAGGCGAGGTACTCGATGTCGTCATCGGTGAAGCCAAAGCCATCGACGAGCTCAGCTATCTGGTTGGCGCCGCAGAAGACGCCGTAACCTCCGCCAAAGGGATTATCGCGATAGAACGAGTAGAAGCACGCATCAGTATCGATCTTGCCCTGCGACCAGTAGCTTTGGGCCATCGTGATCTCGTACAAATCGGTGAGCAACGTCATGTTGCGCGTCATGTGCCTCTCTAGCCGGCATGCTCCGCACGGGGCGGATGCTTCTTCCTTGACTATTCCCTGGCCGCACCGTTGTTTGGCTTGCCCGAACCCTGGCCGTGGCCGCCACCGCGGCGACGACGTCTGTTCCTCGAGTTGCCGGATCCGCCCGTGCCATTGCCCGCTTTGGCGCATCCCCGCTCACGGTCGAGGAGTGCTGACCGGGACGCGGGCGCGAAGGACCTGGCCCTTGCCCTGCGATCCTTCCTTCGAGGGAGCGTTCTGGTTGCCCTGGCGAGACTTGTTGCCGCCGTTGCCACCGCGACGTCGGCGATTGCGCGAACGGTTCGCGTTGCCGCCGGCAGATTGTCAGTCCTTGCGATCCTGCTGCTCGCGCGCGCGGAATCCTCGTGCTTTATCTCGGTACCGTCGGTCGCGGAGACCGATCGGCGGCGCTTGCGCTCATCGCGTGGCTGCGGGGCGGGTGACGAAGTTCCCCGCTTGCGCGGCTTGCGCCCCGAATCGCCCGACTGTCTGTGCGACGCGTCACCAGACGAGCGTCTGCGACGATGCACTCGTTCGATGGATCCTCCCTCGACCGTGGTGTCAGCAAGATCAGGGGTCATCGGAGAAAAACTTCTCGCCCATCATCGCGAGATTGCTGTCGTTGCTCAACTCCTCCATGATCTTGTCGAAGTTCTCCTGGGAGATATGGCAGGGACGGATACGTTCGCCCTCACGTGGAACCTTGTCACCGGTGTCGAGCGCCGAGACGGGCAGCGTCAGGCTCGAGCCGTCTTCCATGCGCAGGCGCACGGTCTCGCGCGGCGTATCGAACTCGACGACCTTGCCCATGCCCGCAGGCGTATCGATGAGCGCGTTCTTCTTGGGCGCACGGCCCCTTGAAGTCGCTTTGCATGCCTCGTACTCGTAGCGCAGGCAGCACATGAGCCTGCCGCATAGACCGGAAATCTTGGTGGGGTTGAGCGGAAGGTCCTGCTCCTTGGCCATGCGGATGCTCACCGGTTGGAACTCGCCACCCAAGCGCGCGCAACACAGCTCCTCGCCGCAGTGACCCAAGCCGCCGAGCATGCGGGCCTCGTCACGTGGGCCGATCTGGCGCATGTCGATGCGCGTGTGGAACGCGGCTGCCAAATCGCGCACGAGCCCGCGAAAATCGACGCGCTCGTCCGAGGTGAAGTAAAGGTCGCATGGGACTCGTCGAACGAGAACTCGACCGCCGAGGGACTCATGTCGAGGTGATTCTTCTCGACGAGGTCGTGAAAAACCGCGAGGGCCTCCTGGTCACGCGCGGCAATCTCGTCGCTTTTTTGGCGAGGTCCTCCTCGGTCGCGATGCGGATGACGGGCTTGAGTGGCTTGGTGACCTCGGCCTCGTCGACTTTATCGACGACGTCATGG